>Ga0185299_10008359_pt1 | contig 10254 bp, 7 predicted proteins | sample PaiPotPPA55metaG_FD_128002 | JGI IMG/M metagenome (GOLD analysis project Ga0185299, IMG submission 128002) | Iron sulfur acid spring bacterial and archeal communities from Banff, Canada, to study Microbial Dark Matter (Phase II) - Paint Pots PPA... ...
GCCACCAACCGCGATTTGTCCCGGCGCGTCAAGGAACGTGAATTCCGCGAGGATCTCTTCTTTCGCCTCAACGTCATTCCCATCCAGTTGCCGCCCCTGCGGGAACGTTATGGCGACATGCGGCTTCTCGCTAATTGGTTTTTGCGGAGTTACTGCGAACGCGACACCGGCATGACCAAGACTTTCGATGAAGAGGTTCTGCGAATTTTCGATTCCTATCCCTGGCCCGGCAACATTCGCGAACTTCAGAATGTCGTCAGGCGCATGTCCGTGCTGTCGGAAGGCTCGCTTATCACGACGCGCGATCTTCCAGCCGAAATGTCGCAGCCGCCCGGCCGTTCATCGGGCTCGTTCCAGGAAAAGGCCGCCCGTTTCGAGTCGGGCGAACTCGCCTTTGGCGCGGCAAAAACCAGTATCTAAGTCTCTTCGAGGCCTCCTATCTGCGCAACACGTTGGATCGGCACGGCGGCAACGTCTCGCGTGCCGCGGAGACTGCTGGCATCGATCGAAAGACCTTTTACCGTCTGCTGCGAAAGCATCAGATGGTGCCGGAAAAATTTCGCGGCCACTAACGCGTCGCCGCCCGCGCAAAATTCTTCCAGTTCACCGCCGTGAACGCGCATGCAATGCGTACGCGTCCGCGACGGTGAACTGCGGCCGGCGGGAAGTATTCTATGAAGTTCCCGCGGCGATTCGCCAAGGCTTACTTGTTTTTGCCAATCGCCAGGTCAAAGTAATCCGGTGTCGCGATGCTCGCGCGCACTCCCGTCAAAGGTTCAATTCGATGAGCGATCTTCGCAGCCGCGAGCGCACCCGAGAGCCGCTGTGCGCCGTGTGGAAGTCGAGAGCCATTCGTTCTGATGGCCACACCCTCGAAGTTGACGGAAAATATCATCGACCGGAATCGGTGTGCCGGCCAGGCGCGCGGGCATCAGCGTTGCTGAAAATTGCGCCGCGTACGCTTCGGCCTCCTCATCCATATGATGATAGACCACGATCACATGGATCGGTTCTCCCGATTCCCTCAGTTCGGTAACCAGCGCGGCGCGCTGATCCGCCGTCAGATAGCGGCGCTTCCGTTGAGCGAGTTGCAGCCTCAGCTCGGCTATCTCGGTGCGCAACGATTCCAGCGACGATTCACGTGCGATCTGCCGTTGCTCGTCCCATGCCCGAAACGCTGCCCATAGCAGCACCAGCGCCCCGCCGCACGTCAACCAGATACCATGCTCCGCGCGCCACAGTTTGGCCATTTCCTCTTTTGCGTCGTTCGGCGCGAAGGACGCGGTCAGCGGTAGAACAAACAATACCAATCCTATCCCGACATATGGGCGCCGGATGAGCGTTTGGATGAACCGGCCGAGGCTTTCAGCATTACCGAATGACGGACCTCAGGCTCGCTGTGCGATCCCGTCAGCGAGTGAGTGAGGATTGATTTCGGAATACATTTGGCTTCTCGTGACAGAATCTGACAGGTCGTGGCCATTGCTTAAGTGGTAAAAAGTGTTGATTATGCTGGCTTTTCCGCCGCCTCGGCCTTGGATGGTTTACTAAGTTTTTGTTGAAACCACAAATATTGTTGAACAATCACGGAATTTTGTGGTGGCACGATCCTCACGAACGGCGACGAAGGAAGTATCTGGAGGGGTGTGTTGGTTCAGCCTGAAATGGAGAATTGGTGCGCTCCGTTAGCGAGTATAATCCGTTTTCGGGGCCAGTTTGCACCGCCAACGCAGTTGCGGCCGGCGGAAGGGGCAGCGGCTGAAACTACAACTTTCAAGAAGGAGATGAGGTTGCGTTCTCGCCAAAAGCGCGGGGGATCGGTCGTTGACCTGGGTGCCTCCCCCGCGTGTAGGCTCGCGTTAAAGCAGAGGCTGATACTGTGATGGGAAAACCAACTGGCTATGAAAAGAACTTGAATCTATACCTCGCCGGCAGTTCAACAAGTGGGCGTGCCAGGGTATCAGGTTGAGTAGGTCCCTCGAGCCGCACCAGCGGCTACGCCCGGTTTCAACTTCCGGATGGTGCGTTATACAACCACGATCACTGTCTGGTCGTCCGTGGAGTCTAAAGGTGCGCAGGGCATCTTGCCGACTGCTTGCAGCTTCCGCCGCCCGGGAATCGTGCAGACCGGTGGTTAGTTAAGTCAGGTGGCATCGCCATGAATAATTGGCAGGCTGAATTGAAAGGACGCGCCGGCACCTTCGTTGCTCCGACTGGCCAATAGCTTTCCCCCGTGCGCTTCTACAATTCTGCGGCTTATCGAGAGTCCGAGACCCAACCCACTTTCCTTAGTAGTGACAAAGGAATCAAAGATGTGCTCCGAATCCCGTCCTCTCAAACCGGGACCTGAGTCCTGCACAGCCACTGTTAATTCATCGGCGCTGTTCATCTGTGATCGGATGAGCAATTCGCGGGCGGGGCAATCCCCGGCAGTCATTGCGTCCTTGCTGTTCATCATTAGGTTCAGGAGTACCTGTTCCAACTGGACTCGGTCACCCATTACGAGCGGTAGATCTGGGTCCAGTTCCGTCCGCAACACGATCTCATTCTTTTTCAACTCGCCGTTGATCAACGTTATGACGTGGTGAATGATCTCGTTAAGGTAGATCGGCTGTTGGTTCGGAGGACGCCCTTTCACCAGCTCCCGAAGCCCTTTGATCACGTCTCCGGCGCGCAACGCATTCTCTATCACGCCGTCCGCGGCGTTTTCGGCTTCCTTCAGGTCAGGCACCTCTCGCCGAAGCCAGCGCAGCCAGGCGTTGGCGTATGTTGCGATTGCAGCAAGTGGCTGGTTGACCTCATGGACGATTGAAGCGGCCATTTCACCTATAGTAAGAACTCGAGACATGTGCGCCAGTTCCGCCCGGGCGTTTTGCAGGGCCTCGTCGGCATGCTTCCGTTCGGTGATGTCCTGAAGCAGTCCCACAAAATAATTCACCGAACCATCGGGGTGGCGCAGGCAACTGGCTCCCATGATGCTGTCTATAACCCGGCCATCTTTTCGAATCCACCGTTTGTCCAGCGTATAACCGTCAATCTCGCCGGCCATGACCCGGTTGAACTGTGCAACGTCGGCAGCCAAATCTTCGGGGTGTGTCAACTCCGCCCAAGTCTTTTGCAGTAGTTCGCTGCGCTCATAGCCAAGAATGCGACAAATCTCGTCATTCACGTCAAGAATTCCTTTGGTCGGCGAGGTCATAGCCATGCCGATCAGTCCTAGCTCAAAGTAACTCCGGAACCGTTCTTCGCTGGCGTGCAGCGCCTGCTCCGCGCGTTTGCGCTGGATGATTTCCGCAGGCAGTCTCAGGTAAAGGTCGAGCAAGCGCAATTCGCGCTGCGACGGACGGTGCGGCAGGTGGAAATTGGTGGAGACGATGCCCAATAATTCGCCGGCTTGGGTTAACAGAGGCGTGAACTGCACTGCGCGATAGCCGGCAGCGTTGACAATCGCGAGGTGAGGCTGAAACATTGGATCCGCCAGAACATCTTCGACGATGACGCGCTCGCGGCGCTCGAGGGCCGTGCCGCAGGAAGCAGTCTCCTCGTGCACGCTGTGGAAGTAATCGAGAAACTCCTGGTCGAACCCCCGTTGTGCCACGATCTTCAGCGCGTGGGTCTCCGAGTCGCAGAGCTGTACGGTGCCGAAGTCGGCGTTCAGCAACGTGATTGCGGCATCGAGGACCTCCTCCAGGACAGCCTGAAGTTCACTCTGTGTCACCAGTCGCGTGCTCAGCTCGTGCAGCCGGGCCATTCCCTCAGCTTCTTCGGCTGCTTTGCGCATTTCGCGCTCACGCTCGACGGCTTGTCGATTGGTGCGCGCGATTTCCACTCGGGCGGTGACACGAGCGAGAAGCTCGCGCGCGCTGAACGGCTTGATCAAGTAATCATCGGCTCCGGCCCGGAGTCCTTCCACCCGCGATTCTTCGCCGGCCCGAGCCGAAAGGAGCATGACTGGGATATCACCTGTGACCGGATCCTCGCGCAACGCCTTAAGTAAGCCGAAACCGTCCAACCGCGGCATCATGATATGGGCGAGCACGAGGTCGGGCTTGTGTTCGCGCGCGGCGGCGAGGCCAGCCTCTCCATCGGCTACGGCGATGACCTCAAAACGCGTATTCAGCAGGCGACGAATGTAATCGCGCATGTCCGCGTTGTCATCGGCGAGCAGGATTGTCGCCCCGCGGACGCCTGACGTCGCCGGACTTTGATCGATTTGATTCTCAGGGGCAGAAGACAGAACCTGCACCGCCTCACGTCCACTGGTGTGAGAAATGTCGTCTGGCAGCCAGCGCAGCGCCTCTTCCACGAACGGAATGGCTCCGATACTGGTCGAGGCGAGTATGCGCACGGCGCCTACGCGTTCTTTCGGCAGATGGGCGCTGCCCGTGCGAAGCAAGACCGAGAAGCTCGTGCCACGACTTTCCTCGCTCTGCACTGTGATCTCGCCGCCGTGGAGTTTGACGAGTTCTTCTACGAGCGCTAGCCCAATCCCAGTGCCCTCGAAGGTCCTCGCTCGTGCTACACGCACACGGTGAAAGGTGCCGGACTGTCGTTGATCCCGTCGCGGGTCACATAGCGACCACTTTGCGGACGCGTTGCAGCGCCTGAACGATTTGCAATTTGTTGACGGGACTGACACGCGCGAAGACCTGGGCATGTTCGGAGATATCCTGCTCGCCGATTTCGTCCAAGTCGGCGAGCCGGGTGCTCTCGAACACCCTCAGTGGGCCGTTGCGATTCAGTGCCAGCGTTCTTCCGACCGCAGACGCGGTTTCGCGCTGATCGCCGGTAATCATGACCGTGTCGATGGCGGCCCGGTGAAACGCTCGAATCGTGTCACTGACCCCGCCCCTGATGGGATCGGCCATAGCGACCAGTCCAAGCCAGACTAGATCGCTTTCAACCCGCGCGCCGCGCTCGATGCTCTTGCGCTCGCGATATGCGATGCCCAGGACTCGTAATACAGCCCCTGCCATCTCGTCGTTCTCGGCACGTTTGCGTGAGCGGTCGGTCTCGGTCAGAGGCACGCGCTTATTATCGCAGATGTGCCAGCGGCACATCGTCAGCACTTCGTTCGGACTACCCTTAACCGCTACAAGCAGTTTCCCCTGGAACGACCCGCTTCCCTTATGGGCGACTTCATGGAGGCTGCACATGAAGTTGCGATCTTGGGAACGCCCGATCATCCTGTTGGCGGGGTATTGCGAGCGCAGCGCGATCGGATGGATTCCGACGTGGAGCGCCATCTGAACCAAGGCGTTCTCGGTCGACGAGCCGTTGAAGGCGTACTGACCGGCTCGGCGCTCGATCGCGGTTTCGCTGCAAAGGACACAAATCTCGCTCAGCTTTCGCATCGTGGCGTCGCCGGAGGCGTGAAAGAGGCGCCCGCCATCGAGGAATGCACCAGCGCTGAATTCGAGCCTCCGCCCACTGCAGTGAACGAACGCGACTTCCATCCGGTTGAGCGTGAGCGTACCAGTCTTGTCGAGGCATATAGTCTGAACGCAGCCGAGAGTCTCGACCGCTTCCAGCTTGCGGATAATCACGCCGTGACGACGCATCCTGAGGACGCCGAGTGCCAAAGTAGTCGCGGCTACCGCCGGCAATCCTTCGGGAACTGATGCAACCGCGAGCGAGATTGCGGTTTGGAGCATCTCCACTAGACCCAAGCCGCGCAGCAGGCCGATCCCCAGGATCACTCCGCAGATGCCCGTACACGCCAGCACGAGCTGCCTTCCGACACGGGCGAGCTGGCGTTCCATCGGTGTTTCCGGCGACCCGGTCTCACCAGTAAGTTTGAGTATGAGTCCCAGCTCCGTGCTTGGGCCGGTCGCCACCACCATGGCGAGGCCCTGTCCGCCAGTTACTCGCGCGCCCATGTAGACCATGTTGGTCCGCTCAGCGAGCCCGAGGCCGTAATTGGCGAGTGCTTCTACAGTTTTCGCGATCGGTAGACTCTCGCCCGTCAAAGCCGACTCGTCGACAGTTAGATGCTCCGCCTCGATTAGCCTTGAGTCCGCGCATACGTAGGTGCCCGCCTTCAAGGCGATAACGTCACCTGGAACAACGAGCTCTGACTGAAATTGCTGGAGATTTCCGTTGCGGACTATCGTAGCAGAGGGCCGCACGATGCTTTTGAGCGAACGAATCGCGTTCCCGATTCGCGTTCAGTGAAAAATCCGATCGCGGCATTAATCGCAAGGACGCTGCCGATCGCGATGGCGTCGGCAATTGCGCCGGTGACAATTGAAATGCCGGCCGCGGCTATCAGCAATGCAGTCGGCATAGAGTCGAACTGATCGAGCAGGAGCGCGAAGGGTGAGCGCGCTTCCCGCTCAGGCAGTCGATTCGGCCCACAGGACCTAAGCCGTTCTGCTAGCAACTAACTCGGAGAGTCCTTTTCTCGAACTACCTAATCGATCGGCCACCGCCTGCGCTTCGCGGCAATGCCAAGCGTCTTCCGCAGACTTACGAAGGTCGCCAGCTATAACAGGCGCAGGCCCAGCGTTGCGCGGGGCTGAACTCGCATCAGGCGTGTCGCTGCCGCTCCGGAGGGGGCGGGAATTCGGATTCGCGGATGGGCGGCCAATCCGCCAGGAATTGTTTCCATCGCGGATTGCATCCTGCAGCAGCTCAGCGATCCTCCTCGAATCGAGCCGTTTGTCGAACTCGACGAGAACATTGCCGGTCAACGGATTGGCCGAGACTCGATTGATTTGATTGCGCGAGGCAAGCTCACGCTCGATGCGTGCTTCAGTGCGGGGGAATGGTATAGGCTGCGCACATGAAACCGTGCGCGCCCCTGCACAACGACATGGACCGGTTCAATCGGCGAAGTAAATCTTTCCAGGTCCGGCAACAAACTCTCCTGATTTCGGGAATTCTCAGGCAGGCGGCTAATGAGGTCCGTGAATGCCTAAGAATAACAAAATCCCAAACGCTTGCCACGAATTGTCTGGATTTCCTTTTTTTCGTCCGATTTCAATCACCAGGAAGGTCTAACAGCTGCTGTCGACAAGACCTGCTCGATCGCGTTGCGCATATAGCCTGTCCCTACTGAAAACTCCGAAGGCATCGAAAACTCTAGAGTTTTTTGAAGGGTCGCCGCAGTGTCGCCGGCATGTTTAAGTTCATGCGTTCCATCGTCTCGGGTGTTGCCCGCCGCTTCCGCAGTCGGGCCGTTCTTGAACTTGAGAACCTCGCCCTCCGTCACCAGCTGCACGTGCTCCTCGCCAACAGGCCGGGCCGGCCCCGGCTGTTTACGATCGACCGCTTGCTCTGGGTCTGGCTCTATCGGACATGGCCGCGCTGTCTGGACACGATGGTGTTGGTCAAGCCGGCCACCGTAGTCCAATGGCACCGCCAGGGCTTTCGCCTCTTTTGGCGCTGGCGTTCGAGATCAGGACGGCCGTCAGTGGATCGTGAAGTTCGGGATTTGATTCGGCAGATGAACGCCGTCAACCCGCTCTGGGGTGCGCCCCGGATCCACGGCGAACTGCTCAAGCTCGGCATCGAGATCAGCCAGGCGACCGTCGCCAAGTACATGTTGCGAAGGCCAGGGACGCCTTCGCCGACTTGGCGTAGCTTCCTGCGCAATAAGGCCGCCGGCATCGCGGCGATCGATATGTTTGTCGTGGCGTCCGCCTCGTTTCGGCTGCTCTGTACTGATCATCCTGGCCCACGATCGCAGGAAGATTGTGCGATTTGATGTCACGCGGCACCCGACCGCAGGCAGGCTGGCGCGTCAGGTAACCGAAGCGTTCCCGTGGGACACTGCTCCACGTTATCTACTGCGCGATCGCGACGCCTCATATGGCCTGAACTTCCGCAAGCAGGTCGATGCGATGGGGATCACAGAAGTCGTCACGGCACCACGCTCACCCTGGCAGAACGCTTACATCGAACGCGTCATAGGTTCGATTCGTCGTGAATGTCTGGATCACATCGTGATCTTCAACGAGCGCCATCTGCGCCGCGTCCTCTCAACATAGATCGACTACTACCACCGAACCCGCACGCATCTTTCACTCGACAAGGATTGCCCGAACCCTCGCCCACGCATGCCACCCAGGATCGGGAGAGTCGTCGCCATCCCGCAAGTCAGTGGCTTGCATCACCGCTACGAACGTCTCGCCGCTTGATTCGTCCCCTCTCCTGCTCGCCAAAGTTGTTGCGTACCGCAACGCCGGCGCCTGAGGCATCCCATCCCTTATCGGAGGTCTTCGATCTGGAACCCGGCTTGGTCGTATAAGGCTCAATTGGCAGCCCGCTTTACTTCCTCGCTTCAATTCGACATCAGTTCTTGCCACTGCTCAAATTCTCGTCCAGACGGAATTATTGATAGGGACAGCCGGCATTCTGTCTGGCCGGTTCGTCGAGGAGTGCTTTGGCGTCTTTCAGGTCGGCGGTATCGAAGGCCTCGATGAACCAGTTGTAGATGTCGGCGACGTGCTGGAGCGTAAGCCTGGCTCGGCGCCAAGCGATGTCGCGGTCGAAGCCTTTCTTCAAGGGAACCAGGTAAGAACGGCTGACGCCGTCCCGCCCCGATCAATGCCTTGAAACCGCTTGTGTCTGTTAGATACTCCGAATATCCAGTAGCTCAGCTGTGCAATCTGCGGAAACCCGTCAGCGTTGCTATGGCGATCCGTTCGCCGCGATTCGCACCGGTCGCGGCACCAGCGAAATCGAGACAGAGATAAAACGCCGCGAAGTCCCCTACTCTCGAGGTCGGAGGCAGCAGGTCTATCTCTGGTGCCGCGAGAGACGCAAATTGGGCGGCCTTCGCGGATTATCTGAGGCTGGACCGAAAGCACGACCGTAACCGGCACCAAAACCGGCACCTAACGATCGATGCAAAATCGCCGAAACGCGTAAGTGCCTGGTTTTTGGTGGGCGGTGCTGGTTTCGAACCAGCGACCCCCGGCTTGTAAGGCCGATGCTCTACCGCTGAGCTAACCGCCCCAGCTATTCAGAAGGGTGGGAAACGATAGCGGAACAGGCCATAGTTACAGTTCAATCCGGACGAATCGCGTGGGTCGAACAAGGCATTTCACCATGGGCTGCCAGCAGATCAGGTCGGAGTGGAGGCCGGATGTCCCGTTGCGCTCATCTCGTTGAGCGAGTCCTTCAATTGTTTACCGGGTTTGAATTTGGCGGATCGGCTGGCCGAGATCTCGATTGATTCGCCGGTCTTGGGATTGCGGCCGGTCCGTGCCTCACGCGCCGAGACCGCGAAGGTGCCGAAGCCCGAGATGTTCACCCGCTCGCCCGCCTTGAGCGCGTTGATGATGTCGTCGAGCATGATATTGACCGCCTTTTCGGCCTCATTCTTGTTCATCCCAAGCTTGTTAGACAGCCCTTCGATAAGATCGGCCTTCGTCATAGTTCCGCTCCCCGGCGCCTCCCGCCTGCAAGTGTTGGTTGTTACTCCGACGGACCGTCTTTAAGTTGCACGGCCCGCCGAAGAGTGTGGCAGGAATCAGTTTAAGCGATCAGGAGAGATTGGGCGAGACCGTGGGCTCGGCATCATCGTCATCGACCAACGGTAGCTTCTCGTCCAAATCGGCGGTGAACGCCGGATCGGTTTCGTCGGTTTGGGGTTTGAAGAAGGTGTCTGGATCGGCGAGCACGAGCGCCTGACGCAACACGTCATCCATGTGCTCGACCTGAATAATGGTCACGCTTTTCAGCACCTGCTGCGGGATTTCCTCGATATCCTTGCCGTTATCCTTGGGTATCAGGATGGTCTTGATGCCGGCGCGATGAGCCGCCAGGACCTTTTCCTTCAATCCGCCGATGGGCAGGACGCGCCCACGCAACGTAATCTCGCCGGTCATCGCGATTTCGTTGCGCACCGGGATGCGGCGCAGGGCCGAAACCAGGGCGGTGGCGAGGGTGATCCCGGCCGAGGGCCCGTCCTTGGGAATCGCGCCCTCCGGAATATGGATGTGAATGTCGATCTTGTGGAAGGCCGACGATAGGCCCAAAGCGGTGGCGCGCGAGCGGACATAACTCAATGCCGCCTGGGCACTTTCCTGCATAACGTCGCCCAACTGCCCGGTGATCGTGACTTTGCCGCGGCCGGGGACAATCGTAACTTCGATGCTCAGAATCTCGCCGCCAAGTTCAGTCCAGGCGAGCCCGGTTGCGACACCGACTTGCGGAATAGTCTCGGCAATTCCGTAGCGGAACTTGGGCACTCCGAGGAACTTCCCAAGACTCGACGAAGATACCTTCACGTGGGCGTTGCGATCA
>Ga0185299_10008361_pt1 | contig 10253 bp, 8 predicted proteins | sample PaiPotPPA55metaG_FD_128002 | JGI IMG/M metagenome (GOLD analysis project Ga0185299, IMG submission 128002) | Iron sulfur acid spring bacterial and archeal communities from Banff, Canada, to study Microbial Dark Matter (Phase II) - Paint Pots PPA... ...
CAATGGTAAAATCGGGCAGAGCGCAGTGGCTGCGGAACCCTTGGCCGCTCGCGGGAATGGGGTGTTTCTGATGCGGCGCACACGCAGATGGTTTGCTTTAGGACTCTGGTTGGCAACTCCGGTCCTTCTGGCTCAAACTCCTCTTGCCCAGACTGCAGCCCCCGCCGCCGCGCCGATCACTACCCGGCACCACAAGTCCCACAAGACCCAGAAGCCACTGGTCCTTCCGCCGTTACCGAGCGGGCCGCTGAGTCAAGTGCCGATGGACCAGATTCCGGCAACGCCAGCGAAAGTCAGCTTTCAAGGTGGGTTACTGACCATCTCGGCTCAGAATTCGACTTTAGGCGAAATCCTGCGCGATGTGCGCAAACTTACCGGGGCTTCGATTGAAATTCCTCCGGGCTCAGGCGCAAACGAGCGAGTGGTCGCGCACCTCGGACCGGGGGCGCCACGGGAGGTTCTGGCAGGATTGTTCAACGGTACCGCGTTCAATTATGTACTGGTGGGTTCAAACACAGATCCCACGGCTGTTTCCAGCGTGGTGCTCACGCCGAAAACGCCGTCGGCGGGAGAGACTCAGAGCGCCGCGAACGTGTATCAGGGCAATCAGGGGCCAATGCCTCCGAACCGCTTTCCCCCGCCTCAGCCGTTCAACCAGCAGCTCATCGTCCCGCAACCGGGTGGACAACCCACGACCGAAGGCGACGATAGCAAAGATGATCAACAAGAGGAGAACGCGGATGAGAGCGCCGACGCCGACGATCAGGCGCAGCCCGGCCAAGCTGTGTCGCCCGACGTGAACGGAAATGTCCAGGACCAGCAGGCACAGGATCCAAATCAGCCCAACGCCGGGCCGAAGACCCCGGAGCAGATTCTTGAGATGCTCCGCAGACAACAGCCGCCCGGTGGGGCCGTCATTCCTCCTCCGCAGCCGCCCCAGCAGTAACCTCGCGTCGCTATCTCCCGGGTGTCCAAGGGGGTCGTATCAGGGTATCGCTTTAGCGATACCGCAAATTCTTCTGCTTGTAGAGTCGGGGCTTGCCCCGTCTTCTCTACGGGAAATCTCAGGTGCGGGGGCTGAACATCGAGATCGGAGGCACTACTAGTCACCACTTGCGGGGCTTTGATGGGGTACCAACGCCCGAAGGACATTGGGTCGAGAGGGGTTAAGCGCGGCCAGTAATCCGCAAATCGCGCAATACGCGCCGAAAACACCCAGAATCACACTCAGGATTGCGGTGCTGCTGATTAAGAAAGCTGCGGAAAGTCCGTTCACGTTACTTGGCCCTTGTTGCAACCACCCTGTGAAGCACGCGGCTGCAAATGTTTTACTTTATCCGCATTTGACCCCCGCCGCTGTTAACAACTAAGATACGAGAATCGAACTGCGTATTTCCACTCTCCAACATTTCTTGGGACCCGTCCACGTTACGGAAGTCCATAACGTGTAGCACTAAATGGCCATCACCAGGATCTCGGTGCGCGGCGCGCGCCAGCACAACTTGAAGAATATTGATGTCGAAATTCCTCGCAATACCTTGACGGTCATTACGGGGCTCAGCGGCTCGGGCAAATCCTCGCTCGCGTTCGATACGATTTACGCTGAAGGCCAGCGTCGCTACGTCGAAACTCTTTCGGCCTATGCCCGCCAGTTTCTTGACCAGATGGAGCGCCCCGACGTCGACTCTATCGACGGTCTCAGCCCATCGATTTCCATCGAGCAGAAAACCACCAGCCGCAGTCCGCGCTCCACCGTCGGCACCATCACCGAGATTTACGATTACCTGCGCCTGCTCTACTCTTCGATCGGCGTGCCCCATTGCCCGAGTTGCGGCAAGCCCATTACGCGCCAATCTGCCGAGCAGATCGTGCAGCGCGTCATGTCGCTCACGCCCGATGATCGCGTAATGATCATGGCGCCGATCGCTCGGGGCCGCAAAGGCGAATTCAAAAAAGAGATGGAGAAGCTCGTCCAGCACGGTTTCTCGCGCGCCCGCGTCGATGGCGAACTGGTGAACCTTGAGGACGATCTCTCGCTCGACAAGCGGAAGAATCACACCATTGACGTCGTTGTGGACCGCCTGCTGGTGAAGCCCGGAATCGAACACCGCCTCGAACTCTCAGTCGGACTGGCAATGAAACTTGGCGGCGGTCTCGTCCTGGTCGCCGTAGTCAACGGAGACGAGACACTCTATTCTTCTCGCTTAGCCTGCCCGGATTGCGGCATCAGCGTTCCGCAACTCGAGCCGCGCTCGTTCTCGTTCAACAGTTCCTACGGAGCCTGTCCTGAGTGCCACGGCCTCGGAAGCCGCTACGATCTGGATCCTGCGAAGGTGATTGTCGATTGGTCGAAGCCGATACTCGATGGCGGCTTGGGCCCCGGTTCGGCATCGCAGAACCTGATTCGCAGCATCCAGTTGGTTGTTCAAGCCTACGGTTTCGACTTGGCGACGCCCTTCGAGAAATTTCCCGACAAGATTCAGAATCTGCTGCTTTATGGCGAGCCGCAGCGGGGAGGAAAGACAGGATTTCTCGGGATTCTCGGCCACCTCAAACAGAATCTCGAATCCTCCACTTCCGATACTTATCGCGAATACCTGCTCGATTTCATGTCGGCCACCGAATGTTCTGTGTGCCACGGCAAGCGTCTGCGTCCCGAAAGCCTGGCTGTAAAAGTGAACGGCATGTCCATTGCCGATTTCACCAGCCTTCCGATTGCCCGCGCGTTCGAATCCGCGCGCAAGATCAAACTGACCGGCAGGGAACTGACCATCGCCGGACGCATCGTGCACGAGATTACCGAACGCCTGCAATTTCTGTACGACGTCGGACTTGGCTACCTGTCGCTCGGCCGCTCCGCCGCCACACTCTCGGGCGGGGAAGGCCAGCGCATCCGCCTCGCCACGCAGATCGGATCCAAGCTGCGCGGCGTCCTCTACGTCCTCGACGAACCTTCCATCGGCTTGCATCACCGGGACAACGGCCGGCTTCTCGCCGCGCTGGAGAATTTGCGCGATCTCGGCAATACCGTGCTCGTCGTCGAGCACGATGAAGAGACCATCCGGCGCGCCGACTATGTCATCGACCTCGGCCCCGGCGCCGGTCGTCACGGAGGCGAGTTGGTCGCGGCCGGAACGCCCGCCGAAATCATGGACTCGCCCGCCTCCCTCACCGGCGCCTACATCTCTGGACGCCAACACATCGCCATGCTTTCCCAGCGCCGCAGCCCGAATGGGAAAGCCATCACCATCTTCGGGGCGCGCGCGAACAACCTCAAGAATCTCGACGTCGTTTTCCCCCTCGGCGTGATGACAGTTGTCACCGGCGTTTCCGGCTCCGGCAAATCAACCCTGGTCAATGACATCCTGTACCGCGCTCTCGCCAAGCAGCTGTATCGTTCCCGCGAACAAGCCGGCACGCACAAAGCCATCACCGGATCGGAGTTGATCGACAAAGTCATTCGCATCGACCAGTCTCCCATCGGCCGCACTCCGCGCTCCAATCCGGCAACCTATACCGGCATCTTCGCGGCGGTTCGCGACCTCTATGCCATGCTGCCCGAATCGCGCGAGCGCGGATACAAGCCCGGACGTTTCTCGTTCAACGTTCCTGGCGGGCGCTGCGAGGCGTGCCAGGGCGAAGGCCAACGCCGCATCGAAATGAACTTCCTGCCCGACGTTTACGTGCAGTGCGAAGTCTGCGGCGGGCGCCGCTACAACCACGAAACGTTATCGGTTCACTACAACGGCTACTCCATCGCCGACCTGCTCGAAACGCCCGTCTCGGACGTGCTGCAGATTCTGGAGAACATCCCGCAGGTCAAACAAAAGCTGCAAACCCTGGTCGACGTTGGTCTCGGATACATTCACCTTGGTCAATCTGCCGTCACGCTCTCCGGCGGCGAAGCCCAGCGCATCAAGCTCGCTCGCGAACTCGGCAAGCGCCAGACCGGGAAAACTCTTTATCTGCTGGATGAGCCGACCACGGGATTGCACTTCGACGATGTGCGCAAATTGCTGGACGTCCTGCACCGGCTGACCGATCTCGGAAACACGGTCATCATCATCGAACATAACCTGGACGTCATCCGGAACGCCGACTGGATCCTCGATCTGGGCCCCGAAGGCGGAGAAGAAGGCGGGCGTATCGTTGCGCAGGGCACGCCCGAACAAATCGCGCGAGTGAAGAAGTCCTACACCGGCCAGGCGCTCACCTCGTATTTCAATGGGTCAGAAATAAATCGGGCAGCAAAAAATGGATCGGCAAAGAATGGATCGGCAACAAATGCCTCGGCAAGAAGCGTGCTCGCGCCCACTGGCACAGGGGGACTCGCGTGAACTCTTCGCCTGACGATCTTCCCGAGCATCCAACGCCAAGTCCAACGCCCGCGGATGCAGTGCCCGTGTGGGGACGGGCGCCGTCGCCCGTCCAAGCCGAGCAAAGCTCGGCAGATGCCGGGGGCCACACCAACTCCGGACTCGCCGCAGCCGCGACGCATTTTCCCGACGCACAACCCGCCGAACTCATTCCAACTGCGCCGCCCGATCCAGCATGGACCGGCTGGGATCTCCTCCGCCTTATAGTCCTCATCATCGTTGCGATCGTATTCTGTTTCTTCGCCGCGTTGCTCATCGCTCGCATCTGGGTGTACCCGCACACGGCCCTCGGCGAAATCGCTCGCGTCCCGCTAGTCTCCGTCGCAGGACAATCGGTGGCGTACCTCCTCATCCTCGCCTACATGTATGTTCTGGTTACGCGGGAACGCCGCCGTCCCGATTTTCTCGCGGCCATCCACTGGAACTGGCCTTCCAACATTGCTGTTTACGTATTGACAGGCTTCGCGCTTTCGCTGGCTTTGCAAGCTGTGGCGCATTTCTTGCCCATTCCGAAAGAACTGCCGATCGACAGCTTTTTTCGCACGCCCGCGGAAGCCTGGGCGCTCAGCATCCTCAGCGTTACCCTCGCGCCTCTGATGGAAGAGCTTTTTTTTCGAGGCTTTCTCTATCCCGTGCTCGCGCGCCGCCTCGGTTTGTCAACTGCCGTCTTCGTAACCGCGCTCGGTTTCGCCCTGCTACACGGCGCGCAACTGATGTTCTCCTGGGGACCGGTGCTGGTGATTTTCCTGGTCGGCATTGTCCTGACTATAGTGAGAGCCAAAACAAATTCCGTAGCCGCCGGTGTTCTCATCCACATGGCCTACAACGGAACCATTACCGTAGCGATGTTCGCCGCCACGGATGGGTTTCGGCATCTGGAAAAACTGAATCAATAGAGTTCTCAGTTCCCAGTTCTCAGTTCTCAGTGTTCCGTCGGGTGCTTTTTCTGAGAACTGAGAACTGGGAACTGGGAACTGCTTTTCTGCTATCGTAGAAATTCATGTCCATGGCACGACAAGAACTCCTGAAGCTGCTGGCGCAAAAGTCATTTCGCCTCGGTGAGTTTCAGTTGTCCTCGGGCAGCACCAGCGACTATTACATCGACTGCCGCGGCACTACGCTCGACGCCCGTGGCGCACAACTAGTCGGCGAAGTCTTTCTCGCAGAAATCCGCGAGCAAGGCTGGGAAGCGGATGCCATCGGCGGATTGACCATGGGTGCCGATCCCATCGTTGTCGCCGTCGCCGTCACCAGCGGAACTATGCACGGTTTCCTGGTGCGCAAGGCGGAAAAGCAGCACGGCACCGGCCAGCGTATCGAGGGCTTCCGTGAAAAAGGATCGCGCGTAGTGATCGTGGACGATGTTTGCACCACCGGATCCTCCACCGTGCAAGCCATCGAAGCCGCCCGCGAATTCGGATTCGAAGTAATCGGAGTGATGTGCCTGGTCGAGCGTCAGGATGCCCACGGCCGACCAAATGTAGAAAGAGCCGCCGCGCCGGCAAACTTCATCTCGATTTTTACGGCGACCGAGGTGCGAAAAGAGCACTTAGCAGTTAGCACTTAGCACTTAGTCCCAACGACCAACGACCAACGACTGACTCATGATTCAAACCCTGGAATGGACCCCCTCCGGCGTCGTCTTCATCGATCAGACGAAGCTGCCGACCGAAGAAGTCTACGTAACCTGCACCACGCATCAGCAGGTCGCCGATGTGATCCGCAACATGGTTGTCCGCGGAGCACCCGCCATCGGCGTTGCCGCCGCCATGGGCATCGCACTGGGTGTGAAAAATTCCAAAGCCGAGAACGCCGCCGACCTAAAAAAAGATTTCGACCAGATCTGCGAAATCATCCGTCAGACGCGCCCCACCGCCGTCAACCTGTTTTGGGCGATCCGCCGCATGACGGAGAAATTTGAATCCCTCCGCGCCCGCTCCATCGCGCAGATCCAACAAGCGCTCGTCGAAGAAGCCCAGCGCATGCACGCCGAAGATATCGCCGCCAACCAGGCTATGGGACGCCACGGCGCAACCCTCATGCCGTCGACGGGCGGCGTCCTCACCCACTGCAATGCCGGAGCGCTCGCCACCGCCGGTTACGGCACCGCGCTCGGCGTCATCCGCGCCGCCGTCGAACAAGGCAAAAAAATTCACGTCTACGCCGACGAGACGCGTCCCTTTCTGCAAGGCTCGCGCCTCACCGCGTGGGAGTTGATGAAAGACGGCATCCCCACCACCGTCATCTCCGACAACATGGCGGGAGTCATGATGCAGCAAGGAAAAATCGGAGCCATCGTCGTAGGCGCCGACCGCATCGCCGCCAACGGAGACGTTGCCAACAAAATCGGCACCTATACCCTAGCCATACTCGCCAAAGAACATGGCATCCCGTTCTACGTCGCCGCGCCCATTTCAACCGTCGATCTCGCCACGCCCGACGGCGGCAAAATTCCCATCGAGCAGCGCAACGCCAGAGAGGTCACCCACATTGCCGGCAAGCAGATGGTGCCCGACGGAGTCCAAGTCGAAAACCCAGCCTTCGACGTGACGCCCGCAAAATTCGTAGCCGCGATCATCACCGAACGAGGCATAGCCCGCGCGCCGTATGAGCAGTCTCTGAGCGAGTTGGTGCGTCAGCTCCAGGAAACTCTGCCGTAGAGACGCGGCTTGCCGCGTCTCTGTTGGCACAACCAAATCGCCGGACGCGTATCCAAACTTTCTCAAGCCACAGCTTTCCCCAGTGTTCTTCCCCCGTGTTCCTCCCCTGTGTTCCTCCCCTGTGTTCCTCTGTGCTCCCTGTGGTGAAGATTCCAGCCGCGCCTGACTCTCCAGCGGAACTTTTTCCCTCTGCTTGCGTATTATATTCAGGAGGAGTTGCCCCCATGATCGCCTTTCTGCTCTGGTGTTTTCTCTTCGTGCTGTGCTGGCCCGTCGCCCTGCTGGCGCTGATCCTCTATCCGATCGTGTGGCTGTTGTTGCTGCCCTTCCGGTTGGTAGGCATCGCCGTCCACGGAGTGCTCGCCCTGGTCTGGGCCGCAGTGATGCTTCCCGCGCGATTGCTCAGCGCACCGTTTCGTCTTTCCCGCGTCTAAAAGGCGCGAGGTCGTCGACGGTTATACGCCTGGAGGTTCGCCGTCTAGTCTTCCCGGTCGCTTCTCAGCTTATTTGCAAGTTTCCTTATCTCTTTTTCCCGCGGCATATTGACGATTCCTTTCGCATCGTCGTAAAGGCTTTCGCGCAAAAGAGCAGCAAGTCGCGCCTTGAGTTTTGCTCGCTCTAACAGAGGTCTGGGAACGACGATGGTATACGACGGAGAACACGTCAGAGTACTCCCGACGTACGCAGTCTTGAGATCAGGTTCCGATCCTCCCAAGACTCCTCCCGGTACTTGTGCGCTAGCAAGGGCAGAAAGAACGACAGACAGCAGAACAAGACTCCCTTTGGCCACATTTCTACCTCCTCCTTTCTTTCGTGCCCCGAAGGAACAGCTCCAACATCCTCAGGCGGAGGAGAGATGATGTGCTTGGGAATCTGGTTGTTTGCTAGGGTACCGCCGTGTGCGCCGTACTGCTTCCGCAGTACTTTGCTCGTCTTTTGGGGAGTCGACAGCCGACATCTACATCGTCTTCAGCTCAGAACTGACCCGCAACTTCGCTTCCGTCGCCTTCTGAACGTCCTCGACCGTCAGGCCGGGAGCAATCTCTTCGAGCAGCAAGCCTTCCGGGGTCACTCGGATGTAGGCCATCTCGGTGACGATTGTGTCCACGACCTTTACGCCGGTGAGAGGCAGGGTGCATTTCTTCAGGATCTTCGGCTGCCCATCTTTGGTCGCATGTTCCATGGCGATAATCACGCGCCGCGCTCCCGCAACCAGGTCCATGGCGCCGCCCATGCCTTTGACCATTTTGCCCGGAATCATCCAGTTCGCGAGGTTTCCGAGTTCGTCGACTTCCATTGCGCCCAGCACGCTGAGGTCAACGTGCCCACCGCGAATCATGGCGAAGGAATCAGCACTCGAAAAGTACGCGGTGCCCGCCAGTTCGCTGACCGTTTCCTTTCCCGCGTTGATCAGGTCGGCGTCTTCCGAGCCTTCGAGGGGGTATGGCCCGATGCCAAGCATCCCGTTCTCGGATTGAAGAATCACGTCCATGCCCGGCGGAACATGATTAGCAATCAGCGTAGGCAATCCGATGCCGAGGTTGACGTAGAATCCGTCGCGCAATTCGCGGGCAATGCGCTTCACGATGCGTTCGCGTTTGTCGAGATCCTTTGCGGCTTTGGGCAGAGTTGACATCGTTTCCTTCGAGTGTGGTCCGGTGATGAGGAGAAAAGTCGATGGTCGTTGGTCGTTGGTCGTTAGCGAGCGACGAGATCTGCCGCGACTCCCGAACGACCAACGACTACCGACCAACGACTGTTTCACAAGTACGGTTCGTATCAGGGCACGCCTTCAGGCGTGCCGCAAATGCCACGTTATGACCGCGCCTTTAGGCGCTGGGGCGGCGATTGGAATCGAACTACACGCCTCCCATGCATCCGCTCTGTTTCCCGAACGACCAGCGACTAACGACCAACGACTAACGACCAACGACCGCCGCCTTCCTCACCGTCCGCTTTTCGATCCTCTTCTCAAACTGCTCGCCCTGAAAAATCCGTTTCACGAACACACTCGGCGTATGCACCATGTCAGGATCCAGTTCGCCCGGTTCGACCAGGTGCTCGACTTCAGCGATCGTGATTTTGGCCGCGGTCGCCATCATCGGATTGAAATTGCGCGCGGTTTTGCGATAGACGAGGTTACCCCACCGGTCGCCCTTCCATGCCTTCACGAAGGCGAAATCGGCTTTCAGCGCGTGCTCCATGATGTAGGTGCGGCCGTCGAACTCGCGTGCTTCTTTGCCATCGGCAACCAGCGTTCCGACGCCGGTGGGCGTAAAGAACGCGGGAATGCCAGCGCCCCCGGCGCGAATTCGCTCGGAAAATGTTCCTTGCGGAACGAGGTCGAGTTCCACAGTGCCATTCAACACCATCTGTTCGAGCAGTTTGTTTTCGCCGACGTAGGTTCCGATGTGCCGCCGGATCTGGCCGTTCGCGAGGAGTAGTCCGACGCCGAAGCCATCGACGCCGGCGTTGTTGCTGATGGTGGTTAGGTTCTTGACGCCCTTATGGACAAGAGCGCGGATCAGGTTCTCAGGATTCCCGCACAAACCGAATCCGCCCACCATGATGGTGGCTCCATCAAAAACGTCCTGGATCGCCTCTTCCGCGCTCGCGACAACCTTGTGCATAGCAGAAGAATTCTATAAGAAATCGGGTCATCTGATCATTGGGCCGTCGGCTGAATTCAAATCGTCCGATAACCCGATCACCCAATTTTCTCCGTGCCTCTGCGCTTCCGTGGCGGGCTTTTCCTCAACTGGTGCGCCCGCTCGAATTCCGCCGCCAGTTCTCGCGAGTCCAGATTTTCGCGGATGTGTGCCAGACGTTGTTCCAGCTTCTGCAGCGCGTCGCTCAGGTTCTTGCGATTGGTGATGGCGATATCGCGCCACATCGAATAGGGGCTGCCGGAGATGCGGGTCATCTCGCGCAGGGCTCGTCCGCCGATGTCGAGCACGGGGGCGTCGGGGCCGAATTCGTCGACCAGCGTGGCTGCCAGCGCGGTTGAGATCATCTGCGGCAGATGGCTGATCCAGGCGCAGAAGCGGTCGTGCTCGGCGGGATCGACAACGGCTATCTTCGCGCCCATCTTCTCCGCGCAGTGGATAAATTCTCCGCATTGTCCGGCGTGAACGTTCTGGCGGGGAAGCGGCGTGAAGAGCCAGGCGGCGCCTTCGAAAAGATCGGCGTCGGCAAACTCCACGCCGGCGTTTTCCTT
>Ga0185299_10008364_pt1 | contig 10251 bp, 6 predicted proteins | sample PaiPotPPA55metaG_FD_128002 | JGI IMG/M metagenome (GOLD analysis project Ga0185299, IMG submission 128002) | Iron sulfur acid spring bacterial and archeal communities from Banff, Canada, to study Microbial Dark Matter (Phase II) - Paint Pots PPA... ...
TCACCGGGTTGGTGCCGAGATTGGCAAGTGCGAGGATGCCGACACCCTCGAGCGTGAAGGCGATGAACATCGTGTTCTCGCGGCCGATGTTGTCGGACACCCAGCCGAAGAACGGCCGGCACAAGCCATTGAGGATGCGGTCGATCGTCAGCGCGAAGGTCAGGGCGGGCAGCGTCAGTCCGAGCAGGCTGACCGGGACGTCGGCCACCTTGAAGTCCTTGGCGATCGGTGCGAGCTGCGCGACCGCCATGAGCCCCCCGGTAGCCATCATGACGAACATTGCGTACATCACCCAGAACACCGGTGTTTTCACCATCTCCATTGGCTTGGCCTGCAAGCGGCTGGCGCCCGGTGCCAGCTTCGCCGGCGCCGTCATATAACTGGCCGGGGGCACGAGTATCAGGAAGCCGAACACAACGACAACGATGCCTTGGATCAGGCCGAAGGTAAGAAAGGTGTGTTGGTAGCCGCTCACCTTGATCATGTTGGCGATGGGAACAATGGTCAGTGCCGAACCGGCGCCGAAGCCCGCCGCCGTCAAGCCCGCGGCCAAGCCACGCCGGCCGGGGAACCAACGCAGGGCGTTGCCGATGCAAGTGCCATACACGCCGCCCGCTCCGATACCGCCGAGCGCGGCCGCGAAGTACAGCATGGGCAAAGAGTCCGCCACCGAATTGATCGACCAAGCGATGCCGCAGAGTGCGCCGCCGATCACCACGATCCAGCGCGGTCCGAAGCGGTCGACGAGGTAGCCTTCGACCGGCACCAGCCAGGTTTCAAGCACCACGAAAATCGTAAAGGCGACTTGAATGGAGGCTCTGCCCCAATGATATTTCGCGTCAATGGGCCCGACAAAAAGCGTCCAGCCGTACTGTAGGTTGGCAATCATCACCATACAGATGACGCCGATGATCAACTGAATCCATGGATTCCCGAGCGGTGACGAGCCTGCTTGGGGTCTGGTTGCTTCCGAAGTCGCGTTCATTTAGTTCTCCTTAGTCGCGTTTATCGAGTGGGGGAGTGTCAACGAGTCGCAGTCGCAGCGCAAACTTGAGGTTGGATCCAGCACTGATGAATTCGTCCTGCCATGGACGACAAGCTGTACGGAGCGTCCTTCGTCGAAGATGCGAATCGGCACGCTTGACCCACCCGAAGCCCCCCGAAAATATTCAGACACATGAGTCCGAACGATATTGCCAGCCGTTTCTTTAATCTCTGGTATACCATATATGAAGGCATTTCGAGCTGTCAAGCAACCGCAGTGGATGCGACAGCCGACCTATGCTTCACTGGCGTGGCGGAGAGGTAACCCGGTCGGTGACGCTTAGATTCAACTCGTCAGATGCGGATTGCTTGCATATAATATATCTGTGGCGTGTTATGGGTTCTCGGGAAACAGAACTGCGAGCCATACAATGTTTTCGGAAGTCTGGCGCAACCTGACAAACGCATCGGGGGTCTGATGAGCACCATCGCAAAACTGGTTCAGCGCACCGCGCCTGCGGCGCCGCTCATACTAGGCCCGTTGAATGCCACGAGTTTGCGCGATCAAGCTTATGCGCTGCTGAAAAACGCGATCGCGGACACCGACATCTACGATCCGAAGCAGGAACTGCGTCTCGATGAGCGGCAACTGACAGCCGCGCTGGGCGTCAGCAGGACGCCGATACGGGAGGCGCTCTCGCTCCTCGAGCAGGAAGGATTCATTCGCACCATACCGCGTCGCGGTATCTACATTATTCGCAAGTCGAAGCGCGAAATGATTGAAATGATCCAAATGTGGGCCGCGCTCGAGTCCATGGCCGCGCGGCTCGCGACGCTGAACGCCACCGATGCGGAAATCGCGAGGCTGCGGCACCTGTTCGATGAGTTTCAGAACTCGCCGCCTTCCGAGCATCTAGACGAGTATTCCGATGCCAATATTGCGTTCCATACGGCGGTCATCGCCCTGGGCGGTTCGCAAACCATCGTCGACGCGACACGCAACCTTCTCATTCACGTGCGTGCCATTCGCCGCGCGACGATCGTGCAAAGCGACCGCGCGGCCCGCTCGATCGTCGATCACTTGAAGATTATCGAAGCGCTGGAACAGCGCGACACGGAATTGGCCGAACGGCTCACGCGGCAGCACACCCTCGACCTCGCGGCGCACGTCGATCGCAACTGCGATTTCTTGGATTAGGTAGGCGCCCCACTCCCACTGACCGAACGCCGGCGCGGCGCCTGCGGCTGCTAGACCGCGCAGGTATTTAGTGGACTGCCGCTAGATCGGTGAGTACCTCTCCGCATCGATCCGGTACTTCTTCTCTGTAACGCCCGCCGGCACCACCCGCCCTGACTCCCCTCAGTGCGATTCGACATTGCCACTCAATCCGTGACACATGAGAGAATTCACATAGCTGGTTAGATTAAATCATTAGGGGAAAACCATGCTGATATATAATATATCTGCAACGTGATTGTTCGTAGAAACACTCGCGTAGAGTAATTTCATCTGGTTAATCAAATGATTGCGGCGCACTAAAATGGTGCTTCGCTTGGAAGTAAGTAATGCAAACATTCGGACTTGTCGTATTGGCTGTTGTCGGCGCCGCGCTGATTTTCGGGGTGCCTGCCGCACTCTATCTGTCGCTGCCGGCGTCGATGTTGGAGCGTGCAGGACGTCACGGCCGCTTTGCGGGCCTCGGCCCGCGCAGTGGAATGGACCAAACGCCGTCCGGCCGCCCGGCGGTGTCCAACTTCAACGCCCTGCTCGGGCAATCGGTCTAGGCGATTGACGTCAAGTCAGGCGCCCCACTGGCCAAGCGTCGGCGCAGCGGGAGCGCCGGCTTGGCCTTGCAGATACTGCGGAGCGGCGGCTTCCGGCACCCCGCCGGATAGCGCACTCGGCGCGACGGCTCTGATCCCGCTCAGGGTGTCGGGGTCCGAAATTGCCGATTGCATCAGGGTCCCATCCATCCATACGGGCCTTCGGGACTCGATGCGCAGGTAGATTCGCCCCGTCGACCGGTCGGCGAAATTGACCACTGGAAATCCGTCCATGCAGCGTCGCAGGAATCCGGTGTTGTGCGCAGGATCAAGCAGCCGGCGATCCGCGTAGAGGGATTCGGGCGCTGCGGCATCGACGTTGACGCGTCCGTACCGCTCGATGTCCAGCATTCCTTTGGCGTCCAGCACATTGAACGTGTCGTTGTCGCCGAAGGCAACCGTTCGTGGACGCTCTCCCAGGCGCACCGTATTATCCAGAAACTCGAATTGAATGCGCTTGTCGCTGCGGCGGACCCACGTGAAGAACACATCGGGGATTCCCGTGTACGCCTCCACGGCGTGCGCCAGCGTGTCGTCCACGGCTTTGTAGCGGCCGAACTCGAGGCCGCGCTGCCAGGCCCGCTCGACCAACAATTCGGGCGGCGTAATGACGAAGAACAAATAGACCGTCTGGCCGAAGCGCGTCAATAGATTGCTGCCCGCTTCGTCCGAATCCGGCGCAAAGCTGTCAAAACGAAACCGATCGATCAGGAGGTGCGTCATATCGCCGCGCCGGTGTTTGCGCGCCATGTAGCGGTCGAGTTTCTGGTCGACGATCTGCAGTTCCTCGGCGGTGAATGCGCCCGCATATTTGTAAGCCGCACCGAGTACCCCGTAGTCGAGAAGCTGTTTGCGCCAGATGTCCGGACTGATCAGCGCGAAATCACTCCATCGCACGCCGATGTCGCCCGCCAGTTTTTTCTGCAGGGGCCGCAAGGTGCTCTTGCCCGATGCCGACGGCCCTTTGGTGTTGATGACGACGGGGCGCTCCTGCCGCGGCAGCAGGGGATACCCTTCGCTGCCTGACGCGCGCAGCAGCATGGGTTCGATCGTCCGGCCGATGGAATCGCTGCCGTATTCGTTGCACGCCATATTGGTCGCCACCGACGCGATGAGATCACGCGTACCCCACGCGTGACCTTGGGTCGCAAACAGCGCCGACATCACTCGCGCGAGCGTGCGGTACACGACTCTCTGCTGCGGATCTTTGCCTGAGCCCGCAAGTCGCTCGCAGTCGGCGATGTGGCGGGGGCCCCAGCCGCGGTCGACCGAAATCGGGGCCACGCCGCGGCGGCGCGCGATGCGTGCAAACAGCCGGGACGCCGGTCGCTTCGCGGGGGTGTCCAGTGGAGAATGTTCGGGCACGACGCCCGCCAGGGCGGCATCCATCGCATCGCGCAGCTCACGCCGGGTGCGATCATAATCCGCGGCGATCGCATCCATCTCCGGAAGGAGATAACGCTCGAACAAATGGCTCGCTATCTCGCGAAAGTTGATCCCCAAGTCGCCGATTCGGGTGCCGTCAGGTACGGCGAAGTCGGCGGTGACCCGTATGAGGAGTTCGTGCAGGGCGAGCCTTTGCGGCCGAAACGCGACCAGGTCGCTCGGCTCGAATCCCGTGAGACCGTGCATCTCGCTGACCGCGGCGATGCTGGTGAAGACATTCTCGGGCCGAAAGATCGTCGACAGGTGCCGCAGTTCCCGAGGGATTTGCGACTGAATGCCGGGGTTCCACGGCCCATGCACCGGCGGGTCGTCGGCGGTATTCACAGGCCGCTCCCCGTCATTTGCATTCACGTTTTGCATGGCTGAGATCATACCCATCCCGCCAACCCCCGGCAGATCCTCATAGTTGAGACGCAATTCGCTGTCTACCGCCCCATCGTGTGATGCATTCGCCACGTGTGCACGTGTCCACATAATCCAAAATACGCCGATAAGTAACTTTCGGCGCGGGCGCGCTCAACCAACCGCGACGGGAATTCCAGGCCCATGACCTTACGAACCATCGGTAGACCGCTCGCGGGGCAGGAACAGGCCCCAGACGCCGTGCGGGCTGCCGAAACGCCGTCGCCGCCGCTGCATCCCGGTGCCGTATCGGCGGGAGCCCTGCTCGACAGCGCACCGGTCGCCGTCTATCACGCGGACGCGGCCGGGAACATGGTCTATAGCAACGCCGAGTACCGCCGCATATTCGGGCTCGAGCTCGTACATGGTCCCGACGATTGGGCCCGGCGCGTGCACCCTGACGATCGCGTGCGCATGCAGCAGGCCTGGGCGGATTTCTGCCGGCAGCCCGCCCCTCGCCGATTCGCCTATCGCACACAGGACGACGGCGAGGTCCGCCATTTCTCGGAGCAGGTAGTCGCCGTCGAAGGCGGTTCCGGCTGGGTCGGCACGATCACCGACGTCACCGATCTGGTCAACGCCCGCGATCACTTGCGAAAGGCGGAAAGCCTGTTCCGTGATACTTTCGACCAGGCGCCGATCGGTATTGCCCACGCGGATCGCCGCGGTAGATTGCTGCGCTACAACCAGGCGTTCTGCGCGATGCTGGGCTTCGACCCCGGCGAGCTCGCGAATAAGCCGATCGGCGACCTCACGCACCACGACGATATCGCGCGCGTATCGGCCGAACTCAAGCGCCTGTGGAATGGCGAGGTCCAATCCGTCGATCTCGAAAAGCGCCATATCGGCAAGGATGGGAGCCTCCACTGGGTTCGGATAACGACGGCGCTGGTTCGCGGAGGCGATGGCACACCCGAGTACTCGGTCGAGTTCGTGCGCGACATCAGCGCCCGCAAGGAGTCCGCGGAAGAACTCGAACGGGTGCACAAACAACTCATGATCGCCTCGCGCCAGGCAGGCATGGCCGAAGTCGCGACCAATGTGCTGCATAATGTCGGCAATATCTTGAACAGCGTCAATATCTCGGCCAGTCTCGTGACCGAGCGCGTCAAGCAGTCCAAAGCCCCGGGCGTGTCCCGCCTCGCCGCGTTGCTTCAGGAAAAAGGCACGGCGCTCGGCGAATTCCTCGCCAATGACGAGCGGGGCAAGCGCATACCGGAATACCTGACCTCGCTCGGCGAGCAGCTGCTGAGCGATCAGAAAATGGCGCTCGAAGAACTCACATCGCTGCGCGACAACCTGGAACACATCAAGGACACGGTGGCGATGCAGCAGAGCTACGCCAAGCTCTGCGGCGTGACCGAAACCGTCGCGGTAGCCGATCTGGTGGAGGACAGCCTGCGCTTGAACGCCGGTGCCTTCGTGCGTCACGGCGTGACGCTGCGCCGCGAATTCAACGAGGTGCCGCCGATCACCGTCGATAAGCACAAGGTATTGCAGGTTCTGGTGAATCTCGTGCGCAACGCCAAGTATGCGTGCGATGAGTCGGGCAGGGCCGACAAGCTTCTCACCCTGCGCATAGAAGGCGCGCCGGCCGGTGTGCGCATTTGCGTCATCGACAATGGCGTGGGAATTCCCGCGGAAAATATGTCCCGCATATTCACGCACGGCTTCACGACTCGCGTGGACGGGCACGGCTTCGGTCTGCACAGCGGGGCGCTCGCCGCCCAGGAACTCGGCGGCTCGCTGCTCGTGACGAGCGACGGGCCGGGATGCGGCGCGACATTCATGCTCGAGCTGCCGTGCAGCCCGCCGGAGTCTGCCCGTGCCTGATTCCGCTCCGCGCGCCAATCGGCGCATTCTGATCATCGATGACAATGCGGCCATCCATCTGGATTTTCGCAAGGTCTTGGGCGCCCAGGCCGAGCACACCGCGCAAGCCGCGCTCGATCTGCTGGAGGCGAATCTGTTCGGCGACGCCGTCGTCGCCGCAGCGCGCCCGAACTTCGACATCGACTCTGCTCATCAAGGGCAAGAAGGGGTCGCGATGGCGCACCAGGCGCTGGTGGAGGGACGGCCTTACGCCATGGCCTTCGTCGACATGCGCATGCCCCCGGGCTGGGATGGCCTCAAGACCATCGAGCGCCTGTGGGCGACGGACCCCGACGTGCAGGTCGTCATTTGTTCGGCCCACACCGACTACGATTGGACGGAAGTCGTGGCGAGACTGGGCCACTCCGACAAGCTGCTGGTGCTGCGCAAACCCGCCGAGCCCATCGAGGTTCTGCAATGCGCCACGGCGCTCAGCCGCAAGTGGGAAAACGACAAGTTGGTCAAAGAACATGTGCTGCGCCTCGAAGAAGTGATCACGACGCGCACGCGAGGATTGGAAGCGGCCAATCAGCAACTGCGGCATCTGGCCACCCATGATGCATTGACCGGTCTTCCGAACCGCGTCTTGCTGGACGATCGGCTGCAGCAGGCCATGGCGCAAGCCGACCGCGACATGCGGTCTTTCGCGCTGCTGGTATGCGATCTCGACCGCTTCAAGCTGATCAACGATTCCCTGGGGCACCGCGCGGGCGATGAACTGCTTCAAGAGGTCGCGCGCCGGCTTTTGACCGTGGTGCGAACCGCCGACACCGTGGCCCGCTTCGGCGGCGATGAGTTCGTGCTGATCGCCACCTCCATCGGCGACGCCGAGGATGCGGAGGCCCTTGCGGCCCGCGTCATGGACGCGCTGCACACCCCGGTGCGAATCGCGGCCATCGATATTCATACCTCGCCCAGCATCGGCATCGCGATGTATCCCGATGACGGCGTATCCATGCAGGCGCTGCTCGCGCACGCGGATGCGGCCATGTATTCGGCCAAACAGAACGGCCGCGGCAACTTTCGGCGCTATGCGCCGGGAATGGATGCGGGGACGGAGGATCGCGTTCAGCTCGAAAGCGACCTTCACAACGCGGTGACGCAGAACCAGTTCGAGCTCTACTATCAGCCCAAGGTGGATACGCGCACGGGCGCCGTGCGCAGTGCGGAGGCGTTGATCCGTTGGGTGCACCCCACGCGCGGCATCGTTTCACCCGCGGAATTCATCCCGCTGGCGGAAGAGTGCGGCCTCATCGGCACCATTGGCGGATGGGTGATCCGGGAAGCATGCCGGCAGACACGGGCTTGGCAGTTGGACGGCGTCCCGACGCTCCGAGTGTCGGTGAATCTGTCGGCATCGCAGTTCCGCGACAGCGGGCTGGTCGACAGCATTCGCAGCGCGCTCGACGACGCGGACCTTCAGGCGCGCTATCTCGAGGTCGAACTCACGGAAAGCGCCGTCATGAGCGATCCCGAGAAATCGATCGCGATCCTCGAGCAGCTGAGCGCCATGGGAGTTCTCGTCTCGGTGGACGATTTCGGCACCGGCTACTCGAGCATGAGTTACCTGCGCCGATTTCCGATCGACAAACTCAAGATCGACCGGGTGTTCATCGACGAAATCGTGAGCCGCCAGGAGGACGCCTCGATCGTCCGCGCCATCGTCTCGCTCGCGCACAGCCTGCGTCTCAAAGTCGTCGCCGAGGGGGTGGAAACGCCTGCGCAGCTCGATTTCTTGAAGACGGCCGGCTGCGATGAGTACCAGGGCTATCATTTCAGCCGCCCCTTGCCCGCGGCGGATTTCGAACGCCTCATCCGCGAGTCGCAACCGGCCGATGTCCTCACCGAGGACGATGCGAGCCGCACGCACAGCAAGCTCGCGGCGTACGTGCGCAAGTAGTTCCCTACTTCGCGTCGAGTCTCGTGTTGTCGGGATACACTCGAAGGCCCGGGACTTCGCCGCGCTCGAGTTTCTGCTGCACGTCCTGCCAGTACTCGACGCCCAACAGATCGCAATTTTCTTCGCGGAAGCAGCGGCGCGCGTAGGAGCTCTTGAGCTGCATGCCGTGCTCGAGCTCTTCGGGCAGGAAGATCACTCCGTCCTCGAAAACCCATTCCGGCACCGCTTCCTCGCCGGGCTCACGGCCGGTATTGGTGCGGATCTTCACATCGGTCAGTTTTTCGACCGCGTCATAATCGAACAGGAACACCCGGCCGTATCTTCCGACTCCGTAGTTTCTGGAATCCAAGTCCTTGTTGAAGATATTGGTGGCGGCATTGTTGCGAATGCAATGTCCGAGGCTCACCATCACGGCGCGGGTTGCATCTTCATCGGCGGTCTCGAGAAATACCGGCAACGGCACGATTTTCAGCTGCACGATCAACTGGCGCAGGTAAACGCCGTCCTGATCCACCTGCACGCTGCCGGCCGCCTCGCGGCAGATTTCATCCAACAGTGCGGGGTCGAACATGTTGCGGTCCAACCGCAGGTTGAAATACATGACATTGTCCAACATGCTGCCGGCCCGATTGATCTCGTGCACGGCGCGGTACTTGTCGGAGACCGCCGCCACTCCGGGAAAGGCGCCCCACTTGTAGGAATTGGTCGGCTTGTCGCGAATCACCTTCAAGTGATAGGCGCACTCGTCAAAGGTGAACCCGAGCGCGACCGTGCCCGCCGCGCCGGGCGAACGTTGGAATCTGTGTCCGCGGCGAACCTGCTCGTTGATCTCGTTCAATATGGCGACCTTGCCGACGTGATTGAATCCGATGGTCGAATACTGATGCCCGAACGGGCGGCGCGGCATGAGACTGAAGAGGAATACGCATGTTTGATAGTAGAGCCGCGTGGTCACGTGAAAATTGGCCAGCGCCGAGCTGAAGAGATCATGGATATCCGAGACGCGATGCAGAACGGCATCGGCATAGATGCCCTCCGTGCTGTTCAGCAGCGCCACGACGAACGGCACGATGCGGTCGTCGGCCAATAGCCAACGTCCGACGATGAAGGCGCTCCGATCTCGGAAAAATCCGGCCTCGACGACGTCCAAGGCCACGGGGGGCGATCCATCGAAGGCATCGCGCAGCAACTGTTCGACTCGTACCCGAATTTTCTCGGCGTCGCCCTGCAGATCTCGGAACGGAACCGCGAAATTGGGCATTCGCAAGGCGATGCCGATGAGCTCGGCATCGATGCGGCCCAGCACCCGCAGCCGGCGATGCACCGATGCCATCGAGTCGGCGCGCAGCTTGCTCGGAGGCGGGAACGAGTAGGCGACCGGCCGCCACAGTACCCCGCCGATGTTGCGCCGTATCGAATGGGCGAAACTGAAGGCGATGTCGGCATCGTAGCGAGCCACGATCATGGCCATGAACAGGCGATCGAGCGCGTCCCAAACGGCCGGGTCGGAGGCAAGCGCGGGAAATGCCGCAAGTATCCTCGGTCCATGTTCCGCGATGTATCGGCTGTACAGCCCCAGGCGCTCCTGACTGATCCGGATGGAGGCGTGCGGATCCATGGTTTCGAAGGCGCGCTGCGCCCGATGCGGGTACTCGCAGAGCTGCCTGTAGAAATCATCGTAGATCGCGAGTATCAGCGCAGCCGCCGCTCGAGTACGGCTGTCATGATCGGCGCAGGCCGCCAGGCGCGAGTACGCTGCTTCAACCAAGAGTTCGGTCTCGGCCGGCATGGAACTAGCCGCTGTTGCGCAGCGCCGTCGCGAT
>Ga0185299_10008367_pt1 | contig 10246 bp, 11 predicted proteins | sample PaiPotPPA55metaG_FD_128002 | JGI IMG/M metagenome (GOLD analysis project Ga0185299, IMG submission 128002) | Iron sulfur acid spring bacterial and archeal communities from Banff, Canada, to study Microbial Dark Matter (Phase II) - Paint Pots PPA... ...
CGATGAAGCGGAAGATCGCACGCCGCGCCTGCTCTCGCGTATCGAAGCGCTCGCGCATCAGCAGCTCCGCTTCGAGCGTGCCGAAGAACGATTCACACATCGCGTTGGAGTCCGCAGACAACTGCGCCCGTGAGTGACGCTGGAAGCCGACGTTTCCAGGTAACTCATCCGTACCATCCCCTTCATTTGCAGGAATTCGAACTGGTCCTTCACGCCCAGAACTGGCATGAGGACAGGGTCTGGTTTCACGACGCGAATGGCCGACTGCGGGCGCTGCCCGCCAGTTGGACGAGCGTCGTCGGCGAGGACCCATTCAACGTGGTCGCTGCCGGGCGCGCCTTGTTTCGCGTGGAGGAGCTGCTTGAACTGGGGCGTTTGATCGCCACGTTGGAGTCGTGAATAGCGCGAGCACGTGTAAAGCCAAATACGCCGCGTATGTAAAGTTAACTATGGCGGATAGAGACTTTTATGGCTACCTTTGTCGTTAGTGAAATTGCCTTTAATTGGCCATATTTCCGCAAATATCCTAGACATTTGACTTGCATCTTTATAAATGTTGTACATAATTGTATTTACACTGATTTGGCCGCTTTCCCTGGAGTTTGTGCATGGCGACAGACCGACGCAAAGAGGACAAGCATCGCGCGCTGCGGCAGCAGGCGAGCCTCAATCCGCGCCCCGATGCCGTGACGCATCCGCTGTTTCAGGACGAAGAGTTCTTCGATCCTCACGATCTGCTGCAGGTCAAGTACGAGATGCTGCGCGCGGTGCGCGTGGACAGGCGGCCGATCAGCGAGGCGGCCAGGGCGTTCGGTTTCTCCCGCCCGTCGTTCTATCAGGCTCAGGCGGCCTTCGAACAGGGCGGACTGGCCGGTCTGATTCCGCAGAAGACCGGGCCGCGTAGCGGCCACAAATTGACGCCGGCGGTGATGGAATTTCTGCACCGGGCGCGGGTTGCGGAGCCGACTGTGCGAGCGGAGCGACTGGCAAGTCTGGTGCACCAGAACTTCGGCGTACAGGTTCATCCGCGCAGTATCGAACGGCAGTTTCTGCGCCAAAAAAAACCGTAACGAAACCGTCCGTGTCAACTCCGGACCGTGCGCTGTGCAATGACGGACTGATCTCCCGTTATGAAGATCTGAGGCAACAGGCGCTTGGATTGCCGTGCGAGATTCCTCGCGGCCAGGGCCTCTTGCTGTTGATGCGCAGCGGCATGAGAGCGTGGATGCAGGCATGGGCCCAGTGCGCGACCACGGTTGTACGGCGGCAGCCGCCGCCGGGTGAGGCAGAGATCATCCCCCTCACGCTGCATCAGGAGGCGACGATGATTCTGGCTTCAATGCTTCTATACGGGCGTCAGGAGGTAACAGCATGAAGAGCGATCCTCACCAGAAAGTCCAGGCGAGCCACCTGAAGCGCAACGCCTATCTGTATATCCGGCAATCCACATTACGTCAGGTGTTCGAGAACACCGAGAGCACCAAGCGCCAATATGCGCTGCGCCAACGAGCGGTCGCCCTGGGGTGGTCCGAGGACCGCATTATTGTGATCGATAGCGACCTCGGCCAGTCGGGCGCGTCATCGGCGGACCGCGAAGGATTCCAGCGTCTGGTCGCCGAAGTTGGCGTGGGTCATGCCGGCATCGTGCTCGGCCTGGAGGTGTCGCGCCTGGCGCGCAACTCCACCGACTGGCATCGGCTGCTCGAGATCTGCGCAATCACCGACACATTGATCCTTGACGAGGATGGCGTATACGATCCTGCTCACTTCAACGACCGGCTGTTATTGGGGCTCAAGGGCACCATGAGCGAGGCCGAATTGCACGTGCTGCGGGCGCGCCTGCAAGGAGGAATCCTAAGCAAAGCGAGGCGCGGTGAACTGCAGATGCGCCTGCCCGTCGGCTTCGTGTACAACGCCGCGGGCGCGGTCGTTCTCGATCCGGACCAGCAGGTCCAGCACTGCCTGAGGTGGCTGTTCGACACCTTCCGAGGTACGGGATCGGCGATGGCTACCGCGCGCGCCGCGCATCATCTCGAGCTGGCGTTTCCGCGACGGTGCTGCAAAGGTCCGCACAAGGGCGAATTGCTGTGGGGCAGCCTCGGACACAGCCAGGTAGTGCGCATTCTCCACAACCCAAGGTATGCCGGCGCATTCGTCTATGGTCGCACCCATACACGCAAGACAGTCGATGGACGCACGCGTGTGATTCGCGCCCCGCGGGACCAGTGGGATACGCTGATTCCGGGCGCCCATGCCGGTTATCTGTCCTGGGAAGAGTATGAGCAGAATCAGAAGCGTTTGCATGAGAGCGCACAGGTGATTGGAGCCGACCGGCGCCGAGGTGCGCCGCGTGAGGGTCCAGCACTTCTTCAGGGAGTCGTGGTCTGTGGTCGATGCGGGAACCGCATGACGGTTCGTTACCACAGCCGCCGGGGCTGCCTGTGTCCCGAGTACGTCTGCCAGCGCGAAGGCATCGAGCAGGCCGAACCGGTCTGCCAGCGCATCCATGGGGCTGGCATCGACGAGGCCATTGGCGAGTTGCTCGTCGAAGCGCTCAACCCGCTTGCCATTGAGGTGAGCCTGGCAGTGCAGCGCGAACTCCAGTCCCGCATCGAAGAAGCCGACTGTCTGCGTCACAAGCAGGTGGAGCGCGCCCAGTACGAAGCCGATCTGGCGCAGCGCCGCTACATGCGCGTCGATCCGGAGAACCGGCTGGTTGCCGACTCACTCGAAGCAGACTGGAACCATAAGCTACGGGCGCTGACTGAGGCTAACGAGGAATATCAGCGTCGCCGCGAACAGGACGCGCGTATTCTGACGGACGAGCAGCGCGCCGTCATCGTCTCGCTGGCGTCCAACTTCCCCCGACTATGGCGCGATCCCGCCACGCCCGACCGGGAACGCAAACGCATGATCAGGCTGCTTCTGGAAGACGTCACCCTGAGCCGAGGCCAGCAGGTTACCGCACAGATCCGTTTCAAGGGCGGCGCTCACCGGACCCTCAAGCTGCCGTTGCCGCTAAAATCATGGCAGCAATGGGTCACACCCGCCGCAGTGATCGAGGAGGTTGATGAGCTGCTCAATCGCCATACTGTCCTGCAGATCGCCAATATGCTGAACGAACGTGGCGTCCCGTCGGGCAAGGGTGGGCCCTTCAATGCAAAAATGGTCGCACGCCTGCAGCGCAACTACTGTCTGAAGCCACGCTATGATCGGTTGCGCGAAGCGGGTCTGCTGACGCTGCAGGAGATGGCCGACGCGCTGCACGTCACGCCGACGAGCGTGAAGATATGGAACCGTCGCGGACTCATCCGCGGTCACGCCTACAGCGACAAGAACGAGTGCCTGTATGAGCCGCCCGGCAACGATCCGCCCCGAAAGGCACAGGGCAGCAAACTGTCCTGCCGGCGCCGCGTTCCCGAAGTCGTCTCTGATCGCCGCGAGGAGGTGTAGTGTGAAACGCAAGCCTTATCGAAGCAGTCTCCTGCGGTACCCATCGAGGGCTGCACGCCCGCCTCGCGACAGCGCCGGCCGAAGGCAATGGAAGTGTATTGGCACCCCTGATCGGAATGATGGATCACGCCTTCAGGGCGCCGCTGCAGCAACGCCATGTCCAGTGCACGCAGCATCAGTTCCGTGTACAAATGACTGGACATCGCCCAGCCGACGATGCGCCGGCTGAACACGTCAAGCACCACCGCCAGATACAGGAATCCTTCACCGGTCGGCACGTAGGTGGCGTCCGCCACCCACAGTACGTTGCGCGCTTCGGCACTGAAGTGCCGGCGCACCAGATCAGGCGCGCGCCGGGCTCCCGCGCGTTGACGCGTGGTGAGCTTCCAGTGCCGCCGGCTTGCGCCACACAGACCGACCATACGCATCAGGCGCGCCACGCGCTTGCGTCCCACATGCACACCCTCACGCGCGAGCTGCACATGAATGCGCGGCGCCCCGTAGGTGCCACGCGAACTCGCGTGCAAGGTACGGATGCGCACGAGCAGTTGCGCATCACTGCATGCCTGCTTCGACGGTTCACGCACCAGCCACGTGTAGTAGCCGCTGGTGGAGACCTGCAGCAGCCGCGCCATCGTGGCAATGGGCCAGCGGGCCCGGTTCGCCTTCATGAATCCGTACCCTTCGGTGGTACGGTCCCGGTCTCGCGGGCGAACCAGGCGGCCGCGTGAGAGAGAATATCGCGCTCCGTCTTCAGTTGTCGGTTCTCGCGGCGCAGCCTCGTGAGTTCCTGCCGCTCGGCCGTGGTCAGCCCGTCCTGACGCACTCCCGCGTCACGATCGGCCTGCGCCACCCAATTGATGATCGTCTGCGCGGTGGGCTCGAACTCGCGCGAAAGCTCCTCAGGCGTGCGCCCCGCCTTCACCAGCTCCACCATTTGCGCCCGGAATTCCGCCGGGTACGGCGTGCGATGCTTTCTCATCACGGCACCTCCTTCTCAAAAGGATAGGTGTCCGTTTCGGCGGGTCAACTTCACACTTCGCACGTGCTGCTCGTGAAGTTGCGAAGCACGGCGATAACGACACACTGCCATTTGACATCGACGTTCGATTCTGCGGCGACGAGGCCGAAGCGCTTGCTTCCATCGCCCACGGTTTCTACTCGGAACTTCGAGACAGCGATTCGGCCAAGGACAATTACGAGCGAATTGCGGAGCTAAGCGTCCATAGTGAGCGGCTCTTGGCACCCTCCGGGCCGGCCGGGTTTCGGGTTGTGACAAAGATTCACCTGTTCTGGAACATCTACCTAAACGGACTGGCCATCGCCATAGCGGAGGCGCTTGAACAACAGCGGTCCCCCAATGTCCACTCCTACCGATTCTTACCGACAGGCGACGAGCAACTGTTCGATGAGAACAGCTCATGGCGCGCCTTCAAGGAAGCCACAGCTGTTCAAGCGAGCGCGGCAGGTGATGCGGCCGTCGTCGTTCAAACCGACATATCGAGCTTCTACGAGCACGTCTCGCACCATTACATCGAGAACCTGATCAACGGTCTTGGCGGCGATGCCGAGCCAGTCACAGGGCAAGTTGCCATTCGCGCCGTTGACTTGTTCCTCAGCGGTCAGACACATTGTGGTCAAGCATGCCACGGTGGCCGGTTTGACAGCTTCCTACCTCGGCAGCCACGTGCTACGCCACTCCCACGCCGCGCGTCAGATTGATCTTGGCGCGGATCCACGAGTCGTCTCGGAGATTCTCGGCCATCGCGATCCGGATTCCATTTCTGCATACGTGCGCATCGCAACGGAGACGTTGCGCGAGGTTTCCCTGCCGGTGCCATCATGAGAACGCTTGTTACAGCCGACAGCCTGTCGCACGATGTTATGGAATTTCTGCGTTTCCGACGTGCAATGGGCGTGCAATACCGTCGTGGCGAGTTTGTGCTCAACGGTTTCGTGCGATTCATCGCCGAGCTTTGGGGCGAGCAGACCGAGGTGGCACTCGATGAGGCCGTCCGACGATGGTCGTCGCGCATCGCCGGACGCCAGGCTTTCACAGTGAGTCTCGAATTCGGGGTGGTCCGCCAGTTGTGCCTGTACAGGCGCCGCCACGATCCGTCCGGATATGTTCCCGAGCATGCGATCGCGCCAGTCAAGGAATCGCGCTTTCTTCCGTATATCTTCTCGCATGACGAAGTTCTTCATATGTTGCATGCGGCAAGCAGACATCACGGTCGTTGGATTTGGGCGCCAATGTTTCGCGCGCTGATGCTGGTACTTTACTGCACCGGCCTGAGACTGGGCGAAGCGGTACGCCTGCACATGGAGGATGTCGATCTCGACCGCGGCACCTTCTTCGTCTCGCACAGTAAGGGGCGATCGCGCATCGTTGCGTTTCGCCCAGATCTGGCGGGCGAGATCCGGCAATACCTCCAGGCTCGCCGACAGTTGCTTCGTGACCGCAGCATCGAGGATTCGCTGGCGTTGTTTATTCGGCTTGACGGTACACCGCTCACGCTGAAGTCGGCATCGGACGCAATTCGGCGGCTGCTTCGGCAATTATCGATCAAGCCGCCCACCGGGAGAATCGGGCCCAGACCATACGAATTCCGTCACGCTTTCGCGGTGCACCGCCTCACGGCATGGGCAACCGCAGGAGTGGATGTCCATGCAAAGCTGCCATGGTTGTCCGCCTATCTCGGTCATCAGGACGTGCTCGGCACAGAGGTATATCTGAAGGCAACGCCTGAACTCCTGGAGCTTGCCAGCAAGAGGTTCCTGAATCATCTGCGCCATACGCACCCTACCAAATGAAGACCACACCTTCTTCGGCACTGTTCACACGGGTTGAGTCGTTCTTCACCGAGTACCTGCAACGCATGCGCGGCGCCAGCATCCACACGGTGCGCGCCTATCGCGATGCCTTGAAGCTTTTCTTTGAGTTCGTTGCGGCAAACAAGCGGTGCAGCGTTTCGGGCATTGACCTCGGCGACATGACCGCCGAAACGGTTGCCAGATTCCTCCTTCATCTCGAGACGGACCGTTCAAATTCTGTGGCAACGCGCAACTGCCGGCGCACCGCCATTCGAAGTTTCTTCAAGCACCTGCTGCGCACAGACATCATTCACTCGCATCAATATGCCGGAGCGCTCGCCATTCCTGCAAAGAAGACACGACATCGGCCGGCAACCTATCTGGAAGCTGATGAGGTCCGCGCGATTCTCGCAAAGCCCGACACAAAGACGATCGGTGGCTGGCGTGACTACACGTTGCTGCTGTTTCTCTACAATACCGGTGCGCGTGTCAGCGAAACGGCGGACCTTTGCTGGAACGACCTGCAACTCACCACTCCACGGCAAGTCAGACTGCACGGTAAAGGTCGCAAAGATCGGCTCCTGCCGCTATGGCGCGAGACTGCCGACGCGCTTCGGCGGCTTGGGACGATCAACCATCATGGCACGCAGCCGCATGTTTTTCTCAATCGCCACGGCGAAGCACTGAGTCGTGACGGGATTGCCTACATTCTGTGCCGGCACGTGCAGGCCGCGGCTCGGGGCCTGCCGGCACTCGCCCACAAGCGGGTCACGCCGCACGTCATGAGGCACAGTTGTGCCGTCGGATTGCTGCAATCCGGTAACGCCGTGGAAGTGATTCGCGACTATCTCGGTCATGCGAGCATTGCGACAACCGGGCGCTATATCGAGACAAACCTTCAGATGAAGCGCGATGCGCTGGAAACGTTCTGGCGACATGCTGGGATCGAGCCTGCCCACGCTAAATCGTGGAAGCCGAAATCCGACCTCCTCGCGTTTCTGAATTCGCTGTGAGCGACGAGATTTATGTGGTGTTGCGGTGGCACTCGACGCCTATGCACACGACGTCGACCGTTCGATTCTCAGCATAAAACGATACTCGGGATACTGTGCCTTGTACTAAACCGCTGACGCGGTAGTGGGAGGTGGGCACAGGTCTATGGCTGACGTTTCATAAAGAGGGTCGTCTGGCGCTGAACCCCAGCGAGGTGGTGAGCGGTATCGCGAGGAGCAGTATGTGAACGCCCGGTTGGGCATTCCACCCACTGCATCCAGGAGGCTCGCCATGACGCCACTGCGCCAACGCATGCTGCATGACATGCAGATCCGCAACCTTGCGGATAATACCCAGAAGTCCTATCTGATTCAGGTATCCAGTTTCGCCCGACACTTCCGCCGCTCGCCCGAACTGCTAGGTCCCGAGGAGATCCGCGCCTGGCTCGTCTACCTCCGCGAAGAACGCAAGCTGGCAGCCGCCAGTCTCGGCGCAACGATCGGCGCACTGCGTTTCCTCTACCGTGTGACGCTCAAACGTGACTGGAGCGACGAGGATTTCCCGCTGCCAAAGAAGCCGTTCAGACTACCGGTCGTCCTGAGCCTCGAGGAGATCACCACCTTCTTCGACTCCATTCCCAGCCTGAAGCACCGGGCGATTCTGATGGTTGCCTACGCAGCCGGCCTGCGGGTGTCGGAAGTCGTCCACCTGAAGGTCACCGACATCGACAGCAAGCGCATGGTCATCCGTGTGAACCAGGGCAAGAATCGCAAGGACCGGTACGTGATGCTCTCGCCGCGGCTGCTCGAGATCCTGCGAACCTACTGGCACGACGCCCACCCGCGCGAGTGGCTGTTTCCAGGCAACATCCCCGGACAACCCATCAGCCGCGATGCCGTCGGCCAGGCATGCCAGCTTGCACGTAAGCGCAGCGGGATCCAGAAGCCAGTAACACCGCATTCTTTGCGGCACGCGTTCGCCACGCATCTGCTCGAAGCCGGTACCGACGTGCGCAGGATCCAGCTGCTCATGGGCCATAGGTCCCTGTCCACAACTTCGCGTTACCTTAAAGTGGCCACGAGCACTGTGTGCGCCACCACCAGTCCCTTCGACCTTCTTCCGCGCCCTGAACCCATTCCGTCTGCACCCGCTGCGCCCGAGTACTTCTGAACCTGGCGATGAGACCCGCGCTCGAAGTGGCGGACATCTTTCGCCGCTGCGGCCCGCAGTACCGGCAGACCCATGCCGACGCCCTCGGTCGTGCCCAGCGGCGCGCGATGAGCGCCATCGAACTGTGCCGTACCGCCGCACTCGGCGGACATGTTGAGCAATGCGATACATGTGGGCATGAGCGCATCACCTACAACTCGTGCCGGCATCGCGCCTGCCCGAAGTGCCAGTCACTCGCCCGTGCGCAATGGCTCGAACGCCGGCGCGTCGAACTGCTTCCCGAGGTGGAGTACTTTCATGTGGTCTTCACGCTGCCAGAACCCGTTGCGGCGCTCGCGTATCAGAACAAACGCGTGCTCTACGACATGCTGTTCCGTACCAGCGCCGAAACGCTGCGCACGATCGCCACCGATCCGAAACATCTCGGCGCAGAGATCGGCTTCCTCTCGGTCCTGCACACTTGGGGGCAGAATCTGCTGCACCACCCGCACGTGCATTGCGTCGTACCAGGCGGTGGCATTGCCCCGGATGGCAGGCGCTGGATCGCCTGCCGGCCTGGCTTCTTCCTGCCGGTGCGCGTGCTCTCGCGCCTGTTTCGCCGCCTGTTCCTCGAGCAGCTGCGTCGCGCATTCGACGCCGGCGGGCTACGCTTCCATAGCCAGTTCGAGCCGCTGCGTGATGCCCGGGCGTTCGCCGCGTGGCTCGCGCCCGCCGCCCAGGCGGAGTGGGTCGTCTACGCGAAACCACCGTTTGGCGGCGCCGAACACGTGCTCGATTACCTGGGCCGCTACACCCATCGCGTTGCCATCTCCAATAACCGGCTGCTGAGCTTCGACGGACACGCCGTTCAGTTCCGCTGGAAGGACTACCGGCATGAAGCCCGGCACAGCACCATGACGCTCACGGCCGACGAGTTCATCCGCCGCTTCCTGCTGCATGTGCTGCCCGACGGCTTCAAGCGCATCCGCAGCTACGGGTGGCTCGCCAACTGTCATCGGGCAGCGCAACTGGCCACCTGCCGGCGGCTGCTCGGTGTCGAGCAGCCCGTCGCTGCATTACCTGCCCCCGGCGAGGATTACCGTGACCGTTACCAGCGGCTCACCGGCAGGTCACTGCGCGATTGCCCCGTGTGCGGCAAGGGCCATATGGTCCGCATCGAAGGCGGCGTGCCGGGCATCCTGCCGCGGGCTCCGCCTGACCCCAGCCATGTGCACTGACCGGCATCACCACCACCCCGAGCACGTTGGTCTTCCCCCATGCGGCCAACGCGAACCCGCTCGTGCTCTGGCGTTGTCGCTCCATCACAATGCCGCAGAAACTCTGCACTACCTCATCCTTGACCCTCGCACTCTCACTGTCTTCGCGCCACAGGCTCCTTCAGACCGCTCGCTTCCGGCCTCCGATGGCCACGTGCCGGCTATCGCAAATCACCGCGCCATTCATTCAATGCCCATAGAAGCGAACGCCTGCGGAGCGGTTTAGCACAAAAGTTTTTTTGATTACCGATCGCGGGCTGGCTCCGACCGGCCTGTTCACGCGTCCGTGACCGCGATCGCCATTCAAAAAAACCTCTGCCGTATCTGGAGCTCCAGATATGGCACACGCACGGAGAAAGTTCTTCGATCTGCATGCAAGCAACAAGAGCCAGATCGCCGAGCAGGCGTTGAAATTCTTCGTGGCACTCTACGTCGTGGAGCGCGAAGCAGCCAACCTAGACCCTGAGCAACGACGAGTGATTCGTGAGGAGCGAGGCCGACCGATTGCGCAGGCGTTGCACGTCTGGATGCTTGCGCAGCGCAAACTTGTCTCCGAGGGT
>Ga0185299_10008368_pt1 | contig 10246 bp, 8 predicted proteins | sample PaiPotPPA55metaG_FD_128002 | JGI IMG/M metagenome (GOLD analysis project Ga0185299, IMG submission 128002) | Iron sulfur acid spring bacterial and archeal communities from Banff, Canada, to study Microbial Dark Matter (Phase II) - Paint Pots PPA... ...
TGCCAATTACCGAACGCAATTCTGTGCACGAGTCGGCAACTGCCTGACGGCCCTTGTCAATCATTGACGCCATGCTGAAAAACCCGTGACAAACCCCATTGTAGCGCTTGAGCCTGACGTTGACCCCCGCCGTGCGCAGCGCTGCAGCATAAGCCTCCCCCTCGTCGCGCAATGGGTCCACTTCAGCGGTTAGGACAAATGCGGGAGGAAGGTTAGCGAGGCCTTTCGCCAGGGCGGGGCAGGCAACCGGGTTCTGCTTGTCGTTGGGTCCCAGATAATGCCCCCAGAACCACTCCATGTCGGCGCGCGACAGAAGGTAATCCGGTGACACTTGTGCAAACTCCCGCTGCGAGGGCGTATCGTCGGCGCAATCCGTCGCGGGATAAATCAAGAGCTGAAAGGCTAACTTCGGTCCGCCCCGGTCCCGCACCATGAGTGCCACGGCCGCGGCGAGATTGCCGCCAGCACTATCGCCGCCGACAGCGATTCGATTCTGGTCGACGTTCAATGAACGGGCGTTATCCGCCACCCATTTGGTCGCCGCATAACAGTCTTCAGGACCCGCCGGAAATTTATGCTCTGGCGCCAGCCGGTAATCGACCGAAATCGTGACGCATCCGGCACCGGCCGTGAGTTGGCGGCAGGTGTCGTCGTGGGTCTCGAGATTGCCGATCACCCATCCACCGCCGTGAAAGTAAACCAGCGCTCCGAACGGACCGGTGCCCGCCGGGTTGTAAATGCGCACCGGAATCTGGCCGGCTGGGCCCGGTATCTTGCGGTCTTCGACTTTGCCCACATCGACCGGCGCACCGCGAAACGCTGCAAACATCGCCTCGATTGCCTGGCGGGCCTCTACCGGTGTCAGCTGATGAAAAGGCTTGCCGCCGGCTGCGGCCGCCTGGTCAAGCACTGCCTTCATTTGCGGATCAAGTTGAACCATATTTTGCCTCTATTTCTCTTTAATGCGCTGCTGGTTTGACCTGCCGGACTCTACCGGTGCGATCGCTAAGTAATCGCAGCACGATTCGCAAGGGAAGCGACTCCGCGCAGTGGTTCAGTCGCCACCACGCGCAGCCCAGATTTATTCTGCGCTCAGTAGACGCTGGGGAGAAGATCGCCCGCTTGAAAAGACGGATGAATCAGCAGCGCGGCTGGCACGCGATTGGACAAGGACCGAATCGATGCGCACTTCGGCCACTAATTGACTGACCGAACTGCTGCAGAATGCGGCCTGAGGTTCTATTCATACCCGCGGTCACTGATTTTTAATTGGTGTGCGCCTGATAGCACGCAGGGTGGCCGCTCGCGTTCTGTCGCGGCGTGGCCGGGGGTTTTACATAGTCGGCTCGAACGGAGCGACCTTCAGTTTGGGGAAAGCTTTTGGGGTCGGAGTCGGAGTCGGGCTCGATTGAGCGCTGGCGGTCGAACTCGGTGACGCCCCCGTTTTTGCCGAGCACCCCGCGGCCGTAAGCAAGGCGACGACAATCGCGGTGGCCGCGAACGCGCTAGCAATTTGATTGCGCCAAGCCACAGAACTAGGTACGTTTGCGCGCCCTTGCTCGTTTCGCTGTGATCCTGGCCAAGAGTCCGTCTGCAATCGATTTCAGAATCCGTTAGCGAGGTGGCCAAACGGCGAAAATGGCAGGGTCGGGGCGCCTGGTACGCATACGGGCTAACGCTGCAAGGATCCTGATCATACAGCGGGGTTTTGATCCCTACCGATTCTTGTCCAGACAGCCAATTGCGCTGAAACCGAACCGCGTCTTGAACGTCTTTGGTAGGCGATGCGGGACTGTGTTTTGGTCAAATGGCGGACTTGCTCGGGCGAGGATTAAAATTATCGAGAGTCGGCCTTCCCCAGTCCAGGTAAATACCGTTTCTTGGGTGCCTGGCAGGCAATCAGAAGCTCGGACAGATAGAGAATCAATCGTCTGATCTCAGTCGTTTCGTTCAAGGCGAAAACAGGCAGGCTCTTGCCACCTTCAAGCTCAAGATGACCCGTCTGAGCCAGCGAACTGAGCGATGTTCAGCGAGCCACAATGCTTGCACCGCCAGATGCCGGGAAGTCAGGCGAAAAAGCTAAAACCGAGATGAACTCGACACCAACCAGAATTACATTTAGTGGCCAGCATTGTCTTATAGCCGCCAGCATTGTCTTATAGCTGCCGCCATTGTCTTAGCCTGAGTACACTATTGTTGACGCCGACGAGATGGTCGAGGCCGGTGTGAGCACATCAAACCACAAAAGGAACGGAAAACCCTGGTTTGTTCTCGCCGGCGTGCTGCTAGCAGCCTCATACGTTACGTATTCGTGGTCACGGCGGTCACCTCCCACACGCCTCGTGACGGCTCCGGTGACGCGCGGGTCGATTGTTCAAACTGTCACAGCCACCGGCACTGTGAACCCAGTTACCACTGTGCAGGTAGGAACATATGTCTCCGGTCCGATCATCGCCATCCATGTCGACTTCAACTCCCGGGTTAAGGCCGGAGAGCTGATGGCCAAGATCGATCCGCGGCCGTTTGCGGCTCAGGTGGCACTCGCACGGGCGTCACTGGCAAACGCCGAGGCCCAACTGCGAAAAGACGAAGCCAATCTCGCCTATCAGAAGCTCACGTACCGCCGCGATGCAGTATTGGTTAAGCAGGCGGTGATCTCGCAGGATCAGCTCGACAATGAACACAGTGTGTTCGACCAGGCCGTTGCCCAGGCAGGCCTTGACCGTGCCAGCATTCAACAGCAAAGGGCCAATCTCAACGCTGCTCAACTTAATCTGAACTACACGAATATCCGCGCCCCGGTCGACGGAACAGTGGTGTCACGCAACGTCGATGTCGGACAGACGGTGGCGGCCAGTTTCCAGACGCCCACGCTGTTTCTGGTCGCCAAGGACCTCACCAAAATGCAGGTTGATAGCAACATCAGCGAGTCGGACGTGGGCGGTGTACGTGTGGGGCAACCGGTCGATTTTACGGTGGGTGCGTACGGCGCCAAGGTTTTCGCGGGCGCCGTGGTGCAAGTCCGGAAGGCGCCGATCACAGTGCAAAATGTAGTCACTTACGACGTTGTGGTGAATGTCTCCAATCCCGAGCTGCTCCTGATGCCAGGGATGACCGCGAATGTAAGCATCATCACCGCACGACGCGACAATGTCATACGAATCCCACTCCGTGCCTTGAGCTTCTCACCACGCCGCCTGCGCGAATTTGCACCAGGCGATCAGGAGTTTCAGCAATCGGAGCACTCGGCCCGCGTGTGGCTCAACGCCGACGGCAAACTTCGGCCGCTCCGGATGGTAAGGGGACTGGACGATGGTGCCAACGTGGAGGTGGTAGACGGTAACCTGAGACCCGGCGAGACAGTAGTAATTGATACGATTGGTCCCCGCCCCGGCGAAAGCAATCATTCATTCGCGGCCGGACCGCATTTCCCTCATATGTGACGTTTTGAGTTGCTGTAATCGGATGGAAAAACTCATTCGAATCGCCTCGATAAGCAAGACTTACCGGCTTGGGGAGATTGAAGTCAGAGCACTGCAGGGTGTGACTTTCGATATTGACGCCGGCGAGTTTGTCGCAGTGATGGGCGCCTCGGGTTCTGGCAAATCAACCTTGATGAACATTATCGGCTGCCTGGACCGCCCCACCAGTGGAATGTACCTGCTCGAAGGCGTGAATGTTGCGTTGCTGCACGAGGAAGAACTTGCTGCGATCCGCAGCCGTAGCATCGGGTTTGTCTTTCAAAGCTTTAACCTCCTGGCGCGCACCACGGCACTTGAGAATGTCGAGTTGCCACTCTTTTATTCGGGGTGGCCCTCAGATGGTGAAGACCGGGCCCGGCAATTCCTCGATCTGCTGGGCTTGTCAGGCCGCGAGCAAAACCATCCGAGCCAGCTCTCTGGTGGGCAGCAACAGCGGGTGGCGATTGCCCGTGCGCTCATTAATAACCCCGCCATCCTGCTTGCCGACGAGCCGACCGGAAACCTGGATTCCACCACTTCGATCGAGTTAATGGATGTTATCCGGAGGTTAAACCGAGAGCGTGGTCTCACGGTGGTAGTGGTCACCCACGATCCAGATATTGCCGCGTACGCTGATCGGATTATCACTTTCCGCGATGGGATAATCGTTTCGGATGAGCATCCAGCTCTCGCACATACTGTAGGAGCTGGGTCTACCCATTCAGGGTCAGGAGCTGGCGGACGAGAAGGCGATCACAAGACGGATAGCAGACCGCAAGGACTCACCGCGGGTGAAAATCCATGGATGTTCGGTGCGATGGCTTTTAGCGCGGCAGGTCGGGCACTTCAACGCAATAAATTACGCGCGATACTGACGATGCTGGGCATTTTCATTGGAGTGGCGGCGGTAATCGCGATGGTCGCAGTGGGAAATGGCGCGCGCTATTCGGTCCAGCAACAGATCCAAAGCCTTGGTACAAACTTACTTGTAATTATGCCCGGGGCGACCACCTCCAACGGAGTGCGCGCCGGTTTGGGAAGTACCTCCACCCTGACTATCAAAGATGCTGATGCAATTGCTAAGGACATAAACGGCGTCGCTGCCGTGAGTTATATTGATCGACAAATAGCTCAGGTGGTTTATGGCAATCGAAACTGGAGTACCGACATCTCCGGAGTCACGCCGGCCTACCTGACAATCCGTGATTGGTCGCTGGCTGCGGGCCGTGCCTTTTCAGAAGACGAAGCACAAAATGCCGCTCCCGTATGCCTCCTCGGCCAAACCGTTGTTAACAACCTTTTCGGTGTGGGCGAAAATCCGGTTGGCTCGACAATTAGGGTTAGGAACTTTCCCCTTCGGGTCGTAGGAGTATTGACAGCTAAAGGACAATCCGGCTTCGGCCAGGACCAGGACGACGTAATCCTTACACCCTTTTATACTGCCCAGCGCAAGGTGCTCGGGAGTTCTCAGGTCACCGCCACAGTGTCCTCGATTACAGGAAATGGTTCGACCAACCCGGTTCAGAACCCCTATGCTGGTGTCCCGACCACCAACGCTGTTTATGCGACAGCTAGCGCGTTGCTCAATCCGTTCGGAAATGCACCGCAGATTGGGGGTGTGGTCAACCATATCTTCGTGAAGGTCGCCGACACGGCTGCGGTTGATCAGGTCCAGGCCGAGATTCAGAAGCTACTTCAGCACGACCATCATATCCGGTCGGAAGAGGAGGACGATTTTACTGTGCGCAGCCTGAACGAAATTGCCGAAGCTTCCGAAAACGCGAGCCGCGTCATGACCCTGCTGCTCGCGGCAGTGGCATCGATATCACTCTTGGTAGGCGGCATCGGGATCATGAACATCATGCTGGTTTCCGTTACTGAGCGCACGCGTGAAATTGGCATTCGCATGGCAATCGGCGCTCGCAAGCGCCATATCCTGCTGCAATTCCTGACGGAAGCCCTGCTCTTAAGTGCGTTGGGAGGTCTGGCTGGAATAGCCCTCGGTATATTTGCCGCGCAAGCCTTGTCAGCGCTCGCACAGTGGCCCACGGTTGTCTCGCCCGGTTCGGTTGTAGGAGGCTTTGCGTTCGCCGCTGCGGTCGGCGTTTTCTTCGGCTGGTACCCGGCCCGCAAGGCCTCGCTGCTCGACCCGATTGAGGCTCTCCGCTACGAGTGAGCATGGTATGGGTCGGCGGCAAACGGGGTCACGCGAAATCGGGAGACTATGTCCAATCCGCTTCGCGTTGATGATCGTTGGCATAGCAACCACCGGATGTGGCGTTCAAGAATCCGCTCGGCGAATCCCCAACCCCAATCGCTACATCTACGTGACAGCCGAGAACCTGCCGGGACAATGTTACCGCGACCTCGGTCCAATTGAGTTCGACGAACCGTTCGCCGCTGCCACCATCGATGCTGATGGCTCAAACACGGCCAAGCACATCCGCGCGCTCGCCGCAGCCAAATATCCAGGCGATGTGGACGCCATCATCAATCTGCATCCGGAAGACAACGATGCCGGAACGACCGTAAAAGTTACGGGTGAAGCAGTCGAAATAGAAAACCACACCACCGTTGCATGTGCGCTTCGCGAGGCCCCCCCTTTGCTCGACAGCAGTGCTGCCGCGGCGGCGGTTGGGATTGGAGGCACGGTGGCCGGTGGGCTGCTAAGCGGGTCTCCCACAGGGGCAATGAACACGGGCGGGGTATCAGCATTGGCAGCAGGAGCGGGTGAATTAATGGCGCATCGCGCGAACAACGAGTTGCAACGACAGCAGGTTATGAAACAACTTGTTGACCAACAGCGCGAAATTAGAGAACTACAATCGGAACGCGCACACCTGAAGATGTGCGAGGACGAGGAAAGACCGCTTTCAGACTGTGACTTTAAGCAGCGCAGTAACGCGAATGCTCACTCGATTGTAGCAACTCCCACAGACTATCAGAATCTATCGCTATTTGAGTTGCAAAAGCAAGCTGCTGAACAACGTGACTACATAGCCGGTCTCAATCAGCAGATCTCGGATATGGAATGGGAAATGGACAACCCGACCCAGCGGCAATAGCAACTTCTAATCGCTTGGGGCTAATACGCAAGTCGGCAGCCAGTTTGTCGTCCCAAAAATATCTGCGCTGTCTATAGCTTTTAAAATGAAGATAATAACGTTCAAGCTCGACGAAACCTATTCATTGCAGTCAATCTATGGTGGTGACCTCGTATGTACCTGCCCGCTAGCGGACACAGAAAGGTCAGGCTCAGAAACTATGGCGTTCAGCAATTCCGGTTAAATCGGCGGCGCTGCCGCCAGGACGTTTTTTATCCGGAACATAAGAAAACCACTGCGCGCGGCGCTAAGCTCTAGAACCAGTCGGGATGATGTTCATGCGTCCATTTGGCGTGGCGTTCTCTCCACCAGCCGCGATCATGCCAATGATGGTGTTCATGCCAATCGCCGTTCTTAGCCCATTCCCGGTGATGCACTCGGACCCAATCCGGATGATTCTCGAACCACCAGCCACCGGGGTGCCACTCGTGATGCTCGTGGTAATCACCCCAGCCATGATGATATTCGTCCGCATGCACCAAAGCCGGCACCCCTGAAAGGAAGCCCGCTATCACGGCGCTCGCCACAAATGCTCGCAATTTCATAGCTCCACCTCGTAGGTTAATGTCCAGCACGGTTTCCGTCGAGATCACCTACACAAACTATTTGGACGTTGTCCGGGTTCCATGGTCCGGACGAGGCAAGCTCCCGATGCGCGTTCCTTTTAAATAGCGCAACTACACTAACGATCCGTCGCAGACTTAAGGGAGCGAAGCGGTCAATATAGCTAATTGGTATCGGACCCTCGGGTAATTGTTGGTTTCTATCTCCGGCCGGCCCTGAAGCAGGCGCTAACCCTCGTCAGTAGTACCCGCGATAATCACGGTAGCCGCGCTCTTGCACTGAATTACCCACGAGATAGCCGGCCAGGCCGCCCCCAAGACCACCAATCAGCGCCCCCGCACCAGGCGCACCCATCGTTGATCCAATTAGAGCACCACCACCTGCTCCTAAAGCAGCACCGCCCACTGTCCCAGTTTCACGAGGAGTAAAGCCTCCGGCGTAGCAACCCGTCATCGTTGCGAAGCAGGTGGCGGAGATCAAGGCGAGGATCGCCACTCTGAGGTTCCCGATTAGCTTTACTCCAAAGTTCTCGATCAGCTTTCCTCCCATATCGAAGCCTCCGTGCTCATGACTACGATACGATGGCCAAAACCGCTCGTTACACGTTAACCGACGATGGGCCCGCTATGTCGAACTAGGGAAAAGCTCGGATGGAGGCAAGATGACGCGGTCCGTGATCGGGCTGTCGATGGCTTTCGATCCGGCATATGGAGTCTCGAGCGGATGGGGCATTCCGGCGATGATCCGCGCTGGCCGCCTCCATGGCATCGTGCTGGTGCGTCCCGATCTTTGGCAACTTATCGAGGACTGGTTGCGGAAGTTCACATTGCTCAAGATTGAGTAGCCGATAAAATCTCAGCACGAAAACGCCAGCGGCTCTTGTTCTCGGATTGGCCGCTCTTCCGAATCGATCTCGCCGTCGGCATTACGGATCGGATCGACCTTCCAGCACCCCATGATCGTCCTTGCGCACCAATCCTCCAAGCTGGTTCGTCTGCCTCATCGTCATCCAGAATGGCGAGACGCAAGCTCTCGCGACATTCTATTTGCCGGTAAATTTGCCGGCGCGCCGCTCGGCAACCGCTTTGATGCCCTCGCGATGGTCCTCCGTGCGCATCAACCAGTCCTGCTCAACGAACTCGATATCCGTTTGCGCTTTCACGGCCTCGGCCAAGCCGCGGCGCACGGTTACGCGGGTCGAGACCACCGCCAGTGGCGCATTCTCTGCAATCTCAGCTGCCAGTTCGCTCGCCGTCGCCCGCAGGCGCTCCGGATCGACCAGAATATCAGCGAGTCCCCAGGCCAGTGCTTCTTCGCCGCTTATCCGCCGCCCGGTGAGAAACATCAAATTGGCTCGTTGATAGCCAATCAAGCGCGGTAAGGTATAGGTGAGGCCAAAGCCGGGGTGGATTCCGATCTTTACGAAGTTAGCCGCAAAGCGCGCTTCCGGCGACACCACGCGAAAGTCCGCCACCAGCGCCAGCCCCAGCCCGCCGCCGATTGCAGGGCCCTGAACCGCGGCCACCAAGGGCTTCTTGCAACTGAACAGGCGAACCGCTTCGGAATAAAGCGGGTTACCCTTGGCCGTGCCCGGTTCGACTCCGGTGGCCGCGCGATTGGCAAAGTTGGCGCCGGCGCAGAACGATTTGCCTTCAGCCGATAACACTGATATTCGGCACGCCGAATCAGCATCTAAAGTGTTAAAAGCTTCGGCCAGATTGCGGATAAGTTGAACGTCGAAAAAGTTGTGCGGCGGCCGATGGATTTCGACCTCTGCCACGTAATTTTCAAGGGTAACCGATACGTCCCCATATCTGGAATGTGTCATATTGTTCTCCCTCACAGTGTATCGCTGGCGCTCGGTGTCGGAGTTTTAGTCATATAGCCGAATATCTGCAACTATAGCAGTTGAGGAGTGCGTCTAAGGAAAAAGGAAAATGGAGCGAGGCGAACTTGAGCTAAAGGGACTCGGGGGACGAACTCTCGTACCCCCGCGTTGTGTTGATGGCACCCGAAAGGCTCAGCAGTGCTGGCGGACGACGTCTACTAGGACATCAACGTCAACCTTTTCCCCAAGCCTGATCCGACCGAGAACATAGTCTTCCTCGTCCTGACTATCGGGGGCAATGATCAGGCGGATGGACTGCCCTGCTGCTTCGGCGGCACTCTAACCGAAGATGTGTTCCGCCGCTCGGTTCCATGATGTGATTACGCCTTCCGGATCTTGCGAACGATGGCCTCGTCTGAGAGCTCGACAATCGCCAACAGCAGCGCTCTTAGCGTGTCAATTCGCTGGCTGTCAAGGCCCTGGGTGAGGCTCTTCAATCCCGTCCCGCATAATCAGCCTGCACCCCTTGCCGAGGTCGAATCCTGCTCAAGCTTGCGCGCCGGAGAGTCTCACAGTATCGAGCGTGCGATGTAGTCCTGACAAGCACGATCTGAGCTTCGTAGCACAATGTTCACCCGCTCGCCGGTGCCAGCGGCCTCGGGCAATTGGGCGGAATTCATTGCTGGCTGGCACCATGTTATTGCCCTGACTACGTCATCAACTCTTTCGCTTTTTGGGTGTCGACATATTCGCGCACGCGGCGAATCTTGCCACCTTCGACTTCGAATACGAAGCAGTATTCGTTTTCATAATCTCTGCCATTGGCCAACTTGCCGCGATTGGTCAACTCGAGGATTACGGTATCGCCGTCACCGTAGACCCGGTTGATCTGGGTCTGCAAACCGTTGGGGAACGTCTTCGCGGCATTGCGAGCGAACTCCAGAATAGCCGGCTTACCTTTCCGCAATCCGGACAGACTACTCAGATTGCCGGGAATGAGCCAGCTTACTTCTTCCGACATGTTACCGAAAGCGCTCTTGATATCGCCCTTGACGAACGCATTCCAGGTGCTGGTTACCATCTGCTTGTTGGCTTCCACACTCATCGCTACGCCCTCCTTGCAAGTTAGGCTACGAGGCCTGCCATAAACATCATGAATACGCTGCTTCGAGCAGACTGACAATTTCTTCGCGTGTGACCGGGCGATCAACCACTTTGGAACGTTCGACCTCGTCCAGCACAGTTGCGGCAATCTGATGAATTTCGTCGTGCGGTACGCCGGCGTCTTT
>Ga0185299_10008369_pt1 | contig 10245 bp, 9 predicted proteins | sample PaiPotPPA55metaG_FD_128002 | JGI IMG/M metagenome (GOLD analysis project Ga0185299, IMG submission 128002) | Iron sulfur acid spring bacterial and archeal communities from Banff, Canada, to study Microbial Dark Matter (Phase II) - Paint Pots PPA... ...
GCGAAGATTATTTAAAGCGATACCAAAATGCTGTGGACGACCTAGTGAAGCAGTGTTGGATCCTGCCGGAAGATCGCGATGCGTTGCTTCATCGTGGCGAACAGGAGTGGATGGAAGCAAGCAAGTAAGCTGAGACCAGGGACGGGCACCCGAACTAACGCTGAACGAGGCTTTCTCTTGTGACACTCTTGTGACTTTCTCCTTGACGCCGTCCTCGGCATTTTGTACCATCGTAGCAACAAGTCCACTCTTTAACTTGGTTGGAGAGTGGGCCTGAATTTCATGCAGAGTGGCTGAGGGACGAGCCCTGTGACGCCACGGCAACCGATCCGGGATCATATATCCCGGGTGTCCGGTGCCAACTCTCTCCTGGAAACGGGGAACATGGGATTCGGCATGCGCATTGTATTGGCATTCCGATAGCCTCTTTTCCTTTTCCTGGAAAAAGAGGCCTTTGCTTTTTTGGGCCGCTTTTTCAGGCTCGTCCTCAGCTATTCGCGGGTACCCTGCCCTTCGCGGTTTTTCGAAGGGTGGGCGACAAGAAAGCGAGTAGCTCCATGTCTCACTACGAACTGCGGTGTCGGGAATGCGGACGGACTTGGGGAAACCAGCCCCGGTCTATCTGCGACGATTGTTTCTCTCCTCTGGAAGTTGCTTACGACTATGACGCGCTGCGCGGGCAGCTTGGCCAAGGAACGTCTAGCCGTGAACGCATTTCCCAGCGGCCGCCGAACATGTGGCGCTACGCCGAACTTTTGCCCCTCCCCCAAGGCTATGAACCGCGGCTGCCGGTCGGCTTCACTCCACTGCTTCAGGCTCCGCGTCTCGCTCAGCATTTGAGTGGGACGCTAACTGGAACGACCGCCGCCGCGAATAATCTCTACATCAAGAACGATGCTGTCTGCCTGCCTACGTTGAGTTTCAAAGACCGCGTAGTCGCCGTTGCTCTGTCGCAGGCGAAAGCCTTCGGGTTCGACACTGTGTCATGTTCCTCCACCGGGAACCTGGCCAATGCCGTTGCCGCACACGCGGCCCGCCTGGGACTCAAGGCATGGATCTTTATTCCGTCAGATCTCGAGCCCGCAAAAATTCTGGGCACCAATGTCTTCGGAGCGAAAGTCGTCCGCATCGCCGGCAACTACGATCAAGTCAACCGCCTGTGCTCACAAATTGCCGACGAGCATCGCTGGGGCTTCGTCAACGTAAACCTGCGGCCCTACTACGCGGAGGGATCGAAGACCGTCGGCTTCGAAATCGCGGAGCAACTTGGCTGGCGGCTGCCGGATAATGTGGTCTGTCCCATGGCTGGCGGCTCGCTGATCGTTAAGATCAAGAAAGCGTTCGACGAACTGGTCAATTTCGGCCTGGTTGAAGGCAAGGAAGTGAAATTTTTCGGAGCGCAAGCCACCGGCTGTTCTCCAATTTCGACAGCGGTCAAGACCGGCAGCTCCGAGATCGAGCCGCAGAAGCCATCGACGATTGCGCGCTCGCTCGCCATCGGCAATCCTGCCGACGGGCACTACGCGATCAAAGTGATCAAGGGCAGCGGCGGATGGAGCGAAGATGTCAGCGATCCCGAAGTCATCAATTCAATCAAACTGCTGGCGGAAACCGAAGGCGTTTTCACCGAAACCGCGGGCGGCGTGACCGTGGGCACAGCGCGAAAACTTTATCGGCAAGATCGGATCCTTCCAGAAGAAACGACTGTGCTCTGCATCACCGGCAACGGATTGAAGACGACCGATGCGCTCGCCGGCGTCTACGAGACTGAACCGGCGATTGCGCCGAAGTTGGCGGAGTTTGAGCGCTACCTGCAGCAGACGTTGAGACCTTCCGATATCCCCGGCGTGATCGCCGAAGCCGAGGCTGTGGAAACCTAATCATGCCCATTACAGTACAAATTCCGACCGCATTGCGCCGCCATACCGCGGGCGTGGGTTCGATCACGTGCGCAGTGTCAAATCTCGGGGAACTGTTCTCTGTTCTTGACGAAAAGTTTCCCGAGCTGAAACCTCATCTGCGCGATGACAAGGGTCAAGTCCGGCGCTTTCTGAATATTTATGTGAATGAGGAAGACATCCGCTTCCTGGGCGGCCAAACCTACGCTTTCCAGGAAGGCGATGAGGTTTTGCTCGTGCCATCGATCGCCGGTGGCGCGCGGTAGCTCGCGATCAGGCTGCACAAAACATTCCATCGGCACACATCTGAGCCAAGGCCGCTGCCCGGCGGCCTGATTTATTTGCGTTTTGTTCTACCGAAATTCCACGCCGCGATTCTCCGCTAATCAACAAACATCCCTAACACTTTGTCTTCAGGCGCGTGTGTGGAGGAGTGATGTTCACGAATGGAAAAAAGAGTCCAGGAATTCACTTACTGAGCTCAGTCGGTCGCTACCAAATGATTCGCACACTCGTCTCACTCCACAAGTTGTCACACGAGCCTATCTGCTTTCCGGTGACAGGCCACGAGCAGGTTCCTGACAGCGCCCTTGGAGCGTGCCATGAAGGGTCGCATGTTCGTAGTATTCCTGTTGCTGGGCAGTTCGGTCGCGGCGCAACTCAATGCGGGCCGCAACGTCATCCGGCGAGTCCAGGTGCGGGTTGCCCTTGAAAATGGAGTCTGTGACGCGTCTATTAACGTCACGCTGATCGGGCACGGTGGTCCGCTGGCCGAAAGCGCGCCCAATGATCGATGCGAAGTGGACTTCTTCAACGTGCCGGAAGGCGACTACCATGTGAAGGTGTCTGGTGGAAATTTTACCAATGCCGATTCCGGGAGCATCAATATGACCGCGGCGGGTCCGGCCGAGTTCGAGATTCAGGTGAAATCGCGGAACGAACCGGAGCGCAATTTTGGCGGGCCCGCGAGCGCGTTTGTGTCAGCTTCCGATCTTGGCGTCCCGGGCCGCGCCCGTAAAGAACTGGACAAGGCCAGTGAGTTGGCCGACAAGCAGCAGTTAGCCCAGGCCGTTCAAAAGCTGAACAAAGCCATCTCCATCTATCCGACCTACGCACTCGCCTATAACAATCTGGGCGTAATTTATGCGCGCCTTGGAGACTCGGTGCGAGAGCGAGAAGCGCTGCAAAAAGCCATCAGTCTCAACGACCACTTTGCGCTGCCCTACGTTAACCTGGGAAGAATGCACATGGCAGCAGGCGATTTCCCTGCCGCGGAAACCGTACTGGATAAGGCTTTCACTCTCGACCCTACCGATCCGATGACCCTGACCCTGCTCTCCTACTCCCAGTTCATGGATCGGCATTTCGACGAAGCCATCACGACCAGCCACAAAGCTCATTCGGTCGGGAAGCCCCACGCTTTTGTGCATCGCGTGGCGGCGCGTGCCTTTGAACAGCAGAGGCAGGGAGCGGCGGCAATTGCAGAGCTTGAGTTATTTCTCAAAGAGGAGCCACCCGGCCCGCGGGCCGACGCCGCGCGCAAGGAATTGGAAACCGTCAAAGCCGTTCTTCCCGTGAATCAAAGCCGCGACCAACCCCCGCACTGACCTAGAGTGGAGCGGCCACTGCTGGACGAGCCTGGCTCCATCCCGATTCGAGAATCGTAAGAACGTCTCGTGGCAGCCGCTACTGAAAGAGTTGTGTTGGTGCGATGCCGGTATATATAATCTAACTAACTGGTTAATTAATGGCGAAGCTTTTCAATCCGCGGAATGGCCTGCCACGCCGCATGGGTTCGCGCGGTCAGCCGAAAGAGAGTCGTGCCGCCATACTGCAGGCCGCCGCCAAGGAATTTGCCGAGCACGGAATTGCGGGCGCGCGCACTGACGCCATTGCCCGCGAGGCTCGCGTCAACAAGGCGCTCCTCTATTACTACTTCAAAGATAAGGAAACACTTTACGGTGCTGTGCTCGATAATGCGTTCTCCGGCCTCAAAACGACGGTCTTCCGGGCGCTCGACAGCAACTTGCCTCCGCGCGAAAAGATCATGGCCTATGCCGGCGCATATTTCGACTTCATCGCTTCCAACCAGATGTATCCGCGCCTGATGCAACGCGAGATGATGCGGGCCCGCGAAGGCAAATCTCAACACATCGACAAAGTGATCAAGACCTATTTCCAGCCGATTTTCGCCCGCGTCAGCGAACTGATGCGCAAAGGAATCGCGGACGGCGAATTTCGTCCGGTTAACCCCGTGCATTTTGTCCCCTCGATGGTAGCGATGATCGTTTTCTATTTCAGCAGCGCCCCCATGATGCAGAAGATTGTGGGATTCAACCCCCTCACTCGGGAGCGGATTGCCGAGCGTCGCGCTGCAGTGCTGGATTTCATTTCCGCCGCGTTGTTCCGCCCTCATCATAATGCCGCCACGCAAGGAGCACGCCTATGAGCGCGCGTAACCGTTTCGCCATTCTTCTCGGAATTATCTTGGCGATTGCCGCGGCCTACTATTTTCTTTCTACCGATCACTCGCGCGATCTGGTGCTGATCGGCACTGTCGACGCCAACCAGGTCATCGTAAGCGCGCAGGTCGAAGGCCGCATTCAGAAGTTGCTGGTGGACGAAGGCACTCCCGTGAAGGCCGGAGATCGGATTGCTGTGCTCGATCCTTCCGAGTTGCAGGCGCAGGAGGCCGCAGCGACGGCGACTATCGCCAGCCTGCAGCATAAAGTCGCTGAAATGCAGCACACCGAAAAATCGACCTCGGGTTCAACTTCAAGCGACGTGGCGAACGCACAGGCCAAGCTGTCGTCGGCAAAGGCGCAATTGCTGCAGGCCAAAGCCACGCTGGAGCGCACGGAGAGCGACAGCCGCCGCGCCATCGCGTTGGCCAAAGCCGGAATCGCTTCCGATCAGGAGCGTGTGCAGGCAGAGACCAACTTACAAGCCGCGCAGGCCACGGTTCAGGCGCAACAGGAATTGGTGAGGGCCGCGGAAGCCGACCTGAACGCTGCGGTCGCCCGTACGCAGCAGGCGAATGCCGCCAAAAGCACCGTGGCTTCCACCGAGGCTGACGTGAAGAGTGCGATTGCGCAGAAAAATCAGGCCGCCGTCCGGTTGGGGTATACCAATGTATATGCGCCGGTGAGCGGAACCGTCTCCGTGCGCGCTGCCCGACAGGGAGAAGTAGTCAACATTGGCGCGCCCATCGTTACCATCGTCGATCTCAACGATACCTGGGCGCGGGTGGCGATTCCTGAAACCTATGCCGACCATATCGGATACGGCGACGTGCTTCGCGTGCGCTTGCCGGGTGGAACCGTCATGAGCGGCAAAGTTTTCTTTAAGGGCGTGGAAGGAGACTTCGCCACGCAGCGCGATGTCAGCCGTCGCAAGCGCGACATCAAGACTATCGTGCTCAAAGTTCGAATGGACAATCCCCGAGGCGCATTCGTTCCGGGCATGACCGCCGAAGTCCTGGTTTCGCCGGAGCAATTAAAAGGCGGCAGCGCACAAAGCGCCGCAACGGCGGAGCAACAATGACGGCCGAAGAAACTCTACGAAACGCCCTGCCAGCAAATTCCAGCTCCGTGCTGGAAAAACCGGTCTACGATCCCACCGCGCCCTCTGCCATCGAGGTCGAGCACATCGTCAAAAAGTACGGCGACTTCACCGCGGTTGACGATGTCTCATTCAACGTCAAAGAAGGAGAAATTTTCGGACTTCTCGGTCCCAACGGAGCAGGGAAGTCGACGCTGATCCGCATGATGACTACGTTAATCCCGATCACGTCCGGTAAGGCTCGCATCGGAGGACACGATGTCGCCAAGGAACCGAACGCGGCGCGACGGATGATCGGCGTGATTCCCCAGGCGCTGACCAGCGATCTCGACCTCACCGTGGAAGAGAACATGAATATTTACGCCAAGCTCTACGACGTGCCGGCGAAAGAGCGCAAGCAGTCGATCGAGGAACTTCTGCAATTGGTCGACCTGACAAAGTGGCGCAACGCGGCAACCAAGACACTTTCCGGCGGTATGCGACGCCGCCTGGAAATTGCTCGCGGCCTGGTGCACCATCCCCGAATCTTTTTTCTGGACGAACCTACGACCGGACTGGATCCGGTCTCCCGTGTTGCGGTGTGGGAAATGCTTGGAAACATCAAGGAGCACCGCCAACTCACTATTCTGATTACCACGCACTACATGGATGAAGCCGACCGCTTATGCGATCGCATCGCCATTGTCGATCACGGCAAACTGGTGGCGCTCGACGCGCCCATGGCGTTGAAGGCAAGCGTGCCAGGATCGAACGTAATTGAAGCGCAGTTTGAAAATGCCCCTTCCGATTGGGAACAACGTCTTCGCGCGCTCAATGAAGTCACTTCAGTGCAGCATGAAGGCGCCGGAATGTATCGGGTGCTTACCGGCAACGGCTCCCGGACTACCACCGAACTGGTCGAGATGGCCGTGCACAGCGGTGTGCAGGTGAAGTCGCTTTCGGTGCAGAACACCACGCTGGACGATGTCTTCGTTCATTACACAGGAAGGCAGCTGCGCGACGAATTGCAGAAAGCGTATGCCTTCGTCATGCCACAGCGCCCGGGACTCCAACCATGAGTTTACGAATATGAATCGAATGATGGCGATTGTCGAGCGCGAAATGCGGAAGTTCTTTCGATCGCCGGCGTTAATGCTGGCGTCGATGATCTTTCCGCTGGTGCAGTTGATCATCCTCGGCAACGCTTTCGGCGGAAAAATTCACGATGCCCGCGTCGCCATCGTCGATGAGGACGGCGGCCCACAGGCATTGCGGGTCCGCGAAGCCTTCGACTCTGTGCGCTCCAACATTCGCACCTTTGTCCCCATTTTCTACGACAGCGACCGACAGGCCATGGACGATGTGCGTAACGGCAAATTGGAAGGCGCCGTGATTATTCCCCCGCAATTTTCTCGTCGCGTGTACGAGGAAAACCATCCGCGCATCGCATTGGTCGTCGACAACAGCGACAACTTTATGAGTTCGGCGGTCGAATCCGAGTTGGCGGATTTAACCAACTCGCTCAATCAGCCCACCGTCTCGCCGCGCATTCTGCAGCAAACCGCGCTCGACATCGTCGAGCTTTATCCCTACATCGAATACATGAAGTTTCTGCTGCCAGGATCGCTGGCGCTCGCCATGTTCGTGTCGGTCATGATCGGCGGCGGCATGCTTTACATCGACGACAAGGCGCGCGGAGTGCACGAGGGCTACCTGGTCACGCCAATCACCAAACTGGAACTGGTGCTCGGATTGAACCTGGCCGGCGCCATCAAGGCTGTGATGACAGGCATAATCATCGTAGTGATCGGATCTCTGCTGGCTGGCGTTGGCACAATCTTCAATCCGGTGACCGACCTCGGCTTGCTGATCATGATTGTGCTGACATCGCTCGCGTTCAATACGATGATGTTTCTGTTGATGGTGCGCATCGAGGACCCGCTGGTGCCACGTGCTATGTTCGGCATCCTCAACACGCTGCTTTTTTTTCCCAGCGGATCGGTGTATCCCATCCAGGCCTTTCCTCCATGGCTGCGGGTAATCGCGAAGTGCGATCCATTCACTTACGCGGTAGATGGCTTCAAGTGCTTGCTGCTGAAAGAAACGACTCTCTCCGCGGTCTGGGGAGACATGCTCTTCCTTTCAATCTTCGCCGCAATCACGCTGGGCATCGCGATTCCGCTATTCAAGCGAACCCTCTAGAAAAATTGAGTAATTGGGAAATTTGGGAATTGTGCAATTGAAAAACCCGCCAACTCCCGTTCGACGAATTACCCAATTCCCAAATTACCCAATTTCCCGATCCCTCATCTGGGAACTTTTAACTTGCCCACCGTGTCCGTTATGCTAGACAGGTATGACACTCCTGGATGCTCAAGAGTACGACGCGGAAAAATCCCGGAAACGCAGGAAGCAGATCATTTCGGCGATCGCGATTCTGGTGATTGTCCTGGCTCTGGGCTGGTGGTTCCGCTATTGGCCTGAGCAACACATCGTCGGAAGCTTCTTCGCTGCCCTGCAGAAGCAGGACTACAAAACGGCCTACGGCATCTGGATGCACGACCCGCAGTGGCAGCAGCATTCGGACCAGCATCCGAAATATCTGTTCAATGATTTCTATCGGGACTGGGGCCCGGGCGGGGAGTGGGGCTTGATCAAGACCTACAAAGTCTATGGCGCCAGCACTTGTCCCGGCGGCGGCAGCGGCGTAGTCGTGGATGTGATCGTGAACGATCGCACGGAGCACGCGCAGGTGTGGGTAGAAAAATCGGACCACACGCTCAGCTACCCGCCCTGCGAGTTGATTTTCCGCTAGAAGCTACACTCGCGTCTGCGAAAGCAATTCCACGGTTTTCGTCAGGCTCGGGCCATCGCTGACATTCAGGCAGGTCTTCGAACGATCGATCTGCCGCATCAACCCGCATAAGACTTTCCCCGGCCCAACTTCAACAAACGTTTGCACACCCTGCGCTATCAGCAGGCGCATGCATGGATCCCACTTCACCGATCCCGTGACCTGCCGAACGAGAGTATCGCGGGCGCCCAGGTCGTCCATTACCAGTTCCGCCTCCACGTTGCAGACGACGGGATAGACGGGCTTATGCATTGTGAGTTTATCCAGATCGACTTCCAGCCGAACCTGCGCCGGCTTCATCAGTGAGCAATGGAACGGAGCGCTGACCGGCAACAGCTTGGCGCGTTTGGCGCCGCGCTCGTCCGCCAATTTCGCAGCCCGTTCGACTGCCGCTGTATTGCCAGAGATGACGATCTGCTCCGGCGAATTAATGTTGGCAGGTTCGCAGACTTCGCCCTGCGCCGCGTCCTGACAGACTGCGGCGACCTTCTCCGACTCCATTCCGAGGATGGCCGCCATCGCACCTACGCCTACCGGAACCGCTTCCTGCATGTACTTGCCCCGATTGCGAACCGTGCGGACGGCGTCCGCAAAACTGAACGTCCCAGCGGCAACGTGCGCGGAATATTCGCCCAGGCTGTGCCCTGCGACATAGCTCGGCTTGGGCATGCGCGTCTCGAGCACGCGCAGCGCGGCGATCGACGCCGTCAGAATCGCCGGCTGTGTAATCTCTGTCAGACGAAGCTGGTCTTCAGGTCCTTCGAAGCAGAGAGTGGAGAGCTTGTAGCCGAGCGCCTCGTCGGCTTCGTCGAAGGTCCGGCGGGCGGCCGGGTATTTATCGGCCAACTCTTTGGCCATTCCGACAGCCTGCGAGCCTTGGCCGGGGAACAGCAATGCAATTGTGGTTTCAGCCATGAAAGTATTTGCTTAATTGGGAAATTAAGTAATTGTGTAATTTTCAAACCGTGCTGCGGGCTTCCTTAAATTACCCAATTACCAAATTATCCAATTATTCAATCTTCAATTACCCAATCTCCGCCGGCGCCGGGCGTATTGCAGCCAGGCCGCGCTCAATCGATCCATTAATTCCACTCTCCGAAAATTCCGCCGCCACGCGTACCGCATTCTTGATTGCGTTTGCATTCGAGGAGCCATGAGTAATGATGCACGCGCCTTTTACTCCCAACAGCGGAGCCCCGCCATACTCGGTATGGTCGAGCCGCTTCTTGAAATCGGTGAAGGCGCTTCGCGACAGTAACGCGCCCACCTGGCGCGTGATAGTGGCTTTCAGAGATTCCTTCAAAGCGGTACGGACCAGGTTCGCAACGCCCTCGGAAATCTTCAACGCCACATTGCCCACAAATCCGTCGGCAACTATCACGTCGACCTGCCCGTTATACAGATCGCGCCCCTCCACGTTGCCCACAAAGTTCAGTGGAAGGTGCTTGAGCAACTGGAACGATTGCCGCGTAAGCTCGTTCCCTTTGCTTTCCTCTTCGCCGATGGACAGCAATCCCACGCGCGGTCCGGCGCTTCCAGCTTTCTTTCCGAACATGGCGCGAAAATAAATGTCGCCCATCACCGCAAACTGTTCGAGATTTTGCGGGGTGCAGTCGACATTGGCGCCCACGTCGAGCAGCATGGCAGGATTCCCCGGCGCGGTGGGAAAAACCGCGGCCAAGGCTGGTCGGTCGACGCCGGGAACCGCGCCCAACACGACTTTTGCTGTGGCCATGGCCGCGCCGGTGTTGCCGGCGGTAACGAATCCGGCCGCCTTTCCCTCGCGCACCATGCGCAAACCAACGCGCATCGACGAATCGCGCTTGGCGCGAATCGCCTCCACTTTGTCTTTCATCGTGATGACTTCGCTGGCGTGGATGACTTCGATAGCCAGTCGCGCGGCCGCCGGGTGGCGTTCCAGTTCCGCCCTGACCACGGTTTCCGGACCGATCA
>Ga0185299_10008370_pt1 | contig 10244 bp, 6 predicted proteins | sample PaiPotPPA55metaG_FD_128002 | JGI IMG/M metagenome (GOLD analysis project Ga0185299, IMG submission 128002) | Iron sulfur acid spring bacterial and archeal communities from Banff, Canada, to study Microbial Dark Matter (Phase II) - Paint Pots PPA... ...
TGCCACGATCGTCTGCGGGGTGGAGATCGGCGAGCACGCGATGGTCGGCGCCGGCTCGGTGGTGACCCGGGACGTACCGGCGTATCAGCTCGTCTACGGCAATCCGGCCCGGGCCCGCGGCTGGGTCTGCGCATGTGGGCAGGTCGTCTCGCGCGAGTCGCACCGGCCGGACGAGGAAAAGCCGCACTGCGAAGACTGCCGATGAGAAGCGTGCCGATCAGAACAGTGCTCATCAGAACGCTGCCGATGAGCCGGCCCGGGATCCTGAAGCCGAGTCGGGTGTTCCTGGCCGCATTCGTGGTCTTCTTCGGGCTCTCCGCGTGCTGGTCCATGGCCACGCCGCTGTTCGCGCCGCCGGATGAGACCTCGCATCTGGTGAAGGCCGCCGCGACGGTACGAGGCGAGATCAACGGCAAGAAGGGCTACGTGCTCGAGGGCGGGATTGAGCAGCCGACGCGTATCTACCGAGTGCCGTCGGCATACGGGGTGGACGTCTTCCCCTGTTACAACTGGAACACCCGGTTGACTCCCGCGTGCGACAAGAAGGTGAAGCGGGACCAGCGCCTGCTGAAGGGCCACGGCTCGGTGTCGATGTGGACGACTGCGGGCCACTACAACCCGTTCTATTACGCCTTGGTGGGCTGGCCGAGCCTCATGTTCAAGGGCGTCGGCGGGATGTATCTGATCCGCCTCATGTCCGCGCTGATCAGCTCGCTGCTTCTGGCCGGGGCTGTCGCGATCGTGGCGGGCTGGCGGCGTCCAGGCTTCATCCTCGCCGGAGTGGTGACGGCGGCGACGCCGATGGTGTTGTTCCTCAACGGCGTGGTGAATCCGAACGGCATCGAGGCCTCGTCGGCGTTGCTGGCCTGGGTGGCGGCTCTTTCGCTTGCTCTCCAACCGGATGAACGTCGACTTCGGACGCGCGTGATCGCGTTCGTGGTGGCGGCAGCGGTGTTGGTCAACGTCCGGCCGCTCGGTTACGAGTGGCTCGCGGCGATTCTGGCTGTGTCGATGCTCGCGGCGAATAAGGGTGTGGTGAGCGCGCTCCTGCGTCATCGAACCGCCCGGCGCTCACTCGCGGTGGCGTCACCCGCGTTCCTGTTCGGCCTCTTTTGGACCCTCGGCAACGGGGACAACGCGAAGACGCCGCACAATCACGCCGACGCCTTCGTCCCTGCGGCACATGCGACGTTGAACGCGATGCAGTGGCACATCGAGGACATGATCGGCATGTTCGGCTTCGAGGACACGATGGCGACCTACGACATCTGGATCGGTGCAGCGGTCCTGCTGACTCTCGTGGGTGTCGCGCTCGGCACCCGACGGACGTCCGCGGCCCTGCTCGCCATGGCCGTGGGAGTGGTGCTGATCCCCTTGCTGGCCCAGGGATTCGAGGCCAAGCACGTCGGAATGGCGTGGCAGGGACGGTACCTGCTCGCGTTCGCCGTGGGCCTGCCGATCCTGGCCGGGGCGGTGCTCGCCTCCAGGGCCGAGCGACTAGGGCTGCCGCGCTGGGTGGACTACCGCATGGCCCTGACACTCTCTATCGTGTTGGCCTGCGCCGATTTCGCCGGATTCTTTCGGGCGCTGCGCAGGTACATGGTCGGCATGAACGGCAGGCTGCTGCTCGAGCCGATTACCTGGCAGCCGCCGGGCGGCTGGCCGCTGTGGGTGTCGCTGTACGCCGTGGTACTCGGCCTTTACGTGGCCCTCGTTCTTTGGCCGACGCGCGCGGCGCTCGCCATGTTCCCGGATAGGACTGCGGCGTCCGCGCCAGGGATCACGCGACCGAGAACCTCCGCCTCTGTGGAAAGGCAGGGCGCGTGATGAGGTGGACCGGATTGCGGTGGACCGGATTGCGGCGGACCGGATTGCGGCGGATCGGAATGCAGCGGATTGGGTTCCTGAGGCCGAGCCGGGTGTTCCTGGCCGCGTTCGCCGTCTTCTTCGGGCTCTCGGCGTGCTGGTCCCTGGCGACACCGATGTTCGCGTCGCCGGACGAGACTTCGCACCTGGTGAAGGCTGCTGCAACGGTACGAGGCGAGATCAGCGGCACGAAGGGCTTCGTGCTGGAGTTCGGCATCGAACAACCGATGCGCACCTACCGTGTGCCTTCTGCATACGGGGAGACCGTCTTCCCGTGCTTCGCGTTCGACAACAAAGTGACGCCCGCGTGCGACAAGAAGGTGAAGCGGGATCAGCGCTTACTGGCGGGCCACGGCTCGATTTCGATGTGGACGACTGCGGGCCACTACAACCCGGTCTACTACGCCCTGGTGGGCTGGCCGAGCCTCATGTTCAAGGGCGTCGGCGGGATGTACCTGATGCGGCTCGTGTCCGCGCTGATCAACTCCCTGTTGCTCGCCGGTGCCGCAGCCCTCGCGTCGGCTTGGCGGCGCCCCGCCTTCATCCTCGCCGGCTTGGTCGCTGCCGCGACGCCGATGGTGCTGTTCCTCAACGGAGTGGTGAACCCCAACGGCATCGAAGCCTCGTCCGCAGTGTTGGCCTGGATGGCAGCCCTCTCACTTGCTCTGCAGCCGGACGAAGGTCGACGGCATACGCGCGTGATCGCGTTCGTGGTGGCAGCGGCGGTGCTGGTCAACGTCCGGCCGCTCGGTTACGAGTGGCTCGCGGCGATTCTGGCGGTGTCGATGTTGGTGGCGAGAAAGGGGGCTGTGAAAGCAGTCCTGCGTCACCGAACTACCTGGCGCTCGCTCGCGGTGGCGTTACCCGCGTTCCTGTTCGGCCTCTGGTGGACGCTCGGCAACGGAGATAACGCCACGCCGCCGCCAGCACTCAGACTCGCTTTCGTCCCCGCGGCACATGCGACGTTGAACGGGACGCAGTGGGGCCTCTACTGCATGATCGGCCTGTTCGACTGGGTGCACACGCCTGCGCCGATGGTGACGTACGACCTCTGGATCGGTGTGGTGATCACGCTCGCGCTCGTGGCGTGTGCGTTGGGCCGACGGCGGCATTGCGTGACCGTGCTCGCCATGGCGGTCGGCGTGGTGGTCATCCCCGTGGTGGCTCAGGGGATCGAGGCCAAGCACATCGGAATGGCGTGGCAGGGACGGTACCTGCTCGCCTTCGCGGTGGGGCTGCCGATCCTGGCCGGAGCGGTGCTGGCCGCCCGAGTGCAGGAGGCGGGGCTGCCGCGCTGGGCCGACCATCGCATCGCCCTCACCTTCTCGGCAGTGCTCGCCTTCGCCGACTTCGCCGCGTTCTTCCGGGCGCTGCGCAGGTCCATGGTCGGGCTGAACGGAAAACTGCTGCTCGAGCCGATCAAATGGGAGCCACCGGGGACGTGGCTGCTCTGGGTGCCGCTCTACGCGCTGCTCCTCGGTGCTTTCGTGGCCTTCGTCGGGCGTGCCTCCAGGCCGAGCCCGGCAGCCGCCCTCCCGAATCAGAGCACTGCTCCCGTGCTCGGCCTGGTTCGGTTACGCAGGCCATAGCCGTTTGACGCCGTCAGCGACGAAGCCGTCAGCGACGCTGCGCGACCAGGGTTCGACGCTCCTCCTGCGGCTCGTGCCGCCCGAAGCTGGCCCTGGTCGCGCCGAGCCGCGGCGGCCGACGGCGCGGGTTCCAGTCCGGGCTCTCCTGGATGTCCAGGATCATCGCGTTGACCAGGAAGTGGATCCCGGTCAGCAACGGTGCCGCGGCGGCCATCACGGTCGCCGCGGTGGGCACGTGGCCCGCCATGGCCGCGCCGAACGCCCAGGCGCCGAAGCCGGAGCCGAGCAGCACCAGGAACAGGCCGCCGAACAGGAACAGCGCCACCGGGGAGAAGGAGTAGAGCACGTACTTGAGCAGGATCCGCCGCCAGAAGCCGCGGAACAGCAGGCTGGTGATCGCCGGGACGACCCGGCTCATCCGCATCGTCGAGACCTCCTCGCCGTAGACGGCGGGCACCGAGACGTCCCTGGCCCACACGTCGGCGATGTTGAGGTGGATCAGCATGTCGTTCTCGAACTGGTAGCCCAGCGAGATCCGGTCGAGGTCGATGCGCTCGAGCGCGCTGCGGGACGTCGCCGTGTAGCCGTTCTGCGGGTCGAACAGGTGCCAGTAGCCGGAGGCCAGCTTCGTCATGAAGGAGAGCACCACGGAGCCGAGGAACCGGTACTTCGGCATCCCGGCGTACGAGCTGCGCGAGAAGAAGCGGTTCGCCTTCGTGAACTCGACCCCCTCGTCGGCGATCGGGTCGAGCAGGTCCGGCAGGTAGTCGGGGTCCATCTGCGCGTCTCCGGCCATCACCACGCTGACGTCCGCGTCGAGCTCGAGGGCCTTGCGGTGCCCGTCCAGGATCGCGCCGCCGACGCCGGTGTTGCGCTGATGGCGGATCAGCGCCAGCCGCGGGTCCCGGGTCGCCCGGGCTTTCTCCGCGGTGTCGTCGGTCGACAGGTCGTCGACGACGATGATGTGGTCGACGAAGTCCGGCATCGTGCTGATCGTCTTAGCGATCAGCAGCGATTCGTTGTACGCCGGGACGACGACGGCCACCCGAAGACCTTTGTACATGATGCTCTTTTCGGGTTCGTCGGGGGATTCAGGCACACATTGTGGCTCTTGACCTGGTTTGCCGACCGGATTGCGCCTCGGCGCGCCCGGGTGGTTCCGCACCCGGCGCATTCGCATAACTACGCTCAGTGACCTAGACTGCGCGCCGGTTGCGGATTTCTCACACCCCCGCCGCACCCGATCGCTCCCGCCCGCACCCGCTCGAAAGGCACGACCTTGATCCCCGTCACCGTGGTGGACGTTCGCGAATCCGAGCCCTACGTCCTCGAAGTGCTGCGCTCCGGCGGCATCGCCCAGGGGCCGATGGTCCGCCGCTTCGAGGAGGGCTTCGCCGAACTGTGCGGCGTCGAGCACGCCGTGGCGGTCAACAGCGGCACCACCGCGCTGGTCGCCGCGCTCCAGGTGCTCGACCTCGAGCCCGGCGACGAGGTGCTCACCTCGCCGTTCACGTTCGTCGCCACCCTCAACGCGATCCTCGAGGCCGGGGCCACCGCCCGCTTCGTCGACATCCGCCAGGAGGACTTCTGCGTGGACCCGGCGGCGCTGGCCGCCGCGGTCGGCCCGCGTACCAAGGTCCTGATGCCGGTGCACCTCTACGGCCAGACCGCCGACATGGACCCGATCCTCAAGCTGGCCGCCGACCACGGGCTCGCCCTGGTCGAGGACGCCGCCCAGGCGCACGGCGCGCGCCACCAGGGCCGGGCGGCCGGCGCCTTCGGCCTCGGCTGCTTCTCCTTCTACGCCACCAAGAACATCACCGCGGGCGAGGGCGGCGCGATCACCACCGACGACGCCCGGCTCGCCGACCGGCTGCGCGTGCTGCGCAACCAGGGCATGCGCGAGCGCTACGTCTACGAGGTGGCCGGCCACAACTACCGGATGACCGATCTGCACGCCGCCGTGGCGATGCCGCAGCTCGCACGGGTGAACGAGATCATCGCCGCACGCCAGGCCAACGCACGCACCCTGACCAAGGGCCTCGCCGGGATCCCCGGCCTGCACCTGCCCGCGCAGCTGCCCGGACGCACCCACGTCTGGCATCAGTACACGATCCTGGTGGACGAGTCGGTCCAGGTCAGCAGGGATGAGCTCGCGGCCGGGCTCGCCGAGCGCGGCGTGGGCTGCGGCGTGTACTACCCGAAGCTCGTCACCGACTACGACTGCTACCGCGGCGACCCGCGCGTCATCCCCGGCGAGACCCCGGTGGCGGCACGCATCGCCAGGCAGTGCCTTTCCCTGCCCGTGCACCCCTCGCTCACCGCGGCGCAACTCGAGACGATCGTCGACGCCGTCCGCGAAACAATCGGCTGAACCACTGTCAGACACGTCCTACCTGCGATGACACGCCACCGTACGCGCGGCGTTCGCCGTGCCTTTCGGAGTGTCGGCTCGTTGGAAACAGCGATCATTGTCCGCCCAGTAGCTCGGAGTGACGCGATGCCAGATGCGCCGCATTCCATCCGCGATCGCATCTCCCTTCGCGTAGGCGTTCCCTCCGCGCGCGGCCCGCTCGCCGCCGAGGGAGCTGCCGACGGAGCTGTCGACGGAGCTGTCGAGGGCAGCGCGGCGGGCGGCCCCGCGCGCCGGGCGCACCGCCTCGACGCGATGGCACCCGCGCTGGTCGGCGGCGCGGCCGGCTTCCTGGCCTTCCTGCTGGTGCGCGGCAGCCTCATCGACGACGCGTACATCACCCTGTGCTACGCCAGGAACCTGGCGTTCCACGGGCAGTGGGCGCTGGTCGCCGGGCATCCCGCGAACACCGCCACCTCGCCGCTCAACGTGCTGCTGCTCGCCCTGGCCGCGTTCGTCACCAGGCATCCGGTGTTCGGCCTCGGGCTCGTGTTCGCGGCCACCTGCGCCGGATTCACCATGGCGCTCGACGGCCTGTTCGCCCGGCTCGGCCTGCGCCGCGGCGGCGCGCTGTGCGCGGCGTTGCTGGTCATCGGGGACCCACTGCTGCTGTCCACGGTCGGCATGGAGGTCATGCTCGTCCTGCTGATCGCGGTGGCCACGCTGCGGGCGGCGTTGGCGGCGCGGCCGGTGGCGACCGGCCTGCTGTGCGCGGCGATGATGCTCACCCGCCCGGACGCCGCCGTCATCGTCCTCGTCCTGGTGCTCGCCATTCCCGCGACGCGCCGGCGTTGGCGGCTCGTCGGCGTCGTCGCCGCGCTCGCCGCAGCGCCCTGGTACCTGTTCAGCTGGGTCTTCCTCGGCGCGGTGGTGCCCGACTCGATCGTCATCAAGGCGGCCGCGGCCGGCTGGAGCGGCTTCACCTTCGGCAACGGGCTGTTCGTCTACTTCGAACGCACGCCCGGCGTGATCACGATCTCCCTGGCGGCAGCGGTACTCGGCCTGCTCTGGGCGCTGCCCGCCCTCGTGCGACCCGGGGCGGCGAACAGCGGACCCTGGCGCCGGCCGCTGCTCGCCCTCGCCGGCGCAGCCGCCGCGCACTTCGGAGTCCTCGCCTTGGCGGCGCCCCAACCGTTCCACTGGTACTACGGCCCGTCAGTCGGCCTCGCCACGGTCGTGTTCGGCGGCCTGTGCTCACGTCCGATCCCCGGCTCGGTGCGCGCCGAACTGTCCGCCGCCCTGCTGTGCTGCCTCGCCGCCGCGATCACCTGCGACTTCGTGTGCGGCCTGCCGTGGCACGTCGCCCCGGTGTCCACGAACTGGGCCACCAGCGCCGCGTACGCGAAGGTCGGCCGCCAGCTCGGCCCGCTGGTGGGCACGGCCGGTGTCGGGTCACCCGGAGAGGTGGGGGAGATCGCGTACTTCTGCGACTGCGACATCGTCGACCCCTTCTCGAACCACGCGGTGTTCATGGGCGAACTCGCCGCCTGGAACGCCGAGGGCGGCACGCTGCGGCACGACTTCGTCGCCCTCGACTATCACTTCGCGAACCACTCGAAGCGGTCGCCGACGCTGGAGTACGTCCTGCAAGTGGTCGATCAGCGCCCGGCGCGCGGCTCCCGGTACTGGATCATCGGCACGCCGTGGACCGAAAACAGCAATGGACAACTCCACTACCTCGAGCTCGTCCGACGGTACGGCAGCTGAGTCCGCCCAGACGAATCCGCCGACCGCTATCCCCAGGGGACCCACCATGAACCTCGAAGCGCTCCTCGACGTGACCCGCCGACGGCTGCGACCTCCGAGCGGCGTGGCCCCGCGCACGACGGCGGCCGCACTGGGGCTCGGGTTCTTCCTCCTCATGGCCGGCTGGGCGCTGATCACCCCGATGAACGCCACCGACGAGGCCGCGGAGGTGGTCAAGGCCGCCGCGACCGTCCGCCTGGAGAATCTCGGCACCGTCGAGACCGTGCCGAAGACCGCCCTCGGGATCTCCAAGAAATCCCCGCTCACCGTCGGGGAGGTCAGCGTCTACCGGGTCCCGAGCAGTTTCGCGGTACGGCTGTTCCCGTGCTTCCTGAACGGCGAAACCAACCCGAGCTGCGCGAAGCCGATGGGCGACGGCTCGGCGACGGTCTCGGCGCTGAGCTACGTCGGAAACTACAACCCGCTGTACTACGTCCTCGTCGGCTGGCCGACGCTCCTGCTGACCGGCGCCAAGTGCGTCTATGTGATGCGGCTGTGTTCGGCCCTGCTCAATGCCGTCCTGCTCGGCCTGGCCGCCCGGACCGCGCTCGAAGCCCGAAGACCGCGCCGCGCCCTGCTGTGCCTCGCCGCGGCGACCACGCCGATGACCCTGTTCTTCGGCGCCATCGTCAACCCCAACGGGACCGAGATCTGCGCGGCCAGCCTGGTGTGGTGCGTCGTGCTCAGGCTGGTCACCGCCGACGAACCGGTGCCGGCCGTCGCCCGGCGGCTCGCGGCGCGCGGCGCGCTCGGCCTGGTCCTGCTGCTGAACCTCAGGATGCTCGGTCCGCTGTGGGTGGCGCTGATCGCCGTCATCGGATGGTGGATCGCCACGCCGGCCACCCGCCGTGCGCTGCTGCGTTGCCGCACGGTACGGCTGGCCGCCCTCGGCAGCACGCTGCTCGGCGTCGTATCGCTGCTGTGGACGGCGTTGACCCCGATGGAGCTGGTAAGCCTCAGCGCCGTCCATCCCCGCCTCGCCCGGGCCGCCCGGATGACCCTCGACCTGACGCCGCGTCACCTGCGCGAGATGCTCTTCAGCTACGACTGGGCCGAGGTGCAGATCCCGATGCTGGCGTGCGTGCTGCTCACCTGCACGCTGGCTCTGCTGCTGGTCCCGCTGCTCGCCGACCGTCGGTACGCCCTACCGTGCCTGACCATGGTCGTGGGCGTGATCGCGATCCCGGTGGTGCTGCAGGGATACGAGATGCGCTCGCTCGGGATCATCTGGCAGGGCCGATACCTGCTGCCCTACGCGGTCGGCCTGCTGCTGCTGGCCGGATTCGTCGAACTGGACGTCCACCGGGCCGCACCCGAGCTCGCCAGCCGGGCCGTCGAGCACTGGCTCAGCGCGTTCATCGGCATCAGCGGCCTGACGTGCTTCTGGTGGGCCGTGCGGTTCAACGCCAACGCGCAGGGCCTGGCCGGTCCGCTTGTCCCGTGGCACACGCACTGGGCGCCGCCGATGACCTGGCCGGGAGCCGTACTGCCCTACCTACTCGGCGCGGCGCTGGCCGCCTGGGCCCTGTGGAGCTGCGCCGACCGTGACCGCGGCGCCGAAGGCCGAGCCGCGGATGCCGCAGACGCCGCGGACGCCGCCGTGCCCGGACAGCCGCTCCGCTCGGTTCTGCCCATCTCCCCAGGGGCCTGATATGGCTTTGGGTGCAGTGGGCACAGCCGTTGGACGCGGTCGAGCCCGGATCCGTCTCCCGCGCCAGCCGTCCGCAGCGGATTCCGGATCAGATGTCTCAGGCCTCAATCCGACCCGACGCCGTCACATCGCGCTGCTCCTCGGCCTCGGCTACCTGCTCATCATGGCGGGCTGGACCTTCGCCACCCCGTTGCCCGCGGAGGACGAGCGCGCCCAGGTCGTCAAGGCCGTGGCCACAGTTCGCGGTGAACTGCTCGGCACCATCGTTCACGTGGACCGCACCGATCTCGGACTTCCGGCGAACTCCGACTTCGGCCCCGGCCTCGCGAGCCGCTACGTCGTGCCGCGCAGCTACGCCGGCGTCGCGATCCCGTGCTACCCGGCGAAGCCGGTCCACCCGCGCTGCAGCGCGCCGATGAGCTCGGATCCATCGCCGACGACGGCACTGAGCTACGTCGGCAACTACAACCCGATCTACTATGTGCTGGTCGGCTGGCCGAGCCTGCTCACGCTCGGGCCGACGAGCGTCTATTTGATGCGGCTGTGCACCGCGCTGATCAATGCCCTGCTTCTCGCCTGGACAGCCGGCACGGTCATCCGGGCTCGCGATCCACGCAGGGCGCTGATCTGCTTCATCGCCGCGACGACGCCGATGACGCTGTTCATCGGCGGCATCGTCAACCCCAGTGGCGTCGAGATCACCTCGGCCGAGCTGCTGTGGAGTGTGCTGCTGGTGCTGGCGACCGACCGTCGTCCGCTGCCGGATCTGCTGCGCGGCCTCGGCCTGCGCGGCGCCGTCGCGCTGGTGCTTCTCCTTAATCTCAGGATGCTGGGACCGCTGTGGGCTGCCGGCGCGTTCGTCACCGCCGCATGGGTGGCGAGCCCGGAGCGCCGACGGGAATTCCTGAAGAACCGCTGGATCCGCCGCGCCGCCCCCGTCTTCCTGCTCGCCGGCGTAGCTGCGCTGCTCTGGACGAAG
>Ga0185299_10008371_pt1 | contig 10241 bp, 7 predicted proteins | sample PaiPotPPA55metaG_FD_128002 | JGI IMG/M metagenome (GOLD analysis project Ga0185299, IMG submission 128002) | Iron sulfur acid spring bacterial and archeal communities from Banff, Canada, to study Microbial Dark Matter (Phase II) - Paint Pots PPA... ...
ATAAAATCAAGCACGCATCCTTAGTTTGTCGCATGCGTCGCGTGACGTATGCAAGCCGGTTCGCCGAACGACTGCAAGTCGTTGAATGCGCATCAGTCCGGTTCGGATGCAGTTATGGCTACGCACAGCTGCGACTCCGAGCCTTTCGGCTTTGACCTGGTCGAACGTGCGGCCGCTGCCTTCGAGCGTTGCTTCCAAGCCGGTGAATTGCTGCCATCTAAGAACCGCCACATCCGTGTACTTTGGATCGATGTCGATGCCGTAGCAGATTCGCCCCGTCACTTCTGCAGCCATCAACGTCGTCCCTGAACCAAGGAACGCATCGTAAACCAATTCGCCGCGCTTGGTGTGGTTCAAAATCGGACGCCGCATCAGTTCAAGTGGTTTTTGCGTCGGGTGATCGCACTTCTCTTCCTTCGATCCGCCCATAATGAATTTGGGCGAGGGCGAGTCCCATACGGTTGAATTTTCACCCGCCTTTCCATACCATGGTTCTTTTTTCGCAGAAACCAACATGGTTCATGTTGATACCAATACAAACTTCTCGTCAAGACCGTTCTGCCCTTATTCCAGATGATCTGTTGCGGATACAGGAAGCCGATCCGTAAGAGTCCATCCAGCACTTCGCGGGTGAACACACTGGCGTGCCAAACATAAGCAATTTGGAGGCTGGGCACCAGCGCGAACGATTCGGACCAATCGGCTCGCGTGTCGGACGAGATCGACGTGTTCGTGTGGCCTGCGGTCCGGTGCTTCATATAGCTCGCCTCAGCTGGGCCGTGCTTGTTGAGGCCTGCTCGATCTCTCCATTCCGAGTCGAGTTGAATTCCGTACGGCGGATCGGTAATCAGCAGGAACGGCGCCGACTTGCCACACAACCGCGCCACGGTATCCGAGGAAGTCGCATCTCCGCACAGGACCCGGTGCTTGCCACAAAGCCACAGATCACCTGGCTTGGATACGGACTGATCGGGTACAGGCGGTGCAACCTCGGCGCGGTCGAGCAGATCGGGATCGGCGAGAAAATCTTCTATCTCGTGCGGATCGAAGCCGGTTAATTCGAGGTCGAAATCGAGTCCCCGAAGCTCTTCTAGTTCGGGTCCGAGAAGCTCCAGGTCCCAATCGGTCTCCTCGTGGCTGCGATTGTCCATCAGACGATAAGCTTTGACCTGGGCCGGTGTCAAATTGTCGGCGACGTGGACAGGAACCTGCTTGAGCCCAAGTCTCTTCGCGGCCAGCAGCCGGGTGTGACCGCAGATGATGACGCCTTCTTTGTCGACGACGATTGCTTGGCGCCAGCCAAATTCCTTGATAGAGGCAGCTACTTTGTCGATCGCGCGCTCGGGGATCTTGCGGCTATTTCGGTAGTAGGCAATCGGTTTGTCAATCGGCCACCAGCACACCTTCAGATCGTTCATCCGTATACCTCGGACTGAATTGGATCTTTCGGAGGGTGCCCGTTGGGCTGGCCTGTCGAACCGATGCCTGATCTCTTTATACGCTGATTCGAAATCGATGTCTAGTGAATAACGTAACTCGATATTTGACACAAGATCGCTGATCGTCTACTTGCACCTCCAAGGTGTGTTCAGGTGACCGGACGGGCTTCCGCGATCCTATTTCAGCTTGAACAGCGACTGCTAAACTGAAGCGGTTGACGCGACTTATTCTTATCGCACTGGCCGGCGCATTGCTTTGGGGCCAGTCTTCCACTACCGGAGCAATGCAAGGGGTTGTGGTTGATGCGACCGGATCGGCGCTGCCCAGCGCCAATTTAACCTTACGATCGCTGTCTTCCGGCGTCACGCGGACATCGCAATCGCAAGCTGACGGCAGCTTCGGTATCACCGGTTTGCCGATCGGCACCTACTCGTTGCGTGTGGAGCGGGAGAGCTTCAATCCTGTCACGGTCGAGCCTCTGGTCATCTCAGTGGGTCAGACCGTGACGCAGCGCGTCGTAATGAACCTCGCGACGTTGACACAGAAGCTGGAGGTGCAAGAGCAAGCCGACGCGCTCCAGACCACGGCCATCACCGAGAACGTCGCGTTCGGTGGCGACCGCATCGAGGAGGCGCCCGCCCAGAATCGAAATTACCTCAACTTTGTCCTGGTTGCGCCGGGCGTGGCGGCATCGCAAGGAGCGAATACCAGTCGTTCTGCCGCGGGCATCCGTAATAGCGCCAACGACAGCGGCCTGGTGTTCAATGGAATGCGCGGCCGGAACAACAGCATCTCCATCGACGGTGTGGACAATCGCGACGAAACTACCGGAGGCAATCGCGTGGCGGTCGGCCTGGAAATGGTCCAGGAATTTCGTGTCGCGGGTACTTCAGTCGACGCCGAGTTCGGCGGCGCGGCCGGCGGCCTGGTCAACATGGTCACCCACACGGGCCAGAACGAATGGCACGGCGACTTTACGCTGTTTCACCAGAACCAGTATTTGAACGCGCGCAATGCCGAAGCGGAGGTGCCGGGGCGCCCCTATGCGCGCCACTGGCAGCCCGGCACAAGTACGGGTGGTCCCATCCAGCGCGACAAGACGTTCTTCTTCACCGCCATTGAGCAGACTTGGGAATCCATCCAAGAGTGGTCGGATGCACCGCGTAGCGCGCAGCTCATCCACGCGGCGTTGCGGAGTCCCTGGTTCGAACGGTCGCCGGTTTCCTCAGTCACGCGCGGCCTGTTTGATTCGGGCGAGGGCGATACTGAGTTTTCGTTCAAGGCCACGCACTATTTGTCACCCGGCCAGAGCTTAACGGCCCGCTATGCATTCTCCCGCGGGCGGGTCCGTCAGGATGTGCAGTCCGGCGACAACTTCCTGGACTATTCGGCGCGCGGGAGCAGCCGGCTGATCGACCATTCGCTCGTGGCGGGATGGTCGGCGGCGTTCGGGCCGAACCTGGTGAATGACGTGCGCGTGCAGTACGGCCAACGCGATGCACAGATCACGCCAAACACCACCGGTCCGGAGTACGACATCCCCGGCGTCCTGACACTCGGGCAGTCCGCATCGCTCGATCAGGTGCGCACCGAGCGGCACGTCGAGGTAGTTGAAAGCGTGCAAGTGGCCCGCGGGCGGCACTTGCTCAGCTTCGGCGCCAGTGCGCACGGCGTCCTCTTCGACGGGCGGCTTGCCAATCGGTATGGCGGCGTGTATGTCTTTCCCACTCTGGCGGACTTTGTCCTGGGCCGGCCCGACATATTTCTCCAAGCGTTCGGCGATCCTCGGACCAGCATCAACACCATACCGCTCGGCTTCTGGGCGCAGGACCGCTGGCAACTAGCGCCGGGCTTAAGCATAACGCTTGGAGTTCGCTACGACCGTCAGTCGCTCCCCCGCCAGTTTCCTGTGAGCAATCGCAATCTGGCGCCACGCTTGGGAATCGCTTGGCAGCCGGGTGGCCGGTCGGGCTGGGTATTCCGCGCCGGTACCGGGCTCTTCTACGATCGTTACCCATTGGAATTTCTAAATTACGGTTTCGAGAAGGATGGTCGGCAGGGGTTTGAACAATATCTGACCGGGGCGGATGCGCAACTGGCCTTCACCTTAGCGCTCGGCGGCACCCTCCTTCAGCCTCTCGCCTCATACGCGGACCAGACCTACACCGCGGTCGCCCCTTTCCCCAGCACATACAGCCGCAAGGTGGTGTTGGGCGCGGAGCGGCGTATCGACAAAGATACAACAGCAACCGTCGAGTACAGCGATGTCCACGGACTGCACCTGCCGCGTATCCGCAGCGATTATCCTAGCGGTTACTGGCTGGAGCAAAGCGCCAGTTCCACGTACCAGGGCGTCTCGCTTACAGTGAACCGGCGTCTTAGCAAAGAGTTCGCGTACCTGGCCAGCTACAACTACAGCGTCACTCACGACGATGCGTCCGACTACGATGAGCAGCCCCTCGATCCGCGTAATACCCGGCTGGATTGGGCGCTCTCACGCCAGCATCAGCTTCACCGCGTCAGTGTCAGCGGCGTGTTTGATCTGTTCGAGAGTGGTTGGTTCAAGAACATCACGCTCGCACCGGTGTTTACCTGGGGCAGCGGCCGGCCGTTGAACACGCTGCTTACTACCGATGCTTACCGCACGGGGGCTTACCCGATCTCGGCACGGCCCCCTGGTTTCCTGCGCAATGTGGCTTGGATGCCAAGAACCGTCTCGCTGGATGTGCGAGTGATGAAAACGATCAAGGTGAAGCACGAGCGCGCGCTGGTGCAGTTCGGAGTGGAAGCTTTCAACGTTTTGAACCACACCAACAGGTTGCGCGTCAGTCCGTATTACACCACGAGCTTCGGTGGACTCATCGAAGCTCAGAACCCGCGCCAAGTGCAGTTGATGGCCCAGTTCGAATACTAACAGCGTACACCACGAATCGGCCGCCACCGGGAAGTATAATCCACTCGGGCCGGCTGGTTGGCACATTGAGGTATTGGCCTCACGATTCACTGCCGGGCACTGGTTGGTGGAGAGCGCTGCAGCCTTCTGCGCCTGAGATACACCGGCTTCACACTAAGGCTAATTGCGGGCTTTCCAGTGTCAGAATTCTCTTGAATCCACTGTCGTGATGGCCCAACATGTCACTGATGAAAACCATTGGCTACGTTCGTGTTTCCACAGACAAGCAGGCGGATCGCGGTGTTTCTCTGGAGGCCCAAGCAGAAAAGATTCGGGCTATGGCGGTGGTCCACAACGCCGAGTTGATCGACATCATCGTCGATGGCGGCGAGTCCGCGAAGAGCCTGAACCGCCCCGGCATGGCACGGTTGCTCGCGTTGGTTGACGCCGGCGAGGTGCAGGTGGTCATCATCGCGAAGCTCGATCGGCTCACCAGGAGCGTGAAGGATCTGTGCACGTTGCTGGAGCGGTTCGAGCGGCGCGGCGTCGCGCTAGTGTCGGTTGCAGAGTCGCTCGACACCGGCTCGGCCGCTGGGCGCCTGGTGTTGAACATCATGACGGCGGTCAGCCAATGGGAACGCGAGGCGATCGGGGAACGCACGCGGGACGCCATGAGCCACAAACGTACCAACGGCGAGCGAGTGGGCAACATCCAGTTCGGCTATCGGCTTGGGGCCGACGGGAAGCACCTCGAACCGGACGCTGCCGAGCAAGCAGTGCTGGATGAGATCCGCAAGCTGCGCCAGAGCGGCCACACCCTACGCGGAATCGCTGCTGCGCTGAACCACCGAGGGCACCGAACCCGACGCGGTTCCGCCTGGCGGCTGGAGCACGTGGCCCGGATCACAAAGCAGAGCGCGATCGGGCGCTGAGTCGCCTACCGCATCATCGCGAGGGCCAACAGCACCGCAAGGACCGCAACCGCGATCGCGACCGGCCAAAAGCTGAGCTTCGGCGTGCTGTTCTGCACCGGGCTGTATTGTCGCACGCTCAAACCCGTGCCGGGCAGGCCCGCGTTTAGGTATCGCTGCCCTCGTGCCGTCACACCAGCATGCAGGTCACGCGGACCCACGGACACGCCGATACCGCTCAGGCTGAGATTGACGTGCACGCCCGGCAGCACGCGGATGCGTCGGTGAAACCGTAAGCCTTGGAAGCGTGCGCGCCTCATCGCAATCCTCCAATCGACAGAAAGGGATGCAAGAGATCAAATGTCTTGGGCGAACGGTAGTGCCTCCCGGAAGGGTGGCGGTCGAATGTTCCACCGTGTGGAAACAACTGTGCACCAGCGGCTTAGAACAGAAAAACGGGTGGACAGATAAGCACTTCGCCAGTGCTCGTGGGCGACACCAGTGGGGATTCCGGCGATGCGCAGAATGTGGGTACCGTCCGACACCGTCCGGCGCTCTTCAAGTCCGAGCGAACTGATGGAGTGGAAGTCAGTTACCTTGATCGTGGGGCACTGTCACTACAGCCGAACAGGAACCGACATTACCGATATTATCCGTCGCGCTCACGACAATGGTGTACGCTCGACCATCTCGGTCGTTTCCGTTACGCGCTGCGATCAGTGAGACGCCGAATGAGTAGCTGCCTCCCGCGCCAAGTGTAATGTTGCCGGTCGGCTGCACTTGCCCATACTCATCGGTGACAGCATATGTGGTTCCGCTTGGAGGAATGGTCTGCGTACCAGGAGTCACGACACCTGAGACAGTAACCACAACCGATTTGCCGTTGGGCGGCCAGAGAGAACTTGGAGTCGCGGCACAGCTAACGCTGGGGGGCATCTGCGGAGCCCCATTTATGCTCGTTATTGTTGCGCCACCAGTTCCACTTCCCGGATCAATCGGGAAAAGACTCGCTGTCTGAGACGCGCCTCCGGCGGTCCCGTTGAAGGTGGAATTCCAGGTCCACGAAAAAAGCGGAGGAGCCACGGGATTCCCGAAGTTATCGACTCCGACAAGGGAGGTGGAGAATTTCATGAAGCTGCCGGCCGGCGGGTTTGGAGAAGCCGGTTTACCTGGGAGAAGATGGTTGGAAGGAGCGTCGACAAAGGAAAGAGTCGTGTCGAGAGGATCTACTATATCGGGAAAAACGAAGGGCCCTACCCCAGCCGGAGGACAAAAAGATGGCCCGAAAAATACCACAGTGCAGTGAGCGCCCGGAACCAAATCGGACGATGGGTAGTAAAAGGGAAAAGGGTTAAACCCGATATAATCTGGCTATCCCTACAAAATATTTCTCAGCCCGGAAATGGTCCAACGCGCCGAATGCTCGATTTGTCGGCGGCGCATTAGGCCACGACGGCCTTGTGGCCATAGCGTTGGTGAAATCTATGGAGGTGAGCAGTGCCATCGCGTCATCACTTCCATCGATGCGGTACTGGGCATCGCATTTGTCACGAATCCAGTTCAGAAATATTCCGTAGTCTTCATGCATGACCCGGTCACTGGGAAGAGTCGCGACCACTACCGATATGATTCCGTCAAGTACGCGGCGAACGCGCTCCGTGAACCATTTGACGACTGGGATGTGGAGCGCACGACCCGCAGGCAACCGCATTTGCGTTTTTCAGGGGTTGGCCGCAATGATCCATGTCCGTGTGAGTCCGGCAAGAAATACAAAAGGTGCTGCTTGCCAGAGACGGGGGTTCTTCGACCGCATCTGCAGTTTTCCTTCTTTGCGCCACCTCCACCAGGAACCCTCACTGAGCAGTACATTCCCTGAACTGTCGCGCGGCGTTAGTTTGATCCAAATGCCCACTGATTGCAACACACGTTGCGGCCGTCGTCTTCTTGAGCCGTCGCCGCCAGCACGCGAGTAGATCCGTCGAACACTCAAAATGAGTCGTTCGCGCATTTGTTTAGATTCTTACATCGTGATGGCGCATTTGCAGGGGTGTAGCAGTTTTCCCGCTCGTATAGCCTACCCCCCCGGTCGTTTGACGGGATAGGAGATAGGAGATTTCGAAAGTACCCCCCTTATTTCTCTTCGAAAGTTCCCCTCCCTTGCGCACGGCTCATCCCCGTCGGCGTAAAATTGACCTCCGCCGGGCGCTAGATTCAAATGATTCAGAGGGTACTCCAACTATTGGGGGCGAGTGGAAGTGCGTGGCGCCTGCGACTCTCGGCTCCACTCCGATGCTTTCTGTGGTTTGCCCCAACCGAGGTACAGTTCGACAATCGAGCTCTTAGAGCGCTCTAAGTCGGACCGGTATTCTGCCGGAATCTTGTTCTCATTTCTTACCAAGCCTTCGTAGGAAGATAACAATAGCCGTTCGGCTTCGGCATATTTTTCTTGGGAAACTAAAGCAGCACCGAGGATGCTTTCGCAGCTATAGCGCTCCCAAGTATCAGGTGCGCTAGTCGCGTAGGTCTTCAGGGCCTCACGTAGTGCTAGTTCGGCCTGAGAGTATTTCTGCTGTTGAAGCGCTACCCGCCCGAGCGAGGTCAACGTGCTTAGAGTATCTGGATTCACTTCCCCGAGGATTCGGCGCCTAGATGCCAATACCTTAGCAAAGAGCGCTTCGGCCTTGGCATATTTACCTTCGCGCCGATAGAGCTCTGCGAGGCTGTTCTCCGTGAACAGCGTGACGACGTGCTCCTCTCCCAAAGCACGATGGTCGATTTTCAGGACTTCAGTGTATAACGCCTCCGATTGCGCATACTTCCCTTGGGCCCTGATCACCTCGGCTAGGTTGGCCTTCACAATTAGTGTATAGGGATGTTGCTCTCCCACCACTCGACTTAGGATCTCCAGATCCTTGGCGTAGAGCGCCTCCGATTGCGCATACTTCCCTTGATAGAAATACACACTTGCCAAACCGTTCATGACGGTCAGGGTACGGCGATCCTCCTCCCCAATCACGCGCCGCTGTGCCTCGAAGGTTTTTGCGTAGAGCGCTTCCGCCTCCGAATACTTTCCTTGATAAACGTACAACATTGCCATATTGCTCATGCTGCTCAAGGTGTCTGGATTCTGCTCACCTAACAAGCGACGACGGACCTCCAGGAGCTTACTGAGTAGGGGCTCTGCCAGCGCGTACTCACTTTGGTATATGCAGAGCAACGTCAAGTCGTTCATGCTTTTCAAAGTGTCAGGATGCTGCTCCCCAAGAGCGCGACGTCGCAAATCGAGAGCACGTTGCACTTGCCGCTGCGCGTCGAGATATAGGCCAAGGTCCCTATATGTCTCACCGATGGTCTGCCGGATGGAAGCTTCCACCACCGGTTGCGTAGGAAACTTGCCCTCGATTTGCGCGGCCGCGCGATCCAGAGCAGTTCGTACCTTGAGATCTGGATCAGGCTTCGTGCCTGGCCGAGCTTGATTGTTGGCGCTGGCCTGTGCGAGCAGATCGTTTTGCAAGAAACTGTTCACTGCCTGTGCGACCTGTTCAGCCCGCCTCGCCCGCAAGGTCATCCAAGAACTCACCACTATGCCGAACACGAGAAGTGCTGTAACCGCAGCTGCTATCGCCAGCCACAGCCGGTACTTCCCGAGAAACTTCTTCATGCGGTACGTGGCCGAGGAAGGTCCCGCTTCCACGGGCTCTCCTTCTAAGTAGCGCTGCAGGTCCCGCACGAGGCCGTTGACCGTCTCGTAACGTCGCACCGGTTCCTTCTCCAACGCCTTCATTACGATCCAATCCAATTCACCGCGCAAGATTCTCGTCAGCCGCACCGCATCAGTTCGACGCCGCTCAGCAATGTCGGCCGATTTGCTGGATTGACGCAGCCGAGCGCTCGGTCGTGGTGGTTCTTCCTCGCGGATTCGCCGTAGCGTCTCGATGTAGTCCGCATTTGCCATGTGCTCATGCTCTAGGGGTGTAGTGCCGCTGAGCAACTCATATAGGACAGTTCCTAAAGAGTAAATATCTGCACGTGTGTCAATATCGTGTCTGCCTAGCTTCGCCTGCTCCGGGCTCATGTATTCAAGCGTTCCTAGCACCGTGCCCACGTTTGTCAGCGTCGCTTCCTCAGTAAGTTGAGGACCCAAGGCCTTTGCCAAACCGAAATCAATTACCTTGGGCACCGGCTTACCCTCTTGCTCGGTGACCAACACGTTCGATGGCTTGATGTCACGGTGAATGATTCCCTTCTGGTGGGCGTGTTGAATAGCCTGGCAAACCAGAATGAACAGTTTGATTCGTTCTGGTACACTCAGCCGCTTGGAGTCGCAGTACTGAACGATCGGGACGCCATCGACCCTCTCCATGACGAAGTATGGAAGGCCCGTCGAAGTGGTCCCGGCGTCGAACACGCGCGCGATGCTGGGATGGTCCATTAGCGCGAGCGCCTGACGTTCGCTCTCGAAGCGCGCGATCACCTGTTTAGTATCCATCCCCGGTTTGATGATCTTGAGCGCCACATCGCGGCGAATCGGATGATCTTGGCGAGCGTGATAGACGACGCCCATTCCACCCTCCCCGAGTTGGCCGAGCAACTTATACGACCCAATGACGAGGGCGCTGCCAGCTCTCTCGTGAACGATTGAAGCGATAGTAACAGTCCCTTTTGATGCGTGGGAGACAGGGTTGACGTTTAGGACATCCTGGACCTCTCTGAGCAAGTTTTGATCGTCACCGCAAGCCTGTTGCAAGTACTCGCGACGTACCGCCGGATCTATTTCCAGCGCCGCGGGGATCTGGTGCAAACGCGTGGGTGGCAGGCGATGATGAAGAGATGCAACGGTTCGTACCGATCGAAGATGTGTTCAAAGGACGGCACTTCGACGGGCAGATCATCATCTTGTGTGTCGCGTGGTACACGAGCTTCAAGCTGAGCCTACGGGATCTGGTAAGCATGATGGCGGACCGCGGCATCTCCGTGACCCATACGACGATTCTCCG
>Ga0185299_10008372_pt1 | contig 10240 bp, 13 predicted proteins | sample PaiPotPPA55metaG_FD_128002 | JGI IMG/M metagenome (GOLD analysis project Ga0185299, IMG submission 128002) | Iron sulfur acid spring bacterial and archeal communities from Banff, Canada, to study Microbial Dark Matter (Phase II) - Paint Pots PPA... ...
ACAGTCCGGACCACAAACGCGCAAGCGGTGGCGAAAGCCATAGTGGTGCGAAAATCTGTCGCTCGAAAGAGCGTCCGGGTTCGAGTCCCGGTCATCCCAGATGGAATATGTTGATCAACCCGTGGTCGCGATGTTTGCGCGGTAAACCCCTCTGAGACGACCTTTGAAGTTAGTGAACCGCTACTCCTGAAGGGAAGTTCAGCCCAGTGATGGTGATGGTCGGCGCTGTCGGCGTTCCATTGGCGGTGTACGTCGTCAGCCGGTTGTTGCTCGTGACGTAGATGTTGCCAGCAGCATCGACCGCGACTCCTGTAGGTTCGTTCAGTCCGGTGATCGTGGGCGTCGTCTGCGTTCCACTTGCGGTGTAGGTCGTCAGCATGCCGGCACTTTGACCGGACGTGACGTAGATCTTACCGGACGCATCGACCGCCACTGCCGTAGGGAAGGACGATAGTCCGGTGATGCTCGGGGTGGTCGGCGTTCCATTCGCGGTATAGGTCGCCACGCTGATAGGGTTGTCGCTCGCTAGATAGATCTTACCGGACGCATCGACCGCCACTCCGCTAGGGTGTTCAAAGTTCGTCAGGGTCGGGACGGTCCGCGTTCCAGTGGCCGTGTAGGTTTGGAGCGTACCGCTAAAGGGTTCGATGCCGGGGTTATCGTTCGTGATGTAGAGCTTGCTAGCCGCATCGACCGCCACTGCTGTAGGGAAATTCAGCCCAGTGATGGTCGGCGTGGTCGGCGTTCCATTCGCGGTATAAGTTGTCAGCGTGGTTCCCGGGTTGTTGGCGTAGCCTAGGTTAGCAATGTAGATCTTTCCGGCCGCGTCGACCGCCACTCCGGCAGGGTCGTTCAGCCCCGTGATGGTTGGAGTTGTGCGCGCTCCATTGGCTGTATAGGTCGTCAGCGTGCCGGCGCTTCCGCTCGTGATGTAGATGCCTCTGCCGGCGGAGGCGGCGGCGGCGGCGTGACCGAGCTACCACTGCAGCCGGCGAGCGCGACCACCGCTGCGCCCAGGAACATCAGAACAAAGCTCTTCATAATGGAATCCTCCGCACGTTGAGCGATCGTGCCTCAATCAATCTATCGCAATTGAGATGGCAAGGGGCTCGAATGTGGATCCGGCTGTAGATCGTGCGTGATCTAGCGGAATATACCTACTTTCTGAGCAAGACCCGCGGCTCATGATTTACCTCGATGAGGAACGAGTCCGCGCACTGCTACGTTGGGACGATTTGATCCCGGCGATGCAGGCCGCGCTGGCCGACTTTTCTGCAGGTCGCGTCATTCAGCCGGTGCGCAACGTGCTCACTATCGAAGAGGGTCAGCGCTATATCGGCATCATGCCCGCGGTCGCCGAGGACGTGATGGGCCTTAAAGCTGTCACCTTCTTTCCGCGCAACGCGGGTACAGATGTGCCTACCCATCTTGCTGTGATCCTGCTCTTCCGATCGGACACCGGCGAGCCGATCGTCGTGATGGATGGTCGTCTCATCACCGAGATGCGCACGGCAGCCGTCTCCGCCGCGGTAACCAAACATCTGGCGCCTCCCGACAGTCGGATTCTCGCGCTGCTCGGCAGCGGCGTCCAAGCAGCAGCCCATTTAGAGGCCGTTTCGCGCATCTGTCCCATTCGTGAAGTTCGCGTCTGGAGCCGCACGCCGGAACATGCTCGCCGCTTTGCCGCAAAGCATGATGCAAGAGCAATGGCGGACGCCGAGTCCGCTGTGCGTGGCGCCGACGTGATCGTAACCGCAACCAATTCGCAGGACCCGATTCTCATGGGGTCGTGGCTCAAACCCGGTGCCCATGTCAACGCGGTCGGCGCGAATCGTCCCACCTGGCGGGAACTTGACGACGAGGCTATGACCACCGGTACATTAGTCGTTGATTCGCGCGACGCGGTTCTGAAGGAGTCAGGCGACGTAATCCTCTCGAAGGCGCCGATCTACGCGGAGGCCGGCGAGATTTTCGCCGGCACGAAACCTAAACCGCCGCCGGGAGTAACGGTGTTTAAGTCGGTCGGCATCGCAGCCGAAGACATTGCCGCCGCAATGCTGGTGTACGACGCCTCGATGAACGGTTAAGAACTCAACTCGGCTAACGTAGCGCCGCGCTGAGCTGCGGCGCGAGCATCTGCGCCAATCGGCGATTTCCCTCAACCGTCAAGTGATCGTTGTCGAGGAACTCGCTCGGCGGCACGATGTGGTCGAAATTGAGCGTCGTGATGCCGTAGCGTGCGGCGAGCCGCTTTACCGCGTTCAGATTGTCGTCGTATTCGGGCGTATCGATGTACTCGTGCAGCAGTTTGTGGTTGGTTGGCGTGAAGAACGCGAGCGTGCGAATATGATTCGCATCCAAAAGGTGCGCCGTCTTTTCGAAATACTGAAGCGCAACATTTTGCGAGCTAAGTGGCGTCAGGTCGTAAACGCCGATAAAGCGGTCCGGCGTTGGCCTGTGCGCTGCCGCCCGACGCGCGGCTGCGCCCGTGAGATCCTGCACGCGCGCCGTCAGCCACTGCGCCATATCATCTTGCCCGAAGATCGCCTGCTTGATATCAGATCGAAAGTGGTAGAGCTGCCAATAGCGGCCTACGTACTCGTCCAGCAGCGAATTTAGCGCGCGGCTCTGCGAGTGCGTCTGCAGCAGGCGCCGGTCGTCGCGATCCAACTGCGAGCGATACTCATCTTCGACCGCCGGGAAGAGCTGGCGATACGACTGGTCGGCTGGATTAAATTCTTTCAAATTGATATTGAAAACCACCAACCGCGGGCGCACGCCTTTGCTCAAAAGCGAACGGAGCAGCACGTACGCGTTCTCGGGGCTGCCGCCCTGGAACGACAGGTTAACGAGGTTAGCGTTGCCGTAGCTCGCCCGTAAGAGCGACACCGCCGCATCGCGAGAATCGACGCCGTAACCCCACAGCACCGAATCACCTAGGACCAGCACAAGATCGCGCTTAGCGGAAAGCTGCCCCGCGATGCGATCCAGATAAGCCGCCGAGAACTGCTGCGGCATGCGCTCGGGATTCGGCGTCCAAAATCGGATCGCGACATCGAGCAGCACAAGCAGCACGACGGCGATGATATACGCGCTGTACCACCGCTCGCGCTCGTGCGCGCGCATCAGAGCCAAGACCGCGACGTGGCTACCGAGGTCACTTCGGGGGACTGCCTTTCCACCCCATAGAACGGCCACCCTGGCGCGCGTACGCTTCGCGCCCTAAAGTGAGGCGGAATATAACCTTATGGTAGTGCTGGCGCGGAAAAATCTCTTCGCGGATCTCCCGCGCTTTCTCGTCGCGCTGTGTGCAGTTATCTTTGCAGTAACGCTATTAACGGTGCAGACCGGCATTTACAACGGTTTCGTGAAATCGACCAGTCTGCTGATCGAGGAATCCAAAGCCGATATTTGGCTCGCCGCCCGGCAGATGGCCTACCTGGAAGTAACGCTGCCGCTTCCCTACGCAAGCGTCGCACGGGCGCGTGCGGTACCGGGCGTGCTCCGGGCCGAACCAATCATTCTGCGAACGGCGCTTTGGCGCAGCCGGCACGATACGCTCGACCCTGGAAGGGTCGTGGGATTCGACCCGAACGGCACGCTCTTCGCACCCGGCAACCTCTCGCGGAGCGATCTGCAAAAGCTGCGCGAGCCCTACACGTTCTTTGCCGATGCCGCCCAACTTGGCTCACTCGATTTGCGGGCCGTCGGCGAACAGGGAACGATCGGGGGATTGCGCGCGCGTCTGGTTCATCTGACGCACGGCACGCAGTCGATCATTTCGCCGACGTTCATTTACACCTCGCTTGAAACAGCGAACGCCTATACACCCTCCGCGCTCTCCTTCCTCACGCCTGCGAGTGATGCGCGACCCGCGCCGCTGGCCGATTCCGATTCGATCAACTACATCCTTATCGCAGCCCGTGACCGTCGCAATATTGCTGCCTTGAAGCAATCACTCGAGCGCGCCGTGCCCGAATCTCGAGCGCTCACGCGTCAAGAGATGATGCAGTTAACGCGCACGTATTGGCTGCAGCGCACCAGCATCGGCTTCGCGCTCTCGCTGACGGCGCTCTTGGGCCTGATCGTGGGCGCCGTCGTCGTCGGACAGATTCTCTATGTCTCGGTGAGCGAGCACCTCAAGGAGTATGGCACGCTGCGCGCAATTGGCGCTGCCGACGCTCTGCTCTATGGGGTCATTATGCGCCAAGCGTTCTATATGGCCGTCCTCGGCTACGTACCCAGCCTGCTCCTCAGTTATCTCATCGCCTCGATCGCGTCGCATCGAGGCGTTTCCATTCTGATTACGCCGGCCATCGCGGCCGTCGTCTTTGCGCTGACGCTTGCGATGTGCATCGTAGCGGCGGTATTCGCGATGCAGCGCGTTGTGCGCGTTGACCCAGCGGTCGCGTTTAGAGGCTAGCATGTCACAGCCCGCCATCCGCGCCCAGGGTATCGAAATGGTCTATCCAAATGGAGCGACGCCCGTGCACGCGCTCAAAGGCGTCTCGATGGAAATCGCGGACGGCGAGATCCTTTTAATGATGGGCCCCTCGGGCTCCGGGAAAACGACGCTCCTCTTTATACTGGGCGGCATTCTCTCACCCACGGCGGGCCGCGTCATGGTCCGCAACGTTGAGATCACCACCCTGGATCGTCGCCAAAAGGCGCGCTTCCGGCTGAAACACTTGAGCTTCATTTTCCAAGACTTCAATCTCTTCAAGGCCCTGACGGCACGCGAGAACGTCGAGCTCGTGCTCCAGGCGCGCGGCGTCCGAGGGCGACCCGCACGCCGGCAAACCGAAACGCTGCTCGAGCGCCTAGGCATGGGCAGGCAACTCGATCGACTGCCGCGCGACCTTTCGGGCGGCGAGAAGCAGCGAGTGGCGATTGCGCGCGCACTCGTGGCCGAGCCCGACGTTGTCATGGCCGACGAACCAACCTCCGCGCTCGACGCGGAGAACGGCTTGGCGGTAACCGGATTGCTTGGGGAGCTCGCGGCCGAACGCGGTACGACCGTCTTGATCGCTTCCCACGATATGCGCATTGCTCCCTTCGCAAATCGCATCGTTCAGCTCAACGATGGGCGGCTATAGTTGATCGTCGGCGCCGCGATCGTCATCCTGAGCGCAGCCGGCGTCGATGCGCGCTGCAGCCGTTCGACCTTGGAGTCGTTCATCGGCACGTTCAAGAGCGCACGGGACTCGATCAGCGCGCGCCCTTCACAATCCTATAAACGCCTCACGAATCTCGATCAGCGGCTCGAGGCATGCATTCAGGTAGAACAAGACAAAGAGCTACGCTTTAAACTCGTTCTTTTCAGCACCGGCATCCAGGCCTATATCGGCGCGGCGGACGCAACTGCCGGGAATATCGCCCGGGGCAACGCAACCGCTGACACAGCCCTGGAGCGAGCTAAGGACCTCGTGCGTGAGAATCGCGCGCATCCCGCCGATTTGAAGCTCGCCGACGAGCTGATCGTGCAACTCGATCGCCCCTTACGTCTGATTCGCGAGATACGCAGCGCGCATGCCACGCCCAAACCTCACGCATCGCGCTCCGGTTAGTTTTGGAAAGCCTCGCGCTGCAATAGCAGATAGCCAAAGAGCAGATCCGTGTAGCTAACCGTCACGCGATCGTGCTCCAGGAGTTCGAGCGCCGTATCGAGGACCAGAATTCCGGCCGGCAAGATATCGGCGCGCTGGGGACTCATGCCCGGTACGGTCCGCCGTTTGCCGTACGGAAGTTCACAGAGCATGTTGAAGGCTGTTTGCAGTTTCTCGCGCGTGAGTTCCGTATCGCCAAAACGCACGGGGTGGCCGCGCACGACCGCCAGGGCCGTCGTCGCGCTGCCGCCCACGATCGCGAGCTCGTCCGCCTTGGGAAAAGCCCGAATCGGCTCGAGCAACTGCCTAGTTCGCTGCCGCGCCGCTTCGATCGAGGCGTTATCAACAAAGCCGGCGTGCCCAGCCAGCGCTGGGAACCACTCCGTTAAGCGAACGGCTCCGACCTCGCAGGAAACGCTCTGATCGGCATGCTCGTGCAGACCCACCGCGTATTCCGTGCTGCCGCCGCCGGTATCGAGCACGCCGGCGCGCAACTGTTCGCTATCGTCGAGCGATGTTACCGCACCCCGAAACGACGCTTTGGCCTCCTGCTCTCCGTCCAGGATCTGCACGTCGGCGTCAGTTATTTCGCGCACGCGTTCGACGAACCGCGCTGCATTGTCGGCACGCCGCAGCGCGCTGGTCGCGATCACGTGCACGCGGCGGACATTATGGTCGAGCGCGGCCTGATACTCGCGCACAACCTCAAGCGTGCGGCGCATCGGCTCGTCAGCGAGATGGCCGGACTCCTTGAGGCCCTCACCGATTCGCGTCCCGACCGAGCGCTGCTTGACGATGCGGGTCACCGCATCGCCGAAAAGCCCAAACCGCTTGGCCGAAAAATCGACGAGCAGGAGTCGAGTAGAATTTGTTCCGATCGAGATGACGGCGCTGCGATCGCTCACGCTTCTCTATGACGTGATTCAAACGTGGCCGCGCGGCGTTTCTTGCGCAGGAAATGCCGTTCGTGCGCGGGCGGCGCGTCGGCAAGTTCCCATTCCTGCGTATCTTTGAGATACCCCGCGATCTGTTCTTCAAAGTGTTCGTTGCTTAAGGCCGGCACGTTAGCCGATGGGTCGATTGGTTCGTCGATCCGCGTCTTGGCTAGACGCACCACGCGACGATCCGCCATAGCCGGATGGACAGCATCGAACGGCACGTTCGTGCGTGCCGCCAAAGCATGCGTGTACGCGGAGCGGTTCGCATTGACGTCGCCGATCGGAGCCGAAGCAACGTCGCCGTTTTCCAAGCGGACGGTCGCTCCAAAACTATGAACGTTGATGACCGTACCGCGAACCCGCTGCGTCAAGGTGTGGCCGCTTTGACGCCCCGCAAAAGAATGAGCGTCTCATGTGCGCCGACCAGATGCAGGCGCTCGTGGATCTCGGGAATCGAACCCGCCGGATCGCTCAAACGCAGGATCGCACGTTCCTGCCAACGTTTGCGCTCACGGAGCGTTTTGACATCGGCCTGAACGCCATGCAGTTCCCGGACCATCGCCAAATTGCGTCCGGCGATGTGGGCAAACTGAATCCCGACCAGTCCAAAGACCGTCAGCGTAATCAGCACCACGCCAAGCCGGCTCACCAACCGCAGGCGTGGGCGTCCGCGCATGGTACGTTTCATCGCTCGATCGCCACCGCTTCACGGACATCCGATTGCCAGCTGCCGATACGCCGGTATTTTTGGTAGCGGTCTTCAATCAATTCAGCAACCGTTTTCGCGCTCAGCTTCAAAAGTGCGGCCTCAATCGCGCGTAATGTCGCCGCAATCACCGCCGCCGGTTCGCGATGCGCTCCTCCCAACGGCTCCGGCACGATCTCATCGATGATGCCGAAGTCCCGTAGATCTTCGCTGGTCAACTTCAAGCGCGCAGCGGCTTCCTCCGCTTTGGCGGCATCGCCCCACAAGATCGCCGCACAGCCCTCGGGCGAGGCGACGGAATAGACGCTGTTCTCCAGCATGATCACGTGATCGGCTAGCGCCAGAGCCAACGCGCCGCCGCTGCCGCCTTCGCCGATTATCGCAGCGACGATCGGAACGCGGGCGACCGTTAGCGAGTACAAGCATTGCGCGATCGCTTCGGACTGGGAGCGCTCTTCCGAGGCGATTCCTGGATCCGCCCCCTTGGTGTCAACGAGCGACACGACCGGCAGGCCGAAGCGCGCCGCGAGGTCGATCAAGCGTTTGACCTTGCGGTATCCTTCCGGCGTGACCATGCCAAAGTTTCGCCGCAGATTTTCTTTCGTGTCGCGGCCCCGTTGCTGCCCAATCACCAGGATGCGCCGGCCGTTAAGCTTTGCAAAGCCGCCGATGATCGCCGGATCGTCGCGAAAGTGGCGATCGCCGTGCAATTCATCAAAGGCCGTCAGCTCAGAGATGAAGTCGCTTGAAACGGGCCGGTTCGGATGACGCGACATGTTGACTTTTTCCCAAGGCGACATCGAGCCGAAGACCTCGCGCTGAATCTGCGCGTACTTCTCTTGCAGCGCTGCGATTTCGGTCGTGAGGTCGAGCGGCTGATCGGCATTCATCGCGCGCAGCGCGTTGATCCGTTTTTCCAGCTCCAGCAGACCCTTTTCGCGCTCGACGATGACGTTCACGCTACACGAGCTCCGGAATCTTGGCTTCGAGGTTGTCTTGGCGACCTAGGAGCGCATAGTCGAGCAGTCGCGCCAGGGTCGGCTTCATATCGCGACGCTCGACCACCATGTCGATGTGGCCCTTTTCGAGCAAAAATTCAGCCGTCTGGAAATTCTCGGGGAGCTTCTGGCGAATCGTCTGTTCGATGACGCGCCGGCCTGCAAAACCGATCACGGCGCCCGCCTCGCTCACGATCACATCCGCCTGGAAGGCGAATGACGCTGCGACGCCGCCCGTTGTTGGGTCGGTCAAAACCGAGATGAAAAAATTGCCCGCAGCCATCAAGCGCGTCACGGCGCCGGTCGTCTTGGCCATCTGCATGAGCGCGAGCATCCCTTCTTCCATGCGCGCGCCTCCGCTAGCCGAAAAGATAATGCAGGGCAATTCGCGATCGCGCGCCGCCTCCAGCAACACGGTGAGCCGCTCGCCGACGACCGTACCCATTGTCCCACCGCGGAAGTTGAAATCCATCACGCCAAGCGCGATAGGAAAGCCGCCAAGCGTGCCAAAGCCGCACACTACACCTTCGCTCAGTTGCGATTTTTCGCGATCCCCCGCAAGCTTTTGCGGGTAACTCCTTTTGTCGACCCATCCTAAGGGATCGCCCGGCTGTATCTCGTTGCCGATCTCGACAAAGTCGCGATCGACGAGCATGGAAATGCGGTCCAGGGCGCTTAGCCGAAAATGGTAACCGCAACGCGGGCACACGAAGAGATTGGCCGCGACATCGCGGCGATAGAGAACCTCGGCGCACTTTGGACATTTCGTCCACAATGCACCATCTTCCGGAACTTCCTCAGCGGTACGTCGGCGGCGCAGCCACTCCGGCATCGGCATGATTACGAGCGATTCACTTTGGGCATCAGCCGAGCGAAGTAAATCCTGCGCAGCTGTCGTAAGTAATTGACGATCTCTTTTTGGTTGAGCTTCGATTCACCGGCAACGCGATCCGTGAAAACGTACGGCACCTCAAGCGCTTTCCCATAGTGGCCTTTCGCGATCACTTCCAAGCCGATCTTGAAGCCGATCGGATCGAGTTCGACCTCTTCGATCGCGGAGCGCATGACGAGGAAGTAGCCGCTCGTGATATCGTGCACCCGCGTGAGCGGTTTAGCAAGTGCGATAGCAACCCGCGAAGTGACCTTGCGCCGCAGCGGCCAATTCGTGATCCCGCCGCCCCGCACGTACCGGCTACCAATCGCCAACCCGTAGTGATCCGATTCGAGCGCGGTGACCAGGGCGGGCAGAATGTTGATGTCGTGGCTGAAGTCGGCATCCATCGCGCCGAGAGCGGCCGAATCCGCCCGGGCGAACTTCCAACCATCTATGACTCCGCTGGAGAGCCCCATCTTCCCGGGACGATGCAAGCAGCGAACCGGATACGCGCCTGAGAGCCGATCCACGATCGCGCCCGTTCCATCGGGCGAATTGTCATCCACGATGATGATTTCACCATCCAGAGCATGACGCCGGAAGATCTCGTCGAGCGCTGCGATCAGGCGCTCGATGCCGCCGGCTTCATTATACGTGGGAACAACGAGTGAGAACTTCAGCGCCACTATCGGATGCGCCTCAGATTCGGGCGGGATTCGGGATCAAAGGTCATCAGATCGCGATACGATTGCATCGGACCCGACAAAATGACGCCGCGACTCTCCAGCGTGAGCACTTCATTCGCGGGGACGAGCAGTTCGGCGCGACGCGAATCACAATAGATGTTCAGGTACTCCGGCAGGCTGCCTTCGCGGCCGGCGTACACGGCGCGCACCTCGCCGACTCGGCGGTCGTCAACGAAGACAGCGGTACCTGGCTCCAGTTCCTCCAACCGTTTTTTCATCGAATATCAATAAGTATACGACAACCTTGGGTGCCTCTCCGGTCACGCGATGTAATTGAGTATCGCCACCACCACAAGTGCGGCGGTTTCCGTACGCAAAATACGCGGGCCAAGCGAGACTAGCTGCGCCCCGTGACTGCGCATCGTGGCCGCC
>Ga0185299_10008376_pt1 | contig 10235 bp, 7 predicted proteins | sample PaiPotPPA55metaG_FD_128002 | JGI IMG/M metagenome (GOLD analysis project Ga0185299, IMG submission 128002) | Iron sulfur acid spring bacterial and archeal communities from Banff, Canada, to study Microbial Dark Matter (Phase II) - Paint Pots PPA... ...
ACACATCTCGCACGACTTCGAGCAGTCGCAACTGCATGAGGTCGCTGTCCTGAAACTCGTCGACCAGCACATGGCGAAAATCGGCAGTGCGCAGCCAGCGGAGAGCCGCACTGCGAGGATCGCGAAGGGCGACCACGGCTTCATTGACGAGATCGCGAAAATCGCGCAGCTTTAAGTTCGATCGTTCCGCTTCCATTGCAGCGAAAATGCCCGCAATGTCCACGAGCCGCTGATCGCCTCCCGACAGCTGGGCCAGTTGCGAAGCGTCTGCCCCCTGACCTTTGAGGTGCGCGATGACGTTCAGACAATCGGTTGCAAACTGGCTGCTCTCGACAACTGCAGCGTCAAAGGACGGGAGCCTCAGCGATCCAGAGCTCATAACCTGACGCCATAGCAACCGTTCCTTGACCGGCGTCAGCAATTCGCGCGTCTGGAGGCGTGCATTGTCGCCATCAAGCAAACGTCCGCAAAAACTGTGAAACGTCTTCACGAAGAGTTCAGGCACTGCAAGTGCGGAGGCGCGGAGCTGCCTCAGGCGCAACAAGACGCGGTCGCGCATCTCATCTGCAGCCCGACGCGAGAACGTGAGCATGAGAATGTGGCTTGGCTCGATGCCATCGGCAACGAGCGATGCGAAACGCCGGGCGAGCGTTTCCGTTTTGCCTGTTCCCGGGCCCGCGAAAACAAGAAGATTGCCGTCTCGATGATCGATGACGGCCTTTTGCTGCGGAGTCGGGGGAAATGGGTCCATAGAAGGTAATCTTCAAAGACGGCGAGGACAGCCCCCCTAGAATCGATTTTTTCGGTCCCATCGGAGGAGCTTTAACAAAATGATGCGACGTTTGATGTATATCGTGTTAGCCGCCGTGCTTGTCGCAGCGATCGTTGGTTTACGCGTCACGACCGCGAGCACGGCGTCTCCGCCTCCAAAGTCGCATGGCATGGCGATGCCTGCCGCAAAAACAACACCGGCTCCCACCCCAGCCCCGGCAGAAGCCGCGTTTATCGCCGATGTGACGAAGATGCTGCAAGCCAAATATCCAACAACCGCCGCTGCCACGGCCGCCGGCTATTACCAGATGACGAGACTCGAAGATGATGGGACGGCCATTTGGTTTAACAACAAATGGGATGCCAACGTTAGCAAGTACGCGCCGAACTTTTTATGGTACGATAAAAACGGCAAGCTCGTTGGTCTTGATTATCAGTACACGGTGAGCGCGAATCCTAAGCCTCCGGCCGCAGCGTATCCCATGAAAGCCAGCCGCTGGTCCACCATTCCCCCGCACATGCATTTTGCGTACAAACTTCCCAACGGTACGGTCAAGCGCCGCGGGGCGATGCTGCTCAAGGGTGAGACGGCCGATCCAACTGCCGCGCAGCTCAAGGCCGCGAAGCTGCTACCGCCAAACGCGTCGCTGATGTGGGCGCACTACCACCCCAAGTCGTGGGACTTGGGTTTTTGGCTAGTGCCCAATCCAAATGGCGCGTTCGCCGATCTCAATCCGCTCGTTAAACCTTAATGAAAGCGAACGAGATTTAAATTCCGACGAGTGCCTTGATCAGGTTACGCGCAAAAGGCGCGCCCAACCCTGTCGCGAGATCGTAACCTGGCCGCGCGCTGTAACCGGCGTCAAGAGTTGGATAATTGCTGCCAAGCGGCGGCACGGCGTTAAGGCCGTACACAATGTCGTAAAAGGTCGACGCTTTTTGAGTCCCGCTGAGAGCGTACAAGAGCGGCGCAGGATTACCCAGCCGATACGGGTGCGGCGTGCCGCTCCACGAACGCGTAGCGCACGCAGCGGTCTGTTTGCACGCTTCAAGCACGAGAGCCCACATCGCCGCCATGCCCGGTGCCGAGGCGCTCGTGCCGCCGATGCCGCCGATGAGCGCCCCACCCAGACCCGAGCAGCCCGGCGGTGCGCTTCCGCAATTAATGATGACCGTGTCACTCGTTGCAGGGTCTGCATTGAGAGAGAGATCCGGCTGCAAGCGGTGGGTGGAATCGCACGGTGAGCCGGTGCTCGTGCAGAAAGATCCGGTCGGCTCAAATCCTGGTCGCTTGATGACCGACGAGAAGCCGCCTCCGCCTCCGCCGAACGTCTGGGTCTGCACGCCCCACGTTGTAATCAACCCTGCCAGTCGCCCGTTGTTGCCGATCGGCGTCGTCGTGCCGCCGACCGAAACGACGTTGATGTCGCCGCTCGGGTATGACACACACAACTTCTCAGCATTTGCACCGCCATCGCGTTGGCATCCCGACGCCCCGGTATCACCGGATGAGATGAAGACGGCGATGCCCTCGGCGGCCAAGGTTGCAAAGACCGTAGGGTCCGCGCCCGCGCATCCCGTGGGACCTGACGGACACGTTAAAATCGGATTTGACGGACTCGCAAAATCCAATTCACCGATGCCATAACTGCCCGATACGACGTCAGCGACGTTGTCGTTGGCAATCTGCTGCAGCTCATCGTCGGTTTCAGCAATCCCGAGCGCGGGCGTACCGGCGCCGGGAGCACAGGGTCCCGGTTGAAAACACTCATTCGGGTTGTAGGCGAGGTAAAAGTTTACGCTTGCGTTTGGTGCGAGCGAACTCGTCTGCTCTGTGTCGAGTTGCGCCTCGTTATCCTCGGGGTTGCAACCAGGGAGGGACCCGCCACATGGCCCAGTCACGGGCGGCGGCGTCGCCAATCCAGTACTGTAGCAGCACGCCATGTTTGCCGTGACATTGACCTGGCTAACGCTGCCTGTTGCGCTCGTGAGTCCAAACGTGCTTCTATACGCGGGCACATCAAAGGCCGATATAGGCCCGGTGCCGATAATTCCGATGGTGATCCCATCCCCCTTGCAACACGTTCCGTTAAGGTTGTACGCACCCGTATAGTCGAACGCTGCAGCAAGCTGAAACCACGAATAGCCAATTTCAAATCCAGAGCCGGCGCCTTGATACGGCGTGAACGGCGCACCGACGTCAAAGTGCTTGCGGAAATGCCGGTATGTCACCATACCGCCGATACCCCGCACCGCGAGCGGTCTTGTGAAGTGTGGAATTGTTGTCGGCGCATAAAACGTGACGCCGTTCTTTCGATACCAACCGAAGCGGGTGCCGAACGCACGCTCCATCGCAGCTTGCGGCCCGACGACGCGCAGTACCTCGCGTTGTTTCCATGCCCGGATCGCGAGGCCTTGACTCCAAAAGTACTGTTTCGCGATCTCGTAGTCCGAAGCAGAGGCTCCAAACGAGTCTGCGATTTGCTCAGGTGTAAGGAAGCGGCGATAATAGAGCGACTGAGGGCTGCTGGCGAGCATTGCGTAACGCTGCAGGCCAATTTCGTCGCGCATCTGCATCACGACGTTGACGCTCACAAGGCCGAGCTGCGCGGGGCCAATATATTGGGCGCCGTGCAAGTCCTCGCCACCGTACGGAGCTGAAAAAACGCCGCGAGCCAGACCGCCGACCGTGGTTGGCGGTGCAAAAATCGGCGGCCGTTCGATGGGCCGCTCCCAATACGGCGTTATCGTATTACCAGCCAGCGCAACTGAAGGAAGCGCCGCTAAGAAGAAGGCGATGCAGCTCAACCAGCGTTTCATTTGCCAATTCCTCGCTTCAGGAGATTCCGCAGATTGTTCAACTGTTTCTCGCGGATGGATAAACGCCACCGGTCGATACGCTGGCGAGCGATCATGATGCGCATTTGTAGTGACGAGGCCGCATCACGTGCGTCCAGTGGTTGGCGTGCGGCGTCGGCCCGCGCCGCTGCTTGCATTCCGATCAGCTCATTGATAACGTTGGTTTGTATTGAAGTTGGTCCGCCGAGCAACACTCCGCCGCTTTGTCCGGTGAAATCATAATAGATATTGATGGTATCGCCGATGCGCTGACAGACCGGCCCGACGGCGGTTACCCAGGTATCTGTTGTCTCTGCATCTTGGATTCCGAACACCACGTCATACCGCGTTTCCAATTGTTGGAGCTGCAGACCGGAGGACCCAAATGCGGGCGCAACGCAGCCGGCTGGAATCGAAGTCGTGCCGACGACGGCTGTCGTATCGGTTGCGAGCGTCTGTCCAGGCGCATACCATGCTCCTACGGGAATGACGATAGGCGCAGGCGTAGCGCCGACTGCGCTGAGAGTGTAGTTGATCGTGCCGCCGCTTTGCGCTGGGATCGTGATTTTCGTCGCCGTTCCGATACCGGGTCCAAAGAATCCAACAACGGGTATCGTCGCATTGCCGGTAGCATCCGAATTTTGGGTTTCAGTCGTCGTGCCGGCAACCTCGCTCTTCGTCATTGTAAACGAACCATCGGCGTTGATATTTTCCGACAGCGTTGTTCCATCCGGATCCGTTTCATTGATGATCGACTGAGCGGTGTTCGCCCAACCCGTGCAACACGGAACCTGTGCGATAATGCCGTTGGCGCCCTTATATTGCACGTCAAGGGTCACGCCGTTGCTGTCTGTCGATGCGTACCCTATATTGATGACATTGCCTGCCGATGCCGGGAACTGAATGTAATTGTCCGTGTTTGTGGTTATGGCTTGCGTCGGCGCGGTGTCGGTTTCAGTTGTCTTGTAATCAGTTGCAGGCAATCCGTGAAACGATTTACCGCTCAAGACAGAAATGTTCTCGGCGACGGCGCTGACGACCTTAAGCGGGGGCGGCGTCGGAGCTGGAGCAAACCGCGTGACCGTCTGAGTGCTCGTGCCGGCAAGCGTGTACGACGTGCAGCTAGGCGACGGGCAGACAAAAGGCGAGACCGTGGGCGTCGGCGAGACAACGGGTGGCGGGTTCATCGTGCCTCCCCCGCCGCCTCCCCCGCCGCACGAGGCGAATGAAAGGCCGATCGCACATGCGAAGGCCAACGCCAGATAAGCTCTTACTCTTGACATGATGCAACCGCCGCTCTCAGACTTGCGTGGTTAAGAATCTTGCAGCGACGAACGTTTCGGCCCATCACCGCATAGGGGGTTTTGGGTTCGCACGCGCTCGGCCGGTTCCCCACCGTACCTTGCAGAATAGGCTGGCAGACCTAATACCCGGGTGTGGCGAAACGTTATCGTAACGTGAAATACCACGTCCTCGCTCCAGCGATTGTCGCTGCCTCTCTTGCCGGGGCGGTGCTCCTAGGCTCTTTTCTTGGACCAGGCATGGCACGTGCCGCTAACCCAGCAACCTCGGCGTCGCCTCGCGCGTCAGTACGACTAGCCTCAAGCCCGACGCCCAGCCCTACACCTCGGCCATCACTGACCCCCGATGAGATCCTTTTGCGCGCCGAGGAAGTGTTGCGGTCCAATCCCGATCCGCCCTACACCGTCTACAAGATGCACGAGGTCTTCGTGCACCACGGCAAGCGCCACGAGTACGACTACCAAGTGTGGTATCGAAGCGACGGTAAGGGGCTCATGCAAAATCTCGCGCCAGGACGACGCGGCAAGAACGAGACGTTCTTCGGTTATCCATTTCCATCCGCGCCTGACAACAACATTTTGCTGTATGCGACCCCTCCGCCGGTAACAACTGCTCCGCCACCGGTCGGCACGCCGGCGCCAGGCAGCTCGGCGGTGCCGATCACGATGCACGAGCACGTCAGCGGCGATCGTTACTATGTTGTCTCCTACGTCGGACTCGAAAACATTGACGGTCATTCCGTGTACCATCTCGCGCTGCAACCCGTCAAAGACGAAAACAAGCATCCTTGGAAAGACTTGTGGGTCGACGTCGACACGTTCCAAGTTCGGAAAGCTCACGCAGACGCCAGCGGCAACGCCGGGCCGCTCTCAGGACGGGCTATCGCGGACGTCGAGTTTGCGCCTATCGGAAACTATTGGATGGTAAAGGAGGCTTCGGCCGACGCAGAGGGACGTTTCGGCATTATTTCTGATAGCGGACACTACGAATACTATTTTTCCGACTTCGGTTTTCCGAATACTCTACCAGACTGGTACTTCAACGAGGCAGACTTCGACAAGCACAGGCCCTAGTCTCGCTGGAGAAACGAAGTCAACGGCCAGTACGTATATGTATTGACCGGGCCGCCGCTTGGCGGGATAGCCTGGGAGAGGAAGGAATCCGTGCGAGAGATCGGACCATTCGAGAAAAGGAGTCAGCGCAACGATGCGCCGGCTACCAAGGGACCGAAGCCCGACTTCGTGCGAACCACGCTCAACGCGCGAGAGCTCCACGCGTATTACATCGCGCTGATCTCATCGCCCACGCTGTCTGTGGTCCGCAACAAACTCAAACTGCAATCATTTAATTAATTCATCCTAATCAACGAGACTTCAAAGAACGAGCACAGGGGCCGACACAGTCGGCCTCTTTTTTCATGACGCAGCTCGCGGCTCCGTACTTCTACGGAGGCCTGGAGGAGCCGCCTGTGTTAGGATCGAGAAGCGAGGCGGGTTTTTGCCCAATAGACTCACGCGCCGGGATGAGAAAAGCAACCCGCCCGCGAGTGTTTCGAATACACGGAGAACGGTCTTCGACGTAACTTGAGTAATCCTGAAGCAGCAGGCTTAACGATACCGAAATTTCTCATCTTTCAGATGAGGGCAGTGATTGGAGTGAAGATCGGGCGGTTAAGGAAGGGCTGAGAGTCTAGGTCGCAGTCCCCAGCGGAGGGCCTACGTATTTCTACGGAATTCCTTGCGCGCGCCGGTTGGGCTACAATCTTCGGTATGAAACACTTCAATCGGCAGCTACCAATCGCTGCGGTCGTTGGTCCCACGATCCTGACGCTGTCGTTCGCGCTTGCAAGCTGCGGGACTCAGGGTGGCTGGGGGCCGCCAACCCAGCTAGCCCAACCAAAGCAGTTGAAGACGCCGCTGGCAACCCCGACGCCGAGCGTAGCGACGCTTGCCGAGTACACCCTTCCTTCAGCGAATTCGTACCTCGGCGGCTTATCATCCGGTCCAGACGGAAACATGTGGGCAACGGAGTGCGATGCCAACAAGATCGCGCGCGTCACACAGGCAGGTACTATAACAGAGTTTCCGGTTCCATCGGCCGGCGCATGCCCGCAATTCATTACACCTGGCCCAGATGGCGCGCTTTGGTTCAACGAGGTCAACTTCAACACGATAGCACGTATTACAACAACGGGGGTCATAACCGAATTTCCTCTTCCGCCTCCGCTGGCCGGCGCAACGCCAAACCTTAATGGGATTGCCGCGGGTCCCGATGGGAATATTTGGTTCGTCCATGCCGGCGCAAATGTCGTTGGCGTGATGTCGACGTCGGGAAGTCTTATCGCCACCTACGCAATTCCGACGGCCAACAGCAACGTAGGACTGATTATCAGCGGACCAGACGGCAATATGTGGTTTGGCGATCAAAACAACAATAAAATCGCGAGAATCACTTTGTCTGGTACGATAACCGAGTTTACGCTTCCGACGCCTCCGTTGACCCCACCCGACAGCGGAGCCGGCGATATTGGCGGCATTGTTGCGGGCCTAGACGGTAACGTGTGGTTTACAGAACGACGTGCGAACCAAGTTGCGCGGATCACGCCAGCTGGGGTGATTACTGAATTCGGGCCATTTGCGACTGGTGATCTGCGATTCCAACGGATCACCACGACCCCTGACGGCTTTTTCTGGTTCGCGGAATTCACTACCACTACGCCGTTCAGTGGGGAAATTGCGAAGATGAACCCGTCGGGCACCCTCGTGGCCGAGTACTCCTTACCCGGTGGCAGACCGAGGGGTGTGGCTTTAGGGCCTGACAACAATGTCTGGTTCACCGACGAGTTTCAAAACGTCGTTGGAAAACTTACCACCGGACTACGTCGCTAAAGAGGGGATTATGACAAACTTTCTACGTACATCGCTTTGCACTCTCGCTCTCGTCGTGGCGGCTGCGAACCTCGCTGCGTGCGGAAACTCAGCCCTGCCGCCGAACAATGTCGGGGCGCTTCAGTTGAAGACGCCCCTGGCAACACCGACGCCGACGGCGGCCATCGTGACTGAATTTAAACTCCCTTCCGCCAATACGTACCTTGGCGCCGTAACCTCCGGTCCTGATGGAAACCTCTGGGTTACCGAGTGCGATGCCAACAAGATCGGCCGAGTCATGTTGTCCGGCGCGATAACAGAGTTCGCGATTCCTACGGCCAACACGTGCCCGCAAATCATAACTCCGGGGCCCGACGGCAACTTATGGTTTACCGAGGGCAACTTCAATACGATCGGGCGCATTACGACCGCGGGAGTCAGCACCGAGTTCCCGCTCCCGCCTCCGCTAGGGACTGCACCGCTCAATCCGACCGGAATAGTAGCGGGGCCGGACGGCAATATCTGGTTCACACACCCCGGCGCAAATGCCATCGGCGTCATGTCGACCTCGGGAACCCTTCTTGCGACGTATTCATCCCCAACTGCAAATGCCGGGCCGGATCTCATCATCGCGGGACCCGACGGCAATATGTGGTTCGCCGAGGGCAACGGGCCCACTAATTACATAGCAAAAAGCACATTGTCCGGGGCGATAACGGAATTTGCAGTGCCCACGCTATCGAGCAATGGCCTTGGGGGCACGATTGGTGGTATCGCCACAGGCCAGGACGGGAACATATGGTTCACGGAAAAGGTTGCTAGTAAGATTGGACGGATCACGCTGTCGGGCGTTTTTACCGAGTGGGCATATGCCACCGGAATCTACCGATTCCAGCGTGTGACGACAACTCCTGATGGTTTTCTGTGGATCGCAGAGGCAGCCACAACGGCTTCGCAGCCCAGCGAGATCGCCAAGATGAACACTCTTGGCACCATCCTCGCCGAGTACACCATTCCGGAGACCGGAGCATGTCCAACTGCGCCCTTCTTTTGCGGCATTCGGGGGATGACAGTGGGGCCTGACAATAACGTGTGGTTCACTGACGAAGGAAACGATGCGGTCGGGATGATTACGACCGGACTGCGCACGTCCACCGTAAGGCGAAACGGTAAAGGGTTGGTTTACAGATGCAGATGTTTGAGTTGACAAGCCCGCGACACCATTTGCATAGGTTCGCGCACTGTTGCGAGCCACGAGATCGAATTCGGATGCCGCCGCTGACGTGAGGCCGGCCTAACATCAACGACTAAAGGAAAACAAGAGCGCACGCCGCGATGGCATGCGCTCTTTTCCCCTGGTTAGGCTCCGATCTGCGCGATGATCTGCGTGCAGAGCGACTTCAACACGGGATCGCCCGCCAGCTTGGCGGCGGTTTCGAATGCCGCTTTAGCTTCGTTGTTATTGCCTTGGCGCAAGCGGATTGCTCCGCGCAGGAAATACGCCTTGGCATATCCGTTGTTGAGCTTGAGCGCCGCGGCCGTCTCGGAATCTGCAGCGACCAAATTCCCGGTCTTGTATTCAGCCAGGGCCTTGTCGTAGTGCGCCTGCACATACTGCGGGTGCAGCAACGCGGCAACAGCGAATTGGTCCACCGCCTTATCTGCTTGACCTGACATGTACGCTGACAAACCCATGTCGAAATGTGCGCGGACGGACGAGGGATGCGCATCGATGATCTGCTGGAAGATCGTCTTCGCATCGTCGAGTTGGTTGAGAGCGATTTGGGTGACGCCCAGGTTAAAGAGCGCGGGCACAAAATCGGGCTGGAGCTTTAGGCACTGCCGGAAATCCTCAGCTGCCGGTTTGTACTGGCCGAGCGCGTAGTAGTCGAGTCCGCGGTCGTAACGAGCTTCGACGTTATCGCTGCTCAGCGAGAGCGCGTCGTTGAATCTGTTAATGGACTGCGTGTAGTCGCCGCTGTGGTACAAGGCGATGCCGTCGCTCATGAGCGAGTCGATGCGTAGCCGGTGGAAAAAGCCCTCAGCGGACGCCGCGCCGGCGGATCCGAGCGCAATGCATCCGATGAGCGCGATAACAAGAAAACGCTTCATCGCAGCATCCCTCCGTATTCCGGCACCGCGGGCATGAAGTACGGCTGGCCATATCCACCAAAGTGCCCGTTGTCGTTATACAGTCCGCCGGTCATCGTGCTCGCCGTGACCTCGCCCTCGGCCTGTTTCTGCGTAATGCCGCCTGGGCCGACAGGGTCGATCAGCTCGTACGGGCTTTCGTCCGCGAGCAATGCGGGAGAGGTTGCTAAAGCGTGCTCAGCAACTTCGAGCGCCCCGGGTGGCGATGCATTCGCAGGCGCGGTCGCGTGTCCAAGCGTCGCGCTTGCAGCCGCGAAGACCGCAAGCACCATGACAAGCCGAGCGGCCCGCAAGCGTACGCGCGCC
>Ga0185299_10008377_pt1 | contig 10235 bp, 5 predicted proteins | sample PaiPotPPA55metaG_FD_128002 | JGI IMG/M metagenome (GOLD analysis project Ga0185299, IMG submission 128002) | Iron sulfur acid spring bacterial and archeal communities from Banff, Canada, to study Microbial Dark Matter (Phase II) - Paint Pots PPA... ...
GCTCGGCGGTCAGGCGCAGGTCCCCGGCGTCGCCGGTACCTGGAAGGACTTGACCGATAGCGTCAACTCCATGGCCGGCAATTTGACCGCCCAAGTGCGTAATATTGCCGAAGTCGCCACGGCGATCGCCGGGGGCGACCTGTCGCGCAAGATTACGGTCGACGTGCGCGGCGAGATCCTTCAGCTGAAGGAAACGCTGAACACAATGGTGGACCAGCTCAACCGCTTCGCCGGCGAGGTGACGCGCGTGGCCCGCGAAGTCGGCACCGAAGGCCGGCTCGGCGGGCAGGCCAACGTGCCTGGCGTCGCCGGCACTTGGAAGGACTTGACCGACAGCGTCAATTCGATGGCCGGCAACTTGACGGCGCAGGTCCGCAACATCGCCGAGGTGACGACAGCGGTGGCGCGCGGCGACCTGTCGCGCAAGATCACTGTCGACGTGAAAGGCGAAATTCTCGAACTGAAGAACACCATCAACACGATGGTGGACCAGCTGAACGCCTTTGCCTCTGAAGTGACGCGCGTGGCGCGCGAAGTCGGTACCGAAGGCAAGCTCGGCGGTCAGGCACAAGTGCTCGGCGTTGCCGGCACATGGAAAGATCTGACCGACAACGTCAACTTTATGGCCTCGAACCTGACCGCGCAGGTCCGCAACATCGCCGAAGTAGCCACGGCAATTGCCGGCGGCGATCTGTCGAAGAAGATCACCGTGGACGTACGCGGCGAAATGCTGCTGCTCAAGGACACGCTCAACACCATGGTCGAGCAGCTGCGCTCGTTCGCCGCCGAAGTGACGCGCGTTGCGCGCGAGGTCGGCACCGACGGTCGCCTCGGCGGCCAAGCCGTCGTGCCGGGTGTTGCCGGCACTTGGAAGGATTTGACCGACAACGTCAACCTGCTGGCGGCGAATCTCACCACACAGGTCCGCAATATTGCCGAGGTGACGACAGCGGTGGCGCGCGGCGACCTGTCGCGCAAGATCACCGTCGACGTGAAGGGCGAAATTCTCGAACTGAAGAACACCATCAATACGATGGTGGACCAGCTCAATGGATTCGCCTCCGAGGTGACGCGTGTGGCACGCGAGGTCGGCACCGAAGGCTTGCTCGGCGGCCAGGCACAAGTGCCCGGCGTCGCGGGTACTTGGAAAGACTTGACGGACACCGTGAACGTCATGGCCGCGAACCTCACCGAACAGGTGCGTGGCATCGTCAAGGTGGTGACCGCCGTCGCCAACGGCGACCTCAAGCAAAGCCTTACCGTGAAATCGAAGGGCGAGGTTGCGGCGCTGGCCGAAACCATCAACAACATGACCGACACACTTGCCACCTTCGCCGATCAGGTGACTACGGTGGCGCGCGAAGTCGGCGTCGAGGGCCGGCTCGGCGGTCAGGCCAACGTGCCCGGCGCCGCCGGCACCTGGAAGGACCTGACCGGCAACGTCAACCTGCTTGCCGCGAATCTGACGACACAAGTGCGCGCGATCGCCGAGGTCGCGACCGCGGTGACCAAGGGCGACCTGACCCGTTCGATCCAAGTCGAGGCGCGCGGCGAGGTGGCTGAGCTGAAAGATAACATCAACACGATGATCGACAATTTGCGGCTCACCACCGACCGCAATACTGAACAAGATTGGTTGAAGACCAACCTCGCCAAGTTCACGAACATGCTGCAAGGCCAGCGCGATCTCACGACGGTCGGCCGGCTGCTCCTCTCCGAGCTGACGCCACTGGTCAACGCGCATCAGGGCGTGATCTACCAGATGCGCGGCGAAGAGGAGCGCAACCTCCTTAAGCTGCTTGCGACCTATGCCGACGACGGCATCAACGGCCATCCGCAAGCGTTACGCCTGGGCGAGGGTCTGATCGGCCAATGCGCGCTCGACAAGCATCGCATGCTCATCACCACGCCGATAGAAGCGACGCCGATTTCTTCGGCCTTGTTGAAGGTGCCGCCCCGTAACCTCATCGTGCTGCCAGTTTTGTTCGAGAATCAGGTCAAGGCGGTGATCGAGCTCGCCTCGATCCACGAATTTACCGCTTTGCAGACCATGTTCTTGGAACAACTCACCACCTCGATCGGCATCGTGCTCAATTCGATCGAGGCAACGATGCAAACCGAAGGCTTGTTGACACAGTCGCAACAGCTTGCCGCGGAGTTGCAGGCGCAGCAAAAGGAATTGCAGCAGACAAACGAGCAGTTGGAGCAGAAGGCGCAACAGCTCGCCGAACGAAACGTCGAAGTCGAACGCAAGAACCAGGAAATCGAACAAGCCCGACGCGCGTTGGAGGAAAAGGCGACCGAGCTTGCGCTCACTTCTAAATATAAGTCCGAGTTCCTCGCCAATATGTCACATGAGCTGCGCACGCCGCTTAATTCCATCTTGATCCTCGGCCAACAGCTTACCGACAATCCGGAAGGCAATTTGACGACGAAACAGGTCGAGTTTGCGCGTACGATACATGGCGCAGGCACGGACTTGCTCAACCTGATCAGTGATATTCTGGATCTATCGAAAATTGAATCCGGCACTGTCACCGTGGACGCCGAGGAAGTGTTTTTCGCGAACTTGGTCGACATGGTGGCTCGGCCGTTCCGGCACGAAGCCGAAACGCGGCAATTGTCGTTTGAAGTCCATGTCGATCCAAATCTTGGGCGTAGCATCACGACCGACAGCAAACGGCTGCAGCAGGTGCTCAAGAATCTGCTGTCGAATGCCTTCAAGTTCACCGCGGAAGGCGGCGTGCGCCTGAACCTGGCAGCGGCGCCTGGCGGCTGGAGCGCAGATCATCCGATCTTGAATCAGACGCCTGCGGTGGTCGCATTTGAAGTCACCGATACCGGAATCGGCATTCCGCTGGAGAAACAGAAGCTAATTTTCGAGGCGTTCCAACAGGCCGATGCGTCGACAAGCCGCAAATATGGCGGCACCGGTCTCGGGCTAGCGATCAGCCGCGAATTGGCGACGCTCCTTGGCGGCGAAATCCATTTGCGCAGCGCGCCGAACGCGGGTTCGACGTTCACACTCTATCTACCGATCAAATATGTTGGGCCGAACGCGACGCCGATCGGCGTCACAACCGCCTTGTCACTATCGAGCTCCTCGTCGGTCGCGCATATCGCCAGCGACCGTCCGATCGAGTCGATCCCGGACGATCGGATGGATGTTCAGCCAGGGGACGCAATTCTCCTCATTGTCGAGGACGATCCGCATTACGCGCGGATCCTCGTCGATCTCGCGCGTGACAAAGGCTTCAAAGCGCTGTTGGCGATGCGCGGCGACGATGCGCTCAATCTAGCTAAGCAGTATCAGCCGACGGCAGTCTCTCTCGACGTGTTCCTGCCGGACATGCTCGGATGGACCGTGCTGAGCCAGCTCAAGCAGAATCCGCTCACCCGGCATATTCCGGTGCAGATCGTCTCGCTCGACGAGGATCGTCAGCACGGCTTGGCGCGCGGCGCATTTGCCTTCGTCAACAAGCCAACCACTCGCGAGGGCATCGAAGAGGCGTTGTCGCGTATTAAAGAATTCGCGGAACCGCGGCGGAAGCGATTGTTGGTCGTCGAGGACAATCAGGCCGAGCAGATGAGCATACGAGAACTGCTTGGTCACGACGATATCGAGATCGTCAATGCCGGGACCGGCAGCGAGGCTCTGAGCCAGCTGCGCCAGGAGCCCTACGACTGCGTCGTGCTCGACCTTCGGCTGCCGGACATGTCCGGTTTTGAAGTGCTAGAGCGCATGCGCGCCGACACCGCGCTTGCCGATGTTCCAGTGGTCGTGTTCACGGGGCGAGAACTGTCGGTCGAGGAGGACGCTCAGCTCCACACCATGGCGCGTAGTATCGTCGTCAAGGGCGTCGAGTCGCCGGAGCGGCTACTCAATGAAACCGCGCTATTTCTGCATCGGGTCATCACCGATCTTCCGCCGGAAAAACAGCAGATGTTGGAGCGGCTCAACTCTTCCGACGATGACCTGATCGGTCGCACCGCGCTTCTGGTCGATGACGATCCGCGTAACATCTTTGCGCTGTCGAGCGCGCTGGAGCGCCGCGGCATGAAGGTGTTGACTGCGACCACTGGCGCTGAGGCAATCGAGATCGTTGAAGAAACTCCCTCGCTCGCGATCATACTGATGGACATCATGATGCCGGAAATGGACGGTTATCAGACCATTGAAATGATTCGCCAGAATCGGGAGTACCGCCGGTTGCCGATCATCGCTCTAACGGCCAAGGCGATGAAAGGCGATCGCGAAAAGTGCCTGCTGGCCGGTGCTTCGGATTATTTGGCTAAGCCGGTCAATACCGAGCAGCTCCTGTCGGCGCTACGAATGTGGCTGCATCGTTAAGGCGGTTGTCAATGACCGACAAAGTCAACATTCTCCTGGTCGACGATCAGCCGGACAAGCTCCTGGCTCACGAGGTGATTCTTGGGGAGCTTGGCGAGAATCTGGTCAAGGCCTCCTCCGGACGTGAGGCGCTGCAATTTCTGCTCAAGAATGACGTCGCCGTTGTCCTGATCGATGTCTGCATGCCGGAATTGGATGGTTTTCAGCTGGCCGCCATGATCCGCGAGCATCCGCGCTTTCGCAAAACGGCGATTATCTTCATTTCTGCCATTCACCTGACCGACGTCGATCGATTGCGCGGCTATGACATGGGGGCGGTCGATTACGTCCCCGTACCGGTCGTGCCGGAAGTATTACGCGCTAAAGTGCGCGTATTCGCTGAGTTGTTCCGAAAGACTCGCGAGCTCGAGCGCATGAACTTGCAGCTCGAGGGGCATGTTGCGGAACGCACTGCGGACCTCGAAGCATCAAACACGCACCTTAAGCAAGCTGAGCAGGGGCGGAGCCTGGCGCTTGCCGCGGGCCAGATGGGGTCATGGGACTGGGACCTGGTGAGCAAGCAATGGCGCTGGGACGAAGGTCAACACCGTATTTTCGGCGTCGATCCGCAGCATTTCCAAATTACGGTGGAGAACATTCGTGCGCTGATCCACCCGGAAGATTGGGTGTCGCTCGTTGAGATTGCTCGCGGTATGTCGCAGGGCGCACGTACGCAACAAACTGAGTTTCGCGTCGTACGGCCGAATGGCGAGATCCGTTGGTGCATCGGAACAGCGGCCGCCAGCCTGGATGACTCGGGCAATGTCGTTCGCATCAACGGCGTCACGATCGATAACACCGACCGCAAAGAGGCGGACGAGCGGCAGATCCTGCTGGCGCGAGAGGTTGACCATCGCGCGCGGAACGCGCTCGCGGTTATTCAATCCATCATCAGGCTGACCCGCGCGAAAAGCGTCGATGAGTATGTGCAAGCGATCGAAGGTCGCATCAAAGCGCTGGCGCGCGCGCATACGCTTCTTTCCGATTCACGCTGGCGCGGCGCCGATCTTGGCACGCTGGTCGGAGAAGAATTGGCGCCTTATCGGGCCGGCGATAAAGTTCAATGCGGTGGGCCCGACATTTCGTTGCAACCCGCGACCGCCCAGGGACTTGCCCTGGCGCTCCATGAACTCGCCACCAATGCAGCCAAACACGGCGCATTGTCGTCGCCATCCGGCAAGGTCAGCCTCGAATGGGGCTTGGACTCCGATGCGCTGATATTGCGTTGGATGGAAAACGGCGGGCCTGCCGTAGCTGTACCGTCGTCGCGTAGCTTCGGCCTGAAGGTTATCGTCGCCAGCATCGAGCAGCAATTGGGCGGGAAGGCTGCGTTCGAATGGAATGCCGGCGGCTTGCGTTGCGTGTTCGCAATACCGCGCACCGAGCTGATCAAGTCGCGCGTCTTCAATCCGACGGTGATTACAAATGGCGGCAATGGCGCGGTGGTCGATCTTAAGCTCAAGGACAAGCCGCGCGTACTGCTGGTCGAAGACGAGGCGCTCGTCGCGATGATGATCCAGGACACTTTGGCGGAATTCGGCTTTCAGGTGATCGGTCCATTGAGCACTGCATCCGAAGCTCTGGTCGCGGCGCGCGAAAGTCATTTCGACGCCGCTGTCCTTGATATCAATCTCGGCGATGGCCTGGTTTACACCGTGGCCGAGATCTTGGGTGTACGCGGTGTGCCATTCGTGTTTGTGACGGGGTACGACGTCGATAGCATCGATCCGCGGTTCAGCGGCATTCCAATTCTACAAAAGCCGATCGAGCGGGATGTGCTGCAAAAGATTTTCATGTCGAGCATCCCCGCTCGCGCCGCCGTCGCCTGAGACGGCGCCTCTCGCGGAACTGCAGCATTGGAACTTTGCGCCTGACATCTGGGTTGCCGGAAGGCGCCAGTCGCAAGGCCTCAAAGCGGCGCACAACGTATGATTGTCTCTGATAGACTTTCTCGGACGCAGGCGTCCCTATGCAATTGTCCTGTCATGACTGCGCCTTGCGCGCTTGCGGACTATTCAAGCCGGTAACTCCGGAAGAACTCGGCTCCATCAACCGGATCAAGCGCGAACATTTACTGGTGCCGGCCGGCGCCGAAATTATTCGCGCCGGCGACGCTGCGCCGGAGCTTTACACGCTCTATTCGGGGTGGGCATTCCGGTTCAAAACCCTACCCGACGGCCGTCGGCAGATCTTAAACTTTCTTCTGCCCGGTGATTTGCTCGGGCTGCAAGCGGCCATGTTCGATGCCGCGCTGCACGGTATAGAAGCTCTCACAGAAGTGCAGCTCTGCGCGCTGCCGCGCCGTCAAGTGTGGTCCCTATTCGGACAAATGCCGGCTCTCGCATTCGATGTCGCGTGGCTTGGCTCGCGCGAGGAAAGCATCGTCGACGAAAATCTCACCAGCGCTGGACGCCGCTCAGCGTCGGAACGGGTAGCGGCCTTGATCATAGCGCTTTACAAGCGCGCCAGAGTTTTGGGGCTGGTCGCCGAACAGACGTTCGCTTTCCCTTTGACGCAGCAACACATTGCTGACGCGCTCGGCCTATCGCTCGTCCACACCAACAAGACCTTGGCACGGTTGCGGCGCATGGGAATGTTCACGCGCGTCAACGGCACGTTGACGCTCACCAACCCGCGCGTGCTGGAGCGGGTCGGACAATATTTCGACGAAGAGATAGCACTGCGGCCCCTGATCTGATCGATGTCGCCGCGGAGCAAGGGCCACGTGATCAACGGCCATGTAAGGCCCATGTGATCAACGATAATGGAAAAGCCCCGGCCAACCGGGGCTTTTCCGGAGCGATCGCGCGCTCCCGCGTCAGGATCGACTGAATAGCGCAACACGATGTGCAAGCAAAGCGTATCTGTCGGCTATCGGCGACCCAGCTCTCTGATCGGTACTTGCCTCGTAATTACCGTCGCGCTCGCTTCCGCGCCACGCACACGACAAGACGCGCCGTCCGTCGATCAGAACGGTACAGGCACCGCATTGGCCGTGATCGCAGGCCTTTTTTGCGCCGGTCAGTCCCAACCGCTCGCGCAGCAGATCTAGCAGCGACGTTCTTATGTCCACTGCGACATTGTGCGCGCGATCATTAATGGTGAGAGCAATATCGACCGGTTTACCCGGGCTGGTGGTCGGCGCAACGCCCTTCGCTTCGGTTTGCGCGGCTCGTGCAATCACGGGCGCGGCAGCACTCGAAACGGTTCCCATGAGAACCGATCTGCGATGGGGGCCGCTTTGCGGCATAATTGAACCGGAACTTGGATCGCTCTTGGTCACTGGTCGGCCCATTTTGTGGGCGCTAAGCACGTCGAAATGCTCGCGTGGCGATTATTCGTGCTAACCAAGGCCTTGCATCCTTGTTCCGACATTCCTTACCATCGCATTCGTCATTCCTTACCAACGCATTTGTCCGACAGGGAACCAAGAGTGTCCCGCGGCGATTGTCCTCCCGCGGAAATCCCTCCGCGAAGGAGAATTGCTCCATGGCTAACGAAAAAATGGGTGGGCAGCAGCAAGGCGGCCAACAAGGCGGCCAACAGGGTGGTCAGCAGAAACCGGAGAAACCGGGTCAGCAAACTCAGACACCCGGACGCCAAGGCGGCCAGCAAGGCGGTGGTGGCCAACAAGGTGGACAACAGGGCGGTCAGCAGGGCTCACAAAATCGTTAGACTGTTTTTTCGCGCTTTCGCAAAAAGAAATCCCCCGGGTGCCTCGCCGGGGGATTTTTTACTGTGTCGCTCGCTTAGTCGTCTCGTGTGCAATAATACCGAGACAGATAGTCGTTGAATGTAATTGCGTTGCAAATCAAAAAAGCGGGCCTGGATCGAAACCCGACACAGGCCCGCCGCGCAGTTCATTTCAGTCGGTTAAGCAGGGATGATCGCAACGATTTCCAACGTACGCGGGTCGACGATCACGATCTCATCGCCGATGAGGAAGTAATCATATCCACGGTACTCGGGAATGATGCGCACGATCTCCTGAGGCAGAACCACCACGTGCACGCTCCGCGGGACTCGAGTCCCCACTGAAACGTTGAAGTGAACGTTGCTGCCGAGTCGTGGCCCGCGCTCGCGGCCGATGATTGTCTTGATCTGCGAGCGCTGATCTTCCGACAGCTGCACCGAGCCGCCGCGTGTTCCACGGTTCTCGACGCTGGTACTGGTGTTCACGCCAGACTTGGTCGTTTCGGCGGTGCCGCGTTCGGTTGTGCCACGCTGCTCCTGCGCGCCCTTCAGATTGGTGCCGCGCTCCTCTTGCGCGCCCTTTAGGTTCTTACCGCGCTCCTCTTGAGCACCCTTTAGGTTCTTTTGCTGTCCGCGTTCCTCCTGCGCGCCCTTTTGCTGCATGCCGCCCTTTTCTTCTTGCGCGCCACGCGTCATGCCTTTTTGGTCTTCACGGCCTTGGCCGAGCCGCTCGTTATCCTTGCCGCTCTTCTCCGGGCCTTGGGCCGATTGACCGCTCGATGGCTTGCTCGACTGGGTGCTCGACGGGTTGAGCGTCTTGCTGCCGGACTGCGTCCCGCTCATGCTCCCGCCACTCTTCTCCTGTGTCGCGGACGGCGATTTATTAGAATCGCCCATCTGCGATTGGGCAGCGGCGACGCCGCCGAACCCGACTACCGCCGCTACGGCGACTGTCGCCAAAAGCTTCTTTTTCATTTCGCTCTCCTCTGTTCTCCCGCAAAGCTAAGCCGCCGCGTTTCGCATCCGCGAAATGCCGGTACTCGACCTAGCCATGTGCTCTCCGGACCAACGCCGCTGGGACGGTCGCGTTCCGGAAAGTTCCGTGAAGAATGGGTCAGATTCCGGGAACCGAGCCGGGGAACCTCGCGCCTGACGATTTAGTTAGCCGTGTTCGCTGACGCTCATGGATTTGGAGGCATTGAAATGGATTGGGAACCGGCAATCGTGGATTACTGGTGAGCAGAGTAACGTAAAGCCCTCCGACAACAGGGAGACGATCATGAGTTCTTCGGACGGCCCGGCGCAGCGCCCCGTCGTTCCGGCGCGGCGGGCCCGTCAGGGTGAAACGGGACATAATGTCCGCTATGTCCTTGGTTTCAGTATCGCCGCAGTCATCATTGTGTTTGGAATAATTTGGCTCATTTATTTCGCTTGAGCCATAGACAAGGCGGATTGGGCGGCGCCAACCGGCGCTGGGCTGGTATTTTTTGCTTGAGGCAGTCCGAATTCCCTGTTCTGTTGCGCCCGCACGTGACTGGGGTGGGTGAGGGCAATGGCCAAAAGCAAAAGCGCGAATACAAGATTTAGTCGAGGCAACAGGACAGGTAACCAACCGGCTCACAGAGCCATCAAAGAGCAGCTGATCATGGCGGGGAACGTACTGGTCGCCGAAGGCCAGGACGACTTTACCCGCGGACACATTTCGTTTCGTCTTCCGGATAATTCGAACCTGTTCTTCATGAAGGCGCATAGCATCGGGCTCGACGAGATCACGATGCAGAATATTCTCACCATTGATCTGGACGGCAACGTGGTTGCCGGCAGCGCGCGCCGACACAGCGAGGTCTATATCCATTCGGAGATTTTCAAGGCACGCCCGGACATCAATTGTGTGATTCACACACACCCGACTTATTCAATCGCGCTGTCCGCAACCGGACGAGCGCTTAAATGCTATAGCCAGCCAGGCGCGCTATTTTATGATGGGCTCGGCACTTATACCGATACGATCAACCTTATCCGCACGCATGCGATGGGCGTCGGAGTGGCGCGGGCGCTTGGCCAAGGTCGCGCGGTGTTGTTGAAAAACCACGGCGTGGTCGTCACTGGGGCCACGATCGCGGAAGCCGTGATCGGCACGATCATGCTGGAG
>Ga0185299_10008379_pt1 | contig 10233 bp, 9 predicted proteins | sample PaiPotPPA55metaG_FD_128002 | JGI IMG/M metagenome (GOLD analysis project Ga0185299, IMG submission 128002) | Iron sulfur acid spring bacterial and archeal communities from Banff, Canada, to study Microbial Dark Matter (Phase II) - Paint Pots PPA... ...
GAGTGAACAGGCAGACGCAGCTGACTTTGTGCTTTTCCGCTTGCGCCAGAAGCGCCTTGACCAGGCGTCTGCCGCCACCATTGCTTTGGCTCGAGGGATCGACGGTAATTGAACGAATCTCAGCCAGGTGCACGCCATAGAGGTGGAGAGCGCCGCATCCGATGATGCGCCCGTCATCTTCAAGCACGATAAAGTCGCGAACGTTTTCGCAGATCTCCGCCAGCGTGCGGGGCAGCAGAGTGCCGTCGCCGGAGTAAGCCGAGATGAGAGCGTGAATCTGCTCGGCATCGGGCAGGACCGCTTCACGCGTGCGCATAGACTGCCTTGCGCCCCGGCGGGTCGGTCTTCTTGTCTTTGTCCCTGGATTCCGCATTCTTACGCAACGCCGCGTCCAGCGCCTTAACCAGCTGATCCACGTGCTTTTTCTGAACCACGTAAGGCGGCAGAAAGCGCAGCACGGTTTCGTGCGTGCGATTAATGATAATCCCTTCCTGCAGCAGTTGCTTCGCGACTGCCTTAGCCAGTTCGGGCGAATCCAACTCCACGGCCTGCATCAAACCTGCTCCGCGAACGTCCTGAATCGATTTGTGTTTCCTGTCGAGCGTCTCGAGCGCCGCATGAAAATATTCGCCGAGCGTACGCACGTGCTTCAGTAATTTCTTCTCCTCGCGCACGAACTCAATGGCGACGGCGCAAGCCAGCGGTCCTCCGCCGAACGTTGTCCCGTGCAGACCCGGATGCATGCAACTCGCAACCCGCTCGGTGGTGAGGATGGCGCCGAGCGGCAAGCCGCAAGCCAGCGGCTTCGCAACGGTGACCACGTCCGGCAGCACACCATAGTGCTGATAAGCAAAGTGGCGTCCGGTGCGGCCGAGACCGCACTGAATCTCGTCGAGCACGAGCAATGCGCCGCTCTGTTTGGTTAAGCGCGAGGCGAGTTCGAGAAACTCCGCATTGACTGGACGAATCCCGCCCTCACCCTGAATAGTCTCGATACACACGGCACAAACGCTGGAATCAAATTTTCGTTGCAGGTCGTCGAGGTCATTAAACTTGACGAAACTTACGCCCGGCATGAGCGGAACGAACGGAGCTCGATATTTCGGCTGACCGGTAGTGGCAAGCGCGCCGAAGGTGCGTCCGTGAAAAGAGTTTTCCATGGCAAGAATGCGCGTCTTTGGATTTGGCTTGCTGCCGTTCCGATTATTCATTTGCGCGAAAGCGCGGGCGAGCTTGAGCGCTCCTTCCCAAGCCTCGGTGCCGCTGTTGCAAAAGAAAGCGCGGTCAAGTCCGGAGATTTTGGTCAGCAGCCGCGCGAGCTCCGCCTGATACTCGTGGAAGAAAAGATTCGAAACATGAATCAACCGGCCCACCTGACGCTTGATCGCCGCCTGGACAGCAGGGTGGCTGTGGCCGAGCGCATTGACTCCGATTCCACTCAGGAAATCCAGATACCGCTTGCCCTGGGAATCCCATAGATACACGCCGCGCCCACGAACAAACAAGATAGGCTGGCGCTCGTAGGTGGGAAGCAAGAGCTTCGCTTCCATGCGGGAGACGGAAGCAAGGCTCATGCTCTGAGCACCTCTGTGCCGCATTCCAGCTTGGTGAAATAAAACAGGGGCAGCATTTCGACCTGCGACGCGGGCAGGATGCGCACACGCCCCACGCCGCTTTTGAGAGCCTGAGTGCAGGCCTCCAGCTTAGGCATCATGCCGCCGCTGATGACGGATTCGTCAATGAGCCCGGCAACTTGCTTAGTATCTAACCTGGGCATCACCGTACCATCGGCTTGCTTTACACCGGCCACGTCGGTGAGAAAAATCAGCGCGTCGGCCTCGCAGGCTATGGCGCACGCCGCCGCCATCTGGTCCGCATTCACGTTGTAGTACTGCCCGTCACCTCCGAGCGCAACCGAGGAGAGCACAGGAATTCCACCTTCCGCCCAAATGGCTCGGAGCCAGCGTGGCTCGGAAAAGCAGATTTCACCTACGTATCCCAAGTCGTATTCCGCGTCTTGTTTTTTGCGGGCACGAAATACGCCGCCGTCTCCACCACAAAGACCGATGGCCGGACACCCCGCAGCAGCGATCGCCGCCACCAAACTCTTATTAACGATGCCAGCCAGCACCATCAAGGCAACATCGCGCGTCTCGGCGTCAGTCACGCGCAGTCCGTGGACGAAGTCGCTTGTCTTCCCAAGTAGCTTCAGGGTTCGCGTCAGCGCGCTGCCGCCGCCGTGCACGACCGTGACCTGGTGCCCGTCCTGGGCGAGCTGCACCACCGCTTGCGCGCATTTCTTGAGGGTCTCTTTGTCTTCCAGCGCCGCGCCGCCGATTTTGACGACAATTTTCATTGCAGGCCCTCCGCCTCGTCCCAACCGTACATAAGATTCATGTTCTGCACGGCTTGACCAGCTGCGCCTTTGAGCAGGTTATCGAGACAGGAAACCACGACGAGCCGTCGACCGTCGCGCGCAAGGCAAAAGCCCAGGTCACAGAAATTTGTATGCACGGAAAATTGGATTTCCGGCAAACTTGATGCCGGGAAAATCCGAACCCACCGCTTGCCTTTATAGAAATCGTGGAAGCAGGCCTGAATCTCGTCCGCCGTCATTTCGCGCTTGAGGTACACATAAATCGTGGACAGAATCCCACGCGGGATCGGCAAAAGATGAGGAGTGAAAATCAACTGGCTGGAGCTGAGCGCCAACTGCTCCAGTATCTCGCCAGTGTGACGGTGTCCGAAGACCGAGTAGGCGGAAAAGTTATCGGCCACTGACACGAAGTGCGTCCGCGCCGTAGGTTCCTTGCCGGCACCGGATACTCCGGACTTCGAATCGGAGATGATGCCGCGCTCGCAATCCACAATACCGGCCGAGAGTAAGGGCGCCAGCGCAAGAATGATGGAAGTCGCATAGCAGCCAGGATTCGCAACCAGCGCGGCCGAAGGTATCTGATCCGCATTCAATTCAGGGAGACCGTACACGGCGCGCTCCGTAAGGTCCGCTGCGGTCTGGACGTTGGCATCTTTGAAACCATAGACGGCACGATGCTGTTCCTGTTTCAGCCGCCACGCGCCACTAAGATCGACGATCCGCAAGCCGCGGGTCATCATCCCGCGGGTCATCGCCTCGGTAACAAGTTCGCGAGAAACGGCGTGCGGTGTGGCCAGGAACAACAGTTCGACCCCATGCTGCTCCAACGCGGACCACGAAAATGGCTGGACCGGCGAATTGCCGTTGCTGGAGCCATTGCCAGCAATGTGCGGCAATCCGGCAGCGGGTCCGTCATTCTCTATCTCTGCACTGCGCCGCAAAAGCAACGGCGCATCGGTCCGCGGATGGCGCCCGAGAAGGCGAGCGAGTTCGAGGCCGGAATAGCCGGTCGCGCCGAGTACCGCGGTTTTAAGTTTGGCCGCCATCAGATTCTCTTCAAGTCGCCCCGATCTCTTATTCCCCTATTGTAATTTTCTTCGCCGAGGCATATTTATCCATTATGATGCATAAATATTCATCTATAGTAAATGGTCTGGCTGAACTGTCAAGTTGAAAACCGCGGTTCGAGCCCCTCATCGCTTGACGGTGGAGGACTCGGTGGTCGATGAGCGGGGGAGATTTCCTACAGTCTTAGCCGCGAATCGCTCGATGTGCCGCCAGCTGCAGGAACGTAGCACTGGAGCGTGTAATCCATCACCATGCGATCGGCGTTGAAGCGCCAGCCGAGAGTGCGGATGGTGCGCTTCATGCGTTGGATCCAGCCCCGCGGCAGGCCGTCGCGATCGCGCTGATAGTACAGAGGGATCACTTCTTCTCGCAGAACTCGCATCAGGTCTTCCCCATCGCGCGTATCGTGAACATCCATTTCGGAATGAGTCCTGCCGTTTCCTATGGCGAAGCCGTTCAGACCGTCGTACGCTTCCGCCCACCAGCCGTCCAGCACCGAGAGGTTCAAGCCGCCGTTCAAAACGACTTTCTGGCCGCTGGTTCCCGAGGCTTCGAGTGGACGCCGCGGATTGTTAAGCCAGACATCGACACCCTGCGTCAAATGTCGGCCGACGTTGATGTCATAGTCTTCGACGAAGACGAATTTGTCGGCAAACTGCGAGTCGCGCATCAACTGCGCAATCTGCTGCAGGACGCGCTTGCCCGGCTCGTCGAGAGGATGCGCCTTTCCAGCGAACACGAACTGCACCGGACGTTTCGGGTCATTGACCATGCTCGCTATTTTTTCAATGTCGGCCAAGAACAGATTGGCGCGCTTGTAGGTTGCAAAGCGGCGCGCAAAGCCGATGGTGAGCGCATCGGGACTGAGCACGCGTTCCAATTGCTGCAACACGCCACGCGGTTCGTCGCGGCGCGCAGCCTGCTTGACGGCGCGGCGGCGCACAAATTCGATCATTCGTGACTTCAGATTGAAATGCGTCTCCCAGAGTTCGCCATCGTCAACGTTGTCAATTCCTTCCCAGATTTTTGCCTCGCTGCTGCGCAGGTGCCATCCCGTGCCAAGATGGCGATCGTAGAGGCGAAACATCTGCGGAGCCAACCAAGTAGGAACATGGACGCCGTTGGTAACGTGTCCGATGGGAACCGCGTCCTCCAGTTTGCCCGGGAAAAGTCCGGTCCACATAGCGCGGGAAACTTCACCGTGCAGAGAAGAAACTGCATTGGCGCGCCGCGACAGCTTCAGACCGAGCACGGTCATGCAGAAACGTTCGTCACTGTCGGGATTCTCGCGTCCCAGCGCCATGAAACTTGCCTTGGAAAGCCCAAGAGACTCGCGCAGAGGTCCGAGATGTTCTTCGATTAGATCGGCATCGAAGCGATCATGGCCGGCGGGCACCGGAGTGTGGGTCGTAAACACTACTTCCCGCGCAACCCGCGGCACGGCCATATCGAAGCTGATGCCCTCTTCCTCCATGCGTTGGCGAATCGCTTCGAGGACTGCAAATCCGCTGTGTCCTTCGTTTAGATGAAGAACCCCTGGTGTGATGCCGAGCGCTTTCAGAGCGCGCAGGCCGCCCACGCCCAGAAGAAGTTCCTGATGTACGCGCACGCGGCCGTCGCCTCCGTACAAACGCGAGGTCATCTCACGGTCCTCGGGCGTATTGCCTGCCACGTCGGAGTCGAGGAGAAAAAGATCGCAACGACCCACTTTCACGCGCCATACTTTCGCGTAGATGGCGCCGTGGCGGGTATCGACTTGCACCAAGACAGGTCGGCCATTTTTCCCGATGGCCGCTTCCATAGGAAGCTGGCTTACATCGGTCTCGAGGTACTCTTCATGCTGCCAGCCATCGCGATCGAGGCGCTGGCGGAAATATCCCTGGCCATAAAACAGGCCCACGCCAACGAGGGGGATGCCGAGATCGGAGGCACTCTTGATGTGATCGCCCGCCAGAACTCCAAGTCCACCGGAATACACCGGAAGAGACTCGTGCACGCCAAATTCGGCGGAGAAATAAGCCACGGGACGGGGTCGCAGCACGCCGGCATGGCGCGCGCCCCACGTTCGCTCCGCATCTTCATACTCACGCAGGCGGCGATAGGCATAGTTAATCCTGCTGTGCAGGACGAGCTCGGCTGCGCGCGCTTCGAGTTTGGCAAGAGGATACTCGTTCAGCAGCGAGACGGGACTGTGATTGAGCTGACTCCAACGCAGCGGATCGAGATCGCGGAACAAGCTGGCGGAATCGTAATCCCAGCTCCACCAGAGGTTGCGGGCCAGCGCCCAGAGCCGCTCCTGAGCGGGCGCGATGAAACGGTCGAGCGTGCGGGCTTCGCTCACCACCGGCGCAACCCGGGTCGCGGCCTCCGTGAGCAGACGAATCTCTCTCTCCGGAAAAACTCGCGCCTCCAAAGTCTGAACCACCAGAACGCCTTGCAGCACCCCGCGATCGATGAGGGGGACTCCCAGGAACGATTGATAATCATCCTCGCCGGCTTCGCTGAAGTACTTAAACCGCGGATGATTCCTGACGTGTTCAACGGCGACCGGGCGGACCTGTTCCGCGACCAGGCCGGCGAGTCCTTCATTGATTGCCATGCGAAGCTTGCCGACGCACTCTGGACGAAGCCCGATTGTCGCCGCCAAAACGAGATTGGCGCGGTCTGGTTCCAGCAGATAGGCGGAACAAACATCGGTGCCAAACCGTCGCGCAATCAGGGCGACCACGTTCATCAGGGTCTCGGCTGGCTTGCCGGGCTCCGCTGCCAGGTTCGCAATTTCATCCCACGTCAGCACATAGCTGGCATCGAGAGAGCAGGCAGCGTGGTCTTGATCCTGAACCGGATCGTTCGGTTGGTCCAACCTTGTCTCCATTTGCTTAAATTCCTCGGGTCTTCCGACCGATCACAATAACGATCACCCGATAACGAGCGAACGCGTAGACGGTCGGAAAAAACCATCCCACAGACCATTCTATCGGGCGAAAACGGTACCGATCCACATTAGCTGCAGGATTGTTGATTACCACGGTGCATATCGGATGGCCAAATTGCTGTTTTGCGCTTGCGCTATTCCGATACGTAACCGAACTAAAGACTCTAATATCTGGTTTGCGCTGAGTCCAATTCGAATTGTTTATGGGCCGCATTAGCGGAGCGACGACACCTCGCGGGTTCGGAGCAGCACCTTCGACTCTCAAGTTACACTTTAGGAGTCCGACTCCCGTGCCGCAGTTCAGGCGCAAGAGTGGAGTCCACGTTTTATATATAAGGTTGTTCTATACAAGGCCGTTCTATACAAGAAAGAGGAACCATGCACTACCGTCAACTCGGACGCACCGGTTGGAAGGTTTCAGACATCAGCTTTGGCGCCTGGGCCATCGGCGGCGCATGGGGCGGTGTTTCGGACGACGAGTCCCTCGCTGCGCTGCACAAAGCCATCGACTGCGGAGTGAATTTTATCGATACCGCCGACGTCTACGGCGATGGCCGCAGCGAACGTCTGATTGCTCAACTCAAGAAGAGCGAAAAGCGCGAGATCGTGGTGGCCACGAAAGCCGGACGCCGTCTCCCGCGCCAGACAGTCGAAGGATACAGCCGCCAAAACCTGACCCTGTGGGTCGAAGACAGTTTGCGGAATCTTTCGACCGACAGCCTCGATCTGTTGCAACTTCATTGCCCGCCGAGTGCGCTGTATGACCAGCCTGAGGTCTTCGGCATCCTGGATGACCTGGTGGCGGCAGGCAAAATTCGTTATTACGGTGTGAGCGTCGAGAAGATTGATGAAGCGCTCAAGGCGGTCGAGTTCCCCAACGTGCAGACGGTGCAAATCATTTTCAACTGTTTCCGCCAGCGCCCGGCGGACGAGTTCTTCGCCCGAGCTAGAGAGAAAGGAGTAGGTATCCTCGCCCGCGTGCCCCTCGCCAGCGGCCTGCTGACGGGCAAATTCCATCGCGATTCCACCTTCGCGGCCGACGACCACCGGAATTTCAATCGCCACGGCGAAGCCTTCGACATGGGAGAGACATTTTCCGGTGTGGATTACAACGTCGGCCTGGAGGCCGTGGACGAGATGCGAGCGCTCGTACCCGCCGGCGTCTCGATGAGTCAGTTCGCTCTGCGCTGGATCCTCATGTTCGACGCCGTGACCTGCGCCATTCCCGGTGGCAAGCGGGCGGATCAGGTTGCGAACAACTGCCGGGCGTCGGACCTGCCGCCCCTTACCGACGAAGTAATGACCGGGCTGCGGCGCATCTATGACAAGAAGATTCGTCCGCTCGTACAAGATCGCTGGTAGCACGAAGACAAAGGTGGGAGGTCTGTCATCAGGCCATCCGTCTTGATTTGGCGTGGGTGCGCAGTGGAAGAGCAGCCTTTCGGAAGGTTTTTCGGCTGCCCGGCAGGACGGTTAGTACAATGGGGATATTTCGCCAATAGACACATGGCCCATGTGGTCGTTCGAGTCGGGGACAACGTCATTGAGAGTGTCATCACCCGCCGCAGCGCCGACGAACTCAAACTCAAGAAAGGCGACACCGTTGCCGCTGTCGTCAAAGCTACCGAGGTGATGATTCAGAAAGACTGAACCAGCCATTGAACGTCCGCAATCTTTAATGCCGTTACTTGCCTCACCCACCGTGCCATTCTCTTCTCATCGGGTATCACGATGCGGTATGGTCCTTCCTTGTCATCCAAAGGCTTCCCATCCTTCAAAAAAGCTAGAACGAACTGCTTATCGGTGAATGCCTCGTCTATCTCCGGCAGTGCAATTACGACACGGTATCCGTCAGCAGCTTCCACCAATAAACAGGAGGCCAGCCGTTTTCCCTTCATGGTTTCCCTAAACCCAATTCCCCCGCGTTCCAGCACAGCCTTTAGCGATGTACCCTCGAACGTCATAGATGTGCCGGAGGCACTCGTTGTGACCTTCACGTGCGGTAGCGCCTCGATGTCAGCCCGCGCCAAGACAGTCTGCTTTCCGTTCTCTGCTTGAACGGTGAGTTGCTGACAGGACGCGATCCCAGACCGCAATGTCAAAGCGAAAAGCACCGCAAGAAAAAGTTTTCGATTTCTCATGTCACACACGAAGAATCATCACCTCTGTTGCCTTTATGAGGGCGGCGGCGGTCTGTCCCGGCTTGAGTTGCATTTCGCGCGCCGAAGTTGCCGTGATTATTGATGTGATTTGCTGGCCGCCAATCGAAATCTTTATCTCCGCCATCAAACCGCTAATGCGAACGGAATCGACTCGGCCCACTAGTTGATTTCGCCCACTGACGCGCCGGATGACCAGCCTCCGCTCGTTTTCCGTTTTGCCTCGCGTCCTGAAAAGCAGCCGGTCCACTTCTGCTTGAGGAATGCGATGGTGCCCTCCGGCTGTCTGGACGCTGCGAATCTTCTTCTTATAGATCCACTGCTTGATCGTGGGGAAACTGACTCCCAGCTCTAAAGCCGCCTCACGGAGCTTCAGCAACATCCCCGTTTTCTTTGCGGATTTGCGCTTGCTCGGCATCGGAACGCAATCCTACAGTCAAGACAAGACATGGTCAACACGCTGAGTTTGTCTCGGATAGTATAGCCTGGAAATCCATTCTGGATAGATATAACCGTATATTATTGGACATAACAAAGATATGTGATATACACTTCTAATTCTTTCGGATAAATCCATCAAATTGGAGGCGGAATGCGCAGGCATGGCTTGTTTTCGTTTTTGCTTGTTCTCTTTCTTCTGTCGAACTTTTCCTTTGCCCAGGATGGATATTTTTCCGGCTGGTTTGCGCGGGTGGACAAAACCAAAGAAGAGCAACCGCACTGGGTCACGCCGCTCGCGACCACCACGCCGCGGCTCGAAGAGGAATATCGCTACGATCAGCTCTGGCAACCAAACGCCAAGGGGGTAACCACCGACAACTACGACGGCGGAAAAGGATTGGAATTAATTCCGTTCGAGAAGGTGGAAATCATTTTTAATGTGCCCCCATATATCGACCACAACAACCCCAAGGTCAGGAACGGCTGGGGTGATGTTGCGTTTCTGGTCAAATACCGGTTGCTTTCCGCGAACGAGGAGCACGGCAACTACATCCTCACAGCCTTTCTGGGATGGAGCCTGCCCACTGGACAATTCTCAAATGGCGCCTTGCATCCGGTGATTACGCCGACCATCGCATACGGCAAAGGTTTCGGCAACTTCGATCTGCAAGGCACGTTCGGTGTCGGACTTCCTACCGCAGACACGAGCACCCTGGGACGGACCATAGCGTGGAACAACACTTTCCAATACCGCATATTTCGCAAATTTTGGCCCGAGGTCGAGCTCAACTCAACGTTCTTTCAGGATGGGAAGAACGATGGCCGGAAGCAGAATTTTGTGACACCCGGACTAGTCATGGGACGATTCCGTCTTGTGGGCAGAGTCGGCTTTACGGTAGGCGGTGGATACCAAATCGCCACAACTCAGTTTCACACTACGAATCACAACGCAATTCTATCGATCCGCTTTCCGTTCTGAGATTGAAATGATGCCTTAGTTCCCAATCAGATCATGGCCGAATCACGGACGAACCGAGGTAATTGTTGTAATCAGGCGTGGCTGTTGAAAAACTCTTTTTAGGGAATTTCAACGGCGCCAATTCGTTCGTAAGTTGTCGAATGTTCGTCTGCCGTAGACGCTGAAACTTATTGAAATTACTGCTTTGGGTTCCTTTTTCAACAGCCACACGCGTTTGCACTAACCACGTCAAAAAAAAACGCGCTGCGCCCCGCCCATTCACAACCGGGCCGAG
>Ga0185299_10008384_pt1 | contig 10227 bp, 16 predicted proteins | sample PaiPotPPA55metaG_FD_128002 | JGI IMG/M metagenome (GOLD analysis project Ga0185299, IMG submission 128002) | Iron sulfur acid spring bacterial and archeal communities from Banff, Canada, to study Microbial Dark Matter (Phase II) - Paint Pots PPA... ...
ATCGCCGGTATCGCGCAGCGTGTCTTTAGCGGCCATGATTGATGCCTGCTTGACCTGCTCGGCGGCAAACACAGAATTGACCTTGGCGATGTTGGCGGCTTTGACGGCCGCTATATAGCTAGCGTCACTGCCAGTGGAAAAACCGGGAATATAGCCAACATCGTTTGCGGCTGCCGAGATCGTGGCCTGCCGGGTGGCTTCGGCCGCACCGATAGTCGCGGCTTTGGTGGCGTGCGCGGAGGCAATGGTGGTGTTGTATGTGTCACGGGCAGTCATCGCAGTTTCCTCGCTTGCTGGTTAGTGAAGCAACGCCACGCTTAGCGAGCGCGGCCTCGAGCCTTTCAGGGACAACAGTCTTGTTCGCAAGCAGCCGGTCCTGCATCGCCCTGGCCGCCTCGGCGCCCTCTGTTTTCCAGAGGCGCTTTACATGCTCGGCGAGCTGGTCCTCGAGCAACAAACAACCGTGACCAACCTCGATCGGCAGTCCTTCGATGATTGGGGCCTCATCGCCAAACACTGCATCGATCACCTTGCGCGGGCTGTGCGGATCATGAGCCTGCCGGGGCGCATGTAAGTGATTGTGTAGGCCTGACGTTGTTGGATTTGCTGTTTCTGCCATGGAAATCACTTCGCCGGCACCGGGTGCGCCGATTCCCATGCTTTAATTTCCTCCAGCGTTCCTATCGGCAACGTGAGCGCCGCTGTGTGCGTTCGCATCTGGCGACGAGCTTCAACGTCGCCGGCAAAATATTTCTGCACCCACGCGGAGTCGCGTTTGAGCCTGGTGAGCTCTTGTTCGTGCCATCGGCGCTCGGCGGCGGGCATCGGCCGACCGTTTAAGACCTCATTGACCTGCGCGTCGGTTAATCCGTCCGCGCGCAACATGTCGGCGCGTGTCTCGACCTCGTGCAGTGCGCGGGCATTCATTTGCTGAAAAACATCATCGGTGTTGACCGCCGGTTGCGGCGTTGCAGGTAAACCATGCTCAACGCGCCAGAGTTTTGCCAACTCATCGACTTTTTCTGCATCGCCCTTGGCCGCTGCAGTCGCGTATTCGGAAGTCTGAAGTAGTTCCTGCCGGCGCGCCCCGGCGGCTGTGGGGTCCGTCAGCGGCGGCGGATTTGCGAGCTGGCTGGCAACAACGGTCATGCGGCGGCCTCTTGCTCTGTGATCTCATCCTCGGGCTCTGGCTCGGGTGCCGAATACTCTCGCAACTGTGCAACGCATTCCGCGTTGCAATCTTTTACCTCCGCAGCAAAACCCGTCGCTTGCTTGTCGGCGTTCAACGCGCGCGCAATATATTCGCTTGCCTCCACCTCCCGGCGCGTCATGTGATGCAGCAGCACACCGGGCGGCTGAAAACAGGCTCGCAGATACTCGCTCATGCGATTTTTATTTAAGTGAAACCAGGGGGACGCCCCCAATGGCAAAGGCACATCATCGGGCCAGTCAATCCTTGCTGACACGTCGCGAAACTTGCGCGCAGCTACCGCCACGGCTTTGAGCGAAGATTCAAATTCCTCGGCCGCATGGAACCGCTCGGGCAACTTGGCCTCAAGCGCCGCAATGGCTTGCTCGTATCGTCTCTGCCGATATTGCCGCTGCTCATCGGCATGCTGAAGCTGAAGCGCCGCGATTTTATCGCGCAAGATTGCGGCAGCATTTTCATTCTGAACAATTGACCGATCTAATTCCTGAATTTCATGGATCTCCGCGTCGTCAGAAATTTTCTGCGCACGGTCGGCGCGCTGTTGCGTGAGCGTCATACCCACCAGTGCTAATTCACGCTGCGCTTTCTCGATAGCGGCAGCGGGATTTCGCTTGAGTGGATTTTTCATGCCACAGCTCGCGGCTTGGGCAGGCGCAATGCCTCGGCGTGCTTGGGATTGCGCTTCCACAGTTCGGCAACCGCCTTGTCGTAAGCTTCCTTGCCCTCGTAGCGCAGGATCGACACAAAATGGTTGGCCGTCTCGTGCCCCGGAGCGCCGATGCCCTGCTCGATAAAATTTCCCTTGCGGTCCTGCTTCGCATCGTGGCCGAACACGTTACGGGCTTCCGCCTCGAAATGCCGCTCGAGCGCATCAGGCGGCAGTTTTCCCGCCGCGATCTCGGCACGCATCAAATCGAGCTCTTCAGTGGTTTTCGTGACCATAATGGGACTCTCCTAGCTAGGTTTGATCCTCCGCGGCGACATGATGCGCGCACAGCCGGCCGCGTCGCTTACCGATAGAAAAAATAAAACCTGCTCGACGCCGGCGACTCTTACAAAGCCAAAGCGTTTTTTCGCATTGAATCGTTTGACCGTGCCCTGCATCCTCGCCGCTTCAGCCATGCACCACCTATGCGGCCTCTGATGCTTCGCGCTCAGCGCGCGGCAACGTTATGGCCCGGTCCGCAAGCAATCGATTGATTGCCAGCCGCACGAGGTCAGCCGAGCTAACGCCGGCCTCCCCCGCGAGCAAAGCCAAAGCCGCTCGCCGATCTTCCGGCAATTTCAGTTCGAACCGCGTCACCGATAATCTCCCGATTAAGAGCCGCGCCGCGGAGCGATCCCAACGGCGCGGCCTTTCCTTATCCTTCCGGTCGTTTCACTGTTTTATGCAGCTATCAACCGGGTACGGCCACGATATGGTCGCCGACCGTATCGACAACGCCCCAAATTTTCCTCAGTAAATCCGGGTACAACTCGCAAACTTATAGAGAGCGGACCGCACCCAGCCGCCGCCGCCAGTGGCTTTGCGGGCCGCCGGGGTAACGCTTCGTCAACCGGCGTCGGATGCGGGCGAGTTGTTCGGGATCCTCGACCACAATCAGTTTGACGCCGAGTGCGCCAAGTATTGCAGCCAGCGAAACCGGGCCGAGCCGCTTGCCCCGCGCGGGGCCAAAAATGCGCGAGGTATATCGCGAGGGTAACCCGGCAACATGGTCGATCGTTTCGTAAGACGCATTTAAATCAACGATTCTGGCGCCGAGCACAGCGAGCAGCTCGTCATAGCTGTGAACTTCACCGAGTTGCGCATAATGCTCGGCAAAGCCGACAATGCGCGGTTCGCCGCTCATCGCTTGTGAAACCTCCTAGATGCCGAACACGTCGTAGGGTTGATTGTTTGCTGAGCCTTTGGCGTACCGCAGTTGAGGATCGAGCTCACGGCGACCGCCGGGACCAATCACCGCATTCGGCACGCCGCGACAGACATCGAGCGGTTTGAAATACCGCCGCATCATGAAACCGTAACGAGCTGCGCATAAGACGTCGTCGCGAAGCTTCACAATCTCACCGTCCTTGCGATGGTAAAGCCGGCGCTCTTCGAGATAGGCGCGGCAACGTTGGTGGACTTTCCACCTGCCAACCCGCTCCCATAAGTCAACCTCGGCAACCGAGCCCTCAAGCGAAAACTTCGCCTGGCCGGTGATGCCCGGCAATGACGCCGGCTCCATCATCATCTTCAAGCCGTGCTGCGCATAGAGCTTCGACAACGGCACCATGGTCTGCCGATCGCGCATTCCGGTGTCGGTCGGCCACGCAACAGGAATCTCCATCCCTGCGCTGTTGAAAAGATTTTTCTCGATCTGCTGCATGGCACCGACCTGCTGCCCGATGGTCGCATCGCTCATGCGGACTTCGGCAACAACGTGCATGACTTGTTGATCGGGATCGAAGCAACACAACGTCGCCCCGAACGGATGGCCAGCACCAGGATCGATGGCCCAGCCCCAGCGCCAATAGGTTGGCCACGCGAGGTGGTTCTCGTCCTCGACAATGCCGCTCTCAGGCGTGGCGTAGACGCGGCCCTCGCCCAACATCGGCTCACCGCGTGATCGCGCTTCGCGCTCATGTGCCGGGTAGCCATCGATGATGCGTTCACGCTCGCCGAGCGGAATATGTCCGTAGGGGCCGCCGCCGCCATCGCCGCCCTCGTCCAAGTCGTCCTTGGCCGGCGGCACGTCATCGAGACCCATTTGCACAAAGGTGCGATCGGGCGATTGCTCTTGGCGATAGCGGATGCTGATTCCGGACATACCGCGCAACGGTGTGAAGGTTACGATCAAACAGCCACCGGTCGCTGAGATACGTGCCAAACATTCCGAGTAGACTTCGAAATCGTCGGGCTCCTCATCGAGCCACACAAAATCCAACGTCTCGCCCTGGAGTGCTTGCCGGCCAGCTTGATAAGTGCGGAAACGCAATGTGCTTACTTGGCCGGAGACGTGACGGACTTGAATGGTGTCGTAAGCGTCGCCCTCACCGCGGGCCATGACCGGGTCACCAACAAACAAATGCTTCGGGATCATGCCCGAACCAAAATCCTCTTGACTGCCCGGCTCACCGCACAACTTCTTCTGCATGACATCGCGAACCATTTTCAGGTTCTCGCCCACCGCCCACGCCTTAATCGCATGATCGAACCGACGACCCTTCCAGAATTTCGGGTACAGACCAGTCAAATGACAGGCGAGCTCAAAGGCGGCACACTCGGTCTTGCCGAGTTGCGTGCCAGCAAAAAACCCGCGCTCGCGAAACTTGGCACCCGCAGCAAAAAACTCCGCCTGCTTGGGATACGGCCGCCAATAGTCCATCTTGCGATAGCGCTGCGCCCGTCGCGCCGCCGCCTCAATCTCCGCAGCCTTGCGACCGACTTCATGATCCCGATCGTCTTCATCCTTCGCCATCGGTCTCTACCTCCTGATAGTCGGTCTCGATCAGCTTGTGCTTGGCATCATCAGCCGCAACCATCGCTTCAACACGCGGCAAACCATTGGCGCCAAACCGCGCAAGAAATGCCGATTGCGGCGCACCAAGCTTCTGCAGCGCGCGATAATGCTCCATGTCGGTTTGATCGACGCTAAGATGATGTTCAACCTCGACCCTGTGCGTGGTCGTGATCGGCAATCCGCGGTCCAAATAAATTCGCGTAGCAGACAGACGATCGGCGTCTCGGGCTTCCGTGTTGCGCGCAATGCCCGCAGCGATTGCAAGCATCTCCGGCGCATCAGTGGCGAGGTGGTTCGCGCACTCCTCAAGTACGGCGGCCTTCACGCGAGCATCGGCAAAGATTTTAGAAGCGGTGGCTTTAATCGAATTGAGGTTGTCAGCCTTATAGCCGGCAAGCCGTAACGCAGCAGTCTTGTTGCCACCGCTGATGAACAGCCCGATCACGGCACGCTGCCACCGTGGATGCAGGGCCCGCATCGCCGGCCCAAATTCCGCTACCGGTTCATTCGATACGGTGATGTCGGTCATAGCCAGATGCCCTCAGGCAGACCCAAATATTTGAAAGCCCGGCGCGATAGTGTTTGGAGAGGTCGAAAAACCGACGGCGGCGATTTTTCCCCCACCCCCGGTCTTTCCCGAAAGGTGGTCAAGCGGTTGCGGAAACCGGCGCCATCGTGACCCTCGCCAGCGATCGCGCGCGTGCGAGCGTTCTCTATTCGAAACACTGAGAGAGAGATACCGACGTCCAGGCGCATGAAGGGTCGGCGCCCGTTTCGCCAACGATCGCGACGGGCGCAGCGGAGGGCAAACGCCACGATGCCCCGCAGCGGGCCAGAATTGACTCGTGGTGAGCGTTTTGCCCATTGCGCCTAACCGATAGCCAACGGTGCCGGTAACCATCACGGCAGCCCGATATCGCACATTGCGTTGAACATGGCTAGCGCCAGGCCCGTTCCATAAGCCTCAGTTATGCGCAGTTTCCGCCTTGAGTGGGCGGAAAGCAATGAGCCACGAGTTCAGCGGGATGAATTCCGCAGAGTAAGCCGTCGATGCAGCCCAATGAGTTGAAACGACAAACTCAGCAGGGCGTGCAGGCGTGCAGCCCTGCCTGGGGGTATAAGGGGGTGGCCGCCACGCATGTTGCACGGTAGCTGCACGGTAGCTGCACGCGCGTTCATGGATGGTTGCCGATCACCAACTTTGAGTAAGGTCGTGAGGGTCTGCCATAATGTGCGACGTGAATATGGTTGGCGGCGAACAGGCGGCGCATGGCAGCTGCCAGGGCTGCCTTGGAGATGCCCTTGGCGATCTGTTCCTTGCTGAACATAGTTGGCGCATAAGTTGGCGCGGTTGGCTTGTCGCTGACGTTGCGGCCCTGGCTCTCAAACCGGGTAAGCAGCTCCAGGAACAACTCGTCGGCGCGCTGGTCGGCTGCCAGCTTGTTTAGGCCGCCTGTTCCCTGTATCGGCAAGAATAAACCATCCTTCCAGCGCAGTATTATTATTTCGCCGACCGGACCGTAATTCGATTTCATAACCTCAAGGATGCGTAGGTCTGGATCCGGCTCTTCGTCCTTTTCGGTGGTGGCACGTTTGAGATAAAGCCGGGACCTGACGCTAGCGTGCCATGCGGTCGAGCCGCTAAAACCGCTGCCGGAATCGACACCGCGCAGGCTTGGGTGACTGGTGAGGATCACGCCAGTATTGCCGTCGATGGCAACGTTGCGCAGCATGGTGATGAACTGGCGAACCTGGGCCCGATCGTTTTCATTGCCGCCGAAGACGTCAGCCGAATTATCAATGACGGTGACGCGCGGTCGAATATCGCGGGCAGCGTCGTGCACTTGCTTGAACAAAGTGGTTGGCACCATGAGGCCGCTCTTGGCGGGAACGGCCATCATGGCATCGGCGCCAGCCAGTGAAATCAGATGCATTTGTTTGGTGAGTTTTGCGAAGTCAGTTTCGCAATGTTCTGCGATCCGGCTCATGCGTCGATGCAGCTCATCCTCGTCATCTTCGCAGCACACGACGAGGACCGGGCCGGGTTCTGGCAGCTTACCAAGCCAGTCGCGACCGGTTGTTATGGCAGTCGAGCATTGCAGCGCGACGATTGACTTGCCAACGCCGCCCTCGCCGCTGAATAGGGTGACATTTTTGAGCGGCACGCGCTCCGGTACTGCCCATTCTCGCTCGGAAGGTTTTTTGCCATGCCATGCGGCGAGATTGATGAAGCGCAGCGGTGTAGGCTCGGCTTTTGTGGGTGACCCATTTGGGTCATCTTTTGACCTATTTGAGTCAAGGTCTTCGCTGTGGCTATAAGCACCGTTGCCGCCCATGCCAAATTCGTCGGCACTCTTGGCTGACGGAATATCCTGGCGCGGATCCTCGGTTGCGCGCGGCTCCGGTTCCTTGGCTCTGGCTTTTTTCAGCGCAGCGGCCAGTTCAGCGTGCATGACCGCCGCCCAACTTTGTTGTACGCGCGTCGATCTCCGCGATTGCTGCATCGTCGCATCTGTTCAATCGCTCGATGTTTGCCGGCTCGTGCAGCGCAGGTGGGCCACGCTCGCGCACGCAAAACATGATCGCTTCGATGGTGGTTTGCGGTGTTGGCCTGGCCTGAGTGATTGGGTCAACGCGGCGCGCCGGATATTGTTTTTCCCATCGCTCGGCGGCTGCGATGTCGGCTTCGGTTATTACCCCATCGGGCAACATGGGCTCTTCGGCCTGCTGCTCCCAGAAGGCATTAGCAATGATTTGCTGCACGGCGTCTTGCCCGATGCGTTCGATAAGCCCGCTAAGCTTTGCGTCAAACTGAAGTTTGTCGACGGCGTCGGCGAGCTCGTATTCGCCGCTCGACCACAAATAGGCGCGCGCCCCTGCCCGCTCGATAAATACGTCGAGCAGATCAACGCGGCGTTTTGCCATTGCAGCCACGGCGCTCACGGCGCGCGCTCCGCGATCAGATCGAGCGCGACGCCCAGCGGTGAGGATGCAACACTGCGCGGATCGCGCAGCAACGCGTTTCGCACCGTCTCGACGGGAACACCGTGTTGGAAGGCGATGCTGGCGACTACTGCTGAATCTTTAGCCGCAGCGTCCACGTCGCTCCCCGCGCGGCCATTGGAGAGAAAAATTTCAGCGAGCCTGTCGGTGCCGGGGAAATAGGCGACGGTCGCTGTGTAGCGGTGCGGGCCGCACTGAAAATCGAACGTCGTCGATGCGTGCCGGTTTTGCAGGCGCTGGCGGGCGGTCATGGCGCGGCCTGCCCGTTAAGCGCGATCCTCGGCGACCCCGCCGAATGGCAAAACGGCTTCCATCTGGCGAACCGGGTGCCATTGTGCTCGTCAACGGTCAGCCGCGCCGCCGCTCCGATCGATCGAACGATCAGGCAGAGTGTGTGGTCGCGCCAGGCGATCAGGGCCTGATCAGGATCTATTCCAGCGGCAACCAGTTTTCGGCACAGCATCACAAGCGGTGCCGGGCCATGCGTTGTGATGCCGTCGGCGTGCGCCGTTTCGCTTCCGATCAATTCGGCGCGAATGGCGTTGCCGGCGCAAGGTTTGGCGATATTGATGTAATTCACAGTGTAGCCCTCTTAATCGCTGCCGCTTGCGCGGGATTCGATCGTGGGCTACATCACGGGTCGCCAGACTTGTGATGAGCCCGGTGGTGGAGCGAAGGGGAGTTGAACCCCAAGGGGCCGTTGGTTTTCTGGACCGAGCCCCGCAACCCTGCCGCCCCGAAATGCAAAGCCGCCCTCTAACCGGGGCGGCTTTCTGCTAGGCGGCGGCTTCTTGCTCCGAGGCTTCGGCCATAACTCGGCGCCACGCGGCGGCATCTTCTTCGGTGATGATTCGGCGCGCGCCGAGGTTGATAACGCGCGGCGCCTTTCCGACCTTTTTCAGTTCATAGAAGAAGGCAACCGAGAAGCGATGTTGTTTGCAAAACTCGGGGATCGTTGACGCCTTGATATCCATGGTGTCCATCCGCTTTGAGGTGGATGCACATGGATAGCTTGTAGGCGGGTAGAGTCATCAAAATGCAATCCACTAATTTCCCGTCATTTAGTGGAACGCACTTTGTGCTTAGTGCTCTTTCGCTTTTTCTTTGAAGGGTATCCGCCGACAAGCTTCTTGTGAGCGGCCCATATGGCGTGTGTGCGGCTTTTTCCTAAACCAAATTTTTGTTCGGCTGCTCGGAGTGCCGCGTCCTCCTTGCTGCTTCGCTGCTTCCTGATGAAATCCACAACCATGAAATCGCGGATAACGGTTGGCGGTTTGCCGCGTGGCTTATCGAGTCTGAAGATGCGCGTTGGGCGTTTGAGAAAAGGATTCGGCGAGTCGGTGCGAGGATCAATTGCGAGTGCCAGGAGCTCCGCGATATTGCCCTTTAGCCGACCGCGAACGTAACGCGCTAGCGCCGCTCGAGCATCCCATTCTTCTCTGCTCCCGGACGCTGGAAAGCCCACCTTTCCATCTCTGGAAAATCCGGCAAGCAGCCATCGGCACAAGTAGTAATCCGCAACCTCTTGTTCGCGGTTGGGATCGGGATCCGTGCCAACAAGGAGCAAATCCCGGTCGCGGGCAACTTCGCGCAAGTCTCGTTCCCGCCCGGTCGGCCGAGGCATTTTATATCGCCAGTACTTTGCGATCCGGCTTGAAGCCGAACCGTGGCGCGCCGGCGCGGATGGCCTCGGCGACATAGGATGGCGACAGATGGCCGTAGTGCTTTTCGACCATTCTTGTGTCGGCATGCCCGAGGTTCTTCGCCACGATCATCAACGGCACGCTGTTCATCGCAGCGAGGCTCGCCCATGTGTGGCGCAGAATGTGGAAACTGATCCGCGGCTTGATCTTCGCACGCTCGCACGCCTCGATCATCGGGCGAGCCTGGTCGGACTTGCGGAACGGCTCGCCGTTCGCGCGTCGCAGCATAGCCTCATGGCCGGCCCGGCCGGCCGCAAGCTCCTTGAACAGCGCCGCGCCCTCCTCCGTCAGCACGACATGCCGAGGCTTGCCGGACTTAGACTGGCGGATCGAGATCGTGCCGGCGTCGACGTTGAAGTCGTGAACCTGCAGCAAGGCGAGCTCACCATAGCGGGCGCCGGTCGCGAGCGCGGCGTGGCATAGGCGGCGAAAATCAGGATCGCAGGCGTTGAGCAACCGCTTGCATTCGGCGACCGTTAGATAGCGAACCCGCGCTGCGTCTACATTCTCGAACGGTTCGACGCGGCGCCATGCTGCGTCGGATGCAACCTTGCCCTCTCGCCAAGCGCGGTTGAGCGCGGCTTTGAGGATTGTCAGCACACGGTTTGCACTGGCACGTCGCCGCCGCGTCGCTTCGTCATCGCCATTGAAGGTGCGATGCTGTTGGAGCTTCCCGGTTGCGGTGCGGACCCGCGGCGGCTCTTTGGTGAGGGCGACGTGCCACTTGCGCAGCATGTCGGCGGTAAGCGCGCTACACTCGACTTCGCCAAGCTTGGGATAAATAAATGCCTCTACCCGCCGGCGCGCG
>Ga0185299_10008387_pt1 | contig 10225 bp, 5 predicted proteins | sample PaiPotPPA55metaG_FD_128002 | JGI IMG/M metagenome (GOLD analysis project Ga0185299, IMG submission 128002) | Iron sulfur acid spring bacterial and archeal communities from Banff, Canada, to study Microbial Dark Matter (Phase II) - Paint Pots PPA... ...
GCGCGCACGAACCCGATCTTCTCGGCGGCGCGCATCAACTCCTTCGCCCTAGCAGGCATGCGCGATCGTGAGCTGCACGTCCTTGGGAAGCGGCCTGCCGCTCGCGGCAAATTCCTCGGCAATCATGTCAAAAACGTTCTGAAGCTCCTTCTGCGCCTCCTCTGGCGAGGCTCCAATCGCATGACAACCTTCGATGGCTGGAACATAGGCAACATAGCTGCCGTTGTCATCACGCCGGCAAATGACTTGGTAGTCGAACAGCGACTTCACGATGAAAAGTTTACCCCACACAGCTCTTGGATGAAAGCCAATTCCTCAAATGGACGCTCCGGCAGGATTGTGGCGTCGAGGCGGTTCGAGCCCCTGACCTCCTGAATGCCATTACTGCTTCCTGTAAAATGTCGGCTTCGGGCTCAAGTAGGATCGCGGAACCAGCGACGGGTGCGTGGAACGAACGTGGCGGACACGATCTGCGCTGCCCTTTGCTCCTCCACCTCAAGAGATGCCCGCCAGCATCGTTCGGCTGTCAGCAATAAAGCGTCGAGGTGAGGTTGAACGCAGATCTCGTGGCGAGCCACCTGGTCCAGCCGACGCCGGGCGTGTTCGGCGCGAGCTGCAACGAGGCGCTCGATGGTTTTGGTGGCGGTTGCCGACTTCGCGCGTGAGGCTCGCTCCGACAGCTCCTGTTCGTAATGCGCGAAATAATCGTCGAGACGCTGTATCTCGCGCTGCAAATATTGCTGCTGCCGGGAGCGCACGGCCTCGACATCCGGTGACATTTCAGACTCGATCTGCTTTCGCAGCAGCGACCACCATTGCGAAGGTTCCGTCGGTGGCCATTCCAAATCCTTCGCTTCTTCAGCGGCGATCTCTAATAGTGCGATCTCACGAGCCAGCAGGTCATCAGCTTCTCCGCCGGGCAATGCGAAGGCAATTCGGTGCAGTGACCAGCGCTGGTCGATAGCCTGGATTTCACAACGCACCACCGCGACGAGGGAGAAATGAAAGGCCGGTCGAACCTCGGCCGCCAGCCGCCATCTTCTTGTGGTTGGGTATTGGTTCCGCCACAGCTTCTCCAGAACAGTTCGATCGGGAGAGTCCTCACGTGTGGTGAGGGAGAGAACCACCTTTTCGACCGCCAGCGGCGCGGGCCGCAGCGCCTCGAACAAGCGAAACGTCAATGGACATCCCGGGAACACTTCCCGGCCGGCGTCCCGCGCACCGATGGCATCGGCCGGAGCAAACATCAATTCCTGGTGATGCAGCCTTCCGTCCTCGCTCCAAAGCTTGGCCGCCCGGCCTTCGGCGACCACTTCCAGGCGATCATGCCAGGTGCGTTCGGAGATTGCGCCCAGAACCGAAAGGGACTCCTGATAGAACCCCAGAGCCGAAGTCGGATCGTAATCCAGTCGCTGAATTTTCATGGCAAGCTTACACGTCCGAAGCGTAATCGTTGGCGAACAGGGTTTGATCGAGTTCCTTGACTTCCTCGTAGACGCCACGGGCGGCTTTGAGTTGCTCGCCCAAATGGGCGATGGCTTCGGCGACTTTGCCTTCATTGTCACGCCAGAGCCGGAGCACTTCTTCGGCAAACTCGTCGCTGTCGAATTGTTCACCCAAAACGAGGCCGGTTTCGCCAATGACCAACTCGAACAGATTGAGCTTTTCCTGCAGCACCTCGAGCAAATGTTTTTGGAGGGTGCCCTCCTGGACGAAATTGTAGATACTGACCGCGCGCTGCTGGCCGTATCGGTGAAGCCGTCCGATCCGCTGCTCGATTTCCATCGGATTCCACGGCAAGTCGAAGTTGACCAGTTGATGGCAAAACTGCAGATTCCGTCCTTCAGTCCCGCTATGAGTCAGGAGGAGCGCGCCGCCGGTGCGGCGGAACTCTTCGGAGATGGGTTGGCGTTCGACGGCTCGGGTCGCGCCGTTAATCACGAACACCGGCACATCGGAGCATCGCAAGTGCTCAGCGATTCCGGCTTGCGTTTCAAGGAATTGTGAGAAAACCACGACGCCCCCTTCGGCTTTCGTCAGCGGCGAGAGCAATTGGCACTTGCGCTGCCAACTCTCCTCGAGAGGCGACGCGGCGCGCCAGGAGCGAGCGGCTTTTTCGTCGGGGAACTTTTCCAGAACTTTGCGCCAGGCAGCCGGGCTGCTGCCGGCAGCCTGCAACACCAACCTTCCCCAAAGGCTGGCCTGGCTTTGGTTGAGCGCCAGCAGACACCTCCTGAAGTCGGTCTCCCACCGTTCCCGGAACTCAATCTCGCCGGCACCGGCCGCGAACAGCACCGTCTCGGCGTGGCGAGGGGGCAGCTTGAGGCCGGCGTTCGAGCGCGTGTTGCGGATCATCACCTGACCGAGCAACCGGCGGAGTTCCTCGGGCTCTCGAGGTCTTCGCGGCTGTTTTGGATCGATGAAACGCTTGTGGAACTCTTTTGGCGGAGGCAGTTGCCCAGGCTGCAGCAAGGTGACGAGATTATAAAGTTCCTCGAGAGAGTTTTGCACCGGTGTGGCCGTCAGCAGCAGCAGGAATTGACGAGGCAAGAGGTTGACGGCCTGCCACGCCTGAGATTCGCGGTTCCGCAGGTAGTGGGCTTCGTCCACCACCAGCAGGTCCCATTTCACCTGGCGCGCAACGGCGAGCTGAGCCGGCTGTTTCAGTGTGTGAAGACTTGCCACAATGGCTGGATTATCCTGCCAGAAACGGTCATCGCCGGCGCGGCTGCCACTGCGGTTGGTGGTCGCGACGGTAAGACCGAATTTGTCATTCAACTCCTCTTCCCACTGGTCCACCAACGATGGAACCGTGAGGATCAGGAATCGTTTGACCATGCCGCGAGTCAATAACTCCTTAAGCACTAAACCCGCTTCGATGGTCTTGCCCAACCCGACTTCGTCAGAGAGCAGCGCGCGACCGCGCAACGGCCCCAAGACCCGCAGCGCCGTCCGAATCTGGTATTCCAGCCGCTCGATTCGGCAATAAGGCAGGCATAGCAAACTGTCAGTCTGATTCGAGACCCACCAGAGCGCAGCCTGTTCCAGTGACCTAAACCCATTCAGGTCGGCGAGCGGCAGGGTTGTTTCTTGCAGCTCGACGTTTGGTAATTCGAACCGCACCGGCACCGGCGGCAACGGCGCCGCAGGCGAGGTTTGCCGCATCGAGACCCTTCGGGCTTTTTCTTCGGCGTCCTTGATTTGCCCGCGCGCCGCCCGCCTTTGCTCTCGCTCCAACTGCTGCTGTGCCGCAACCTGTTGGTTTTGGCGCAACCTTGCGAACTCAGCCTTGCGCCTCTCCTCCGCTTGGCTAAGCCAGGGCGAGCCAAAGTTTCCATTTGCTTTCTGCTGATACAGTCGCACGATGCGCCGAATTTGGCCGCTTAGCCAATCCCATGGCGATTGCTCCGGCGGCAACGGTGGACAAGGGCTGCTCTCCGGCTTGTAGCTCGAATCAGACCAGTTAACGGCTACGGCCTCGAAATTCCGACTGGTCACCGGGTGCAATTGGGCCAATTCATTGAGTTCGCCACGGATGTCCGACTCGGTGGTCTGCGAGGCCCAGCTCTGCTCCTTGCGTCCTCGGCGGATGCTCCAGTCTACCCAGTTCTGATCCCGCACTTGGACGCAGGCGGAAATCGCCGGGCGATTCTTTTCCGCCGATAACCAAACTAGCACGATGTAGAGGTCGTCGTAGTGGACCGTGGCATGCAGCCTCAACCCCTGGTCCGGAGGGGGCGTGGCGGGAAGGCCACCGAACAATTCATGCTGGCCAGAAGAGTTCAAAGCGCGAGAATCATACCCGTCAAGGAACGCAGTTGCCAAGTCATCGAAAAGCAAAACGTCTGAAAAAGATGGTGGAGCCGAGGGGGTTCGAACCCCTGACCTCCTGAATGCCATTCAGGCGCTCTACCAACTGAGCTACGACCCCATCCAGAGCAGGGGCAATCTAAAAACCCGCGCAGGAATTGTCAAAAGCAAATTGCCGTGCGCTGGGCGCATCTTGACACTGCCCCCAAAGGTAGGGACATCACGCCTGCTCGGGATTTATCGGAGCTGCGATGTCCCCGCCCGCGTTCCAGCGGGCGGAACCCGAAGACCAGAGACGCGCCCTTGGGAACATCCGTTCCGCCGCCTGACGCAACGCTCGGCGACGGGGACGGCGCAGCGAGTCAGAACAACACGAGTGCTGCCCGCTGGGCGGGCTGCCATCCCTACCTCGGCGGGGGCAGTGCCAGGATGCGCCCCTGTTCGCTGGGGCGCATACTTTCAACTTGACTCATCTCGCTTTTTTCGACTATTTTCGGCGGCGTAACCACCTAAGCGGGAAGTCCAATTCTCGGAGAACAAACATTATGCGTCATCGTTGTTTTCATCTTTTCGACGGTCTTTCCATGCGCGCCGTTTACCTCGTAGTGGCGGCCGTTGTCTTGCGCTCCGGAAATTGTGATGCCACACAAATCACCTGGACGAATATCGCGGGCGGCAATTGGAGTGTTGCCGCCAATTGGAGCCCCAACCAAGTTCCTTCCAGCGTTGACACAGTTTTGATTACTCAGTCCGGCACGTACACGGTCGTCATGGATGTTTCTTCGGCGACAGTGGCCAGCCTGACGCTGGGAGCGGGCGGCGGAGCGGCGGGGGTGCAAACCCTCGGCATCACGAACAACACGCTTACCGCAAACCCGCTGGCCGTCACCAACGGCGGCGCACTCTTGGCCAACAATGCCACCTTTCCGGGGGCTGTGACAGTGGGCAATGGCGCCGTGTTCGGCGACACTTCTTCTGTGACGGTCAATGCGAGCGGATCGGTAACAGTGGCTGCGGGCGGGGCGTTGAATCTCGGCGGCTCGCTATCTCTGTTCGGTCCCCTCACCAACTCGGGGACCATTAATTTGACCAATTCCGGGATCACTATCTACAACGGAACCAGCGGCTATCAGGGCGGGTTGGTCAACCAGCCCGGAGGTTTGATCGATTTCTGGGGCAATGCGGGCATTTCCGGAGCCTATGGCCAGGATTATTTCATCAATAAGGGCACGCTGGCCAAAAGCGGCGGCTCCAGCACCACCATCAGCCTTTCGCTTTTTGATACCAGCACGGGGACGGCGACCAATCTGTCGGGTTCGTTAATCCTGGGCGTCTTTACGAACTCCCTGGCGGGCACTTTTTATTCTGCCAACGGCGCGGTAATTCAGTTTAATGGCGGCGTCGCATCCATTCCGCTGACACCAGGCACGCCGTTGGTGTTGGGCGGAGCGGGTCAATATCAGTTCACTTCGGGTTATTTGTCCTTGCCGACGAATGTGGTGCCGGGATTGGTCTTGCAAGGGGGCTTTTTGACACTGGGCGGTTCTTTCCAAGGAGGCGCCATCACCAATCTGTCGTTGGACGGCATAACGCTGACCAATACGCTGCCGGTGACCGGGCCTTTGAATGTGACGAACAGCACAATTTACGGAAGCTTCACCGTGGCCAACGGCGGCGTGGTGAATGCGAACAGCGCGACGTTCCAGGCAACGATGGCGGTTGCGGCGGGTGGCGCTTTCGACGACAACGGCTCAGTGACTTTGAATGCGGGCGGTTCGTTGACGGTCGCGGGAGGCGGCGCATTAAACCTGGCGAGTCCTTTGTATTTGTATGGGCCGCTGACCAATTCCGGGACCATTAACTTGACCAACTCCGGCATCTCGATCTACAACGGCGTGAACAATTACCAGGGCGGGTTGGTCAATCAGGCCGGAGGGTTGGTGGATGTCTGGGGCAACGCAGGCATTTCGGGCGCTTACGGGCAGGACTACTTCATCAACAAGGGCGTGTTGACCAAGAACGGCGGTGCGAGCACCACCATTGGTCTCTCGTTCTTTGATACCAGCGCCGGAACGGTGACTAACCTATCGGGTACTTTGAGCTTGAGCAGTATTACCAATACTCTGGCCGGAATCTTCTATGCGACCAATGGCGCGGTGATTCAATTGGGAGGCGGCTCCAGTTCCGATCCGCTGACAGCCGGGACGCCATTGGTGTTGGGAGGGGGAGGACAGTATGAGTTCACGTCGGGTTATTTACTGCTGCCCACCAACGTTATTTCGGGCCTGGTCTTGCAAGGGGGCGTTTTGGAGCTGGACGGCTCTTTTCAAGGAGGCGCTATCACCAACCTGTCGGTGGACGGCATGACGCTGACCAATACGCTGCCGGTAACGGGGAGCTTCAACGTGACCAATAGCACGGTCGCGGGGAATTTCACGGTGGCCGGCGGGGCCGTGTTGAATGCCAACAGCGCCACGTTCCTGGGCGTCGTGACGGTGGCGAGCGGCGGTCTATTCAACTGTAACGGGACGGTGACGACGGTGACGGTGGCCAACGGCGCGGTGTTCAACGACATTGGGTCGGCGTCGGTCACTGCGAACGGATCGGTAACGGTGGCTGGAGGCGGCGCATTGAACCTGGCGGGCCCATTGTATTTGTATGGGCCGCTGACCAATTCCGGGACCATCAACCTGACCAATTCCGGCATCACGATCTACAACGGCATAGCCAATTTCCAGGGCGGGTTGGTCAACCAGACCGGAGGGTTGGTGGATATTTGGGGCTACGCGGGCATCTCGGGCGCTTACGGGCAGGATTACTTCATCAACAAAGGCATGTTGACCAAGAGCGGAGGCACCAGCACCGCGATTGCCCTTTCGTTCTTTGACACCAGCGCGGGGACCGTGACCAATCTGTCGGGAACGCTTGGCTTAAGTGCATTTACCAATACGCTCGCGGGCACCTTCTACGCGACCAATGGCACGGTGATTCAGTTGGGCGGCGGCATCAGTTCCGATCCGCTGACAGCCGGGACGCCATTGTTGTTGGGCGGGGGAGGACAGTATGAATTCACCTCGGGTTATTTGTTCTTGCCCACCAACGTTATTCCGGGGTTGGTGTTGCAAGGGGGCGTCTTGGAGTTGGGCGGCTCTTTCCAAGGGGGCGTCATCACCAATCTGGCGCTGGACGGAATTACATTGACCAACACTCTGCCGGTAACGGGGATCTTCAACGTCACGAATAGCACGGTCGCTGGGAACTTCACGGTGACCAGCGGGGCGGTGTTGAACGCCAACAGCGCCACGTTCCTGGGCGCGGTGACGGTGGCGAGCGGCGGGTTGTTCAACTGCAACGGGACGGTGACGACGGTGACGGTGGCCAACGGCGCGGTGTTCAACGACCTTGGGTCGGTGTCGGTCACTGCGAACGGATCGGTGACGGTGGCTGGAGGCGGCGCATTGAATATGGCGGGCCCTTTGTATTTGTATGGGCCGCTGACCAACTCCGGGACCATCAACATGACCAATTCTGGCATCACGATCTACAACGGTGTGGCCAATTACCAGGGCGGATTGGTTAACCAGGCCGGAGGGTTGGTGGATATCTGGGGCTACGCAGGCATCTCGGGCGCTTACGGGCAGGATTACTTCATCAACAAGGGCATGTTGACCAAGAACGGCGGTTCGAGCACCGCGATCTCCCTTTCGTTCTTTGATACCAGCGCGGGGACTGTGACCAATCTGTCGGGAACGCTGAGCTTAAGTGCTTTTACCAATACGCTGGCGGGCACCTTCTACGCGACGATTGGCACGGTGATTCAGTTGGGCGGCGGCGTCAGCTCCGATCCGCTGACAGCCGGGACGCCCCTGGTGTTGGGAGGCGGAGGACAGTACGAATTTACGTCGGGTTATTTGCTGCTGCCCACCAACGTTATTCCGGGGCTGGTGTTGCAAGGGGGCGTTTTGGAGTTGGGCGGTTCATTCCAAGGGGGCGCGATCACCAACCTGGCGTTGAACGGCATTACGTTGACCAACGCTCTGCCGGTGACGGGGAGCTTCAACGTGACCAACAGCACGGTCGCTGGGAACTTCACGGTGGCTGGCGGGGCCGCGTTGAACGCCAGCAGCGCCACGTTCCTGGGCGCGGTGATGGTGGCGAGCGGCGGGTTGTTCAACTGCAACGGCACAGTGACGACGGTAACGGTGGCCAACGGCGCAGTGTTCAACGACCTTGGGTCGGTGTCGGTCACTGCGAACGGATCGATAACGGTGGCTGGAGGCGGTGCATTGAATATGGCGGGCCCTTTGTATTTGTATGGGCCGCTGACCAACTCCGGGACCATTAGCATGACCAATTCCGGCATCACGATCTACAACGGCGTGGCCGGTTACCAGGGCGGGTTGGTCAACCAGGCCGGAGGTTTGGTGGACATCTGGGGCTACGCAGGCGTCTCGGGCGCTTACGGGCAGGACTACTTTATCAACAGGGGCACGGTGGCCAAGATCAGCTCAGCTTCGACCGCATCGATTAGCATTTCCAAATTCACCAATTCGGGCGCGATAACCTCTCAGAGGGGAACCTTTCAATTGAACCCGGTCACGCTCCTGTCCACCGGTAGTTTGAACGTTGGACTGAACGGCCCGACGGATTTCGGCAATCTTGCCTTCGCCGGAAATGCCGCTTTGGCGGGGACACTGGGTGTTACCCTGAACAGTGGTTTTCTGCCGAGCTTCGGAGAAGCCTTCAACGTGCTGACTTATGGATCGTTCTCGGGAAGTTTTGCCAACACCAATCTTCAGTCCATCGTGAGTCCGCTTGGGTCTCCCGGCTTGCAGAAAACAGTCCTCTGGCAGATCGCTTACGGCAGCACTGCCCTCAGCATCACGGCCACACAAAGCACCTTCCAATTCATTTACAACGGCACGAACGGCACGCCGGGTCATCAATATATCGTATTGACGAGCACCAACGCACAGCAGTCGCTGCCGAGTTGGAAGCCGGTGACCACCAATTCATTCGACACCAATGGCGGATTTGCTTTCACCAACAGTGTGGACACCACGAAGAGGCAGCAGTTCTTTATCCTGAAAATCCAATAGCGCCCGGCCTGGCTTTCAATCCAGCCCGAGAATTTTGCGGCCGGCCTCGGTGATCATCGAAGGGTTCCACGGCGGGTCCCAAACGATTTCCACGTGCGCGGCCTCTACTCCAGGCAGGCCCAGCAGCTTTTGTTGCGCGTCACCGGCGATGGCGCCGCCCATCCCGCAGCCTTGCGCGGTGAGCGTCATCTTCACCAGAACTTCGCTGCGCCCATTCGGCCGTGGTTCGATAGCCAAGTCATAGACCAGGCCCAGATCGACGATGTTCACCGGAATTTCCGGATCGTAACAGTTCCGCAAGACTTCCATGACGGATTTTTCGTCCACGGGGCCAGCGGACACGGGAGGCTGCTCGACGTCGGCTGCGGGCTGCATCCCCAGCGCGTCGGCATCCTTGGCGGCGATGCGGAAAAGTGCGCCCTGCGCGTGGACGGTGTAGCTGCCGCCCAGAGTTTGGGTGATGTCCACTGCGGAGCCCAACGGCAAGACGGCCGCTTCGCCCGAAGGAATCCGCGTGGCCTCGCAATCGCGCGTCAGTTCGACCGAAACGACATTGTGCATAAAGAGTAGCGCCGAAATTTCTGGTCGTGGACCAAGTGCCCGATAACCTACTCTGTGGAGATGCGTATCGCCAGTGCATTCTATGCTCGCGAGATACAGCGGAACCGTGAGGGCGTCTTGCCGGGAAAGAGGGCTTGCCGCGAAGTGGCAATTGTGCGACGTGTTTGCGCGCAATTTTTTGCCCGATGACTCGATGCGAATCGCCTTCCTGACTCACGAGCCGTTCTATCCGCCGTCCGGAGGCGGCTCGGCGGAAGCTGTTTATCTCGTCGAGGAAATGGTCCGGCGCGGGCATGAAGTGGATATCTTTTGTCCGCGCGTCGCGGACGCGGCAGAAGTCGAGAAGCGTTTCGGGGTGAACTTGCATGAGTTTCGCGCCTGGCAGATGGGGCGTTATGCCAAGCTGAGAAATGTCAAATATTTGCTTTACCCGTTCTTTCTGGAACGCATGGTCGAGTCGGAGGCGCGGCGGCGGAAATTCGACATCCTCCTTTCGCAACACAGCATCGCCGCGGTGACCGCAGGAAAATTGCGGGCCAAATCGAAGATCCCGGTGGTCATGAACTTTCTGGATTACTTATCAGGATTCATGGAGTCGTGGCCCTCCTACGTCATGCCCAAACCGGTGCTGGCGCGAATCATGGATTACGAACTCTCGCTGCCGTGCCGTTATCAGGCGGACGCAGTGCTCACGGTGTCCGACACCCTGGCGGATTGTTTCGCAGACCGGGGTTTTCCGCGGACCCGGTTGCTGC
>Ga0185299_10008388_pt1 | contig 10224 bp, 4 predicted proteins | sample PaiPotPPA55metaG_FD_128002 | JGI IMG/M metagenome (GOLD analysis project Ga0185299, IMG submission 128002) | Iron sulfur acid spring bacterial and archeal communities from Banff, Canada, to study Microbial Dark Matter (Phase II) - Paint Pots PPA... ...
GCGTGAAGGCAGGCGTTTCTGATCCGAGAGGGTATTACGGCCTCGCCTCGGTGTTTGTGGATGTCGATGACGATGGTTGGCTCGATCTTCTCGTGGCCAACGATTCCGTACCCAAGTACCTTTACCGGAACAAACACGATGGCACATTCGAAGACATCAGCTATCTCTCTGGATTTGCTCTAAACGATGAGGGGCGCGAGCAGGCTGCCATGGGGATCGCGGTAGGCGATTACAATCGCGACGGCCGGGTCGATTTTCACATTACTAATTTCTCCGACGACTACAACACACTCTATCGCAATGACGGAGAAGCCAGCTTTTCGGACGTCAGTTTTGCGGCCGGCCTCGGCAACGTGACCATCCCTTTCCTGGGCTGGGGAACCGGGTTTATCGACTTTGATAACGACGGCCTGCTCGATATTTTTGTCGCCAACGGACACGTTTATCCGGGCGTCGACAAGCAGGATTGGGGCACGACATTTGCTCAACGTCCACTCTTATTCCGCAACCTGAACGGGACAAAATTTGAGGAGGTGCCCCCGGCGACCGGCAGCGGGCTGGCGGTGGTTGTTTCCGCGCGGGGCGCGGCGTTCGGGGATCTGTTCAACGACGGTCACATCGACGTGGTGCTCAACGTCATCGACTCGACGCCCGTGCTGCTGCGCAACGTCGTCAACAACTCGAACCACTGGCTTGGGGTTCGCCTGGTTGGGGGCCCAAAAAGCCCACGCGATGCAATCGGTGCTAAGGTGTTCGTCACGACCGGAGCGATCCGCCAGCGCGGCGACGTTTTCAGCGGCGGCAGTTATGCCTCCAGTTCCGATCCGCGCCTACACTTCGGCTTGGGTACAGCAACCAAAGTGGACAAGGTGGAAATCCAGTGGCCGAGCGGAACAAGAGAAGAGATTCGAATCCCATCGGTGGACCGGATTTTCACCGTAGTCGAAGGCAAAGGAATGGTTGAACCGTGAGGGGGAATCGGCCAGTCAATAGCGATCCGCATTCCTACAACATTTGTCTCCTCGCCACCGTTTGCTGTCTGTCGTTTTGCTGGCCATCGCTTGCAGTTCCGCAGGAGCGTTCCGCGCCTGTGACACCCCCTGCCGGATCTTCTGAGGCGTTTGTCGATGTCACCTCGCGGCTGGGCATCAACTTTCAATATCGCTCGTCGCACACCTCCAGGAAGTACTTGCTCGAGACGATGGGTGCGGGAGTGGCCCTCTTCGACTACGACAACGATGGACGCCTCGATATATTTTTGGTTAATGGAGCGCCGTTAGGCGATCCCACTCCAAAAGGGACGATTCCGCAAAAAACCGGCCCCGAGTACTGGAACCGGCTCTATCATCAAAAGCCCGACGGGAGTTTTGAAGACGTCACAGAGAGAGCGGGCTTACAGGGCGTCGGATACGGGATGGGAGTTGCTGTTGGCGATTATGACAATGACGGATTCGAAGATCTGTATGTAACGGCATACGGGGGGAATAGGCTCTACCACAATAATGGAAATGGTACGTTCACGGACGTGACGCTGACCGCTGGGGTGGCAGGAAGCGGGTGGTCGACCGCGGCGGCGTGGGTTGACCTCGACGGAGACGGGTTCCTCGATTTGGTCGTACTACGATATCTGGACTGGGATTTTGACGATTTGTGGTGCGGCGAGCACAAGGAAGGCTACCGCGCGTACTGCCATCCCGATCACTTCAAGCCGATCTCACCTCTCGTCTATCACAATAACAAGAATGGCACTTTCACCGAGATCGGAGAGAAGGCCGGCCTTTCGAAGCCCACAAAGGGACTGGGCTTGGCCATTGCAGACTATGACCGCGACGGCCACATCGATTTTTTTGTCGCCAACGATTCCATGATGGAGTTCCTTTATCACAACAAGGGAGACGGCACTTTCGAAGACGTAGCCCTGGTATCTGAAGTCGCCGTCGACATCGACGGACGCACCTATGCCGGGATGGGAGTCGACTTCGCCGACTATAACAATGACGGGTGGCCCGATCTGGTCGTCACGGATCTCGCGAATCAGCGTTATGCTCTCTATCTCAATAATGGCGACGGTTCATTCAACTATGTCAGTCCCAATGCCGGTCTCGCCCAGATGACACTTGCCCATTCGGGCTGGGGAGTCCGTTTCCTTGACTATGACAACGACGGGTGGAAGGATCTGCTCATTGCTCAGGGGCACGATCTCGATACCATCGAACTGAACTTTCCGCATCTGCATTATCGCGAACCCATGCTCCTGGCACGCAACACCGGCCACGGATTTGTGGATGTATCTGCACAGTCTGGAAGCGTCTTTGCCCAGCCGTGGGTCGCGCGCGGCTTGGCCATTGGCGATCTGGACAACGATGGGCGTCTCGATGCGGTCGTGACCACGAACGACGGGCCGGTTCACGTGCTCCATAACCAAACGCAGACACGGAATCATTGGCTCCTCTTGAAGCTGGTCGGACACAGCAGCAACCGCGACGCGATCGGCGCTGAGGTCGAGATTGTGACTGCCGCGGGCTCGCAGTTCGCCACGGTTTCGACCGCGAGCAGCTATCTTTCCGCCAGCGACAAGCGCGTACACTTCGGGTTGGGGGGCGACAATACTGCGCAAAGAATTGACATCCGCTGGCCCAGCGGAATCCGGCAAACGATCAAAGAGGTTGCTGCGGATCAGATTCTTCAGATCGACGAGCCTCCCAGGCCGGAACCATCGCCGAAGCCATGAACGACCGCCGGGCAATCCCGTGCTTTATTTTGATCTTGGGCGCTCTCTGCGTGATTTCGGCAATGCAGAGTCAAGCGCAGACTGAAGGGGACTTCGCTCGCGGCGTCGCCGAATTTCGCGCCGGAAACTACTCATCAGCAGCTAAGTTGCTGTCACGGGCTGAGACCTCATCTCCGGGCACAACTGATGCTCTGCTTTTCGAAGCCAAAGCGCTCGTTCATCTCTCGAACTTCTCCGCTGCTGAGCAGGCGCTTAAGCGGTACGTGGCATCTCATACGGCCTCTGCCGAGGGACTGTACTTGCTGGGTTTCGTCCTCCACCGCCAAAACCGGCCCTCGGAGTCGTTGGCTGCTTATACGCGCGCTGCCTCAATTGCTCCACCCATCGGAGATGATCTGAAGATCGTCGGTCTTGATTATGTGTTGCTCGGCGACTATTCAGATGCCATCAAATGGCTGCAAAGCGCGGTCGAGCGCGATCCCCATAATAAAGATGCGTGGTATTACCTTGGCAGAGCGTTTTACACAAGGGCACAGCGGGTCGAAGCGCGGCAAGCTTTTTTGAAGGTGCTGAATCTCGATCCGCAGGACTCCAGAGCCGAAAATAACCTTGGTCTGATCTACGAAACCGATGGCGAACCCGCGGCCGCAATGGAAGCGTACCGCAAGGCCATTGCCTGGCAGGAGCAGAGCCACCATCCAAGCGAGCAGCCCTATGTAAATCTAGGCAACCTTCTTATGGAGCAAGGCGAGCACAGGCAGGCCTTGGAGTCGCTCGAACGAGCAGTCACGTTGGCCCCGAACAACGCTTTCTGCCACATGACCCTGGGCGTCGCTTACCGCCAAAATGGAAAGCTGGACCGAGCCCAGCGCGAATTGGAAACAGCGACAAAACTGGACCCCGACAATCCCACCGCGCACTATCAATTGGGCAGAGTCTACAAAGATCAGCATGCCCTCGACCGCGCGCAGGCTGAATTTGGCAAGACCGCGGAACTGAAAACCCGGTTGGCCGGTTCGCAGCCGAAGCCGTCTAAAGAATGAAAGAACGAAAGAACGATCTATCGCAGACACTCTACTGCGGATTCTCAGGAACTGGCGCCGCCTCTGGCGCGTCCGGACGCGCCTTGCGATAGTTTTCCAGCGCCTGTTGCGAGCGTTTCGCCCCTTCATCTTTCAGTTTTTGAAAAGTCTCCATAGCGTTGCGAGCTTCGTCCATGCGGTGCAGCCGGCGGTAGACTGTTCCCAGTTGATACCAGGCCTGTTCCACAACTTCTGGATCGCTATCCGTGGTTGCGGCCCGCTGCAGATGCTCCGCCGCCGCGGCATCCTCGCCCAACAGCATCTGCGCCCGCCCCAGGTTGTAGTCGGCATGGATCAGTCCCGGCTTTTCGCGCAGTGCGGCTTCGATTAGTTCTTTTCCCTTGGCGCCATCGCCTTGCTCCAACGCGATCGCGCCCAGCTTGTACTTGGCCAACACGTTGTTGGGATCAATTTCGAGCTCGCGCCGAAAGGCCTGTTCGGCCTCCGGAATCTTGTTCGCATTGCGGTATTCCGAACCGATTTCCTCGTGGAGTCCGGGTTGGGTGGGGGCGAGTTTGATCGCCGCTTCATACTCCGCGATCGCTTCCACATGCCGATCCGCCTCGGCATTAGCCTGGGCCAGCACCCGGTGCACGCGCCAGGAACCGGGATCGACTTCGAACATGCGGGCATAACTGTTCTTCGAAACCAGCAAGTGTGCGCGCCCGCGGTGGTAAAGTATGTCCCCATCGTCCGGCTTGAGCTTGGCGGCCTTGTCGAGTGCTTCGGCTGCGTCCTCAGGCTTGTCTTGCGCCAGACACACTACTCCCAGCCACATCCAAGCGGAGGCGTCCTTGGGATAGCCGGCAGTCTCCTTCGTAACCGCGGTATGGGCTTTCTCCAGATGATTGAGACGGAACTCCGTGATTCCAAGGAACAGATTAGCTCCATGTAGGTGGGGTTTTAGCGTGAGCGCTTTCTGAAAGCTGACCATCGCCTCGTCATATTTGCCGCGCTCTTCGTTGACCAATCCAAGATTAAAGTGAGCCTCGGCAAAGTTCGGCGACTGCTTGACGATCGCGGCAAAGCCCGCAGCAGCGGCGTCCACGTTGCCTTCCTGCATGGCCTGAGTGGCTTGTGTAAATTGGGTAGAGAGCGCGTCAGATTGCGCCCAGAGATAGGTTGCTCCCGCGAGGAGAACACAGCAAGGCAGCACTCGGAAGGTTGCGCAACTCAAATACCCCAGCGCGCTTTGTTCGGGCGATAGACTCTTCATCACACTCACGGAGAATTCTAACCTGTCGTTCCGCATAAATGCCAAAGGCTGGACTCATCGTCCAGCCTTGTGTCTTGTCCAGATTCGCGAGGTCGCTCAGAACTCGTAACGGATAGTGGCCTGGATCGTTCTTGGACTGTTTAACACGCCATGGCCGCTGCCTCCAGCAACGCCAAAGTAGGCATCACCCGGATATCCGTCGATGCCTCCAAAAGTGTGCCGGTTGGTAACATTCTGGATATCGAACTTTAGCAAGATCGACTGTCCCTCATGTATCTCAGTTCGTTTGATGATGGAGACATCTTCATTTTTAAAGCCGGGACTTCGCCACCAGGATACAGCTGTCGGAAGGTTTCCGAAGACATACCCACCCCCAGCCTTGAGAGAAGCGCCGCTTGGATCAATGAACGCGGAGCAGTTTGCCGGAGTGGGGAGGTTGGCATATTTGGGGTCCCGTGACCAAACCCCGGCGGTGTATTGACAACCACTATTCCAAGTGCTGTCCAGCGCCGGTGTCCATTGCGCCGGATGCGAGCCCAAAACGGATTGGCCCGGAACCAGGCTGTATCGGTAACTCGCGTTAGCATAGGGATTCCCGGTTCCGGAGTAGTCCTCGATGATAGTCGGCGATCCCGCCTGGTAGCGCTGAACGGCGCTGATTTGCCATCCCCCGGCAACTTTGCTTGCGACTCCGTGGTTCAGGTATTTCTTCCCGTATCCCATGGGAAGCTCGTAGAGATAGCTGATGACGAAGGTGTGCGGGATGTCCTGGTAGCTGACCGCCTTTTCGCCTTTCAGGTTGTATGGATTCTGTGCTCCGAACACACCCGAATTGAAGCCCGTTTCAACCGGAAAAGACGTATCAGCGTCCGTGAGTGTCTTGGAGAACGTATACGAGGCCAGCAGATTCAACCCATTTCGGAAACGGCGTTCCAGGGTAGCCTGCAAAGCGTTGTAGGTGGATTGGCCCAAGTTTTCGAGGCAGCAACTGGACGTGATGTTCCAGTACTGCGGGAATGGACGCAGCAGTTGCCCGATGGTGGCGTTCCCGCTCCCGCTCCAGCCGGGTACAAACCAAGAGGGAACGGTCTTCCCCAAGCTGGCGAGAATCGGGGCTGCTGCTGGATCCGTAACCTGCAGGCCTAAATTGGCGCCCAGGTAGTTGTACTGGGGATTCGGCGCGTTGACCTGTGCCAGGTTTGAGAGCAGGCGAGTGGCATGCTGGCCCACGTACGCGATGCTCATAATTAAGTCTGGGGCAATCTGGTGCTGCACCTGGAAATCCCAGTTCTGAACCATAGCGGGCTTCCCATAGCCCGGCGCGACGTAATTGGGATTGGTCGTGGTGAATGCAAGCAGCGTCGGGTCTTTCGTGTTGCTGGGCGGCGTATAGGATGGGAACTTAGCGAGCGACCCCGCTGGTGTGAATTGATCGGGGCTTTGGAATTGCGGGCTGGCAGTCGTTCCGCTGCTGAGGCTGCCGCCGAAATCGGAGTAGCTGAGCGGAGCATAATAGATGCTATAGGCGCCGCGGAACACGGTATTGGGGATGCGGTCCGGAGAGTACGCAAACCCGAAACGTGGACCAAAGGCCTTGTAATAGGTTTGGGCGCCCGTGGCACTCTTTCCGTAAATCAGTGCTCCGGGTTGTCCAGGCGAGGCCGGATTCGTGGCGGTCAACGACAGCACAGATTGCGCTCCGGTCGCCTCATGCCGCGGCGTATTAATATCCCAGCGCAGACCTACGTTCAACGTGAGGTCCCGGCGTGCCTTTATGTCGTCCTGGACGAACGCTGCGTAGTAGTTCTGCACCCACCGCGAAAAATGCGACGTCACTGTCAAATTTTGCTGGTCGGGCAAACCGAGCAGGAAACTCGCCATCGAGTCCCCCGTATTGCCGGCGTTGGGCTGCTGGCTAACTGGGGCGAAAGCGGTCTCTCTGCTGTTAAACACGTAGTTAGGCGATGACGCCCCCGTGCTTTCAAGCGAGTACTGATACGACCGCCAATCAAAACCAAACTTGAGCGAGTGGCGGCCTCGGGTCCACGAAACGCTGTCGGCGACGACCAGCGCATTGGGAATCTGCAGACTGCCGGCGTTATCGCCATAGCTACTGTAGCCGATTGAGTATTGCGCGCCGTTGAACTGAAGCTGCGGAAATGTCGGCCCGCTCGCGCCGGAGATGCCGAGAACGCTCTCCCAGTTGGATCCGTTTGCACTCGGCGCCACGCTGCCCGTCCATATACGATTGAATCCCACCGTGAGGTGGTTCAGTATCGTCGGGCTCGCCATATAATCCCAACCGTAACGAAGATAGTGGGTGAAATAGTCGTTAAAGTAGGTATTTGGCGTGATCGGGGCGGGTAGATCGAAGTTGCTGCTGTTCAGAATATTCTGCTGGCGGCTGTGGTACGAGAAGAACATCTTGCTTTTGTTGGTGAGGTCTTCGTCGATTCGGAAACTGGTCTGTGTGACGACCTTCGGCGTCGTGCCCGCTGGATTCTGATAATTGTTTATGAGCCCGGGAACCCCATTGGCGGGAAGACCGGGGAGATTGGTTGGCGGTAGGTAACTTAGTATCTTCTGCGCCACCGGGCTCAGGTTCGTAATCTTGTTCCCTGCAAAAGGCAGCCGGCAGGTTTGCCCACCGACCACCTGCGTCGTCGAAGGATCGAAGATTTGTCCCTGTAGGACCGGCTGGCCGTTGCAGGGGTTAGTGCCCTCGACAGTAGTTCCTAGAAGAGCCGAAAAATCGCCGCCCCGCTCGGCTGCCGTGGGCAAGGTCAGGATGCCATTCTGCAGACCCACACGGTTGCGGTACTGTTCCCAGGCGAAAAAGAAGAAAGTTTTGTCGTGGCCGTCGTACAGGTGTGGAATCCGCACCGGTCCGCCCAGCGCACCACCAAAATCGTTCTGTCGATCCCGTGGCACTTTTAGCACCGGCCCGCAGCACGCCCACGGCCTGGCATTCATGGCTTCGTTATGGAATAACTCAAAAAGGCTACCGTGGTATTTGTTTGTGCCTGATTTTGTTGTGAAGCTTTCAACGCCTCCCGAGGTATGTCCAAACTCGGCGGTTGGAGTAGCCGTGGTGACCTTGAACTCGGTCAAGGCCTCGACGGACGGAGCGGTTTGATCAAACGCGGTCCCGGAATCGGAGCGTTGCACGCTGGCGCCGTCGAGCAGGATTTCCGAGCCAAAGTTTTGGCCTCCCGAAATCTTTGTTTCATAAATGCCAGCTGCTGGGTGGTCACCCACGGTTCCCTGGCCCGTGGTTCCGGGCGTCAGGAAGATGAAGGTCTCGGGAGACCGAACTCCGCCACTTTGACCTGTGGTGTTCAACATCAGGGGTAGCTCATGAATCTGCTTGTCGCCAATTACGGTGCCGATTTCGGAGCTCTCTGTCTGGATGGTGGGAGCATCCGCCGAAACGGTCACTTCTTCGTTCACGCTACCAGGTTGTAGGGTGATATTGAGCGCAGCGACGGTGTTGATCTCGATCACGGCTCCCTTCTGCACGGACATCTTGAAACCCTTGGCTTCAACCGTGACGTCGTAGCGCCCGATGGCAAGATCATTGACCCGGTACGACCCGGAACCGCTGGACACCGCCTGATAGATGCTGCCGGTGTCAGCCCCCTTGATGGTGATCGCCGCTCCACTCACCGCAGCGCCGGTACTATCCACCACCGAGCCGGCGACTGATCCACGATCCGACTGTGCCACCGCGATGCCTGTCATGCAGACGCATAGAACCCCAGCCGCAAACACTCCCCGCCAACCTCTACAAAAGCGCATCGTGGAGCCTCCTGAGCACTGCTGATAGCTTTTTCCCGCATGAAACCGTACATCATGGGTAGCTCGCTAATACGAAACCACTACTCCCCGGATGTCAAGTGAAAAGTGCAAAGCGCGCGTGGGTTCAGACTGCGAAGCTCAAAACAATACAGTTTTTGGAAGACACACGCGCTCACGTTCGCGTGCATTGCGACGCGTTCACTTCCCACGGCAGTGCAATTCACCATTTCCGCGGAATCACTAAACCGCTTTACGATATGGGCCAAAGTGCTATTCTCTTTCGCGTGACTCACCACTGGAACGTGAGTTCGACGGCGAGAAGTATGCAATTGCGCCGCTCAATCAAAACTGCGCCAGGGCACAATGGAGGGATAGTGTGAAGGGCAAGCTAGCACTCACATTGATTTTCGTTAATCTGGCCGTCCTCGGCGTTTGGTCGCAGCCGCCTTCTCTCTCGACTCCGGCCCTTGAAGCGCGCGCCGACGCGCTGCTCAAGCAACTCTCGCTGGAAGAGAAAATCGATCTCATCGGCGGCGTTGATGACTTCTATATCCGCGGAATCAAACACATCGGCCTCCCCGCGCTGAAGATGGCCGACGGGCCCTTTGGTGTCCGCAATTATGGCCCCTCCACAACGTTTGGCGGCATTGGTCTGGCTGCATCTTGGGATCCGGACCTTGCCCAGCGCATGGGAGCGGTCATCGGACAGGACGCGCGCGCACGCGGTGTCCACTTCATGCTGGGACCCGGAGTGAACATCTATCGTGCCCCGATGTGCGGCAGAAACTTCGAATATTTTGGCGAGGACCCATTTCTGGCATCCCGCACCGCCGTCGCTTACATCAAAGGCATGCAGAGCCAGGGAGTAAGCGCGACTATCAAGCACTTCGCGGGCAACAACCAGGAATATGACCGCCACAACATTGATTCCATCATCGATGAGCGCACCCTGCGCGAGATCTATCTGCCCACCTTCGAGGCTGCGGTCAAAGAAGCGCATGTGGGTGCGATCATGGATTCCTACAACCTGACCAACGGAATCCACATGTCGCAGAACGGACACTTGAACATCGACGTCGCCAAGAAAGAATGGGGCTTCGATGGCATCATCATGTCCGACTGGGATTCCACCTACGACGGCGTCGGCGCAGCCAATGGCGGACTCGATCTCGAGATGCCCTCGGGCAAATTCATGAATCGCGCCACGCTGCTGCCGGCGGTGAAGTCCGGACAGGTGAGCGAAGCGACCGTAGACGACAAAGTTCGCCGCATCCTGCGGACTGCGATTCGTTTTGGCTGGCTCGATCGTGAGCAAACCGATCTGTCCATCTCGCAACTGAACGCGCCGGGCGGGAAGGTAGCGCTTGAGGCCGCGCGCTCGAGCATGGTGCTGCTCA
>Ga0185299_10008389_pt1 | contig 10223 bp, 13 predicted proteins | sample PaiPotPPA55metaG_FD_128002 | JGI IMG/M metagenome (GOLD analysis project Ga0185299, IMG submission 128002) | Iron sulfur acid spring bacterial and archeal communities from Banff, Canada, to study Microbial Dark Matter (Phase II) - Paint Pots PPA... ...
GGTGGCCGGCTTCAGTTCGGAACGGTGGCCGGCATCAAATCGGAATTCCGGCCGACATCAAATCGGAATACCTGGCCGGAATGCGTCGGAATCTGCATCTAAGTGAGACTGGAGCTATGGTGCGGTCTGCAAGCTTTTCGCTCCGGCTTTGCACCCCTCAATTGGCGGCCTTGTCAATTCCCTGCCCGCTGCTGGGCACAGGTTGAGCGATCTCCGTGATCAGCTTTTTGACGAGCATGTCCCCGAATGAGTTTGAGTTTTCCGCGACCATGACGAACGCGCCAGGGCCGCCTATAACGTTGTTGCGATAGTAGTTTGCAAGCCCGCCCAGAGGATTGGTGTGGGCGGAATTCCAAACGGTTGGCGTCTCGGTCAGGATGACAAGCCCGTTAATCGTGACGCCTTTAGCGATAGCTTCGTCCCGTGCCGCAGTGACATCACGGCCGCTATTGTTATCGCCATCTCCCGAAACGTCGATGACACGGCGGCGCGTTTCGTAGGGTGCTCGATCGACTTGGATCATCGCGAAGTCGATCCCGGCGCTGATCGACGTGCTGTCGGCAAATGCGCGCGACGCCTCGACGAGGTGATCGCCGAACAGACGCGCCGTCTTATCATCGCTGATCAGCATCCAATCGATCACGATCTTCTGTGACAAGGGGCCAGACCATTCCACCAACTCTACGGCGATGCGGCCGTTCGGGCCGCTACGAATGGCCTCAATCACCCGTGAGTCGGAGAAAGCCGCCGCGTACCCCGAACGCTGAAGCTGGAACTTTACCTCATCCACGCTGCGCGAAATGTCAGCGGCCAGCACGAGAAGGAGGTCGACGCGCTCGGCAGCGCAAGTGGGCGTCAAACTCGCTATCGCTATCAGCCCGACGACCGCGAGGGTTCGCAGAGCGCGCATTATGCTGTCACCATACTCCTCTGGTGCGAACAGCAGAGGCCGTCGTCCTTCTTCTTTACATCCCGTAGCGCTCACACCGACCACTGACTATCCATAAAATCGCTCCTACCAGGGGACATGGTGAACCTCGGAGCTTTGCTCGCAACATAAACATAATAAACATACGCGGGTGCAAGTTACAGGTTGCCGTACAACTACAACTCGTTCATGCGTTGGCCGTGCGCCAGAATATGCGGTCAATCTTGGTGGCCATGATGAAATCGTTCTCATGCAATCCCTTGATCTTCTTGGTCTGCAGAGAGACCGTGGCATTGCCCCAACCGAAGATGATATTCGGATGATGGCCTTCAGCTTCCGCGAGTTCACCAACTTCCTGGACAAAGGTAAGCGCCTCCCGGAAATTGCGAAACCGGAAACTCCGCTCGATGCGGTGAGCTTCCTCCGGTAGTTGCCAGTCTGGGGCCTGTGCACGAAGGAGCGCAGCTTGCTCGTGCGTGAGGGGAGGAATTCCCCCCGCGACAGGGAGTACAGGTTTTGCTTACAAGCGCTTCGGTCATATTGCTTGCCTCTCGTGCCAACCCTCGCCCGCGCTAATGTTGGCAAACCGTGAACGTAACGTTGCGGTCTCCGCGAGCCAAGCTATTGGAGGGACTGCGATCACGGCCGCTGCTGCGCTCGGTTGAAATCAATTGAGCCGATCTCTGCTCTGGCACCATTACGGCGCCCGGTGCTGTCCGCTTCAATCACCCGCGCCCGGATTTGGTAAGAAGTATTGGAGTTTGTTCGGCTTTCCCTCCCACTCCTTAGAGTCGGGTGGGGGCGCTTTTTTGACTGTAATATTTGGCCAGACTTTCGCGTATTCCGCATTCAGCGACAGCCATTTATCAAGCCCCGGATCGGTGTCGGGCTTGATCGCGTCGACCGGGCATTCCGGCTCGCACACCCCGCAATCGATGCATTCGTCCGGGTGGATGACGAGCATGTTCTCGCCCTCGTAAAAGCAGTCCACGGGGCACACTTCGACGCAGTCCATGAGTTTGCAGCGAATGCAGCTCTCGTTGACGACGTAGGTCAAATTAAAGCGTCCTTTCAGCAGATCGCAGTGCTGAATTCATTCACGGTGCCCTCGCGGTCGCGCTTTGGCTCAAAATGAACGCAGAGGAGACGAGCGTCCTCCGGCTCGATGGGAACGCTGAAAAGTAGGCATTCGAGGGCCGACCCGGTCGCGCTTGTTGAGCTGCAGCATGTTTCACCACCGAGGTAGGCGCAGTCCTGGCAAACACCGAAGTGTCGATGCTCCCCACTCGCAGCTACCGTGGTCAGCACTTTATGCAGGGCGTCATGCATGGCGGTTTGCGCTTCCGTGTCGAGCGAGCCCACGGCGCGCACCAGAACTTCAAATGGATCACGCGCAATCACTTCATTACCCTTTTTCGTCAAGCGGAGAGTGACGCTTCGCCCATCTGCCTGGGATCGCTGTCGGACTAAGTACCCACCCGCCTCAAGCGCCTTAATGGCCTGCGATGCGGTGCCACGGGTCGTCGCTTGAAATTCCGCAAATGCCGAGGGGGTCCGGGAGAACGAGTTGGCGCGGGCGAAGAAGCGGAGCGCCATCCATTGGGCAGGGCTGAGCTCGCCGTCATAGCCCTCGGTTTGCACGAGCCGCCCCACCAGCAGCAGGAGTTCCGCCGTTTCGCGCGCCGACATGATCGCCTCTTCGAAAATATAATGGTGTTTCGAAATTACCTTGACAACCGGCGATTGGCTGATAATTTCGTTTCGAAACTAGTTGGACTGGCCCGTGGGACGACCATGGCGATTCTTACGGCCGAATCCGGCCTAACCCGCTATCTCGAAGAGATCCGGCGGTTCCCCATGCTGGAGCCGCAGGACGAGTACCTGTTTGCCAAGCGTTGGCGAGAGCATGGCGATCGCGAGGCCGCGCACCGGCTCGTCACCAGCCATCTGCGCCTGGTGGCTAAGATCGCCGTGGGCTATCGCGGTTACGGCTTGCCGATCCCGGAAGTGATCTCGGAGGGCAACGTCGGGTTGATACAGGCGGTCAAGCGCTTCGAGCCCGAAAAAGGCTTCCGGCTTGCTACCTACGCCATCTGGTGGATCAAGGCCGCAATCCAGGAGTACATCCTGCGTTCGTGGTCGCTGGTGAAGCTGGGCACGACCGCCAACCAGAAGAAGCTGTTCTTCAATCTGCGCAAGGCCAAGAGCAAGATCTCGGCGCTGGAGGAGGGCGATCTGCGGCGAGACCAGGTCAAGGTCATTGCGCGGCGGCTCGGCGTGACCGAGCAGGACGTGGTCGCGATGAACCGCCGTCTTGGCGGCGACGTGTCGCTCAATATTCCGATCCGATGGGAAGGTGATTCTGGCGAATGGCAGGACTGGCTGGTCGACGAAATCTCCGACCAGGAAACGCGGCTCGCCGAGAGCGAGGAAGCGGACAACCGCCGCAAGGCCCTGGACGAAGCCCTCTGCGTGCTCAATGGCCGGGAGCGGCGCATCTTCGAGGCGCGCCGCCTGGCGGATGATCCGATCATCCTCGATGACCTGGCGTCCGAATTCGCCGTCTCGCGCGAGCGCGTCCGCCAGATCGAGGTGCGCGCCTTCGAGAAGGTGCAGAAAGCGGTGAAGAACCGCGTCGCCGCGACCGGAACTTTGGCGCCCCTGCCGGTGCATTAGGTTCCTGCCCTCGCACGTAGTGTGGTTCGGGCGGCGCAGGCTACCTTATGTGCGGAATGGAACGGTTGAGTAATGAGGCTCTACCTGTTCAGGCAATGGTGCTACTTCATCCGAAAGAGGTGCCCCTGTGTCTTTCCGGTACAGTTTCGAAGATCTGCTGGCGCTTTTACACGGGCACGCTCCGGCGAAGGTTGACGCGGTCGCACTCCATCGTCGGCGCGTTGAGCATGGCCATCTGTCGGTGGGACTCAAAATCCACTGTCTCGGCGACGGGAGTCAGTTCTCTACTCTGGTGGAAGGTCTTGGAGGAGCGCAGAAAATTCTCGATGTCAACTACTACAAACACTCCCACGCCTCGCTGTGTCTTGTGCTGCCCCCGGTGGGCAGTGCTCGTTCGGCGATACTCCTTCTTGAGTGTATCGAGCACTTTATTGGATCTGCGCTTTTCAGTAACCCGGAAATCCAGATCCAGGTATGCTCTCCAGGGAGACTTGGGGCTCGTCGTTCGGCGTTGTTGGCGATAGGGTTCTACTTGGGGTCGGACACGCTACGGCGCTACACTCTGGGAGACCTCGCGACATCCTTTGCGGAAGATCATTACCGCCCGCGCGGAAGACGTTTGGTGCTCTACGATGCGGAAGGAGACTTCGATCAAAATTTTGACTGGTGGAAGGAATCGGGCAAGCATCGCCTTGTGGAGGGTCAACTGCCATTCGAAAACGGCCGCAGCGATCTGCTCACGGGCAGCGGCAGCAGGTTGGACATCCAGAACATCAACTTGCTTGCTACCCTTCTCGTCCATGCTCAGTACCAGGGTTACTGGAATCAGTTCGGCATGCAGTTCCAGGGGGAGATGGAAGCATTGCTGGAGCGGCATGTACTCAACGGTCTCGTCGATGCTCCGTGGGTCCGAACGGATGATGCAGAGAGCGACGACGACGATGGGTTCTTTGCCGCTCTCCAAGAGCTTGTTGCGTACGCTTTTGAAGAGAGTGCCCGTATCAAGAAGGAAGGCTGGCACGAGAAACCAGTCAGGTCATCTCGCGGAATTCTGCAGGAAGTTCAGACTTTGCTTCAGAAGTACCGCAGTGAGTTAGTCAGGCAATCCCAGTTGCTCGATCAAGGAGGTCGCGCGTGATTCGTGCTCATCAACCCGGCTCGGAACCCATCGATATTCCGGAGACAATTCCCAATCCGGTTGTGGTACCCAAGCCAACACCTACTCCGACAGAACCCGCTCCCAAGGAGCCAGTTCGGATCCCGGAGAAGGTTCCCTAGCGCGGCGTCTCAACGGCAGGCACTTGTACGCCTGGCGTGCCGTCGACAGCGAAGGCGAGGCGCTGCTCGTCCTTCCTCAAGGCATTGCGCACAACCCTTCGTCTTGCGGGAGACGGCGAGTTTGAATATCGGATAAAAGCATGAACGAGCCGCACGAGCGTGTCGTGCGGGAAAGTGAGTTGCAAGGGCGTGTAGTCCGCTTACCCCTCCGGACCTGCTGCAATTTCGCACCGGCCTGATCCGATTATGATCGTCGCGGCACCGTCCCTCGTAGTCGAGCTGGCATACGCAAGATTGCCGTTTTGCCGGTCGAGCTCGTAGGACGTGTCGCCGCGAGCAGCGCTAATCCAGTGATCATTAAACCGATGGACTGTAAGCGGCGTGCCATCTGCAAGCACGAAGGTTTTCGCCGCCTCATCAATCCAGAAGCCCAAGTGCTCTTCGACGCTGGACGCAGTACTTCCCCTCGGTGTGTCCGCGATAACTACTTTCTTTGTCAGGCAGTTTAGGAAGCTTCGAGCCAATGCAGGCTCGATCCAGCCGATGAGGGCCATCATGAGCAGTGCACACCCTCGAATGACGCTGTTCATTGCTCCAATTTGCGATTGCAGGCACGTCCGCCGGGGGGCATAATTTGACCACTGGGCCATAACCTTGATGGTAGAGGCTTCGGGAGCATGAGGCATGAGGCCCCATGCGCAATTCTTGCTTTTGTCGGTCGGGGCTGGGGACAACAGAGGAGGTCCTTCAGCATGTGCGATTATAGCTTACAGACCGTAAGGTCACGACCGGCGAACGTTGGTGAGAAATTGAGAACGCGGCACTTCAATACCGGTACAATCGGATTTGCTGCGCCGGAAGATACCAATATGGCGGTTTGTGTTCTTCCGGGCACCGAGCTTGCCTTCGCCACTCCGGTAACGTGCAGTGGACGCGGGCTGTTTGCTTGGAAGCCGAAGGTGGTCAAACACACGACGGCCATCTTTCGGCAAGTCAACAAGGACAACCCGCGAACGCATCATGATGCGTTGGAATTTCCCGATGGGCAAATGGTCCAATTGACTGATTTGTGGGAAGGTCAGGAAGCAACGGTGCTTCAGCTTCCGGCGCAACCTGCTACAGCAGCCGAAATGAAGGCCCAAGAACGGGTTCCACACGTCGGTTAATTTACAAGACCCAAAGGGTTCCTTAGGCCGCCTTCGCCCCGGAGCGACCCCGCCCACAACGCAGCCGGACCGCGGAGGTTCGGCGTGCTATCGTTTGAACATTGAATATTTGGGCCTCAGCGGGAGGTGGATGTGAGGCGGCGGGAGTTCATCGCCCTTGCGTAGACATCTCCATCACCTGCGATCTTGAATCACAATGACGAGGCAGAGGGAATCCCCTAATGTCAACAGGACCTACCATGATGAATGACGTAACGCTGAAGCAGATCGGGGATTCTCGGTACCTCCACCTTTCGGCCTTCTCGATGCACTGAAGTCGGCAACCGTGATCCAATGGAACGGCCTATTCCGAACAACGGCATATTGGTGCCCATGAGCAACTCTCCTCGGCTCATCTTCAAATACAAGCGCATTGCAGAGGGCGACTGGCAAATCGAGGCTCACTACCCCGGAGCCGAAATTCGGTACATTAAGGGGTTTAAGAGCAAAGCTGAAATTGATGAGTGGCTGCAAGGAAGGCGGCGCATAGATTGGCTGAGATCGCAGGGCTACGCGAAATGACCATCCGCAAGAAGCGCCCCAGAAACGTCAGCCAACCCGCCAAGCTGGTGGTCGATATCGCGTGAGGTGGACGGCCCGACCGTGTTCCAGCATGCATGCTTCCCGATATTGGGGAAGAATAGGCCGCCTCAGTTTGCCGGCTGGTCCTCAAGGGCGCTACAAGGGAAAAACAAATGCAGGACCTTGTGCCATGGCCAATAACGCTCTGATTAATCTACTTGCTTGGTGCAAGCGCGAGCGTGAGAGGCTTCAAATGCAGCGGGAAATGCTGCAATCAGGCCGGTTTCGGATTTTCGAGAAGGACGACTCAGGTCAGCAGAGGGACATATCCAACCAGCACATTGAGCAGATTGCCGCCAATATTGCTGAGTTGGATAGGATCATCATAGCTGATTACGAAGCAAAGACTGTCTAGGGACTCCCTCGTTTTTGCCCCATCTCTTGCACTGGGCCACATCCGCTTCCATCCCGCCGGCATAATCCGGCATCCAGCTGAAATGGGCGAGGATTCGAACTCGCAGAAGGCGATTGCTGAACGCGCTTCAAATCGCTTCGGCAGTGCAACTAAATTCTGCTGATGTGCCAAGCACTTCGTCAACCTGACGTTTGAAGGTTCGAATCCTCTCAGCCCAGCCATGGAGTCGTCGGGTCTCTGAACCCTCACCAAGCCGCGGTGGCGAAGAAATTTGTCCGAACAGTACTGCTCCGGCGAACGGAACAAGTTCGGTCGGGGAATTGTCGGTGCTGCGATAGACGATAGCCATCATTGCCCGCCTCCCGTTTGAGGCGCAGTTTGCGGCCCACGCATGAGCTGGTCGAGTGGCAGATAAGGGACAATGCCACCCGTCGCTCCGGAATCCATGATGATCTTATCGGTGCCTCCAAACAGTCGTTCCATGGTTTCCAGATACATGCGCCGACGAGTGACCTCGGGCGCTCTCTTATATTCGTCGTAGATTTTAAGAAAACGGGAGGTCGCGCCCTTAGCCTCGACGACAGTTTGCTCGCGATAGGCTTCGGCGTTCTGGGTGATCTGCGCGGCACGGCCGCGTGCCTCCGGAACAACCTTGTTGGCGTAGGTCTGCGCCTCGTTCTGCGCCCGCTCGAGGTCGGAGCGGGCAGCCTGCACGTCGCGGAACGAGTCGATCACCTGAGACGGTGGATCGACCTTTTGTAACTGCACCTGCGTTATCTGAATGCCAGAGCCATACTTATTGAGCGTCGACTGCATCAGCTCTTGCACGGCGGTCTCGATAGGCTGTCTCTCGGTCAGGACTGGCTGAAGGCTCGAGCGGCCGACAATTTCGCGCATGGCGCTCTCGGCAACCGCCTTCACCGTTCCTTCGGGCTGCTGGATGTTGAACAGATAATCGCTCGCACCGCCAGGCTTGACCTGCCAGAGTATCGAAAAATTGACATCGACGATGTTCTCATCACCAGTGAGCATCAGACTCTCCTCCGGCACGTCGCGCATTGTGGTGCCGCGACGCAGATCCCCGAAGAGCCGCATGCCGATGTCGATGCGGTTGACGCGCGTGACTTTAGGCGTGAGCACCGACTCGACGGGGTATGGCAGATGATAATTGAGACCGGGTTTTGCGTCGCGCACGTATTTGCCGAAACGCAGGACCACGCCAAGCTCGTCCGGATCGACGCGGAAAAAGCCTGAAAATCCCCAGATGGCGATTGCGGCAAGCACCAACAGGCTGAGCCCTCTGCCGCCGAGATTTCCGCCCGGCAGTGCGTTGCGCAGCTTGTCCTGGCTGCGCCGCAGGAACTCTTCGAGATCGGGTAGTGTAGGTCCCGACCCCTTGCCACCTCCTCCCCCTCCCGTTCCCCAGGGTCCGCCGCCCTGATTGCTCGACGGCATCAGCTGTCTCCTCGCTACGCCAGCTCGAGAGGCCAGCGCTGTTGGGCGCCGGTTATAGGTGCGGTGTCATCCCGTGACAACGCTGCCCCCACGCATCCGGCCCGGCGCGGATTGTCGATCGGAAGAGTGAAGGCAGCGAACCGCCGGAAGCGTTAATCCAAGCAGGTGAACCGCAGGGAAATTGTTAAATTAACCGACGGGAAGCATTATTCGCCCTGATACCCGCCGCCTGATAATCGGCCACCATTTCTCGGTCCAGGCTCTTCATCGCGGCAACCCAATGCATGTTGCCGTCGCCCATCAGGGTGAAATGGGTGTCGACGCCCTCGGCTGCGAAAGCCTGCGCGAGCGCGGCATAGATCGGGCATGAGCACGCTTGCGGCGCGGCACGAGCATTGTGCATGCGCGATTCTTACAAGTAGAGAAATTGGACAGTGGACCACCGCTGCCATGTAATCGGAGATCGTTAACCTGAGACGGCCAGAATCAAAGAACTCCGGTCAGTGATCTCTAAAAAACATTTCCGAGCTTCGGCACACATCCCCGTCCAACCTTTCACGAACTTGCTCGCGGCATAATAGTTGGGGTGCTTGGAGATACCCAAACGCTCGCAATTCCCATTCGATAGCCTCGTAGTTTTGATATTGACCCGACCGAGCCAGCCTATAGGCCAAATTCCACATGCGTTCATCACGTTCTCGGGTCATCTTTGGTCTTCTATGGTCGCTGTGGCCCTGCTTGTCCCATGATGAATGACGCTACGCTGAAGCAGATCGCAGCAGTCAAGGCGATTGTCAGCAAAGGGAGCCACGTCTGGATATGGAGCCACATCTAGCGATCCTCCAGGGATCGCCCCTTTTTGAAATATGCGCCTATCGGTCAATGGAGTCTGTATAAAACTGCTCACCTCTTAGAAAAGCACCAGGGATTTTCGGTACCTCCACCTCGCACTCCTCGCAGAACTTCGCCCCGTACACTTCGAACACCTCATCAGGACTTCTTCGGGTGGTAACGAGTCGGCGACAGTGGTCAACAACAACGCGGCGGCGGTGCTGCTCGTTGCGAACACCTTGGCTCGGCGGCGCGAAGTCGTCGTATCACGCGGCGAGCTGGTCGAGATCGGCGGATCATTTCGCATCCCCGAGATCATTGCGAGCACCGGTTGCCGGCTTCGCGAGATCGGCACCCGTAAGGTCAAAAAATTCATCTCAGGCACGTCCACCCATTTATGCCGCCTCTCGATGGTAATACCGCAAGAGCCCACCCAGTCTCTCGCGGCATTGAACCGGCCCCGCGCGACGAATATTCGTGTCCCGAGGGAACAGCAAAACATTGCGATTTCCCTGATGATTCCGTTCCGCATGGAAATGTTCGGTATATTCGCTCAGCGCGTGTCGCAAGGAGCGGTTGCGCGCATGGTTATCGCGGTGCCGACCGGCGTCAAGGTGTTCTCGTGGATCGCCAGACGACTGCCGGGCTGGGGCGGCAGGATTCGAACTCACGCATTCCGCATCACTCGGAGCTGTCTAGCCCGAACTTCCCATATGATTGGGGCGGATCTCATGGCCCCGGTTAAGCTCCTCAGCTCTTCTGCGGGAGCGCTCGGGTTCGATGACGATCATTCGGAATGCAAAGTTTCGAATCCTCCCGCCCCAGCCAGCCAGTCCAGTCTCCACCGCTACACATGGTGAGGACCCTGAAAACCGCGCGGTACCGCGGCATTTCGCAGATATGGCGTAGTCTC
>Ga0185299_10008393_pt1 | contig 10219 bp, 7 predicted proteins | sample PaiPotPPA55metaG_FD_128002 | JGI IMG/M metagenome (GOLD analysis project Ga0185299, IMG submission 128002) | Iron sulfur acid spring bacterial and archeal communities from Banff, Canada, to study Microbial Dark Matter (Phase II) - Paint Pots PPA... ...
GAAAGTCTGCTATGAGTCGCTAACCTTGGAAAGCTGTGAGAGAAGCCCGGCCGGGACTACCGCGCCGGGCTTTTTGCTTGGCCAATCGTCAGCGAGCGGAAAGGCTGAACCGATGCAGCCGACCCGGCGTAAGCGCTTGAGAGCGCAGGAAGAACGGCGCAATGAGACGCACACCCATTACCTGTGGAGGGACGCAGGCGAAAGTCTCGAGGACGTGCGGGAGCGTTTTCGCCGGATGGTCGAGCTGGGACGCGCCGATGAGAACGACGACTACATCATCTTTCGCTGGGAGTGGTGATCGCGACGTTCGGTCATGAATCGCTGGTCATTTCCCTGTTATTTCCCTGTTATTCCCTGTTCCGGATCCTGCCGTTTCGACAGATGTCCTTGTTTATACTCACTTTTTTGCAGATTTTGGCCGTTGCCCCGCCCCCTTTACAGGGATTTACAGGGGAAGCCGCAATGGGGGCTTGGGGTGCACCCCAACACCGATAATGGGCTTTCAAACCTGCTTTAGCACCAGGCCGGCGTTTCGGTAACAGAGAGGAGGATCATGCCTGCTTCACCGAAAGGTCCCGTCGCAACCGCGGTCCTGACCAAGTCCGCGCCGCCGACCGCCAATCCTGGCAAGTGAACCTCACCGCCGCACTCGACTACCGTCCAGGAGCCACTCGTGGTCCTTCACCCGCCATTGACGACCTCTGCGCGCCTTCGCAACAAAATACGCCCCACTGAGTCCGCTGCACCCCGGTCAACCGACATTGGCAAGCATTCCGAGGAGGGCTCCTTCGTGCCATGAGCCGACATATGCAGTGCAGCAAAATCCACTAATGATGCTTCAGCCCCGCCTCTCCTGTGTGGGTCGGATTGGCAGCCACCACTGTCCTTCGGATCGTCCACAATCCTCGGCAGCCGGATCGTGAAGGTCGAACCGCGGTCAGGCTCGCTTTCGACAGTGATGTCCCCGCCCATCATCTGACAAAAGCGCCGGCTGATAGCGAGACCAAGCCCGGTCCCGCCGTATTTGCTCGCAGTCGTCGACGAAGCCTGGGAAAACTCCTGAAACAGCTTTCCCATCTGCTCCGGCGTCATGCCGATGCCGGTGTCGGTTACCGCGATCGAGACCCAGTCGCGGCCATCCTCTTGCCCCTGCCGCGCGTCGATGGTGATGGTGCCGTGGTCGGTGAATTTATTGGCGTTGCTCAACAGGTTCAAAAGCGCCTGCCGCAGCCGCATCGGGTCGGCATGCAGCGTCCCGATCGCAGCGTTACACTGGACCGCGACCTGGTTGGCGTTCTTTGCCGCCATCGGCTCAATCGTCTTGGCCACGTCCTTAATCACGGGCACCACCGGGAACGTTTCGAGGTGAAGCTCCATGCGCCCTGCCTCGATCTTCGACAGGTCGAGAATGTCGTTGATCAGCGCGAGAAGGTGCCGGCCCGCGCCGAGCACGCGATCGAGCGGCTCGATGTCCTGCTTCAACGCCTCCGCATCCTCCCGCAGCATTTCGCTCACCCCGATGATCGCGTTGAGCGGCGTGCGCAGCTCGTGGCTCATATTGGCGAGGAACTGCGACTTGTGTTGGCTCGCCTCCGCGAGCTGTCGGCTCTTGTCCTGGATTTCGTCGAACAGCCGCACGTTCTCGATTGCAATCACCGCCTGATCGGCGAAGGTCGTCACCAGCTCGATCTGCTTGTCGGTGAACGGGCGCACCGCACGGCGCGTCAGGACGATGACGCCAATTGGAATACCTTCTCTCAGAAGTGGAACTCCTAGCATAGTGCGAAAGTTGGCGATGCGTGGCGCCTCGGATGTGTATTCCGGATCGGCCAAAACGTCGGGAATGTGAATGATTTTACGCTCAAGCACCGTTCGCCCTGTCAGCGTCCCTCTTCCTTCCATTGCGTGGCCGGCAAAGTAATCCTTCAATTCGGCAGGAAAGCCATAGCTGGCGATACGCTTTAAACGCCCCGCAACTGGGCGAGAAATCGACGCCATCTCCGCCTCACAGAGACGTGCGGCCGACCCCACCAGAGTATCTAGGACGATCTGAAGATCGAAGGTCGAGCGGCTGATGACCTTGAGCACGTCGGCGGTGGCGGTCTGCTGCTGGAGCGATTCGCGCAATTCGTTGAGCAGCCGCGCGTTCTCAATCGCGATGACAACCTGTTTGGCAAAATTACTGACCAGTTCGATCTGCTTGTCATTGAATGGGCGGGGCTCCCGGCGGCGCAACAGAATGGCGCCGACCGCAATCCCCTCGCGCAGCAGAGGTACGGCTAATGTCGCGCGAAAGCCATAGCGACGGGCGGATTCCGTGGCCCCTGCATATTCGCTGCTGTGAAGAAGGTCCGGGACATGGATCGTTCGCGCTTCGAGCACCGCCCGGCCGGTCGTCCAGTCACTGCTGAGTGCATGCTCGCGCTGAAGATCGATAGGCCCGGAGTGAGCGCGATCCACCAACATGTTGCCGTCGCGCAGCATGATCGTCGCGTCGAGCGCCTCGCACAGACGCGCAGCGCTTGCCGCGACCGCGTCCAGCACCGGTTGCACGTCGGCCGGTGAGCTTGAGACCACGCGCAGCACCTCGGCGGTCGCCGTCTGCTGCGCCAGCGACTCGCGCAGCTCGTTGAGCAGTCGCGTGTTCTCGATCGCGATAACAGCCTGCCTCGCGAAATTGCTGACCAGCTCGATCTGCTTTTTGGTGAAGGGGCGTACTTCCTGTCGAAAGATGGAAATAGCTCCGATTAGCTCATTCTGCTTGAGCATCGGCACGACTACGTGAGTTCGCGCGCCCGCCAGTTCGGCGGAGCGGGGTTTGACATGTTCTGCCGCCGCGTCGTGGGTATGCACCCTCTTTTTGGTCCGCATCATGCGGTAAAGAGGCATTCCGGGCTGCGGCTTAAACGGCTTTTGCAGCAAGTCGTCAACGAGGGCTGGCGGGGCGCCAACCATAACGCGCGCGTCGAACGAGCCTTCGCTCACGCGATGCAGCATGAGCATGCCAAACTTGGCCTCGCAGATGCGCACGGCATGCGCCAGGATCGCTGCAAACACTGCCTGAAGGTCGCCCGGCGATGAACTGATGAGTTTGAGAACTTCGGAGGTCGCGAAGAGCTGCTCCACCGCGTCGTCGCGCTCCCGGGCGAGCCGCGTGACGTCTGTGTCTTTGCTTGAAGCGGAAGGACGCCGATTGCGCGCAGCCTTTGACGCGGCGTCGCGCTTCGCCTTGATCGTCTGCTGCGTCTTCGCTGGCTTGCGGCTCGCTGTCCGACGCCGTCTCACCTGGCCCTCCATGGGCGGACGACCTCAGCCTAGCACAGCAGCAAGTGGGTTGTGCAGCACAGCAAATTATCGCTCGCTGGTCCGAGATGGGTCATTCTGTGCCGTAGAACCCTCCCAGCGAGCATCCACTGGCGGCCGGAGTGGTCCGAAACCCGACGTAATTTCAATATCCTCCGGCCCTTGGGAGATCATGGTCATCCTCTCAGTAACCAAGGAGTATGACCCATGCGAGACCACGAAAACCACTCGCTAACGCCCCGCAGCCGGCGACTTGGAACAAGGGCAAGTTGATCGGCGCAAAACCGCCTCTCCGCCCAAAGCATGTCTGGTCAATCCGTACCAAGTTGCAAATCGAGGGGCGAACCCGCGATTTGACGATGTTCAATGTGGCGATCGACAGCAAGCTACGCGGCAGCGATGTCGTCGCCCTCAAGGTCGAGGACGTGGCTCCGAACGGATATGCAGTGGATCGGGCGACCGTGCGTCAAAAGAAGGCTGGACAGCCTGTCAGGTTCGAATTGACAGAGCAGACCCGGCAAGCCATCGACGAGTACGTACGGACCGCCGGCAGGAAGCCCGGTGATTTTTTCTATTCCCAAGTCGTCGCAACCGGGACCGGTCCATTTCGACCCGGCAGTACGCACGGCTTGTGTCCAACTGGATCAAGAGTGTTGGCCTCGACGCAAGCCGCTTCGGTACTCATTCGTTGCGGCGAACAAAGGCAAGTCTAATCTATCGCCGGACAGGAAATTTGCGCGCGGTCCAGCTTTTGCTCGGCCATCGCAAAATTGAGAGCACCGTCAGGTATCTTGGCATCGAGGTTGATGATGCGTTGGCGATAGCGGAACAAGTTGATGTGTGAATTACCTGGGCAGAGCAGAATCGCTCTGCCCACGCACTTGGTACTACTGCTTGAGAAGCAGCACTCCGACAACTGAATGACCTTGAAGCTTATCAAGGATTTGTACGCGAGCACGCTCGAACGCGGCGTCCCGCAACTCCTCGGGAAGATTGCCGGTATTCTGCTCCTGAACGCGACGTTTGGCGATCAACGAGCTGATCCCCAGTGCTCCTGCTTCCGCTGCTTTCTCGTCGAAGTACTTGGCACTTAATGACAGACGTGTAGGAGCGAGATCGATCGCGGCAAGGGTACCGTCAAGTTGAACATCTTGAACGGCGAACCCAGAATTCTCCGTCCATCCAACTATTGTCTCGCCTTCAACCACCGCACAGAGAGTTGCGGAGATGACGGGGCCGCCTGGTGAACACCGGTCATTCGGCCCAAGTTTTTTGTTCACGCTCACTGGCATCCATCGGTTACCCCGCAACACCAGGTGAGAAATAGCGATACTCTTGGGCGAATCAGTCACTTAAAGCCGGTCCCAATTCCGGGGCGCTCAGCAGGGCTCAGATCGCCGATCGTACTGCGCAAATTCGGTGTTCGGTAGAGGCATGGCGAATCCCAAGCCGGGTTAATCGGCAGCGGTGAACACGCGGGTGATTGGTCCGCTTACCCTCCGGGATTTCCGCGAGAGCGGACATTCCGGGTTGGCCTGGTCGTGCCACAAGCGGACTCCTGCACCGCAACAAGAAACGCCCTATTCGATAACCTCGTCCGCGCGAGCGGACAGCGTCGGCGGCACATCAATGCTGAGTGCTTTGGCGGTGCTCAGATTGATCACGAACTCAAATTTGGTTGACTGCACGACCGGGAGGTCAGCGGGCTTAGCGCCTTTGAGAATCTGTCCGGCATAGTCGCCCATTTGGCGATACGCCTCGCTAAGGTTTGTACCGTAGCTCATGAGGCCGCCGGCCACAGCGAACTCACGCCATTCATAGATCGCCGGCACCGCATGCCGCGCCGCTAGCACGACAAGCTGTTGATGTCGGTTGAAGAAGAATGGAGATGCACAGACGAGCAGCGCGCCGGCACGCTGCTGGACAAGGGTCGCGAATGCGGCATCGAAATCACCTTCGACATTAGCGCGCAGCACAAGAAGTTGCACGCCTAGGTGAGCCGCCGCTTCCTGCGCATTCCGCACCTGGTTTTCGGCAGGCGAATAGTCCGGATTGACGAGCACCGCGATCGTCGTGACTTTGGGAACCATTTCATGCAACAACCCCAGTCGCTTCGCCTCGAGTTCTTGCGTGAAGAAAAATACCCCCGTGATGTTGCCACCGGGCCGATTGAGGCTGGCCACGAGGCCAAGCGCAACCGGGTCGCCGCCCATTCCGAAGACAATGGGAATTGTCGCCGTCGCCTGCTTTGCGGCGAGTACCCCGTCGTTGCTGGACACAACGAGCACGTCAACTTGGCGGTCAATCAGATCGGCTGCGAGCAGCGGAAAACGATCATAGTGACCGTCCGCAGAGCGGTATTCAACCGCCACATTCTGCCCGTCGACATAGTCGGATTTCTTCAGGCCCGACATGAAGGCCGCGATTAGCTGGCTGCGCCATCGCGTCCCGCCAGTCATGAATCCGATCACCGGCATCCGCTGTTGCGCGCGTGCCGCGAGCGGCCAAGCTGCCACACCGCCGAGCAGCGTGATCAACTTGCGGCGTTTAAGCCGATCGAATTGCATACGATGCCCCACATGCCGGGATCGCCAGGCAGGATACCGAATTGGCGGGGATCAGTCAGCGGTATTGAAGGGCTTTTACAACTGCTCCCGCCGCAACGGGTCATAAGCCTCGGAGGCGATCGGGGCCGGGGGCCAGTCTATGTCCGCAGTGCCTCCAATCGCGTCGAAATTTTGTGCACCGCAGTGAAAGACGCCAAGTGTCAATTGCACGCATTACCGCGCCGCAGCATTGCGCGCAGCCAAGCGTTTCCGAGTCGTGCCACAAGGAGACTCATGCACTGCAGCAAACGGAAGCTCTATCGATCTATGTTCATCCGGCCCTGGCAGGCACGACGAGCCGTCCAAGAGATGGCCCCCGTCGCACAGTAAGCACCGTTTTTGCGGATTGAGGGGTTACCTTCCTCGAGAGTGCGAGCTTGCGGTTACGCGACGATGCTTTCCCCTCCTAGGAAGGAGTGCCTTGTCTTCCCTGAACTGCGGGGGACGAAGTCCTGCCGCGTCAGACCTCGCGATATCTCGCGCGAGCTGCATCACGGTGCGACATGCCAGTGTCAACTGCCCGTGACGCGACATGGCTAAGGCAATATGGCGAGGTACGACTGGATCAATCAATTTCGATGATTGCAGGTGGTAATCCTTCGATGCAGCAGCGATAGCATAGGGGCCCAACAAGGCGTAGATGCCCCCTTCAGAGACGATATGCGTTTGCAAGCTTAATGAGTCTGCCTCCAAAGCAACGTTTAGCGAAACGTCATGCTCGCTGCTGAGTTGTTCCAGGTGATTGCGCCAGCTACTCGGGCGGCAAAACAGCACGAGTGGCAGATTGTCCAGTGCTGAAAACGGCACTGTTCGCCGGGATGTCAGTGGATCACCGGCTGCGCTGACGAGATATGTTGACGCCTCGACGAGATAAATATCGCCATCTCTTGGTGATGGGCTTGTTCGATAAAGGATTGCAAGGTCGACACTGCCATCCTCTAGCCACGTCTCAAGCTCAGCACCTTGTCCTTCCCGTACTGCAAGTTGAACGAGCGGGTATTGCTCCTTTAATCGCTTATAAAGGGTGCTCACCAGTGGATGAGCCGTCGAAGGCAGACTGCCAACGCGTACCTTGCCAATCGGGGTCCCCGCCGATGTGCGGACATCATTGGCAAGCTGCTCGGTGCTGGCCATCCAAGCTCGCACTTTCGGAGCTATGCGCTGCCCAAGCTCGGTCAGTACGACCCCTCGACCTGTGCGCTGGAAGAGCCGCCCTCCGCACTCCTCCTCGAGTTCGCTGATCTGGCGGCTGATATGCGGTTGGCTTGTGCCGTATGCCACGGCGACCTTGGTAAGACTCCCGAACTCGGCGGCGTCAACGAACAGTTTCCATGCGGCGTAGTCCATTTGCGGCCTCCACCTATACCCATTTCATTATAGCTGAAATGTGGGATCTGAGTCTTCAGATATATGGTGGGGCCATATAGTTTCTCTGCACCGCGATCGGCACAAGGTGCGCTCTGGAAGTGTTCCTCGGACGGTCCCGCCACATCGATCCCAACGGAGGAAAATACATGCAAGCCCTAGATCTCAGAGGTCTCGTCCCCGCGCCGGTTACCCCATTTACCCGTGACGGTGAGGTCGACCATGCGGCGATCCAGCGACTAGGCTCCTGGCTCGGCAGCTTCAAAGGCGTCAAAGGCCTGGTCGTTCTCGGTCATGCGGGGGAAGGGACCTTTCTTACACCCGACGAGCAGACCGCTGTCATTGAAAGCTTCGTCAAATCAGTAGGCGGAAAAATCCCCGTCATCGCCGGTATTACACTGGAAGGCACCAAGGTCGCTGCACTGGAGGCAAAGCGGGCCGTAAAGGCCGGGGCCCAGGCCGGGCTGCTCTACCCCTCACACGGCTGGCTGCGGTTCGGTTATCAAAAAGGAGCGCCGCAAGACCGCTATCGCGCCATTTACCAGGAAAGCGGCTTGCCGCTGATCCTGTTCCAATATCCCGACAACACGAAAGCGACATACAACCTCGAGACCCAGCTCGAGATTTCGGCGCAGCCCGGCGTTTTCGCCATGAAGAACGGGGTGCGCAATATGCGCCGGTGGGACACCGAAATTCCGGTCGTTCGTCGTGAGCGTCCCAATCTTCAGATTCTCACGTGCCATGACGAATATCTGCTGCACACGATGTTCGACGTGGACGGCGCGCTAGTGGGATATGGCGGCCTTGCACCCGAGCCGCTCATTGAAATGATTGCGGCCGGTAAGGCCAAGGACTACGCGAAAGCACGAGCGATCCATGACTGGCTGCTCCCGGTGACACGCACTGTCTATCACCGCGGGTCGCATATGGAAGGATCGGTTGCGCTCAAGCACGGCCTTGTCGCGCGTGGAATTCTCGAGCACGCAACGGTTCGCTCCCCGTTGTTGCCTCTTGAGCCGGGCGCCGAGGTTGAGATCGCCAACGCGCTGCGCTCCGCTGGCCTCATACCGGCTGCCCGATCAGCCCAAGTCCGCGCCGCGTAGCACGCGGCATTGCAGCTAAACGGCGGAGCTAAAGGGCTCCGCCGCTATAAAGCAGGAGCGATACCCCCGTTCCCGCGAGCGCGTTATTGCACCATTTTGCGGACCGTTGCGCTGCTCTCGTTTAGACAGATCGCATACCAAACAAAAAGAAATCAGCCTTTGAAATGGAGGAAACGATGTTGATGCAAACGCCAGAGTTAGCGCTTGGGGCTGGCACTTTCGAGGCACAAGCCGAGATCAGCGCCCGTCTGGAACGGCTTCCCATCACGCGCCAGGTCTTCTGGGCGCGCAACATTATCGGCGCTGCAACTTTTTTTGACGGATACACGATCCTGGCGATCGCTTACGCCATGCCGGTGCTCGTGCGTGAATGGAAGCTGACGCCCCCGGAAGTCGGCATGATCCTTTCCTTCGGCTATCTCGGCCAACTCGCGGGCGCGGTCTTCTTTGGTTGGCTGGCGGAGCGCATTGGCCGTCTACGTGTCTTGCTTATCACAGTGCTGCTGTTCGTCTCGATGGACATCGCATGCCTGTTCGCATGGGGTGCGTGGTCGATGATTTTGTTCCGATTCGTCCAGGGTATTGGCACAGGGGGTGAGGTGCCGGTGGCGAGCGCTTACATCAACGAATTCATCGGCGCGAAGCGGCGGGGCCGCTTCTTCCTGCTCTATGAGGTCTTGTTCCTGGTGGGTCTTGTGGGTGCTGGGCTCATCGGCTCCCTCCTGGTGCCGGCCTATGGCTGGAAGGCCATGTTCATTGTCGGCCTTGTGCCTTCGATGCTTATGATTCCATTGCGCTGGTTCATGTCGGAGTCGCCACGCTGGCTCGCAGCGAAAGGGCGCTATGAAGAAGCCGACGAAATTGTCTCTCGACTTGAAAAAAGTGTAGTCGACAGTGGCCGGCCACTAACCCCACCTGCGCCCATCACGACAACGTTCCAATCAGAAGCAAAGTCGAGCTGGCGCGAACTGTTCACGGGCATTTATCGCAAGCGAACCTTGACGATCTGGACGTTATGGTTCTGCGCGTACCTGGTCGCTAACGGCACAATCACGTGGCTGCCGACGCTATATCGGGAGACATTCAAGCTGCCGCTTCAGACTAGTCTTGCATATGGCTTGCTCACGTCAGTGGCGGGCGTTGTTGCTGCTGTTATCTGCGCCCTCTTGATCGATAAAGTCGGTCGTAAGCGCTGGTACGCGCTAGCGTTTGTAGTGGCGGCATTGCCCTTGGCCCTCCTCGCCATCCTCGGTGCCGAATCCGCCACGCAAGTGCTCGTACTGGCCGGGCTTTCCTACGCTATCGTTCAGACCATTACCTTTTCACTGTATCTCTATTCGGCGGAACTCTATCCAACTCGATTGCGGGCGTTAGGCACCGGCCTTGGCAGCGCTTGGCTGCGGCTCGGCTCCTCCAGCGGTCCAATGCTTGTTGGGTGGATCATTGCCGGATTCGGCATCCAATATGTGTTCGGCCTGTTTGCCTGCGTAGTTTTGGTGGGTGCAGTGGTTACGTCGCTGTTCGCAATAGAGACGAAAGGGCGTGTTCTAGAAGAGCTGTCGCCGTAGTTCTACGGTCACAGCGCTCCACCACTGCATGTTTCGGTTATCGTATCGCCGACAACCTCCTAGGTTGGTCCGCTTACCCTCCAAGACTCTCCGTCATCGCGGACATCGCGGCGCGGCCGAGTCGTGCCAGCAGCGGTCGTGAGCAGATGCAGCAATGAGGCCTTGACGCGGTAGGGACGCTCATTACTGAGCGCCCCCCGCACAGAACCGTACGTGCGGCTTTCCCGCATACGGCTCCCACCTCGGGTGTGTGACGGCGAAGCGATCGCTCGGC
>Ga0185299_10008396_pt1 | contig 10217 bp, 9 predicted proteins | sample PaiPotPPA55metaG_FD_128002 | JGI IMG/M metagenome (GOLD analysis project Ga0185299, IMG submission 128002) | Iron sulfur acid spring bacterial and archeal communities from Banff, Canada, to study Microbial Dark Matter (Phase II) - Paint Pots PPA... ...
AGATTGGACAGAATCAAAGTGCTGGCCGCTGAAAGCACCAGAATGAATGGCCAGTTACTGGCGGCGGCTTTGGCGCAGGACCGCCAACTGGAAGTCATCGGAGTCGCGCCGAAATCGCCCGTCGATATTGGGCGCCATCGAAGCCAACAGGCAAGATGCGTCACAAGATGGCGTCCATAGTAGCCGCGGGGATGTAAAGCGTTGTGGACGTTGACCGTGCCCCTCTGGCGCTACTGCAGGCCTAGTCCGGTCGCAGCCGTGTCCACGATGGTGCGTCCAATCATCAGCGAAGCGGTCGCCGCCGGGGACGGAACATTCAGCACATGCAGCATTCTGCCTGCTGGAACGAACTGAAAATCATCTACCAAAGCGCCCTCGCGGGTTACTGCCTGGGCGCGAACCCCGGCACCGCCGGGAATCAGATCTGCCTGGTGGACGTCAGGGACCAGGCGCTGCAAGGCGTGAACAAATGCCGATTTTGAAAAAGATCGGTGAAATTCTTCGAGTCCGCTCCGCCAATTCTTCGCACCCATCCGCCAGAATCCTGGAAAGGCCAGCGATGAAGCCAGATCTCGCAGGTTGAAATCCGTGCGCCGGTATCCTTCGCGACGAAAAGCGAGAACTGCGTTAGGTCCGGCATCCACACTGCCGTTTATGCGACGCGTGAAGTGAACTCCGAGAAATGGAAATCGGGGATCGGGCACCGGATAGATGAGCCCTCGCACCAGTGACGAGCGCTCAGGGATGAGGTCGTAATACTCACCGCGAAAAGGAACGATCATCACCTGCGGATCGTCGCCGGCCATGCGGCTGATGCGATCGCTGAAGAGTCCGGCACAGTTGATGAGTGATGTCGCGGAAAATGCACCGCCGTTGGTTTCGACCACAATCTCATCCGCTGTCCGCTGGAGAGCGAGTACGGCGTGGGAGGTGAGAATCGTTCCACCGCGGTTGCTTATGAGTTCCGCATATGTGTCGCAAACAGCAGCGTAGTCAGTGATTCCGGTTGAGGGGACCACCAGCGCGCGCAAGCCGGTGGCGTGAGGCTCGAACTGGCGCAGTTCTTCCGGCCCGATGGATTGCAGTCCCGTCAGTCCATTCGCTTCGCCACGTCGTCGCAATTCTTCCAGACGCGGGAATTCTTCTTCTTGAGTAGCCACAATCACTTTGCCGCAAATTTGGTGAGGGATGTTGTGTTCACGGCAGAATTCCACCATCGCGGCGGCGCCCGTCACGCATAATTTCGCCTTCAGCGATCCCGGCTTGTAGTAAACCCCAGAATGAATAACGCCGCTGTTGTGGCCGCTCTGATGGCGGCCTACGCGATTTTCCTTCTCCAGCAGCAGGAGGCGGGCGCGGGGAAATCGTTGCGTAATTTCCAGGGCCACGGCCAGGCCGACGATTCCGCCGCCGACGATGATGACGTTGTAGCGTGCATCAATCATGGTCTGCGATGGCGCGTGTGCACGTTCTGGAACGGTCCGTTCTTCGGCATCTTCGCGAGTTCACAATACTAGTTCACGACGAGGGTTATAGCAGAGGCTTGATGAGCCAGCGTCCCCGAACGTGCCAGTCACCGTAATTGTATAGGTACCGGGTTGGGTACCTTGTTGCTGGCCGCCACCTCCACCACCTTCTCCTCCAGCACCTCCACAAGCGACACCGCCAGCAGTAGAACCCGAGAAACAAAAGAGGCAGCGTAAGCTGTCTCCGTGTTCTTCCACGCCGTTCGATTCCTAGCAAAGCGAAGAAAGTCCGCTCAGGACCGTTCGGGGAAGCTATTCTGGGAATTCAGGAAACGGTGCAAGCACTCGCCCACGTTACGGCGAGTTAAATAAGTGGCTTGATGTGCCGACCGATCCAGTCGAGGATTTGGGCAAAGCGGAATTCGTGCCGGTCCATCGAGCCGTAGATGAACGCATGTCCGTCCACCGCGTCGACCTCGATGTAGAAGCCGTTGCGCCGCAGAAAGACATCGCTGGCGGTCAAAGCGATGCGCTTATTACCGTCAAGGAAGCCGTGGTTGTTGCCGAGCGATTCCATCAGCGCGGCCGCTTCTTCTTCGATCGAATTGTAGTAGCCAGTTTGCGGACGAAAAACGGCGGCCTCAACAGAACCCCTGTCGCGGACACCTTGGAGCCCGCCGAATAGCTCGATTAATCGATGCTGCATCCGGTAGACTTCCGCTACCGTGAGGTAATCCGTCATTACTTGGCGAGGCGCTGCAACAGGTCACGATTGCGGGCAACCGACTGCTCGAAGGCATCCATCACCTCTGCGCGGACCAGATGCTGAGACGGAACCACGTTGTGCAGGTAGAATTTGAGCGCCTGTTCGAGAACATACCGCTTCGTTTGCCCATTCTTCTCGGCAACCGTAATGAACTCGTCGTAGAGTTGGGCGTCGATCTCCGGAGTGAACTTTTTCGTCTTCGCGGCGGGCATAATCTAACTACTCTTCGGTTGTTATCTTACCTTTTCATCATGATAAATCAATATAAATCTTTATCTATCCATGTCATTGTAAATGAAGGTTTTACAAGTGCGCCAAATGCCGTCTTCTACCGGTTTGTCCGGCCACCTTATCGCGTCGAGGAGAAAAGGCAGTCGTAATCTTAAGCAGAGAGAAGTTCAGCAGTGACCTCGCGGTGCCTGTACAATCTCCACGGATTCTCCTACCGACTAAGAGTACAAGTGGCAAGACCGATGGCGATCGATTGGCAGGCGTTCCGGCTCACCATAGAATTGGCGGTGGTGGTGTCGGCTATCCTTTTGATGGCGGGTCTACCGCTGGCTTACTGGATCGCTTTCTCGCGCTGGAAGTGGAAATTTCTCGTAGAAGCGCTGGTTGCGTTGCCAATTGTGTTGCCGCCGACAGTGCTCGGGTTTTACGTCCTCGTCGCCCTCGGGTCCTTGAGTCCCCTAGGGCGCTGGTGGCAATCTTTGACCGGCCACACTCTAGCGTTCACTTTCACAGGGCTGGTGATCGGTTCCATCCTTTATAGTCTGCCGTTTGCGGTGCAGCCTTTCGCGGCTTCTTTTTCTTCGGTAGATCGGAAACTGCTGGCCGCCTCGGCTACGCTCGGGGCTTCGCCGTTTCGCACCTTCTTCCGCGTGATCGTTCCGCTCTCCATGCCCGGACTGGTGACGGGCGTGGCTCTGGCATTCGCCCACACCATGGGCGAGTTCGGGGTAGTACTGATGGTGGGAGGCAACATCCCGGGCGTGACACGCACCATCTCCATTAGTGTTTATGACCAGGTGCAGGCCTCCAACTACGGTGGCGCAAATGCCATGGCGGTGCTCCTGCTGATCTTCTGCTTCGTGGTGTTGATGGTGGTTTATGGCCTGAACCGCAGAGCGCCGACTCAAAGATTATGGCTCCTGGGCCCGATCAAATAAACGAATCTTCGATGCCCGCGCCTGTGAAATCTAAAACCGCAAATCAAACACTGGCTGCCCGCATTCGCAAAACTTTGTCTTCCACGGAGCGCGAGTTTTCTCTCGATGTGGAGTTCAGCGCCGCGCCCGGATTCACGATACTGTTCGGTCCGTCGGGATCTGGCAAGTCCACTCTGCTCGATTGCGTAGCTGGGTTGGCGACTCCGGACGCAGGGCGAATCGCCGCGGGTGAACGAATTCTGTTCGAGGCACACACTCGCACGAATCTTCCGGTCGCCAGGCGCAGGATTGGCTATGTCCTGCAAGATCTCGCATTATTTCCGCATTTGACCGTCGAGCAGAACACGGAGTATGGGCTCGCTCATCTTCCGCAGTCCGAGCGTAAGCAGCGCGCCGCTGAGATGTTACGGGAATTTGGGATCGATCATCTGCGCGAGCGGCGCCCGGCTGAAATCTCAGGAGGAGAACGCCAGCGCGTGGCTCTGGCGCGGTCTCTCGTGACCGAGCCATGCATACTCCAGCTCGACGAACCTCTTGCGGCTCTCGACGCGCACACCCAGGCGAAGATCCTCGATGATTTACGCCGCTGGAATCAGGCGCACCGCATCCCCATTCTGTATGTGACCCACAGCCGCGCGGAAGTAATAGCCCTGGGCGAACGGGTAATTGTGATGGATGAAGGCCGCATCGTCGCGCAAGGGACACCGCACGAGGTATTGCGAGCTCCGCTTCAGGAAACAGTAGCGCAGTTAGCCGGCTTTGAAAATATCTTCGACGCCACCGTTTGGTTGGTGCACGAGGATCGCGGCACGATGACCTGTCGGCTGCCCGGCACCAAGCCTGAATGTTTTGTCCTACTGGAGACACCTCTGATTCGGGCCGAAGCAGGCTCGCGGATACGCGTGGGAGTTCGCGCGGGCGACATTTTGCTAGCCATCGGAAAGCCCGTTGGACTCAGCGCCCGCAACGTGATTCTCGGGAGGTTAATCTCTTTGGAGAGGAGAGACATGATCATTTCCGCGCGCGTCGATTGCGGCGTGGAAATGGATGTTTACCTTACGCTCGCCGCACGCGATGCCTTGCAGCTTGAGACGGGCCGTGAAGTTTGGCTGGTTATCAAGACGTACTCCTGTCATCTTATGCAGCGCTGAGTGCGGACGTTTTTCATCAAGATGCATTGCTTTGACATTTTCTTAACAATTTATTTGTGCTTCGCCTGTACAGTCACGTTGTCACGCTCAGTCCAAAAGGAAGATTCATGAACCGTTCGGCGAAATTGGTACGGTCTCGAGTGGTTATTTTTGTGTTGTCGCTCAGCGTAAGCTGCGTTCTCTTTTCTCGAGATGCGGCCTCGCAAGTCGGCCTCTGGGCAACTCACTCTCATGACGCGCAGCACACTGCAGTTTCTTCCGTGACATCGCAACCGCTGAGCACGATTCATTGGCATGTGCCGGTGGACCTTGCTCCGCCAACGGGCGAGATCTTCATCCACTATGGTTCGCCGTTGGTCACCGCGGCCAACACGGTGATCGTGCCGGTGAAGACGGGCGCGAACAGCTTCCGGGTTGAGGCTCATAATGGTACGACGGGCAAAGGACTCTGGACCGAGAACACCAGCTATCTGTCGCCCAGCGCCTCTTTCGTACTGGGTCTGGGTCCCACCCTTTTTGGCAATCGGCTTTTCGTTCCCGATATCGCTGGCCGGGTGATGGTGCGAAGAAATCCAAATTCAGCGAAGGGCACCGTCGCACATCTTTACTTCTACGGGCAGAAGAACTACCTGGCGGATCCGCAGACCTACCAGCGAAATGTGCTGATTAATACTCCGCTGACCACAGACGCTGGCGGGAATCTTTTCTTCGGATTCGTGGTTCTCGGCTCTACGCCAATTAGCTTAGAGAGCGGTCTGGCCCGCGTTGCACCCGATGGCAAAGGCACATGGGTCTCGGCGGCTGCTATCAGCGGCGATTCCGCGATCACCAAAGTGGCGATGAGCTGCGCTCCAGCTTTATCTAGCGATGGCAGCACTTTATACGTTGCGGTCGACAACCAGGACTTTGGATACGGATATCTGATTGCCCTCAACAGCACCACGCTCGAAGTCATCAACCACGTTCGCTTGTCCGATCCCTCTTCCGGACTGGACGCCACCTTTACCGATGCGAGCAGCGCCACTCCCACCGTAGGGCCCGATGGCGACGTGTACTTCGGCGTCCTTGAGAATCCCTTTCCCAGCCACAATGATCGCGGTTGGCTGCTCCATTTCAACAGCGACCTTTCCAAGCAGAAGATTCCCGGCAGCTTTGGCTGGGACGATACCGCTTCGATCGTCGACGCGTCGCTGGTGGCCAGCTATCACGGCAGGTCAAAGTATCTGCTGATGACGAAGTACAACAACTATGCTGGGATCAACACCGGTGATGGCCATAACCGGATTGCGATCCTTGATCCCAATGTGACCGAGAACGACCCGGTGATTCCAACCACAAAGGTGATGAGGGAGGTCATCACGAAATTAGGTGTTACCCCCGACCGATCGTTTCCAAGCTTTCCCGGCGCGGTTCGGGAATGGTGCATTAATACGGCGGCAATTGATCCTTTCACAAAGTCCGTGATTGCAAACAGTGAAGACGGCAAGCTTTACCGCTGGGATCTGACGACCAATAAATTGTCCGAGGTGATCACGCTTTCTGGAGGCATTGGCGAGGCCTACACTCCAACTGTGATCGGCAGAGATGGTACGGTGTACGGCATCAACGATGCAGTGTTGAGCGCTCTCGGGAAATAGGTAGGGAAGAAAAAGCCGGAAGCTCTGGTTCCGATGGCGGGGTCCGCGCTTCTTCGATCTTCTCTATCTCGATCACCGCGATCCACTGTCCCTGCCGCTGTTCTGAAAATACCATGTGACCTCCGAGAATTTGCGCGGCGGCGGCGGGCGGCACATCGCGATGAAAGCCAAAAAAACGAGTCTTCCATTGTGTCCATATCCGCCAGCGGTCCGACCGCGCGAAGCCAGGCTCGTATTTGGTCGAGAAAATCAAGGCGACCTCGTAGTTTGCACGAAACTCGGCCGCGGAAAGCACTTCGTCCAGAGAGAAGTCCTCGATGCGTACCACGCTCATTGGCCGTGTCATATAGCCGAGCCACGGGCGCGTTAGTTCGTCCGAACCGGGCCACGCCGTCAGCACGCGGGCCATCGGATAACGGGCCTCCAGAAACCGCTCGCCATCCTCATGCAGCACAATGTAATCGCGGTAGGCGAGATTATCCTCCGGCGAAAATCCATAGCGAGGATTCCAGAACCACGCCACCACAAAAGCCAGCGCAACGAGCGCAACCGCAGCGGGCCAGAACTTCAGTCTGCGCCATAGGGTGGAGACCGACAAGATGATCACAAGTGGAACCGCCGGGAGCATATAGCGAGCTAGTACGGCGCCACCGATCAGCGACATTGCCAGCGAATAAGTGAGGACGACGACATAGAAAATCATTTGCACCGGAATACTGATGCGAGGACGTTCCGTCGTTGAGTCATGTAAAGGCGGGAGCATCCACATGGCAAGTAACATCGCTGACGTCAAAAGCCATAAGTGGAGATAGCCGCTGATCTGCCACAGGCGCATGGCCAGCGCTAGTATGAAGCGAATGGGACTGAGCGTCGCGGCCACGTTGTAGCGGAAGAACTCCGGATTGCCGAAGACGTAACCCGTGTGCCCGTAGTGGTAGCCATACCAGGCTGCCAGCGGCAGTGCTGGGAGCAACAGTGAGACGATGCGCTGTGCGGAGCCGAGGTTTTTTCTCTGACCGCTTCTCTCTATATCGCGGGCCAACCACAGGTTCCGCAACGAACTATTCGTCGACAGAACGCCGATGATTTCCCACCCGGCGAGAGCAATCGGGGCGAGAATCGACGTCTCCTTCGTTAATGCCGCGAGGGAAAACCACAGGATGGTTGCGATCGGTTGTCCTTCCACGTAGGCTGCAAGGCCAAAGAACATGAGCCCCGAAGCGGCCAGATCCACCTGTGCCAGAGAGCTTTGCGCGAAGAATACGGGATACACCGCCGTGCACAACGTGGCCGCAATCGCCACGCGCGTGTTAGCGACACGTTCAGCCAGGCGAAATATTCCCAGCAATGAGAAAGCCGCCAGGACCAGCATGGCCGTCCTAGTGACCAAAGGTGCATAGCCCACCACCTTCCACAAGAACGCCAGCCAGACCATTACCAGCGGGGGATGCGCGTTCGAGACGGTGGAATGCGGAATGATACTTCCGCTGAGCAGGATATCGCGGGCAGCGGGAATGTAATAGCCGGCTTCGTCCCAGAAGTAAGGCAGCCGCAATAGAGGTAAGTGCAGCAGAAAAACAAACACAAAGATGATCGCGAACACCAGAGCTGGGTAACTACGCGACCATTGCGTTGGACCGCTTTGGCCCGGCCGGTAATCTGTCAGAATGTTCCCCTTGCCGTTGCCGGGGCGGAAGCAGTCGCCCTGTCCGAAAATTATCCGAACAATGAAATAAATGAGTGGCGCCGTGCGGCCTCACGTCTCTTGCCCCAACCTGTGCCGATACGCGGCGTTGCGAACCTGACCGAAGAAATGCTTAGTGCACCTGGCCCCCGGGACTCATGCGCGGATCAAGTTTGATTTCTCCGAAGGCGGTTTCGTACCCGGAAACATTCTGCTGCAGGAGTCCGAGCAGGGCCTTCGCCTGCTGTGGGCTGAGGTAAATGCCTTGGAAGTTCCGGATCTCAACTTGAGTTTCGCTTTGCTGTTGTACGGTGCCAAATACGAGGAAAAAGTCCCAGACATTCACTCGCATCTGCACACTATTGGCATAGGCTTCCCGATAGTCGGGGGCATTGATCAGCTTGACATTGGGTTGTGGCGGAACGCTCATAAGCAAGCAGTGTAATGACAATGGAGCCATAAAGGGAAGACGCCGAGTTTGCATCCCTACAATACCGGCCCCTTCGCTGAATCGGCCTCCGGGCCGTAATGATCCTGACAAAAAGTGTCAGGCGGGTTACTAGTTTCTGGCGAATTGCGCTCTGGCCGAGTGTCGCGAAAGGTCATGGCCGTAAGCTACTTTGCTGAAACCAAAGGGCTTGTAGGATGTCATTACAGGCGTCGACTGGCGTTCGAAATGCGACACTTGGAAATGTTGCAAAATTGATTCTGCGAGTTCTTTATGACCCATAAGCCTGAAGAAGCGGCGGCCATCGAAGAAGAAATTATTCTCCCCGAAAACCTTTTGCCCTTGGGATCTATACTGGGAGAAGGCGTTACACCACTAGACGTCAGCATGGTTTTGGCGAAAGTGTTCCACGTTCAGTATGCGGAAGTTGCACTGCTGCGACTGGATGGCGGCCTGCTTAAGTTCATCTTTCCTGAGCATCTGCGCACCACCGGGGCGATTCCGATTTCCAGCAAGGCGGTAGCCGCTCACACAGCCTTGAGCAAGAAGGCCGAGATCTTCAACAACTTTGCCCGCGTTAAACACGCCAGCATTTTTGAGACGATCAAGCCAGTGGGATCCGAAGTTGAGGATCCGACACCCCCCGCTCCCATTCAGAAACTGATGTCCGTACCCATCCTCGATCCGAATTCAACCGTCCTCGGGGTCCTCCAGATCTCACGGAAAGGGATGGATCCCCGCTATACGCAGGATTTCAGCCGGGAAGATCTTCATGATCTCGAACTCGCCGCCGGCCTGCTAGCCGCTTCGCCCGTCATGCTGTGCAATTGATCACCTCGATTTCGCTGCTCTTCCCGCAGGCTTAAGGCGGCTCGAACCGTCCTCCCCTTGACCGCCGCCTGCCCGGGCTGTATCATCGGCGAACAAAAGGCGAATACATGAGTTCTCCGCTTTTGTTCCCCTTTCCCGAGAAGTCCTCGCTAGTTGGCATCGCCAAACTGGCGTCGGAGGGCGAATCGCTTCGCGAAGGGCACAATGTTGAATACTTCACGCTGCCCGCGCGCTCCCTGTTGAACCGATGCACCGGCGTACGCATGCCTTTTACCTGGACGGTTAATCCTTATCGCGGTTGTGAGTTCGCCTGCAAGTACTGTTATGCCCGCTACACTCACGAATTTATGGAAATGCGTGACGGCGTGGAATTCGAGCAGAAAATCTATGTCAAGCAGCACACCGCAGATTTGCTGCGTCGTGACTTGCGTCGGGTCAAACGAGGCGAGTCTATTGCCCTCGGCACTGCCACCGACCCTTACCAACCGGCGGAGCGGCGCTATGAAGTGACCCGCGGAATCCTGGAAGAGTTTGTTCGCCATGGCGGCTTGGAGCTGGGTATTGTCACAAAATCGAATCTGATCGTCCGCGATCTGGATCTGTTGCGCGAAGTCTCGCGGAACAATGTACTGTCGGTCCACATCACGGTAACCACGCTGAACGTGGAACTGGCGCGTATTCTCGAGCCGCGCGCGCCTCGACCGGATTTGCGGATGGAGGCAGTTCGCGAAATCAGTGAAGCCGGAATCAACGTTGGCGTGAGTTGTTCGCCCGTCCTGCCCGGCATCACCGATTCTCCCGCGGATCTGGAGGCCCTGGTGCGAGAGGCTGCCGCAGCCGGAGCGCGCCACGTCTTCGCCAATCCGCTGTTTCTGAAACCATGTTCGGCGGCGATTTTTCTTCCTTTCCTCGAAATGCACTTTCCGCATTTAGTCGACAACTACCGCCGCCGCTATCAGGATCGGTCGTTCCTGCCGCCCTCGTACGGCAAGCGGATATCACAGCTGATCGCGCGCCTCCGCCAGAAATATGGAATCAGGCGCGCTGACCCACGCGAAGCAAAAC
>Ga0185299_10008397_pt1 | contig 10215 bp, 13 predicted proteins | sample PaiPotPPA55metaG_FD_128002 | JGI IMG/M metagenome (GOLD analysis project Ga0185299, IMG submission 128002) | Iron sulfur acid spring bacterial and archeal communities from Banff, Canada, to study Microbial Dark Matter (Phase II) - Paint Pots PPA... ...
CCCCAAGTAGCGGGCTGGCATGGGAATACCGACGCCTGAGCCTGGTCTTGTCCTCAATTACGCATACCTCTGGCATGACGAACATCGCGCCGGACTGGAAGAAGGCCGCAAGGACCGCCCGAGCGTCATCGTTCTCGGCATGACGCGTGAGAGTGACGACGCGACAATCGTCACCGTCCTGCCCATCACGCATACCGCGCCGGTTGACCCCCGGTCGGCGATTGAAATTCCGCTGCCGGTCAAAAAACATCTCGGTCTTGATGACGCGCGCTCATGGATCGTCATCGCCGAAGGCAACGAATTCGTGTGGCCTGGCTACGATCTGAGAAAAGTGCCGAGGACCGACAGCTACGAATTCGGCTTCCTCCCGCCCCGCCTGTTCAATCAGGTCCGCGACGCCTTCGTTGCATTTCATAAGGCCGGTCAGACGAAAACGACGTCCCGCGCGTGAAGGCCTTTTGGCACGATAACATGGCCGACCATGCAAGACGCTGTTCAGCCCTTGCGCCAGATGAACGGCGGCCAATCAAGCGCAAAGAACTTCACGCCCGGGCAATCCCCGGCAGGAGCCACTCCCGGGTAGAATTTCCGCCAGCCCTGCATCCCGATGTAAAAGCATTGCGTGTAGCGAATGCATTTTCGCCCATCGGTGTCGCATTCATAGGTCGTCAGCAGATGCGGCGTGCCGATCTGCGACGCCACCATGCCAATTCCAAGCACCGCAACCGCTCCACCGACCTTCATGGCTATTCCCTTTGTTCGATCCCGTCGCAGCGCATCACGCGCGGTTCAGATATTCCTTTATCCGGCGCCACATCCTGAAAATCAGGATCGCGGCGGCCAGCGCGACAATCAAGTACGCGCCGATGATGTCGCCATGGTCTTTCCTCGGATCTGAGAGCGTCCGTTCCAAATGGGAGTACGCAACAAGGGAAATCCAAACATCTCTCCCCCAATTCAGGCGCGGCTTATGTTCCGCCTGCCGAAGCGCGGTATCGTCTTTCTTGAATACGCCGCCGGTCATTTTCGCGGACCTTTCCCCGGCAGCAGCTTCTGGCTACGCCCGATCGCGAGTTGTGCGGACGACCCGGACCGCGCAGCATCAAGCGCATCGAGCGGCGCTGTCTGGAAGTGCGCACCGCAGCTATCCCGGCAGGTGAAAGAACGGCCGGAGCTGCGGGCGCCGCAGATCAGCGTTTTGCATTTGGCGCAGAGCGTCCAGCCTGACGCCGCCGCGCACCAGGCGCAGGACACCGTTGAGATATCCACGTCCTCGGTCCGGACCCGGAGCGCTTCTGCCGGACGCAAAAGCCCCTGCAGCCGCTCTATCGTCGTCGCTTGACCCGATTCAGCCTTGTCGACGCTCTCGCACCGGAAGCGCTGCGCCGGGGAAAACCGTGCGAAGGTCACGCGAAAAGCGCGGTCGTGCCTTGCGCAGGCAAAATCCAACACGAAACGCTCAGGCGTGCCCGTCGTCTCCCGCAGCCTGGCAAGCTGCTGTTCCCGACTGATCACCAGTTCAGATTTATGGCTCATTTCTTCCATCCTTTTCGCTTGAGAATGAGGGTGCGCGCTTCTGTGACCTGCTTCGCCAGATATTCGGTACCGCCCGTGTCAGGATGGACGCCCTGCATGATCCGCTTGAATCGCGCGTCCATGTCCGGCCGGGTGAAGGGTTCCACGAGGCCGAACAGGCTCAGCGCATCGGTATCGTCATCGCGTTTGGGCTTGGTCTGTCCGGTCACTTGTCGGCGAAATTCATCCCACGGCATTACTTTGCGGAATTCGGCCCGCCAGATCTTCCGCTGCGCGCGCCATTCGGTGCCGAAGGCGACCCATTTTTCAGACTGGTCGAGCGCAACTTCAAAGGGCCATGCCGCCGCGACCCCGAGCGCATCGCCTGCAATGCAAGCGGCCCGCACCAACAGGTGGGTCAGGCGCTTCAACAGCGCCCATCCGGCACGGATGGCAGCGAGCATCAACGCGACCAGCGCGCACACGGCGACGGCGTCGCCGATAAATTTGCACAGCTGCCAGAAATCCACGCCCTGCGGCAGTGAGGAGGTCATTGCAAGCCTCCGTTCTCGAAAGGATCGGGCATGTAGCGCCCGCGCGGGAACAGCTTGTCGTAAGGCGTCCGTCGCAGCAGAAACGCCTCGCCCGTCTCAGTGAACACGGCCATGTTTCCACTGGCCCGGCTTGTCGCCTTCGCAAGCTCCTGCGCGTCCCGCAGATTGGCGGTTCCCGCCAGTTCCCAGTCATACCCTTCGGGACCGCGCATCCTGCGCCAGAGAACCCGTTTGCCGAGGCGTTCAGACAGGTATCTGGCCGTGGTCTGATCGTTCATGGCGAAGGCCTGCCAGATGCCGGCATTGCCCATGAACGTTTCCCAGTTTTGCGGATACAGTTCCTGAACCTGCGCGAGGTTCTGAAGGATTGGCCACAATTTGACGCCGTAGCCCGCCATCAGGCCTGCGGCCTTCGCCAACTGCTGGAGACGGCCAAGCGCGTAGAATTCATCGAGCAGGAACAGCGTCGCGTGCCTGCCCTTGCGCCCCTCGGCGGCTGCGTGCAGGGCCAGATTGACGAACAGCCGGAGGAATCGCCCGTGTATGTCCAGATATTGCGGCGGCAGCACCAGATAGATCGTGGTCGCACCGTTGTTCAGATCATGGAGGCTGAAATCCGACGCGGCGAGGGTTCGGCGCATACCCGTGCTGTCCAGCCATTTCGTATGAGAGATTGCCGTGGCGATAACGTCGCCGGCCGCATTCTTGCCGGCCTGCAAGACCAGCGACGCAGCCGCCTGCGCCAGCCCGCCCATGTCCGACATGCCCCGGAAAGGCGGATCGGCTTTTGGATCGCTTTCGAGCGGCGGGCCATCCGGATGAATCAGAAGATCCCGTACAGTGCCGAGATGCTTGTCCTCCTTCGGAATGTCCGGGCTCATCACAACGTAATCGATCAGACCGCTGATGATGACTCTGGCCGACGTATCCCAGAAATTGTCCTTCCCTTTTGTATCGGGAACGACGAGAGCGTCCGCGATCAGCTCGACGCGCTCCGCATAGTCGTCAGCGCGCGGATCGAGGCCGGCGATTGGATTGAAACGCGCCTTGCAGTTTTGCAGCAGGGGCTCGCGGATTTCGCCTAGGGGATCGAGAACCCGCACCGTCTGCCCGAGCGGATGCGTCAGACCCGCTCCCCCCTTGCCGCGCGCCATTGCCGTGACAAGGGCATTCTGACCTTTCGGGTCGATGACCAGGACCGAGCCCCGCCATGTGATGAGATTCGGAATGATGACCGACCGGCCCTTGCCCGCCCGGTTTGTCGCTATAGTGCAGACATGGCGGTCATCACTGAATCCAACGATCCATTTCGGATCGAAGAGCGATGCGCCGAGCAGCACTTGTCCCGGCCGCCATGGATTCGCCCATTCATCCAGCAACCCGGAGAAACTGGACGTGCCGCCCAGTCCGACATGCCGCCCCGCCAGGAACCAGCGCAGCGGACGGGTCGCGCGGCCGAGGAAGATCTTGAATGGCCGCAACCCGCCCCATGCCAGCAGGGCAGCCATGCCGGCGGTCAGCGCGGTCCCGCCGGTCACCGCCTGCAACGCCATGCCGATCGACGCCGTCAGCGCGATGAACGCCGCCCAATGCGCGGCCCAGCCGATGAGCCGCCGCCCCGGCGCCGATTGCCACATGCCGGCCGTGCGCTGATTTGTCATCGAGCCTTGCAGCCCGGCACCTGCGACCAGCCCGCAGAGCATCAACCCGCCGAGGATCGCCGGGCCATTGGAAGAAAGCTGGCGGGCATAGGCCGCCGGCGCATGTTGCAACAGGAACTGCGAAAACGGGTCCGAAAACTGGAACCATGCGAACCCGCACGCGATGGCGATGATCAGGCCCATAATGTTACTCCGTCGTTTGTATGGTGATGGCAGCCGCGCGGTCAGCCGGCACCGCCTCGCTGTCCGCATCGTCTGCATTCGTGGGGATCGGCTCTACTTCGCCGTCAGCCGCAGGGCTTTCCTGCGCCAGCGGCGATACGCACATCGCGCCGTGTTGCGGGCAATGCGGCGGCCCGCATTCCTTGATCCATCGCGCGGCAACGCGCACTGTGTAACCGCAGCCCGCGCCGAGGCATTCGGCCTTGAGCATGCGCGTTCCCTGCTTTTTTGGCCGGTCTGCTACAACTTCGCCCGCGAGCGTCACACGATCGAAGTTCAGCCGACCGTGCGGAAACGAACCCAGGGACGAAGCGAGCTCGTTTAAACGCTCCTTAAGGACCGCGCCGGGCAGGGCGTGCCGCATCTGCCCTTCAAGCCCGATCCTGAGCGCCGCTTCCCTGAACTCCTTGCCGTGCTTTACATCCGGCGGCAGCGCGGCATGCACCAGCTCATGCACGAGGATTCCGAGCACCTCGGCAGGGTCGGCGAAATCGGCCCGGATGATGATTTCATGATGGCCGTCATCGGACGCGCCGGCATGCCAGCACTCTCCGGCCACCTTTCCTTTTTTGCCATGCGATGTGAACGCGATCGCAAATCTGATTTTCTCCGGTAGGACAAGGCCATGCTTGGCGAAATAAGGCCTCAGTTCATTCGTGGCGGCCCGTAAATAGCTTTCTCGACTGGTGTGATCATTGACAGTGCGGGGCATAGGCGAGTTCTCTCTGACGTTCTCCCGTCAGAGATTGGATGCGACTGCCAGTTTGACATTAGTCACGAATTGGTCATCGTCATCGGCCGATGGCCTCGCGCTCGTTCAAGGGCAACGGATACAGCTGCGGAACATGCCATGTCCAAGTCATCTGTCCCACCAGAACATGATAAGGAAGCGCGCGCTCGCATTCGCAACAAGCTGCTGCATTATATGCGGGAGCATCGTATCGGCGCCCCTGAACTAACCGCACGGATATACGCCGCCCAAGAGATAAAGCAGAAAACGTCGGTCGGTATCAGCACCGTTCAGCGATTTCTCGCCGACAAAGTGCGGACGGTCGAATCTTATGTCGATATGTTCGAGCGCTTCGTGCAGGACTTTCCTTCCCCTGATCCGATCGGTGCGCTTGGCAATGCGATGGCCGAATTTTACGTCTCGAATAACGCCGATCGGTTTGCCGGCGATTATCATTCAACTGTCTCATACGAGATGGATGGAAGTCGTGACCGCCTCAAATCAAGCCACGCTATAAAGGGCGACAATAAGTTTTGCCGCGTCGTCGAGCGGTCAGAGGATCGAAAATCGTTGATCTGCGAAGGTGTCTTGGTCTGCACCAACCAGACAGCGATTATGACGCTCCATGACAAACTCACCCAGGTGCCCAAACAATTTCTTTTGACCGTCGATGGCGAGCAAATTTCCGGTCGCGGAACGGAGGCGGAATTCGATCCGAGCGCGGTGAAACGACATCACCAACCGTTGCTGCATTTCGTCTCGGCAAAATTAACAAGAATTCTATTGGCAGAGTTTGTCCGCGCCGAAATAGAAATAACCTCGACTGAATCAGACAATATATCGAACGAAGAGCGTTACAGGAAAATGCTCGCGGATGTGCTGAGCCGACCTGCTTTGCCCCGGCCAAGTTTTGAGGAAAATCCAGTTCCCAGGCTCACCGCAATGTCCAGCCAGCAACCCGAGGAAACGCCAAAGTCAGATCAAGAACATCCCGACGAAAAGGGGAATCAAGTGGCACCGGATCAATCAGCATTTTTACTTGCTGCGGAGCGCGGCGACGAAACGACAGTGAAACGGCTCCTGGGAAGCGGCGCGGAGATTGACACGGCAGATTTGGACACCGGATTGACAGCGTTGCATTTAGCGGTCGGCCGGAACGCGCTTGACGTCGTAAAATTTCTTGTGGGACAGGGAGCGTCGTTCGTTCCCGACCGGTTGGGCCGCATGCCGACGACGATAGCCGCCGAGTGCGAAGTGAGCGAAGAACTCTGCGATTTCATAGTTGAAGCAGAAGCGGCAGCCGAGGCCACGGCCGGGGGCGTTTAAACGCTCTCCGTCCGGGAGATCCTGGTCAAATGTACGGAGCGATCGGATGAGTGATGAGGTAGACCGGCAGGTTTTCGACGAAGCGGCGCGAGAGCTGATCCGGAAAAAGCTTACCCGCTACATGGAGGAAAACCGGATTGGCGTTCCGGCCCTCGCAAAGCGGATCACGGACACAAATCCGGAACACGAAATTCAGATTACGACACTACAGCGTTTCCTGACTGGCGACGCGCAAACAGACGATCGCTACGTGGCGCTATTCCATCGCTTCGCCGAAGGTCTTACGTGACGGAACCAGGCTTGGCCAAATAGGGCCGCATCTTCATAGCCGCACGTAGAATAGCTCTCGCGGGAGCTGTGGTGGTTTGGGGACGGGCGGAAGCAGAAGCCCGGGACGAGGGTGTTTAAACGCTCTCTGTCCGGGGCATTACGCGGCTTTGCCTACCCCCGTATGCACTCGCGATCCCACTGCGAATCCCCCCAAATCACCGTATCAATTCAGCAAACAAGTTTTGCTGTTTCAGTGTATTCTATTCTATAAAATCAAATTCCGCGTATATATCTTATAATATTAGCAAACTAAAATTCTACACACGGTTGTTTTAAAAGTGTTAGAAATTTGCCAATATTGTACATTTTTGCATTATAAGACCTTGTACTCCCCGAGTCTGCCAAATATCTGTTGAAATTTTTAGTTGTATAGCCATATACTAAGTATAGGGGATAGCTAGCAATGTTTTTGTATTACAAAAACGCTCGTCAGGGGGGCACCCCCTGAAACCCCGCTGGCAGGCGGCCATGGTCCATGACTCGACGAACACCACCCTTCCGCAGAGGCGGCAGGCCTCGCAAAACCGACTCCGAAAAGCGCAAGCTGCTCATTTCGGCCCGCGTGCGTCAGGACGAGCTGGCGACCATCGAGGGCCGTGCTGCGGAACACAACATCCCGCTGTCCGACTTCCTCCGGGAGCAGGCCCTGTCAGGCACAATCCTCGTTCGGCGGTCGCGCACGTTAAGCGCGATCGACCGACACGACCTCGCCCGGATCGGCTCGAACCTCAACCAGATCGCCCGCGCCTGCAACACGACCGGCGACACATTCCGGGCGCGCAACATCGAGGCGACTCTGGACGAGTTACGCAGCCTGCTCAAACGTATGGACACGCCAGGGCAGGCCTCCGATGAATTGGGCGAAGGGTAGAGCCACCAAGGGGCGCGGAACGTCATTCAAGGGTGCGCTGGTTTACGTTCTGCACGACAAAGACGCCCAAACATCCGAACGCGTCGGTTTCGTGGAGCTGCACAATCTCGCGACTGACGACCCGCACCGCGCCTGGCGCGAAATGAAAGCCCTGTGCGATGCGGCCAATGACTTGAAAAAGCGTTCCGGCATCAGGGCGACCGGGCGCAAGCTGACCAAACCGGTTTACGCGTTTACGCTCAACTGGCACGAGGCCGACAACCCTGACGCCGCGCATATGCGCGAGACCGCCTTCGATGCCTTGCGCACCCTCGGCATGGAGAACCATCAGGCAGTCATCGTCGAACATACCGACCGTCCCCACAAGCATGTCCATGTGATCGTCAATCTGGTCGATCCCGAAACCGGTCGGCTCGTGTCCCTGTCGAACGACGACCATAAACTCGACCGTTGGGCCGACCACTACGAGGTAAGCCAGGGCGTTATCCGGAGCCCCGAACGGCGGGCAAAGTTTCATGCGCTCGACAACGGCATGGAGCCGCCGAAGCGACCGGCCCGCGCGAAGTCGCGTGAGGAATGGGAAGCCACCCGGAAACTCAACGGCGAAAAAGCAAAACAACGCGTCGCCGAAATCAAAGCCGCCTATGCCGCCCATGTCGCGAGTCTGAAGGCCGCGCAAAGCAGCGCTTTTCAGGCGCGCAATGCTGAGGCCGAGAAGCTGTGGAACAGCTATAAAGCTGATCGCAAGGCCGTGAACGACCGCTATAAGCCTTTCATCGATGCCATCTGGAAAAGCAGGCGGACGAGACCGCCTCATCCCTATACCGAGCAGGCGCTTCACGACCTTCAGGAAAGCGCCGAGTGGAAGCAACTCGGCCGCACGCAGTTCGCCCAGCGCCGCCTATTCAACGCCCGCGAACGCTCCCTCCTTGGCGCCATCGGCAACGCCGTGCGTCTTCACTATGCGGCGATGAGAGAGCGGGGCGGCCTTGCCAATTTGTTCAAGCTGATGATCAGCCCGGCCGCACGCCGGAAGCAGTTCCAGCAGCAGCAAGAGACCCGGAAGCAGGCCCTGCGACAACGACAGGCGCAGAGCCGCAATCAAAGAGCGGCAACCCTTAAGGCGGCGCGCCGGATTGAACTGGCGAAAATCTCGCAGGAGTTCCAGAAGGACCGGGAAACCATGAAAGCGCGTCACGCGTCCGAGGTTGCCGCACAGAAGATGGTCTGGCGGCAGCTCGCCGCTGAACGTGAGAAGGTCTGGTCGGACTATCGCCAGGAATTCGCGATCAAAGGAGCCGAGCAGGAAAACGCCGGCCAGCAGCAATCTCACCGCGACGAGTTCCGGGAAGCCGCCTCCGATGCCACCCAAGCCGAAGCCAAACCGGAACAAGAGCGGAGGGCCGATCAGAATCAGGGAAATGGAGCCGACCTTACACCGACCACCGAAAAATCAACCCGGCGGGACTGGCGCGCCAGACGGTCGGCTGCGGAGCGCAAAGCCGATGGAACTTACAAAAAACGAGACAGAGGCAATGATGACGGCGGGCGCAGCCGGGAGCGCGATCGGCACGAGCCGGATTGAACGGCAGCATGCTCGTAGACCCCACGACAGCATCTTCGATGGGGTAATGCCTGCCGAATGCCCTCATCTATGAGACGAGACAGGGATTGCCCGTTTTACATTCGGCCGCACTTTCACGTTTACGTCGACGCGCTGATCCAAACGGCCCAGGACCGTCATCAGGCGGTCAACCGTGAACCGCCCGATGTTCGCGTGCCGAATCCGGGAGAAATCGGCGGCGGCAATGCCCGTCAGTTCCGCAGCCTTGCGGACCGTCAGGCGCTTGCGGTCTAAAGCTTTAATAATCTGCGCCGCCAGGATGGCGCGCAGTTGCTCAAGATCGGGGTTTGGTATGTCGAAGTCACGGAAGACATTGCCGCTCCCACGTACCAGTTCCAAATCGTCGCTCATCGTAGAGCCTACTTTAGTCGTTTGATCCGTTCCTCAAAATCTTTTCGGGCCGCTTTGATCCATGCACGGCCAGCCTTTGCGTGTCATCCATTATATGTTGTCATATCTGACAACATATAGTCAATGTAATTCGGACAAGCGCAGGGCCGTCCAAAAATTGGATAATTATGAATATTGGTTTATAATGAAGTATTGGAATACTTGGCGCAAGGATCGCTTAAAGCAACGTGACGGAAGCAGATTGGGAAGACACTGAGAGGCAAGAACGCCGCGATGGCCGGCTACCGGAAGGCAGCCCAACTCGCAAGCGCAGCGTCGCCGGTCAACGACCTCACTATCTCGACCTTGAAGAGGCCCGTCAGCTTCTCGCCGAGATGAATATTCACCTGACCCCGCGCCAGATCAAACGCTCGTCGGACATGAACGCGAATGGAAAGCGCAAGCTGCCCTGGTTCATCGATCCCATCGAGGGTCGGCTCAAAATCGACAGGAACGCGCTGCTGAGCGCTTATTTCAATAGACAGGTCGAAGCAGAGCGCAATTGTTATCTCTAGTGGATAAAATCCGACGCTCGGTACCCGCCGCGACAAATGACCGCTTTCGACCGTGGTTCAGAATTCTTGATGACGGGAGTTGACCCGGACCTAACGGCAGAGGCACCCGCTAGGAACAGTTCGGCCCGCCATGATGGAGGAGGAGAATTGCAAATGAAAGTACGCTCAAGGCAATTATTACGGCGTACGGAAGGAACACAAATCGGGCGAGTAGAACTTTTCTCAACCTAGTAGCGTGATCCTTTGGTCGATGGGGCTTTTCGTTCTCATAAATCGGTTCATCCTTAGAATAGGATCGAAACCACCACTCATATACCTGAAACGGTTCCGGATTTTTCACCAAAACGTCTGGACACCTCGAAAAATAGGCGCTTCCCATCACCGCGCAAATCAGATTCAAGGTTCTCATACTCTGAGCGCGGGAGGTTGGCATGGGACAGCTTGGCTTCTTCGATTTGAACCGACGTTATGAAGGTC
>Ga0185299_10008398_pt1 | contig 10214 bp, 8 predicted proteins | sample PaiPotPPA55metaG_FD_128002 | JGI IMG/M metagenome (GOLD analysis project Ga0185299, IMG submission 128002) | Iron sulfur acid spring bacterial and archeal communities from Banff, Canada, to study Microbial Dark Matter (Phase II) - Paint Pots PPA... ...
TGGATTACCTTCGCCGGCTTCGTGACCTAAAATACCACGAAACGGTTTTCGAGTTGCTGGCAAAGGAACTGGAAATCGCGAAGCTTGATGAGGCGCGAGAGGGTGAGGTCGTTCAAGTGGTCGACGCTGCGGTCCCGCCTGACAGGAAGTCGTCTCCCCACCGTACCCTAATTGTGCTCGGGATGACAGTTTTTGGTTTCTTTGTCGCCGTGTTTTGGGTCATGTTGCGGCACAGCCTGGAGCGGAGCTTTGAGCTTCCGGAGAACCAGCGCCGTCTGCACGCAATTAAAAGGTATTGGAAGGGAAAACCAAAGACTGCGTAGTCGCACGACTGTCGACGTACACTTCCGAAGCCGTTTGGCAAATCGTTTTAATTTCGCAATCCGAAGGCCGGGTCTTGCCCTAACAACCGAGAAGTCAGGTTCGCTCAATTCTTTCACGCTCGTACCATCTCGCAGTCTCGCGGATGCATTCCTCCAGCCCGACAGTCTGCCGCAGCCCGAGCATTTCGCGGGCACGATCAACGCAGGGAACATAGCGGAGGGGGGCGACCCCTGAAGCAGGTTTTTGGGCGACCCGAATTTCTGTCTGCGGCCGGAGAATTGTGGCGACTGTCTCTGCTAACTCGCGAATACTCACATCATGGGCTGATCCCACATTGAACGGAACAAGCGCCGGTGCCCGAAACAACATCGTCCACAGCCACACGGCCAGGTCGGCGGCGTACAAGTAAGATCGTCTCGGAGTCCCGTCCCCCTGAATCTGAATCGGCCTTCCTGCAAGGACATCCCCAATGAAGTTACCGATGGCGAAGTGCTGGTCGAGGGGAAGATGTGGACCGCAGAAAGCCCAGCAACGGGCAATTTTGCACTCCAGGCTGCTGGCTCTGTTCTGATAGAGCGCACACATGAGTTCGGCAGTCCGCTTGCCTTCTCCGTAAACGTTGGACGGGTCCAGGGGATCGGGCGCTCCGGTATAGCTCTCCGGAACGTGGGTTAGGTCGGCTGGCTGTTTCCCATACACTGCACCTGAACTCGCTAGAAGGAGCTTTCTGGCTCCGTGCCCGATGGCAAATTCGAGCGTGCGTTCTGTCCCTGCGATGATGGTTGAGAGCATTTCCAGAGGGGCGTCAGCAGCCCGCTTGGCGCTCGCCTGGGTCGCTGCGTGAATAACATACCTGTACTCACCATCGGGAAACGAAAAGCTGCGTACATCGCCGGTGTGCAGTGCAATAGTGGAATTCTTAGCAAGGTGCGGACACTTGGCTGCGAACGCCGTCCGGTTACGGGTGAGGACAACCAGGCGTGCGCCGAGGCCAAGAGCCTGATTGACATGACAAAAACTCTCCACCAGCCAGCAGCCGAAGAATCCTGTTCCTCCGGTCAGAAAAATACGCTGGCCGCGGACCTCCTCCCACAGTGAAGCGGTCCGCTCCAGAATCAATTCCAGATCCTGGCGGGGAAGAGGGTTCGCTGGGCTCATCAGTCTTCCAAACAAGGGCTCATCATCTCCGACGTGAACACATCGGAAGGACCTGCGGCGCCGTCCTTTCCATAGTCAGGACTACTCGCATTCCCTCCAGAAGGGAACCCAACCGCCTTGGAATGCGGTATGAAGCTGGCGGCGCTTCGGCGCGGATTTACCACGTTTTCCACGGCGCTCTTCCGCTCGCCCAGAGTTCTTCCAGCCGTTGTTTGTCCCGCAATGTGTCCATCGGCTGCCAGAAGCCCCGATGAAAATAGGCTTGCACTTGCTGTTTCGAGGTCAGGTTCTGCATCGGCTCACCTTCGAACATCGAGGAATCATCGCGAATCTCATTGAAAACCGCCGGGGAGAGAACAAAAAATCCACCATTGATCCATCCTCCCTCGCCCTTTGGCTTCTCCTGAAAGGCGGAAATGGTGGTCCCGTCAATGCCCAATCCGCCGAATCGAGCGGGCGGCTGCACTGCTGTCACGGTCACATTGCGGCCGTGACTCTTGTGGAAGGCGATGGCGGCCGAAATGTCGATATCGCTTACACCGTCCCCGTACGTCATGCAAAACAGATCCTCGTGCTCAAGATAGTGAGCTACTTTCTTGAGCCGTCCTCCGGTGCCCGCATTATCTCCGGTATCGACCAGGGTTACGCGCCAGGGCTCTGCGACGCTCTGATGCACCTGCATTCGGTTCTCTTTCATGTCAAAAGTGATATCTGACATGTGCAAAAAATAGTTCGCGAAGTACTCCTTGATGAGATACCCCTTATATCCGCAACAAATGATGAAGTCGTTGATTCCGTGTTGCGAATACATCTTGAGAATGTGCCACAGGATCGGTCGACCGCCGATCTCGACCATAGGCTTGGGGCGTGTAACCGTTTCTTCACTCAGCCGCGTCCCGAGCCCGCCCGCCAATATGACTGCCTTCATTCCCCATCCTCTGGAGCTCCCAACCTTTGTGCCTCGTAGGCTGGGACCGTTTTCCTTTGTTCGTGAGTCATTGCCTTTAGGTCCATACAGTACACTCGCAGGTGCCCCATTGTGTATGCTTACTTTGAAACCTCGACGGAGATCAGAGTACCAGGAGAAGACATGTCGCTTGCCTTTGATGCATCCTCGGTTTTTAGTCAAGCGATTGAAGACCATCTCGCGGTTATTGATTCACTGCCCGACCAGCAATCGGTGCTGCAGGGGATAGCCGAGGAAATGACCCGCGCCATTCTCGCGGGCAAAAAAATACTCTGGTGCGGGAATGGGGGTAGCGGCGCCGACTCTCAGCACCTTGCCGCTGAGCTAATGGGGCGATTGCGGCGGGATCGCTGCGTCCTTGCCTCAATTGCGCTAACCACCGACACATCAATTTTGACCGCCGTTGGGAACGACTACGGCTACGAAAGAATCTTCCAGCGCCAAGTGAAAGCACTGTGCACCAAGGGCGACGTGCTGGTAGGCCTTTCAACTTCCGGTGCAAGCAAAAACGTCTGTGCCGCCCTCCAAACTGCGCGCCAGATCGGCGCATTCACGGTTGCCTTTACCGGACAGGGCGGCGGGGAAATAGCTGCTATCGCTCATGTTGCTCTCCGCATCCCTTCGAAGGATACCGCTCGCATCCCGGAGGGACATATATTCTGCGGACATATGATCCGCGATGGGTGGAACGATCGGTCTGCGCCGGGCAGACGGACTTGGCGAAAGGAGTTATCCGCTAATTAAGTGTGTACGCTGCCTTACGGTCATGCAGAGGGGTTGGACGGTCTGGGCGATCGCGACAGCGGCAGATATAATATCGGCTTGCGAGGGTGGCCGCTGTGCGCAGCCCCGCCAAAGCGCAGTGTGCAAAGGAGTTTTTCATGCGTACAATCCAGATTGGCAATCGTCTGATCGGCGACGGGCACCCGTGCTTCATCATTGCGGAAATTGGCATAAACCACAACGGTGATATTGATCTCGCTAAAAGGCTTATCAGCGTAGCCCTGGCTGCCGGCTGCGACGCCATTAAATTCCAGAAGCGGACCGTTGATGTGGTTTACACGCCGGAAGAGCTGGCCAAGCCCCGCGAGAATCCTTTTGGCCCTACGAATGGAGACCTCAAGTACGGCCTCGAATTCGAACAGGAAGAGTACGAAGAGATCGACGCCTTCTGCAAATCGGTCAAGATGCTCTGGTTCGCCTCTCCTTGGGACGAGGGCTCAGTGGATTTCCTGGAGCGTTTTCATGTTCCAGTTTACAAAATCGCTTCCGCATCACTTACCGACGATCGACTGCTGCGGCACGTCCGTGCCACGGGAAAGCCGATCATTCTTTCTACTGGCATGAGCACTTATGCCGAGATCGACCACGCGGTCGAAGTCCTGGGCAAAGAGGATCTTGTTCTGATGCACGCCACAAGCACGTATCCGGCGTTCTACCCTGAGCTGAATTTGCGGGCGATACCGACGATGGCCGAACGTTACGACGTACCCATCGGCTACTCCGGACATGAGACCGGAATCCCGACCAGTGTCTGCGCGGCTGTGCTTGGAGCCTGCGGTGTGGAGCGGCACATCACGATGGATCGCTCCCTGTGGGGCTCCGATCACGCCGCCTCGCTCGAGCCGAACGGCATCTCGCGACTGGTGCGCGACATCCGGCTGTGGGAGCAGGCAAAAGGCGACGGAATCAAGCGCGTCTATGAGCGCGAGTTTCCCATCATCAAGAAACTTCGCCGCGTGGGCACGACGGTCTAACTGCATGGTCCCAGAGAATTCCGCAGCGGTCGGCCTGGAGACGATCCGGGCCGTGGCCATCGATGTCGACGGCGTACTCAGCGACGGCGGGCTCTGGTGGGGACCTGGCGGTGAAGAGTGGAAGCGCTTTTGCTTCGCCGACATCATGGGTATTTCTTTGGCGCGCCGCGCCGGACTGATCCTGGCACTCATCTCAGGCGAAAACAGCCCGCTAGTGGATCGCTACGCCGAGAAGATGCTTATACGTCATGCAGTCAAGGGATGCCGCGATAAGGCTGCTGCGCTCCGCGAATTCGCTTCTGCCGCTGGCGTGAACCTCACAGAAATCTGCTTCATGGGCGACGACGTTAACGATCTGCCGGCAATGGCGATTGCGGGCTTATCTGCCGCTCCAGCGAATGCAGCATCGGTGGTGCTGGAGCGCGCGAACTTTATTGCCAAAGCTCCGGGAGGCAATGGTGCGGTGCGCGAATTGATGGACGCGTTACTTGCCGCGCGGGGCCTGACCGCGCAGGAAGTGTTCTCCAGGGATTGAAGGCTTCGGCACTCAATGATCTTTCCCGAATCCCGCTTACGACTGGACCAATGAAGCTTTCCGATTACGTAGTGCGTTTTGTCGCCGATCAAGGTGTGAAGCACGTCTTCCTGGTCACCGGCGGCGGCGCTATGCATCTGAATCACTCCCTCGGGTGCGAGGCCGCGATCCAACCGGTCTGCAATTCGCACGAACAGGCTAGCGCCATGTGTGCCGAGAGCTACGCCAAAGCCACCAATCATCTCGGTGTTTGCATGGTTACAACCGGGCCGGGCGGCACCAATGGAGTGACCGGAGTCGCGGGGGCCTGGTTGGATTCGACGCCTACGCTGTTTCTCTCTGGCCAGGTTAAGAGGCCGGATCGCATGTTCGATAAGAGTGGGCGGCCACTGGGCATGCGTCAACTTGGGGTGCAGGAAATAGATATAGTTTCGATCGTAAAGCCGATCACGAAGTATTCTGTCACGGTTCTCGACCCGAACGAGATTCGCTACCATTTGGAGAAGGCCGTTTATCTTGCCCTCCACGGTCGTCCTGGTCCGGTATGGATCGATATTCCGCTCGACGTCCAGGCCTCGCCGATTGAAGACCCATCTGCTTTGCGCGGCTTCGATCCAACGGAGTTGATAGAGCCTCCCGCCGAGGCGTCACTGAAGAGCGAGGTCGGGCGCCTGATTCAAAAGTTGAACCACGCTGAACGCCCCTTGCTCTTCGCGGGTAACGGTATTCGCTTAGCGCATGCAGAGAAGGAATTTGAACAGCTCCGGGCATTGCTCGGAATTCCCACCGTGGCAACATGGTGTGCCGCCGATCTGGTTCCGAGCAATGATCCCTTATATGTGGGCCGACCGGGCTCGGTGGCAGCTCGTGGCGCAAACTTCGCCCTCCAAAATTCGGACTTTCTTCTTGCCATTGGTGTGCGGCTGGATTTTGCAATCACGGGCTACGCTCCGCAGAATTTGGCGCGTGGGGCACATAAAGCAGTCGTGGACATCGACGAAGCGGAACTTAAGAAGCTCCATCCGCACGTGCAGCAGCCAATTCGCTCGGACGCAAAGAAGTTCCTAACGGAGCTTTTGAGTCAACGTGATTCTATTCGGCTCTCGGATCATTCTGTGTGGGATGCGCGTTGCGCCGGTTGGAAGACTCGCTATCCAGTGGTCACAGAAGAACACCGGAAGCCGGAGGGACCGGTGTCTGTCTTCCACCTTGCCGAGGTGATTGGCACCGAAGTCAAGCCCGAGGATAGACTCGTGGTTGGAAGCTCTGGGTCGGCCATTGAGATTTATCTGCTGGCGTTTCCGACGCTGCATTCGCAACGGCTTTTTCACACCGCTGGGCTTGGCGCTATGGGCTATGGCGTCCCGATGGCGATCGGAGTGGCGATGGCGAATCCGGGTCGTGAAGTAATCGCAGTGGATGGCGATGGCGGATTCATGTTCAACATTCAGGAATTGGAAACCATCCGCCGCCTGCAATTGCCGATCAAGTTCTTCGTAATGAATAACGACGGTTATTCTTCGATTCGGGCATCGCAGAAGGCCTATTTTGGCGAAGCAAAGTTGGGTTCTGACAGGAGCAACGGCCTCACCGTTCCCAGTCTGACGAAAGTGGCAACGGCATTTGGCTTGAGTTCAACTGTGATCAAGAATCAGGAGAATCTTCGCGCTGAGGTTCGCCGGGTTCTGGAGATGAAGGGGCCAGTGGTCTGTGACGTCAACGTGCTGCCAGATGAGTTGCGAGCGCCACGTTTACAGTCCTATCAGAAACCGGATGGCTCATTCGTTTCGAAGCCTTTGGAGGATTTGTTCCCGTTCCTTCCACGCGATGAGTTCCTCGCCAACATGATCGTGGAACCGTTGCCGGAATGAGAACGGAGTTCACCGAGCGCAAAATCTCGAGACATGAGAACGTCCGCGCCGGCTGGCGGCTTAATTCGGAATGCAATAGCAGACGCAGTCCCATCCGTCTGCGCAATAGGTTCGCAGAGTAAACCGGGAATCGGGCAACAACTCGCTCAAGCGGAGAGGGATACTCCACAGGTGATCCGGCAGGTGGTAGAGGCAAACCGCCAATTTCGGGCGATGTCGCGCAATCGTTTCGCGACCGCCCTCCAGCGCATCGGGTTCGCTCCCCTCAATGTCGAATTTCATGCATGTCGGTGCGACACCGGCGAGTGCCTCGTCTAGCGTAATCGTCTGAACTTCACACGTTCCGGCTGATGAAATACGGGAGCCGGTTCCGCTAAGTATGAAATGAACCCGTTCGCGTCGAGCGCCGGTCGCGTACGGTTGCAGCGTAATTCGGGAATCGCCGTTGACGGCAGATCTTAGTGCTGTGAAGTTCTCCGGATCCGGTTCAAAGGCAATGATCCGGTCAAAATGATCGTCCGTAGCACGTCGGAATTCGACAATCGTATCGCCATCATAGGCGCCGCAGTCGATGAAGACCTCTTTCCGGTTGAGTTGCAGAAGATTCTCCCCAAAATACTGGACTCCTGAATTGATTACTTGGTCAGAAACGTCTCCCAGGCGGAGTCGCATCTGGCGGTCGAACTCCTCGCGTCCCTCGGGGTCCAGCAGAGCCCGCACGCGGCGAATTTCGTCATCGTGCTCGGCGTAATAGCCTGGCCGCTCCCAAAACCCATGGGGCAACAGAATATCTGCGTAATCATTGAAGAGCGCGGGGAACGAGATAATGCTGGTAGCTCCGAAAGACTTGAGCTGGTTGACTCGGTCCATCATTTTGGCGGTGCGGCTGGGATGCCAGATCGCAATTATGAACGTCGCGTTCGGGTAGCGCTCGACAGCCTTTTCCGGCGATTCGACGGTAATGCCTTCGCAAACAGTACCCCACAATGCAGAGTTGTTGTCGCAGAACAAAACTGGATGGACGGCCTGAGCAACCCGGCGGCCGAGTTTGCCCGCGCCAAAAATAACAATGGGAGAAGAAAACTTCATTGGGCTACGAAATCCAGCGGATGCTGCCACTCTGGATCGACATCTTTTTCCAGAGCATAACACACGCTTGTTAGGCACGTTTTAGCCGGTGATCGGGGATTGCATAGCAGACACCTTCCCAGCACTCCTCGGCGTAGCGGCGCAAAAACAAATTGTATTCTGGTGCTATGGACTGAATGAGGTTAGGAATTTGCCACAAATCCTCAGTTCGATGATAGGTACAAACCGCGAGAATTGGATGATGTCGTCGAAGTAAGTTCGTCGCCCCGACAAGTGCGCGCGGTTCCGCCCCTTCAATATCCATTTTGATATATGTCGGCGTGACCGGCCACGCGATATCATCCAACCTTCGACACTCTACAGAGAGTGAGTGCTCCCCACCGTCCACGATTTGAGACGTTACTGTACCCGTGGATGCAAAGGACACCAGGCCGTTGTGTTCACCGACTGCGTAAGGAAGGACGGTTACGCGATCCACCAGGCCCATGTTTTTGGTCGTCGCCTCTAATGCCTTCCGGTTCTGAGGATCAGGCTCGAGTGCGAAAATATGTTGAAATCTTCCCTTCCAATGAGCATTGAAGCTGGGGAGTATGTCTCCTTGAAAACTCCCGCAATCGACAAATATCTCGTTGTCAGAGGGCACGATCAAATCCACCGGAAAATATGTCCCGGCGGGATCTAGGGGCGGCGGCAGAGAATCATCCTCCAGCCAGTAGCGCCATTCGAGTTGCCCGGCGAGTTCGCGTTGCGAGTCCTCGTCTGCGAGCACCTCTCGGCAGGCTCTGATCTCGTCACTATATGCGGATAGTTTGTGTGGAAGGTCAATTCCCAAATGTGGGGTAAAGATATCCGCATATTTCCAGAATAACGCGGCAAAGGGCGCAACATGCTTGCAGCCTAGCGTGTGCAGTTGGCGCCGGGCTGGCGACCCGTTATAAATCGTGACTACGAAGCAAGCTGAGTCGCGATAGCGATCCGCAGCGGTAGAAGGCGGAAGAACAGGCACGCCCCCGATTTCTGTATGCCATAGCCGCTCGTTATTGTCGGCAAAGGCAGTCGGCCGCGCTCCTGCCTGTTCAAGCCCTTGGAAAACCAGCCTTCCAAGCGGGCCCGCGCCGAAGAGAATAAGACGTTCTTCGTTCTGTCCGGCAAACTTGGCGAAAGCACTCTTTTCGCGGGCACGCACAGCTTCCAACGACTCGGATCCGATCCGCCGCAGAACCACCTCCAAGTGATCTACATTGCCATGGTCCGTCATTCGCCGTATTCTCTGCTGTGGTGATGGAAAGGTATTCTGCATCGAGGCCAACTAGCGGTTCGACCGGCAAAGAGCGACCGTTGGACAATGGGATTCCCTCGCCATCGTGCTCACCTGGAATACAACGCTATCTGGTTATCCCTGGCAGGGTCAAGGAAGCCTTTTTCGCATGGCGCTCGGGCAGGCCCAGCCAGTTTCCGCGCGGTGCGGTACTGTTAAGAGTGACCCGCGACGCTATAATCCTGTAACGTTAGAATTCGAGATGAATGCGACGATCGAGGGTCCGCTATCGGACCATGCCTTGAGACGATGCGTATGTCGTAAAGTCATTTCGAGTCGTAGCTTTTTTTTCAGTTGGCGCCTGCTTACATTCAGTTCTATCGATTGTCTATCACCCGACTACACATCCGGTCGCACGAACTCGCCTCTACGCTCGGGAGGACGCTGAATGTCTGACGGTCTCCACGAAGTCGCACCGCTCCCGTTAAATTCATCTGGGATCGCTCGTTTTCGTCACTGGCTACGAACGGTGCTTGGGCTTGACCGAGCCGTGGGATTCACCGTACTTGCCAGATTCTGGGGCAGTGCCGCGGGTCTTGTAACCCTTCTCCTGATCGCACGATTCCTGAGCCCGGGTGAGCAGGGATACTACTACACATTTGGCAGCCTGGTAGCCATGCAGATGATTTTTGAGCTGGGCTTTTCCTATGTCATTCTGCAGTTGGCCAGTCACGAGCGAGCCCGGCTTTCCATCTCATCGGATTACAAAATTACTGGAGACGCGATCGCCCATGCCAGGCTCGCATCGGTAATCCAGAAATCGGTTCGTTGGTATTCGGTGGCGGCCGCGCTCATGGCCGCGACATTGCTTCCCGTCGGCTTTCATTTTTTTTCCACACACCAGCATGCCGGACCAACTGTTTTTTGGCGTATTCCCTGGTGTTTCGCCACACTTATGGCGGCTCTCAACTTTCAAATTGACCCGTTTTTATCTTTTCTGGAAGGCTGCGGATATGTTCCGGAAGTTGCGCGGCTTCGATTCATTCAGTCCGTCAGCGGAAGCCTGCTGGCGTGGTGCGCTCTGGCCAGTCATCATGGCCTCTTCGCGCCTTCGATGATCCTGTTCGGAATGGCCTCTACTGCACTGGTGTGGCTGGTTCGCAGGCATAAACTTCTGCTCGGATTACTGCGATACCACACGGGAAGCAATCGGATTCGGTGGACTGAGGAAGTCTGGCCATTCCAATGGAGAATT
>Ga0185299_10008402_pt1 | contig 10211 bp, 8 predicted proteins | sample PaiPotPPA55metaG_FD_128002 | JGI IMG/M metagenome (GOLD analysis project Ga0185299, IMG submission 128002) | Iron sulfur acid spring bacterial and archeal communities from Banff, Canada, to study Microbial Dark Matter (Phase II) - Paint Pots PPA... ...
TGTTCGGATCCATGGCGCAAAACCCTACTCCCCGCGTTTGTCTCGAGCTCCAACCTCGATGTAAAGAGCGCTGACCCGGCACCGCCATTCCGGTCAGAATCCGAAGATGATCACAGACGCCGAGCGCGCTCTGCGCGAGGTCTTCGGCCTCGACGAATTCCGCCCTGGTCAGGCGGACGTCGTGGAGGCGATGCTTGCGGAGCGCGACGTTCTCTCCGTCGCGCCCACCGGGTCCGGCAAGAGCATCAGCTACTGGGTGCCGGCCGTGGTCGGTGGTGGGCTGACCATGGTCGTCTCGCCGCTGATCGCGCTCATGAAAGACCAGGTCGACCGCCTCACCGAGCGAGGCGTCGCCGCGACGTTCATCAACTCATCGGTGGAGCGCCCAGAGCAAGTCGACAGGCTCCGCCGCGCCATCGCCGGCGAGTACCGCCTGCTGTTCCTGGCACCGGAGCGACTCGGGCGACCCGGCTTCATGGACCGGCTGGCCGAGCTCCGCGTTCGCCGCGTGGTCGTCGACGAGGCGCACTGCATCTCCACGTGGGGACACGACTTCCGGCCCGACTACCGCCTTCTGGGCGCGGCGATCAAAGCGTGCGGGCGGCCTCCGATCGCCGGGTTCACTGCGACCGCCACGCCCCAAGTTCGAGCCGACATCGCCACATCGCTAGGCCTCAAGGACCCATTCATCTCCGTCACCGGGTTCCACCGGCCGACGCTGACCCTGTCGGTGATTCGCACCCGCGGCGATCGCGCCAAGCGCGAGGAGCTGCGCCGCCTTCTCTCGGACACCACGCAGAGAGCGCTCGTCTATGTAGGCACCGTGAAGGCGGCCGAAGAGCTGGCCACGGAGCTCGGCATCCCTTGCTACCACGGTCAGCAGGAGGCCGGGCTGCGGCGCCGCATCCAGGAGGACTTCAGCCAGGGACGCAGCCGGGTGGTGGTCGCCACCTCGGCGTTCGGCATGGGCGTGGACATTCCCGACATCCGGCGGGTCATCCACTACCAACTGCCCGGAAGCATCGAGGCCTACTACCAGGAGGCCGGCCGGGCCGGACGCGATGGGCAGCAGGCCGAATGCACTCTTCTCTACAGCCCGGCGGACCGCGACCTCCAGGCGTTCTTCATCGAGCAGTCGGGCCTCGAGGACGGCTCGCCGCTCAAAGACCACGCCTACGCGCGGCTCGGTCAGATGATGGCCTACGCCGAGATGCGCGAATGCAGGCACGCGCGGATCGCGGACTACTTCGGCGAGCAGGGCGTGGCGCGCCGCTGCAGCGCCTGCGACAACTGCCTCGCGGAGCGACCTCCCGAGGAAGCGGTGCCCGTCGACGCAGTCATCGCAAGCCTCGCCGCGATCGCGCGCTTCAGCGGGCGAGTCGGACTCGCCAACGTGGCCGCGGTGCTCGGCGGCCGGAAGACAAAGTGGTCGACCGCCCAGGAATGGGTGCGTGACCTCCCGTTCCACGGAGCATTGAACAAGTGGAAGGACGAGCGAATCAGGCAGCTGCTCGCGGAGCTGATTGGAGCCGGGCTCGCGCGACAGAGCTCAGGCGAGTACCCAGTAGTCGAGATCACGCCGGCCGGCCGGGAGGCGATGCGCGGGACGCCGCCACCGCTGAAGCTGCCGGCCGAGGCGCGCACGATCAAGAACGGAGCCGAAGGCGACATACCGGTCGAGACTCTCGATCGCCTCAAAAGGTGGCGCTCGGAGACAGCTCGCGCCGCCGGCATTCCGGCGTACATCGTTTTCCACGACTCGACCCTCAACGCGATCGCGGCGGCGAACCCCAAGGACCTGGCCGAGCTCATTCGCGTACCCGGCATCGGCGATTCGAAGCTGCGCAAATACGGCGACGAGGTGCTCGAGCTACTGCGAACACCCACCTCTTGATCGAGAATCCTGGGTCAAGGACCCATCCCCCCATGTGCTACAATGTGCTACATGGAAAGGGTCGGAGTCCGAGAACTTCGTCAGAACGCGAGCGCGATACTTCGCAGGGTCGCGGCCGGCGAGGTCATTGAGGTGACCGACCGTGGGCGAGCCGTGGCGCGCATCGTGCCCATGCATGAAGCGAGCCGGCTCGCACAACTTGTGGCCGAGGGGCGGGCGAGCAGCGTGACGGGAGATCTGCTCGACGTCAAGCCCATCTCGCGGATCGCCGGGAAGCCCGTTCTTTCAAGGATCCTCGCTGACATGAGGTCAGATGAGCGCTGAGGTCGCTTACCTCGATACTTCAGCGGCGGTCAAGCTCCTGATGACTGAGCCGGAGTCGGCTGCTTTGCGTAGGTGGCTTCGCCATCGACCCGAGCGCGCGTCGGCGGCACTTCTGAGAGTCGAGCTTGTGCGAGTTGTGCGCCGCGCCGGCCTCCCGCGACTGATTCCAGAAGCTCGCAAGCTTTTGGCCGGCGTCCATCTGATCCGTCTTGAAGACGCCCTTCTCGACAATGCGGCTGACCTCGATCCATCCGAGCTCCGATCGCTGGACTCGATCCACCTGGCGGCAGCTGCAAGCCTCGGAGATGATCTGGCAGCGGTGGTTTCCTACGACGATCGATTGCTGACCGCCGCCACATCTCTCGGGTTGCCAACCGCAACTCCTTCCTGATCGACTAACGCCGGCGGCGTCTCCTCGCCCCTACCAGGTACAGCAGCGCCGCGATCACGGCGGCCACGGCAAGAATCGGAATGGCGAGCCCGACAGACAGGCTCACGCTCGAGCTCGCCGGCGCTGGTGCCTGGCCTCCACCTGGCGGAGTGTAGAGCTCGACGCTGCGCATGTTGCCGAGGAAAGATCCGCCCATCACCAGCACCGATCCGCTCTTCAAGAGAGTGGCGATCGGACCGGCGCGAGCGACCTGCATGTCCGCTGTGGTCGACCAACGGTCAGCCGTCGGGTCATAGACGTCGGCGCCGGCTGTCACCCAGAACGGCCCGCGACCGCCGGCCACCAGCACCACGCCGCTCCGCAGGAGAGTCGCGCTGAATCCCTCACGACCTCGCGGCATCGGCGCTGCATGCGACCAGCCATTCGTCGCGGGATCGAAGAGCTGAGGGGGCGCGAAGCGAGCACAGCTGGACGACGGCCGTTCGGCGCAACCGCCGAGGACGAGCACCTTTCCACTCGGAAGCAAGGTCGCGGTGTGCGGAACCGCGGCAGGTTCGCTGAGAGCGATGCCGTCGGACCAGCGATTCGATTTCGGGTCGTACAGCGCGGACATCGCGTTGTAGCCACTGACAACCAGCACCCGGCCGTCGCGCAAGAGGGTGGCGGTGTTTTCAGAGTCGCCGAGAGTGAATGGCATGCCGGCCGCGGACGACCATCGATTGGACGCCGGATCATAGATTTCGGTCGACGTCAGACGCACGTCGCCTCCGTTTGGGCCCTGAGGAGGGGCCAACCCGCCGGCTGCCAGCACGCGACCGTCCGCGAGCAACGTTGTGGTATGTCCGAACCGCTTGACCAGCACCGACCCCGCCGCTGACCAGGTGTCGGACGCAGCGTCATAGAGCTGCGCACCGTCACCCACCACGAGCACCTTGCCGCCACGCAGCAAGGTGGCGGTGGAGCCGGTTGAGCTGATCGTCTGGGGTACTTCCAGAAGCCGCGACTGACCGCGGGCGGGGTCGTAAATCGCAGCCGCCACTCCGTTCGTGGCGGTGAATGAGTGGAGTGCCCCGGTAGGACTTGTTCCAATCAGCAGCACACGACCATCGTTCAACGTAGTGGCAGTCGCGGTGCTGTCAAAACCCCCGCCATAGGCGCTGTAGTTTCCAAACGGACCCGCGACGTCAGGCATCGAGGTCCAGGCGCCGGCGGCGTCCGGAAGGTGACCTGGCGAAGGCGCCATCGCTGGCCCATTCGGGTCGAAGACCTGGACGTCGCCCGGAAACCACTGGCCAAACACTGGATCAGGCCAGGCCGCGACCAATATCCGGCCGTTCTTCAACGGGATTGCAGACTCGTCCAGGCCCGCAACCTTGAGCGAGCCCGGCATGACGGTCCAGGTGCGCGACAAAGTATCGAATCGCTCCGCACTGGTAAGGGGCAGACCGCCCACGCCCTGGCCGCCCACGACCATGACGCTGCCATCCGCGACCTTGACTGCGACGGCTCCGGAACGTGGTTGGTTCAGGCTGCCGGTCGTCGACCAGGTGCGGGATGACGGTTCGAACAGCGCTGCACTCGCCGTCGGCCTGCCGTCCTCACCGCCGCCCGCGGCGATCGCCTGACCGTTGGCGAGTGCGGAGAGCGCGACTGATTGGTACCCGTTCGCGGATATCTCGCCGGCCCGCGACCAGGCATTCGCCGAAGGGTCATACAGCTCTGCGCTCGTCAAGAAAGGTAGCGGTCCGGCCGGCGAAACCAACCCGCCGGCGACGAGCACCCGTCCATCGGTCAGCAGAACCGACTGAGCGCTGTAGCGGAGCGCCAGCGGTGGCGCGGCGAGCGTCCAGATGTTGGTCGCCGGGTCATACAGCTGGGCGACGCTGTGGGCGTAGCCGCCGGCGAAAAGGACCTTGCCGTCGCGGAGCAAGGTGGCCGTGTAACCGCCTCCGTTGAGCACCGGCATCGCCGCCGCGGCAGAGACGGTGTCGGTGCGCGGATCGTAGAGCTGCGGCCCCGAGCGATCGCATTCAGCGCCTGTTAGGAGAACCCGGCCGTCGGCCAGCAGCGTTGCCACCACATCACCGTCACGTTGAATCGATGTGGCCGTCCACCGATCGGTCGCCGGGTCATAGATTTCCGCCCAGTTGGTGAGCTGGGCCTCGGTCGAAACAGTGACCAGCACCCGCCCGTCGGAAAGAGACGTCGCCGAGTGCCCGGCAGGCGGGGCACAGGCGGCCTGCACAACCAGGCCACCAGAACCGAGAATCACCTCACTCGCAACTACCAGTGCGACAGCAGCTCTGCCCAACCAACAACGGAGTGCGTGAGCGTGCGGGGCCTCAGCCACAGGCGCCGAGGATCCAGCCGCCTGTCTCGGTGGAGACCTTGCGTAGAGCGCCCGCGGCCGTGTAGAGGAAGACCCCGTTGCCGGCAAGCCATACGCCGTGCCCATCGGCGATGGCCGTCGCGCTGAATCCTTGATCCGCGATTTGTCGCGTCGCGCTCGCCGCGGTCACCATCCACGTCTTTCCTGAATCGCCATTGGTGCCTGAGAAAGTAGCCACGATCGGGCGGCCGAGGCCGTCGAGCCCGAGAAACCCCGCGAACGTGCTGGTCGGTTCGAACCAGGTCGACTGGCTGCCGTCGTTCATGCCCACGCGCAAGAGCGTCGGCGCGCTCTTCGGATGATTTGGGTCGGTGGCCATGATCCAGAACGCTCCCGCGGTCAAGGCGCTCGTCCCTGGACCGACAGTCTTGCCTCCCAAGAGCTTGTGGGCAGAGTGCGCGGAGGCATCGAACAGCCATACATAGAAAGGAAGGAAGGTATCCGCGAAGCCGGCCGGCTGAAACAAATAGATGCCTTCCGGCCTGAAGGCAGCGGCTGACAGCAGATCAGCCGACTGATACACGACATCGTCTCGCCCAGTCGCCACGTCAACGACGTGCAGGCGCGTTCCAAGTGGCGGGCTGCCGATGCCCTGGCTCGCCGGATCTGGAATCACCTCGCTGTAAGCGAACTGGGCGCCATTTGGGGAGACCAGCTCGTACGACGCCGGAAGCCAGCGTGAGAATCTCCAGTCGTATGTCTCGTTGCCGTTTCCCGCGACCCCGTTCAGGACTGGCGAGGTCACGGTGCGGCCAAAACCTGGACGGCCTGGATCAGGCGTTATCGCCGCGCTGGGATCAGTCGTAAAAGTCCCTTCTGGGTAGCTGATGAAGCCGGCCGCCTTGAAATCCGTAAAAGGGAGCCGGCACGGTGCTGCAGCCTGTTGGGAGCCTGGCGAGGTGGGCGAAGCCGTCTGCGCGGAATCGGCAGGTGTCCCGCTACACGCGGCCAGGACCATCAGACCAAACTGGCCGGCGACCAACCTCATGGCTCTTGAACGCAATCGCCTCATGGCTTGTTACAAGCACCCGTTGGAGGGAAAGCCAGGGAACGAAGCCACCTTCGTCAGGCCCTTCCCGTGTCGGTAGAGATAGATCGCGCTGCCGCCAAGCCAGATGCCATGGGCGTCGCTGATGCCGAGGCCGCTGTACGAGGTCTCGACCCGGCCCGAGCGGTACCAGGCGTTCGACTGGAGATCTGAAACGATGCCAGCGCCGACGGTTTCCGGCGTGTCCGGACGCGACACCAGCCAGATTTCGTAAGGCACGGCGCTTGTGCTCCACCTGGCGTCGTTATCGCCGGCGAGGTAGGCGAGAACTGCCGGAGCTCCGCTATAAACGCCGAGCAGCTGGAATTGCGATGCGGTCACTGGCCGGCGCACCCACTCGGTCACCTGGTCGGATTTCACATCGCGGCGCAGCAGGACGTTGAGCACCGGGGGTCTCGCGTTTCCCTCCCCACCTGGCAGCGCCGAGGTCGGGTGAGGATCCTTCTCGTTGACCGCGATCCAGGCCTCGCCATCGGCAACGGCGAAGACGTAGCCGTCCGGAAAGACTTGACGAGTTGCTCCGGAGTCTGGATTGAGCAGCAAGAGGCCGGCGCTCTGTGCGTACGGGCCATTGGTGAAATAGATGCCGTCGGCGCTGAAGTCGAAGATCAGGTATTGAGCCGCCGGCAGCCCCAGAGTTCGATCGCCGCCCGTGGCGACGTCGACCACGTGAATCTGGCCATACAAATAGAGCCCTCCCTGGGTGAAATCCATATAGGCATAGCGCCGTCCATCGGGAGAGACTTGCGACCGCGGAACGGGAAGGAAACGGTCGAATGCCGCATCGTAATAGCCGACAGGGCCGGTACCTCGCAGCACAGGCGTGGCCGACGACCGCCAGCCAAACCCGTCTCCCCCTTGCGTAAACGCGTCGGCGGGGTCTGCGGAGATGACGCCGCCGGGATAGGAAACGTAGTGCGCCTGGACGCCGAACGAGGGCAGCTGAACAGGGTTACCCGGCTGGTACCACGAAACCACCGGCAATCTGCAGGCGGCGAGGGTCGCGCTCGGAGCTGCCAAGGCGGAAGCCTTCGCTTGTGGCTGCGAGGCATTGGGGGAGCAAGCTGTCACCAGCACGGCCAGCAGAGCAAGCCGGCACCGCCTGGAACTGAAATGCAGAGCCATCGTCAATAAGACGCTCGATCGAGCCGGTTGGTTTCAGGGAGGCCGATCTCGGTCGAGATGACCGGCTTCGCTTCTAAGAGGACGCGCGCGCGAAGACGAGCAGGTGCGTCGCGTCATCGCCCTCACCTGCCCGCCGGTGGTCTTGAAGAACCAGGCCGGCGGCTTTCGCGACCGCGACCACGTCATCGACCGGACGCAGCCGGTAACCGTAGGCGGTCATCGGCATGCGCGCCATGTTCTCCGGGTCGCCGATCCCGACCACCGCACGTCCGGTGGTCGAGATCACGCGCGCGAGCTCTGAGAAGACGCGATCCAGCTCGGCGATGAAATAGATCGTGTTGACGGTGATCGCGCCCTGGACCGAGCCATCCTCCAGCGGCAGCTTCGTCAGCGACCCTGCCTGGAGCTGCATGCGACCCGCCGCGATCGCGCGGTCGAACTGCCCCGAAGCGCGCCCGACCATCGTCGGCGAGAGGTCAACGCCAAGCACGCGGCCCGTCGGCCCAACCCGCTCGAGCAGCATCGCCAGTCCGGCTCCCCCGCCAAATCCAAGGTCTGCCGCGGTGGCGCCCGGCTGGAGCTCGAGGGCGTCAACCGCAACCGCGATCATTCCCCGGTTGGTGCGGTTGAGCATGGTTCCGACCACGAGCCCGCGCCACCCGGTCGGCTTCCCAAGCTGAGCCGCCAGGCCCGCCAGCATCCTCTCCCGAAACCCCACTGCCGGAATGGTAGATAGAGGCGCCGCTTACGCGCGAGCTGTCAGACGGGCGCCACGCGGCGATCGGCGCGAGCCGCGCCAACCAGCACGGCCGCCATCCATGCGATCCAGGCCACTTCGAGCCCCAGGCGCACCCACACGGGGCCCACTGGAAACGGCAGCAGAACGATGCCGCTGTCAACGCTTTCCAGGATCGCGGCAACTCCCAGCAGCAGAGTGAGGACTGCGAGCTCTCTGGTCGGTACCAGCCGCACCGCTCCGAGCCAGCCAATCCCAAGTATCGCGATGCCGGGAGCGGACAGGTAATAAAACTGTTCGATCGACCCCAGAAGGAGCAGAACAGAGCCCAGGCCCGCTGTGGCGCCCGCCGCGAAGGCGAGCGGGAGAAGCCTCCGTCTGCCACGAAGCAGCAACGCGAAGAGGAGCAGCTGGGCGATCAGCTGGACGGCCGGGGCAACACTTTCGATGTTGACCGAGGCCGTCAGGCGACCGGGACTTTGGGGCGTGTCAAACCAATCACAGCCCACACCGAGCGTCTGCGTCGCAAGGTCATAGTTGGAGCACGCGGTGAACAGCACCAGCTTGTTGGGGTCGGCGAGCAGCCGGTGCTGGCTCCCCGCCGGACAGGCGGGGATCGCAACCGGGTCAGCCCGGACCCCCTGGTCGATCTGCCAGCAGCTGCCCATTCCCTGACCGTCCCAGAAGAAGTCGAGTCCGTTGGGGAGTCGGTCGCCGCGCGGGTTGCTGCCCACGTGGTTGCCGGCGTATCGATTGAAGTTTGATGTTTCCTCCTGAGCCGGCAATCGGTAATCGTCCCGCACCAGGCCCGGCACCCATGTCTGCACCACTCCAACCTTCCAGTTGTCATATATCCAGTTGTCTCGGAAGACGTCGTAGTCACCGCCGATGACCAGGACGCCGGCGCCCACAGGAACTCCCACGCTCGGGCAGACGGCGCCCGTCTCGACACCGCGAAGCAGGTAGGGGCGGGCGCAGGTGCCGTCCCGGACCCGCGGGTAGTAGTTGGAGTTGTTGCCGTGGATCATGTTGCGCTCGAAGAGCGCGTGGTTCTGCGGGAGGCCGGGGTGGTCCGGGAAGAGGCTGTCCATCGAGACGCCCGTCGTGTTGTGGTCGAACTCGTTGTCGTGGGCCCAGACAGAGTCGCCCCCGGTCCCGGAATATCCAAGGGTGTTGTCGTGGCTGTGGCATCTGGTGACTTCGATCGCATATCGAGGCACGTCGAATCCGCGCCCGCGGTTGATATCCGACGTGCCGCCGGGGTAAATGCCCGAGTCCCCGTTTCCGTAAGCCTCGCAGTTGGTGAACAGTCCATGGTCGGTGGCAAACGAGAGGAAGCCGTATTCAGCGTTCCAGCGTCCGACGACCTGGTTGATGACAAAGCCGTCCGCCTCAATGACGTACACCGCATTGAACGTGGACCTCTGGGCTGTGAAGTTGCGCAGATAGATGCCGTCCGTTCGATCGCCGCGAATGACGTTGAGCTTCTGGAACTGGGCATCGAAGATCACGTCTGAGGGCGTTGCGCCCGTACCCTCGATCTGAAGGTCCTTGATCCCGAAGATGCCGACCAGGTTCTGCTGGTGCGGACAGGCTTTCTGCTGCTCGTAGCTCAGGATCTGGTAGCCGGCTTTGATCCATGGCGCGGCCAGGTGGCTGCACGAGTCGGGCTCGCGCTGGAGGCTGGGTTCCTCCCCATAGACGCCTGGCAGAACAAGGATGGTGACTCCTGGACCTCCGGCGTGATCCACCGCCGCCTGGAGATCGCGGAATCCACCTCGGACGCATTCCGCATACAACTGAAGGTTGGTGTCCTTGAGGGCGGTTGAGAAGGACGCGATCCGCCTTTCGAAGTCGGCGTCATCGTCCTTGCAAACGACCAGATGGGGACCCGACGTTCGATAGACGGGAACGTGTCCTGTTCCGTCAGGAGGATGGGTGCGGCGCTCGTAGTGGGCGTCTGCGACAGCCGGCCACAGGGAGACGGCGGCGGCAGCGAGAAGAATGAGCAGGAGCCGGCCGCCGCGACGGCGCACGCGCGGTTACTTCTTCAATCGCGCGGGGTGGCCGCAGACGAAGCCGAGCGCGATCTGTGCCGAGGTTTCGGTGAGTCCCAGCACCGTTTTGAACCATCGATCGAAGAGGCCGCCCGCCTCGCAGCCCACCAGCTTCTCCTGGACCAGCCGGAGCGATAGGTTCTGGGCCGCGTGGCCCGCCTCGAGGAGGGTGAACCTCATTCCGCGCTCCCCGTACTTGTCTGTGGTTCGCTCCGGAAAGATGACAAATAAGAAGAGGGCGGCGGGT
>Ga0185299_10008404_pt1 | contig 10209 bp, 10 predicted proteins | sample PaiPotPPA55metaG_FD_128002 | JGI IMG/M metagenome (GOLD analysis project Ga0185299, IMG submission 128002) | Iron sulfur acid spring bacterial and archeal communities from Banff, Canada, to study Microbial Dark Matter (Phase II) - Paint Pots PPA... ...
TTCTGCAGTTTATCCACGGTCTGCGGGGCGAGTTGCAAGTGACCTGGGAAGAAGGAACTTGGGCGGCTTGGCTCTACGATCTGCTGCAATCCCAGGTGGCGCAAGTGCTGGTCTGCGATCCGCGGCGAGAAGGAAGCATCCCGCAAACCCCGCAAACTCGCCTATCATTTGCGCGCCAAAGGGACTTCCTATGTGGTTTCTGCCGGGATTTATGACGACAAGGCCAGCATCGCGGAAGTGTCAAAGCTGAGCAGCATGAAGTAACCGTCAGCTCTCACCCACCACGTCGCAGCAAACACCGAGCCGCCTGACGGGGCGGCTTTTCTTCTGCATCACGGCGAATGGCTGCGCGGCAACTTCTGTTATCAGGCGATTGCGCTCAAAATCCCCTGCCAAGGGTCTATCTTAGCTCTTACGGATGTAGCTCGGAGGCTGAGGCCCCGCATCATAGGCGATCCGTAAGCGCAGCGCTGGAAGCGCTGCGCCACCCACAAATCAAGAAAAATCTAAGAACGGTACGGGCGAGCGTGTCCACAGAGAACTCCCTTTGGGGCTATGGGTGGTGCACGGGGCGTAGGGGTCCTTCGACTACACAAGTGCTTGCGCTAAGCGCGCAAGCACTTGTTCCGCTCAGGATGACAGAGCAAGGAAGATCCTCAAAACAAAAAGTCTATTTGGCGAAGAAGTAGTCGAAGGATTTTACGGCTGTGAATTCGTCGTCTTTGATGTCGAAGACGGTGTATAGCTTGGTGACGTAGAGGACGTCCTGGACTTTCTTGGTGAGGGCCAGGAGTTTTAGTTCACCGCCGGCGTTGCGGACGGTGGTGAAGCTGCTGACTAGTTCGCCTACGCCGGAAGAGTCGATGTAATCGACGTGGGCGAGGTTGAGGACGATTTTCTTTTTGCCCTGGGTGATGAGCTGGCGGACGGTGTCGCGGAGTTGTCCGGTTTCGTCGCCCAGGGTGATGCGTCCGTTGATGTCGACGATGGTTACGTGGCTGACTTCGCGGATCGAGATCGTCATTGGAGTGGATTGATTGTACCGCTGAACAACAAAATCTGCCACGGAGACGCGGAGTCACGGAGAAATTCTGAGGTGGGCTGGTGGAGATGCTTTGCCGGGTTCGGGCGCTTGCGCGTCGCTTCGCTCAAACCTAGAACCTTTTAACACGGAGGACACGGGGGTTCACGGGGTAGAGCTTGTGTTTTTTAGCGCTTGTTTGCTCAGGATGACAGAGTCAGTAGGTTAGCGAGTCCATGGCGCGGGAGACGGGGAGGGGTTGGGAGTCGCGGATTTCCTGGATGGGAGAGGTGACGATGGGAGTGGCGTATTCGGGGTGGCGAAATTCGAGGTGCATGCCGCGGCCTACGTATTGGAGCTTTAGCATGGAGCCTCCCCAGGTGGAGCCGGCTATGGCTACTTGAACCGGGTCGGGACAAAATTCGGGATGGCCGGAGATCAGGGCGTCGCTGCCGCCCAGGAGCACGGCGGTGTAGCAGTGGTGCATGGTTTGAATGTGGAGAATCGTGGACGGGGGAAGATCGTGGAGAAAGACTCCTCCTTCGATTTCCGATTGGATGATGGCGTGGTTGACATCATCGGCCAGATTGGGGTGTGGGTTGAACATTACTAAAGCCAGTGCATAGGGTAATGGGTTTCGGGCGGGCGGGCAAGGGTTGTTTGTAAATTTCACGTAACTTTGGGAGGGGGGCTTTGGCGCTTCCGGCAAAGGGCTCTTAACACAGAGGTCACAGGGGTTCACAGGGTAGGGCTGGCTGGTTAGGGGATTGCGGCTATGGCGCCTTTTGGGCCTACTGCGAGGGCTCCGCCGGTGGGGAAGGGGCTTAGGGCGTTGAATTGGATGATGGGATTGTTGCTGGGGACGATGCGGGTGGGGTTTTTGGGCGGGTGGAAATCCAGGATGAAGTCCTGGCTTACCAGGAAAATTCGGACTTGGGATTGATTTCTTTTGTGATCGTAGGCGGCGGCGGAGTAGTAGGCTTGGGGGTGGATTGGGGAGAGGGTCCAGGTCTTGCCGGCGTCGTTGGTGAAAGCGAGGTTGGGCCCGTCCTGGCCGGGATGTTTGTAGTCGCCGCCGGCGATTACGCCGTGCATGGGGTCGCGGAACGCGATGGAGAAAATTCCGGCGGAGTCGGGGCCGTGGAGGATGGGAGTTTCGAAGACACGCCAGGTATGGCCGCGGTCTGGGGAGTGGAAGACACGGGCTGCTTTGCCGCCGGTGGCGAACCAGATGTTGGGGTCGGGGGCTTTTTCGGGCTGACGCGGCGCTGAAGCGCCGGGCTTCCACGATACTGGGATGGATCGAGGGGCCGTTGTTACGGTCCGATTCGCGGTCCGTGTATCTCCGCTCAGGATGACAGAGCTGTTGTTCGGGGCACGAGCGCGGAGGATGGCGAGGCAGGTATTGCTGGCGGCGAATGCTCCTTCGCCTTCTATAGCGGGTGGGAGTTGGGCTGGCGGGAGGTGGGTCCAGGTTTGGCCGTCGCTGGTGATCAGGAGTTCGAATTTCAGTTGGCCGGTCTCTTTGCCGCTTTCATCGCTGCTTTGAGCGGGGATGGGATCGCCTAGAACTATGCCGTGGGTTGGGTCCCAGAAAACCATGGAGTCGAAGAAGCCTTTGGGATTGGTGTTGGTGAATTGGAGTTGCCAGTGCTGGCCGGCGTCGGAGGTGTGGTAGATGCGGGACTGGTCGCCGGGACCGGCGGACATGAGGAAAGCTTCGTCGGCGGAGAAGGCTACAACGGCGCGGAAATCGAGGGTGGCGGCGTCGGGGACGTGGGCGGGGAGCCAGGTGCGTCCGGCGTCGGTGGTGCGGAGATAGGTGCCGTGAGCGCCGGAGGCCCACGCGATATTTTGGGAGACGGCGCTTACGCCGCGGAGATTTTCGGTGGTGTTGGAGAGCTGGGTTTGCGGGGCGGGTTGGGGGAGGGCGGTTGCCAAAAGAAGGAGTAGAGTGCGCATGGGAAATTGTCTCAGAAGTGCGCAGTGCGGACGCGCAGGAAATTCGAGATTCTTCAGTGGCGAAAGATCCCCACTTCTCGCGCAAAGAACGCGCGAGAAGTGGGGCACCCCATCACAATCCCCATCACAATCCCGCGCGCGTGCGAAGTTCCAAAGTGTGGTTATTTGGCGATGAAGTCGGCGAAGGTGGCTACTTTGCCGAAGTAGATGCGGAGGGTACAGCGGGAGCCGTAGTGGGCGAAGGCCACTTCGAGGGGGTCGGTGGCTTGGGGTACCTGGTCGGTCTCGATGGGGCTGCGGGCAAGATCCTGTTTCTCGTCGTAGGGGGAGCCGGCGGTGACGTTTTTGTTGACGGCGAGGGCCCACTTGTCCCTGCCGGGGATGGGGTAGACGCTATAGGCGCCGATGGGGATGGTGGCACCGGCAAAGCTGAGTGGAGCTTCGGTGAAGAGAGTCATGGGGGCTCCGCCGGGAGACCAGGGTTTGCCGTTGGGAAGTTTGTCAGTCTTGGGGCTGACGGGAGTGTAGTTGATGCGGACCTGGCGACCGTCCTCGAGATTGCAGGCGGCGCTGGCGGAGTTCGCGGACTGCGCGGTGCAGGCGGCGGTTAGAGTTAGGAGAATGGGAACGGCGACGACGAAGCGAGCGCGGAGCATGGGAGACCCTCTCTGGGAACAAGAGTGTATCGCCGAAAGAGGCGGAGGGGAAGAGGATTTGGAATCCTGAGTGTTGGGGGATTGGGTTGATCCGTGATGCTATGCGGCCGGGCCTCGTCGCGGGTGCGGCCGGGCTTCGCCCAGGCCGGGACGGGCGAAGGCGCCCGTCCCCACACGATTTGTTGTTGTCCCTGCGAAGACCGTTAGCCCGTTTGTTGCTGGTCTTAAGTGACGTACTCAGGGGCGGGGGCTGTTGCTACCGTGAGTGGCGTACCGGGCGGTTGACACTGGTATGAAGCGAGGAGTTTACACTCATGGCGACGGCAGCGAAGTTGAAGATTCTTTATGGCGAAGGGGATGCGGAGGCACAGGCGGTTATGGCGGCGGCATTGGAGAAGGCCGGGCATACGGTGCAGAAGGCCGTGGGAAGAAAGGCCGTGGAAGCGGCGATTGGTAAGGGCGGGTTTGATCTGGTGGTGCTGGGTCCTACGCTGAGCCGGAATGACCGGCATCATCTGCCGTATGCGGCGAAGAAGGCACAGGCGGAGGTTAGTGTGCTGGTGATGCATGCGGATGGAAGCCGGCATCCTTATGTGGATGCTTGTACCGACACTGGGGCCAGCGTGGAGAATGTGCTGGCGCGGATTGAGGGGATGGCGATAGCGGGGATGATGCCGGCGGCTGCGGCGGCTGGGCGGTAGTCGGTAGTACCTAGTACCTAGTTTCGAGGGCGGCTTTGCGGCCGCTCTTTCTTTTTTTCTTTGGAGGGAGAAAAACCTTTAACGACCTGGGGGGCACAGAGGGTCACAGGGGAATTCTTTTTGGTACTAATCTGGGTGGTTAATTGGTGGGATTGATTTTGGGCTGCGGGGGTTGTTGCGTGGGTTGGTCGCGGGTGCGATCCGTGGAAGTGGGATTTTTGTTTTCTGGTGGGTTTGAATTCTCGCGGGAATCTAGTTGGTAATAGTGGAACAGGGTGGGCATCTTGCCTTCGGTTTATGAGCCTTCGGCGGATGAGGGACGGTAGAGGGCGCGATTCGCGGGCAAAATCTTTTAACACAGAGGGCACAGGCGAACACAGAGTAGTGCCTTGTCGACCTGTGCCTGTTTTGATGAATTACGTGATTCATCATCGGGCGCAGTTGGGAGTTTACTTGCGGTAATTCCATCCTTCATCAACTGCCGGCATCGCCGCGGTCCCTGAACAGCAAGGTATCCCCTGAACTGGAGCGGATCATTCTCAAGTCCCTGGAGAAAGACCCCGAGCTGCGTCGTTAGAGACGGGATGACAAGCGTTGATGTCAGGGCAAGCTTTCGGCGGGGGGCTGGTTCGCTTCGCGAACCAGCCACTTCGCTCCGGATGATAAAAGCTCAAAAGCCTGGTTTAGTTGTGGTCGTGGTCGTGATCGCGGTCATGCTCGTGATCGCGCACGTGGCAACGTTCGCGCACTTCTTCTAACTGGTGGCGGCGCTCATCGGCTTGACGGCTGTGTTCGCCGTGCTTGCGGACGGCTTTCTCCAGATTCTCTTCCGCCTTGTGGATGTCACGGCTGCACTTGTCATCCCGGTCGGCGCGGGCGGGCGTGGCCGGTCCGGCTAGTAACGCGATACCCAACATCGCGCATAATATGGTCTTGGCAAACATTTTTTTCAGCGACATTTTACCTCCGGAAAAACTTTGGGGCTGAGGGCATTGTAGCGTAGATCAGCGGTTGATTCGTCTTGTCGTCCGAGCTGCAGGGCTTGTCCGGAAAACCGCTGTAGGCGATGTTTCGCCATCCTCACGGGGACGCCTGGTTGAGCTTCAGCAGGGCGTTTTCTCTCTTGCCCGAGGCGTAGAATGTTGCATTGCCCGTGTCTGGGTCTCGCGGGTTCGATGGCTGAGAGCGAAAAGCTCTGAGAAAGTAGAGATATCGAATTGCAAAGAAGACGCAAGGTTTTAGCCGCAGCCGCGCTCTGGGGAGCGTGCGCCTGGTTCCTGAGCTTGGATGTGGATTACCTCGTGACGAATCTCCGCAGCGCTCCCCATTGGCTGCTTCAGAGTTTCCGCGCTCTGTTCATGGGAATGAGTGTCGCCATCGGCTATGTGATATATCGGAAGTATCTGCTAGAAGTACGGACTCGCAGCGAGAAGTATGCTGAGATTCGAGAGGAGATTCGCCGACTTCTTGCCGCTTTGCTCACCACTCCCGATGAAGATTTGATCCGCCAACTGCACCGCACGATCAAGCGCATCGAGCAAGTGCTCAAACGTCACGACCCCCTGGCCGCTCATCTAACTGAGGAACGGAAAAAGCCAAAGGTTGCGTGAAACACTGGCCAGCAGCACGCGGCTCAGGAACCCCGTTTGACTTCCCCCTCGGCTTCGCTCGGGGCTTCGGCACAAACAAGCCTGCTTTCGACTGCGTAGCTGGCTCGCTGCGCTCGTCCCCACGCGAGCCGTCTCCACACTAACGTCACAGGGGTCATGCACGTTTGTTACTGTGGGTTTTCGGGCGCAGTCGCTAATATCTTGAGATGGAGTTAGAGTGCTTGATCGTGACCTGCGACCCCAGCCTGTTGGGGCAAGTGCAGGCTAGTTTTGGCACTCATTTGGCCTCGTTTCACCTGCGCCAGGATTGTGCCAGTGCGATCGAGCTGGTTTCACGGCGGCATCTGGATGGAGTGGTGATCGACTGCGATGGCGTGCCGGGGGGAAGGATGGCGCTGCCCGCGCTGCGGAGCGCGCCGGCTAACAAGCAATCGCTTATTTTGGCGGTGGTGAACGGATTGACCAGCGCTCAAGAGGCTCTTGACCTGGGAGCCGATCTGACCATCAGCAAGCCGATTCAGCGGCCGCGATTGGCCGGCATCCTGGAAGCTGCGATTCCGAAGATGGAGCGCGAGCATCGCAGGTATTTCCGGTATGACGTTGATTTGCCGGTGCGGTTTCAGACTTCTCTGGGGCAATCTTTCAACGCCAAGATGAAGAACATCAGCGAATGCGGGATGGCGATTAAGCTGGTTGATCCGGTGCGGCTGAAGGGAGTGGTGGCGGTGGAGTTTGAGCTTCCGAGCGTTGAGGCGCGGACGTTTCATGCCAAGGCGGATGTGATTTGGAGCGACTCGTTTGTGATGGGGCTGCGGTTTTTGTACATCAACAAGGACGATGGGGTTGCGCTGCAGGAATGGCTGAATTCGCTGGAGGCGCGAACCAACTTCCGGGAGTGGGCACAGGGAAGCTAGAGGCTTGGGGTTTCGACCATCGCTTCCTAGCAGCCTGTGGCGAAAGTGTGCCCTGCGGCCCACCGTATGGCTGGCTCACACTCTCGACCGCTGCACCTCGTAGTGCAGCTGAACGACGCCGTCCGGAAACTGTTGTACACCGAGCAAGCGGAGCGTCACCGCGCGATGCCTCGGTGCAAGGAGTGGAATCCCTTCCCCGATGAAGGTTGGCACGACGGTGATGATGAACTCGTCAATAGTGCACGGCAGCCGCACTGAAGCGCGCGCCCATCTGCAGACTCCGGTCGAAGGTCTTACGGCCGAGGATCTTGGCATCGGTGGAGCGCTCGAATTCCGGGAGACCGTAGAAGCCCTTTGGAGGCGGCCGTACCGTCAGCCAATCGAGATTGCCATCTGGTCGAGCCACGTAGCCGTCCGCGCTCGTTGCAATGTTCACGATGATTTTTCGCTGTGGCAAGCCCCCCAAGTCTAGCAGCAATGCAATGTGAGTCCCCAAGAGCAGCCTCGGCCCTGTGCCAGGTGGCTCGCTTCGCTCGCTGGACCCTTCGACTTCGCTCAGGACAGGCTCGCGAATACGCCCGTCCCCACACTAGTCTTGCCCACACTAGCATTTTGCCCCTACTGTTGGAACGACACCTTCATGTCTAGATTTCGGGCCAGGAAGGCCCAGGTGTCTGCGGTTTCATCAATCAACTTCGTGATGGATTTGCCGGCGCCGTGGCCGGCTTTTACTTCGATGCGAATTAAGACCGGGGCGGGGCTGGCTTGATCGGCTTGCATGGTGGCGGCGAATTTGAAGCTGTGGCCGGGGACTACGCGATCGTCGTGATCAGAGGTGGCGATCAGCGTTGGGGGATATTTTGTTCCGGGCTTGAGGTTGTGCAGCGGGGAGTAGGCGTAGAGGGCTTTGAATTCCTCCGCATTGTCGGAAGACCCGTAGTCGCTGGTCCAGGCCCAGCCTATGGTGAATTTGTGGAAGCGGAGCATGTCCATAACGCCTACTTCGGGGAGGGTTGCGCCGAAGAGCTCGGGGCGTTGGGTTACACAGGCGCCGACTAGCAGACCTCCGTTGCTGCCACCGCGGATTGCCAGCTTGGGCGTTGAGGTGTATTTGTTGGCGATCAGCCATTCGGCGGCGGCTATGAAGTCGTCGAAGACATTTTGTTTTTTCAGTATCATTCCTGCCTGATGCCATTCCTCGCCGTATTCGCCACCGCCGCGGAGGTTAGGCTGGGCGTAGATGCCTCCCATTTCGAGCCAGACTAAGTTCGGCACCGAGAAGAACGGGGTTAGGGAAATATCGAATCCGCCGTAGGCGTAGAGCAGGGTGGGATTTTGTCCGTCCAGCTTGACGCCTTTTTTGAATGTCAGGAACATGGGGACGCGGGTGCCGTCTTTGCTGTGGTAGAAGACCTGCATGGTTTCGTAACGCGTGGGATCGAAATCAACTTTGGGCTGGCGGTAGACGGAGCTCTTGCCGGCTTCGGGATCGTAGCGATAGACGGTGGCCGGGGAGGTGAAGCTGGTGAAGGCGTAAAAAGTTTCTTTGTCTTTGCGTTTGCCGCCGAAACCTGCGGCGGTGCCGATGCCGGGCAGGTCGACGTTGCGCAGGAATGCGCCGGTGAGGTCGTGGACACGGACTTCGGTGCGGGCATCTTTCAGGTAGCCCAGGAGAAATGAATTGTTGACGGTGTTGGCGAAGTCCAGTTTGTCGGGGCCCTGGGCTACCAGCGTCTTCCAGTTGGCGCGTTCGGGATGGCGGGTGTCGATGGCGATGAGGCGTCCGCGGGGAGCGTCCAGATCGGTGTGGAACCAGAAGACGGGACCGTCGTTGTCGATGAACCGGTATTGCGCGTCGAAGTCGTCCAGGAGCCTTACTACCTGGGAATCCGGTTGGGTCAGGTCTTTGTAGTAGAGGCGGTTCTTGGGGGACGTGCCTTGCTCGACGGTGATGATCAGATAATGGCCGTCGTCGGTCACGTCGCCGCCGAATAGCATCTCTTTGTTGTCGGGACGCTCGTAAATCAGTTTGTCTTCGGATTGAGCCGTGCCTAGGCGGTGATAGTAGAGCTTCTGGAAATAATTGGTGTCGCGCAGGGTGGCGCCGGTGGGCTCGTCGTAACGGCTGTAGTAGAAACCTTTGTTGTCTTTGGTCCAGGATGCGCCGGAGAACTTTACCCACTTGAGGTCGTCGGAGAGATCTTTGCCGGTGTCGACGTCGCGGACGTGCCACTCGTTCCAGTCGGAGCCGGAAGTGGCGATGCCGTAGGCCATTAGTTTGCCGTCGTCGGATATAGCTGTGTCGGCCAGCGCTACCGTCCCGTCGGCGGAGAGCAGATTGGGATCGAGGAGGATGCGGGGGTCGGCGTTCAGGGATTCGGCTACGAGGAGGACGTTCTGCTGCTGGAGTCCGGTGTTGTGCTGGAAGAAGTAGCGGCCGCCGTGCTGGCTAGGAGTGGTGAAGCGCTCGTAGTTCCAGAGCTTGGTGAGGCGGTCGTGGATGGCCTGGCGGTAGGGAATCTGCTCGAGGTAGCCAAAAGTTAGTTTATTTTCGGCCTCGACCCAGGCATGGGTTTCGGCGGCATCGGTGTCTTCGAGCCAGCGGTAGGGGTCGGGGACTTTGGTGCCGTGGTAGTCGTCGACCTGGTCGCCGCGGCGGGCTTGAGGGTAGGTTAGGGTTTGGGCGGCGGCGAATAGGGTCAGCATGGGTAGTAGGAGCGCGGACAGGATTATTGCCTGGCGAAGTGGATGCATGTGGGCCTCTGGGATTGAATCGGTGGAGCGATCTATTTTGGCAGAGAGCGTGGGGACAAGTACAGCCCCGGTTGCGGCGTCAAGGGTGGCGCTCGACACAAGCGGGATTTTTCTTTCGCCCCTTCGGGGCTTGTTCACAGGTCCGCCCTTTCACTGTGCGGTGGGGAAGAAGCAAACCCGCGGCAGCGATAGAAACGCCTTGCGGGGCCGGTGGTCGTGCTGGCGGGTGAGGGGTCCTTCGACTACACAAGTGCTTGCGCTAAGCGCGCAAGCACTTGTTCCGCTCAGGATGACAGAGCTAGAGCGCCGGCTACGGGAGAGTGCGTCTTGCGGGTCTGCTGGTTGTGGGTTTGTAGTCGGCGGGGTAGAGGACTACGGAGCGGTTGAAGCCTTCGCCGTCGCTTTCTGTGCGGAGGTCGGTTTGGTCGCGGAGGGCGAGGTGGAGGATGCGGCGCTCGCGCGAGGACATGGGGGCGAAGTGGAAAGGGGTTCCGGTCTGACGAACTTTTTCGGCGGCTACGCTGGCGGCCATGCGGAGTTCCTGAAGGCGGGTCGCGCGCTGGTTCTTGCAGTCGAAGGAAATCTTTTCGT
>Ga0185299_10008405_pt1 | contig 10206 bp, 8 predicted proteins | sample PaiPotPPA55metaG_FD_128002 | JGI IMG/M metagenome (GOLD analysis project Ga0185299, IMG submission 128002) | Iron sulfur acid spring bacterial and archeal communities from Banff, Canada, to study Microbial Dark Matter (Phase II) - Paint Pots PPA... ...
AACGCGTTGGCAAAAAGTTAACATCGTCTGGCGCGGTTTACAAGCAGTTATGCGTTGCTATGTAAATAGCCCTCGTGATTTGTGGGGAGTCTTCAGACCTGCGCCGAGGTGCAGATGCATGCGGTGGCACGCGTTGGAACTATGCCGTGGCGCCGCGATCGGGTTCCATGCCTTCCACTCTGAACATTCCGCTATGTAACACTACGCCATTGCCACCTTTCGATCTCGACGACGTCGATCTACTTGCATAGCGACGAAGTGAAACGTGCCAAACAGATCCGCGAAGCGTTCGCTGCCAGGTGAACCGCGCTGAAAAGCTTGAACGGATTTTGTGTTCCGTTACTCGCCATACCTCTAGCTTCGAGTCGTAGCCATGAAGGCGTTCCCACTGCCGGAAAGAGACCAGACAGAAAGCACTTGATTTGATGAGATTTTTTAATAGGGCCGCTTCGCAAAGCCGCATGGCGCCTATGCGCTGCTATCCCCGTAAAATGCAACGAAATCAAGGGGACCCCTTTATAGGCAAATTCCAGCGCTGAAAAAATCCGCAACCGGTTGTGAGAAAAATAACGAAATTGAAATCCGTTTATCCGGGAATTGTCACGTGCGCGTGGTCCAATCTGAAGCGATTCCACAACCGTTTCAATTGAGTAACCGGATTCTTCGATCCCTGCGAATGCGCAAAGCAATCGTGGCATCGTCACTTGAGCCGGGTTACACCGTCCTCACGACACCTTGGAGTTTCCGATGTTGCGTCGAGCCTTCTATGCCTATGCGAACGGTCAGCTCCGATCCCCCGAACTCGAACGGAGCGCGCCTGCGGCAACGCCGATCAAGCATCTGGTGGTGATCTACAACGAGAACGTCTCATTCGATCACTATTTCGGCACCTATCCGAAAGCCCTCAACCCATCCGGCGAGTCACGGTTTATTGCGTCGCCAGACACGCCTGCGGTCAACGGGCTGAGCGCGGCCCTGTTGACGGACAACCCGAATTTTACCAATCGCGCAAACAGCACAGGCGTAGCCAATCCGTTCCGGCTCGACCGCACGCAAGCAGCAACAGCTGATCAGAACCACGCGTACACCGCAGAGCAGCAGGCCTATGACGATGGCGCGACGGATCTGTTTCCGAAGTACACGGGTAAAGCTTCGAACGGGGGCGCCGGAGCGTTCGGTACAACGGGCCAGGTCATGGGCTACTACGACGGCAATACCGTGACCGCGCTGTGGAACTACGCCCAACATTTCGCAATGAGCGATAACGCCTATACGTCCACCTATGGGCCTTCTACGCCGGGCGCGCTGAATCTGATTTCAGGCCAGACAAACGGCGTGCAGATCGTCAAGACGAGCAAAGCGCCGTTCACGCTGGCGAAGTCCTCGTACTACGTCAACGACGGACGAGGCGGCTTCACTCTGATCAATGACGTCGATCCCGCGTACGACGCTTGCTCCCACCCAACGGACCAGATCTTGATGTCGGGCAAGAACATCGGGGATCTGCTCAATGCGAAGGGCGTGACGTGGGGCGGGTTCATGGCCGGCTTTAACCTCGAGAAAACGAACTCCAATGGCACGACGGGCTGCAAACGCAGCACGATGTCGCAGATTGCGGGCGCGGCCGCTGCCGACTATATCCCGCACCACAACTGGTTCCAGTACTTCGCGTCGACGGCGAATCCACAGCACCAGCGTCCGAGCTCGATCCAGGCAATTGGTCACAGCGTCGAGACCGACGGCAAGACCATCGAGCCGGCAAATCATGAGTACGATATCGACGACTTCTTTGCCGGCGTCACGGCACATAACTTGCCGTCGGTGAGCTTCCTCAAGGCGCCGGCTTTCGAGGACGGCCACGCGCGCTATTCCGACCCGCTTGACGAACAAGCCTTCACGGCACAGATCGTCAACTTCCTGCAGCAGCAACCCGAATGGCAAAGCACGGCCATCATTGTGCTGTGGGACGACTCGGATGGCTGGTACGATCACGCGTACGCCAAACCGACCCACGCATCGCATGATCCCGAAGCAGACCAGGTGAACGGCCCGGGTAAGTGTGGCGTAGATACGGCGCCGGACGGCATTAATGGCGCGCCCGTCAACGGACGGTGCGGTCCGGGCACACGCATCCCGTTCCTTGTCATCTCGCCTTGGGCGAAATGCAACTATGTTGACCACACCCCCATTGTCGAGGCTTCAGTGATGCGCTTCATCGAGGACAACTGGTTAAACGGCCAACGTGTCGGCGGAGGCTCGTTTGACGCGACGGCAGGCAGCATCATGGGGATGTTTGATTTCCGTAAAGGCCCGCGTAACAGCAAGTTGTTTCTGGATCCGGTGACCGGTACCGCGACGAAGGAGGTGCCGCATACCTGAGCAGGACGTCAACTCACGCGGCGCCTGCTGACTAATCGGTCTCGGTGAAATCAAAAGATTGCTCGACGACGACCTGCCCGTCGCCGTCGACCTTGCATTGATACTGAGCCATGGCGCGCCGCACCGACGCATCAAAGACGCCCGGCGGCGTGGACTTGAGAATTTCCACCTGAACAACCTTTCCGCCTTTGATCGTGGCGCGCGCTGTCACCGCCCCGACAATACCTTCGGCCAGCGCACGAGCCGGCATTTCCGGCCTGGCCTGGACCGGGCAGACGATTGCCACGTCGGCCGGCTCTGCGGGGGCAGCCGTTCTCGGACCGGGTGCCGCGGCTGGCGCCGCCGCTACCGGGGCGGACATACTCGGTGCAGCCTGCTCATGGGAGGGCGCGTCCTGGGTCGCGACCGGGGCCGCGGCCGTCGGGGCAACAACGTGTCGTGGTGACGGCGCGACCGGTCGTGGAGCGGGTCTGGGCACCGGCGCTTCGGATTGCTGCTTCACGATCTTCTTGATGACGGGTGGCTGAGGCGGAGGCGGTGTCTCGGGTTGTACGAACCGTAACTGCATGACGGGCGGCGGCGCATGTACCGGCTTAGGCGGCGGCACATGCGTCGACATCACGGCCGTAATCAGCGCACCCTCGATCACAAGCGCAGCGACAATTGCAATAGTCATCGCATGACCAGTGCCTGGACGTGAGGCGTCAGTCGGCCACAGTGCACCACGGGGTTTGCCGAGCATACTCATGTTCATTCCACTTGACTCCAGAGGCTAGTGCACTTCGGTTGCGAGCGCGACCGAACTAATCCCCGCGGAGCGCACCAGATCCATGGCTTTGATGATCGATTCGTATTCGACGCCTTTGTCGCCTGCGATCGTGACATTGACTTGCTTCGTGGCTTCCATGCCCTTGAGGCGCGCGGTCAATTGCGGCGCAGAGATGTCATCCCGGTCGAGGTGCAGTTGCCCGTCCTTTTCCACACCGACGGTCACGGTGACCGTGTCGAGCCTCGCAGCCGTAGACGATTGCGGCAATTCCAGTTTGAGGCCGGTGCCCTGGATCATCTTGAGCATGACCAGCATGAAGAACACCAGCAGGAACATCATGATGTCGATCATCGGAATGATCTCGATCCGTGGTTTTTCCTCTTGGCCAAAATAGTGTGCCCGATGGTTTCTCACAGCGCTCTCCAATGTGCGGGTTCGGTGCAGTTCACGCGGCGAGTCGCGAAAGCAGCATGGACTTGATCATGTCCATTTGCAAAAGGACCATCCGTACCCGCTTGTTCAGGTAGTTCAGCGAGACGACACCCACCAGCGCGATCGTCAGGCCGCAGGCGGTGGCGATCAACGCGTGGGCAATGCCGCCGGACACGGCCATTGGGTCGCTGGTGCCCGACGTGCCCAGAATATTGAACGAGCCGATCATGCCGAGGATGGTGCCCAGCAGACCCAGCAACGGCCCGAGCGTCACAGCGGTATCCAGCACCCAGAGATTGCGGTCGAGCTTTCTCATCTGAAACATGATGCTTTCCTCGACTTCGCGCTCGAAGTGTTCGGCCGGCTGGCCCTGCAGTTCAATGGCGGACTTCATCAGTTCGTTTTGCACCGATCCCTCGTAATGCTGAATCAGCTTCCTGACTTCGTCGGGCCGGGCCCGGCCGACCTGCTTCAGGTCGTATTCGAGATCCCTGCCGCTACGCACGGAGGTGCCGAAGAAAATCAGGCGCTCGATGATAATGACGAGCGCCGCTAGGAAGATCAGTGCCATCAAGGGCAACAAGCCGAACGACTGAACCGATGAATCAATGATGCTACGAAGCATGGTGCTAACCTTTTGCGTTGTGTCTTGAATGTGCTGCGGTTGTGTGTCGCGGCGGCATTGACGCCGCCGTGACACGGGCTATACCGATGGCGATATGTCAGTTGCCCATGCGCTACGGCTTGCGTTGCGCGATCAGCACGTTGAACGTGCCGGCCACAACGCTTGGACGCGGATGCGGATTCGCAGGCGTTGCAGCGGGAGCCGGTGCGAATTTCGACGACACGAGGTACACGCGATGCGTGCTGGCGTCGAGCGCCATCGTCTTCGCACCTTCCTGCGTCGACACGTTCGCAAGTACCGTGTAGTGATCAGGGTCGTCCTCATGCACCACGGTCAGCGTGCCATTTTCTGCGTTCGAGCTAAACACGGTCTTCAGGACAGGATCGAACGCGGCAGCATCTGGATGGCCGCCGATCGGCAGTTCGGCGACCTGATGCCCTGAGCGGGCGTCTACCACCGCCATCTCCTTGTTCGCGCAGACTGCGAACAGCCGGTCGGTTGCCGTGTCGATGGCGAGTCCGGACGGCTCCTCACAATGCGTGAGTGGCCAGTGAGCGAACACCTTGTTCGATCGGGCGCTCATCTCGACGATCTCTCCCTTGTCCTCGATGGCCACGAACAGGTGGCCATGATTGTCGGCCGCGAGCGATTCCGGTTTGCCGCCCACGGGCATCGTCGCGACGACCTTGCGGGTGGCGACGTCGATCGCGCTGACGCTTTTGTCGTGACCGTTGCTGGTATAGAGTCGCTTGAGCGCCAGCACATACATGATGGCGTCCGGATCCGGGCCGCCGGCCTTGATCGTGTCGACGGGTTTCAGCGTGTCGAGGTCGACGACGGTAATCGTGTCGGCATGGCCGTTGGTGATGAAGCCGAGCTTGCGGTCCTGAACGAACGCGAAGCCATGCACACCGTCGGTGTTCGCGATGTCGCCAATCTGCTTGCCGGTGTTGGTATCCATGACCTGGACATGACTCGAGCGGCTGATGAACAAGTGATGGCGAACCGGGTCGTACCCGAGATAGTCCCAGCGATCCGTGCCGCCGAGCGTATAGCGTTGCGTAATTTCAAACTGCGCATGGTTCGGGTCCTGCGCGGCGTTTGCGATACCGGACAGCAGTGCGGATGCGAAACCCGCTGCCGCCACCGCGCTTACAATGCACTTCAGTTTCATGTTGAGGCACTTCCTTCGAATTATTCGTTGATTGTCACGCCGACCATCACGGTCGGACCATAAAACTCACGCTGGATCGGACGGTCCGGCGAGCCCTCGTAGAACTTCAGCGGCGTATTCAGGATGTTGCGCACGTCCAGGTACACGCCGACGTCCTTACGGATCTGGTAACTGCCGCCGAAGTCGAGTGAAAAGCGCGCCGCGGTGTAGATATCGGTCGCGGCGGAACTGCCGACGGCCCACAGGCTCTTACCGACGTAGGATGCCGACAGGCGCATGTTCAGCGGGCCACGCTCGTAGAACACGTTGGCGTTATAGCTATTGCGCGGTGCGGACGGCAGCATGTGATCTTCGCCCGGGCGAATGTCCAGGTGCGAATTGACCCAGGTCCAGTTCAGTCCCGCGCCCAGGCCGTTCAGGAGGCCGGGCAACTCTGTGAAATGCTGCTGGTAATTCGCAGTGATACCGCGTGCGCGCGCCGACGCGACGTTGGTAAAACTTTGCAGCGTGATGCGGCCCGGAAAGGTCAGGAACGGCGAGCTGTTGACGAAGTTCGCCTGACTCACGACGTAGTCACTCATCGATTTGTCGAACGCACCAAGGGAGATGATTCCGCCATGAGGCAAATATTTTTCAAGCTGCAAATCGAAGTTTTGCGATGTCGTCGGCTTCAGGTTCGGATTGCCGGTGGTAACGATCCCCGTGGCGGGATCGGCGGTGACCGAGGCGCTGGTCTGCGTGAAACCCGGACGTGCAATGGTGCTCGAATAGATCGCGCGACCCACTAGTGTCGATGTGAAGTCGTAGCGCACCTGCACGGAAGGAAACAGGTTGAAGTAGTGGTTCGACGTCTGGTTCGGCGTGACGGTGTTGCCGTTGACGACATTGCCATTGAACGTGCCCTGCGTGAATTCACCGCGCAGACCGGCCAGCACCCCGAACCTGCCCCAGCCGAACTGGTACTGACCGTACATGCTGTAGATGTTCTCACTGATAGCCGAATGCGCCGCGGCATCCTTCAACGGATTGGGCAGGACCTGGCCGGCGGCGGCCGCCGCGTCATAGATGCCATGCATGGTGCCGTCGCTAATGGACGGACCGATGTTATACATGCCGTTGTAGAAAATGTCCGGACCGCCGAACACCGCCTGCGATAACGGGATTGTCGTAGTCGGGGTGAACGAGAAGTTTTGCGTATCGCTGGAGAACGACATCCGGCGTAGCCCTGCACCGAACTTGAATTGCTCGTCTTCAGCACTCGTGAAGTGAGTCGGAATCGTATAGTTGATGTTGCCCGACCATTCATCGGTCTTCACGTACATCGTCTGGTTGTTGATGCTGCTCAGCGTGTAACTCGCGGGATTCGCCGGGTTCGGGCCGGTGAGGATCGTCTGGGTAGGGAAATCCGAGCCCGGGAAGTAGTTCACCAATCCTGGGCTTCCATTGGCGAACGTCGAGTTGTAGTCGTAGGGTTTGTCGTACGTGCCGCGGGTAAAGGCGGCGTGATAGTCGAGGGTATTGGCGCCAAACCGGTTTTCGCCGCCCAGCATGAAGAGCTGGGTCCGCAGCGTTTCTTTCTCGTCACGCAGGCCCTTCGTGTAGCTCGGGTTGGCCAGCGTATCGGTAATCGAGCCATTCGGATTGAGCACCGGATTCGCTGCGGTAAAATTGGTCGCAAGATCCTGCCGGTTCACATTCTCGGTATAGCCGAAGTTGTAGTACCCGAAATACCATTTGTTGTCGGCATTGGGCTGAAAGCCGAGTTCGCCTCCGAACCCAAGCCGTTTGCGGTGGTAGTTATAGTAGCGCTCGTCGATATTCGAGTACGCCTTGTTCAGTCCGCCCGGCAGTTCGGCATAGGCCGGCTCGACGTCATCAACCCCGCGGTGGTCCTGGTTGTAGCCGATCGTGCCGACAAAAGAGAACGGCGCATCCGAATAAGACGTGAGGCCCGAGCCGAGGCCCGCGATGCCTTTTGCGCCAAAGCGTGCGCCGGCTGTCAATTCAATATCCTGGATCGTGCTCCCGCGCAGCGTCTCGACACCTGAGCCGAGCTTGCCTTGAAAAAACGGTTTGCCGGACGGAGACAGTGTGCGGGGCGTGATGTCGATCGTGCCGCCGAGCGCATCCGCATCTTGCTCAGGTTTGTTGGTATAGGTCACCGCGATCTGGCCGATCATGCCCGCTGGAATTGTGTCCAACGCGACCGCGCGGCCTCCATTCTGGGCCGAAGCCGGGTTGGTCGGCGGCAGGTGAACGCCTTCGAACGTGGTGCTGTTCAGATTGGTATCGAGGCCGCGGATGTTCACGTAGCGGCCTTCCCCTGAGTCCGTCTCCAGCGATACGCCGGGCGTGCGCGCAACGGCTTCGGCGGCATTGACATCGGGCATCTTGCGGATCTCGTCCGCGCTCAAGACAGTCACCATGTTCGCCGCGTTCTGCTGGACCGCACGCGCGACCACGTTGGGTGCACGCTGCGAGGTAACGGTCACATGGTCGAGTGCCGCCACGGCCGCGTCCACGGAGACGTCGTCGTTGGTTGTGTCGTTCGCGCGGATTACGATGGTCCGTTCGACCGCGGGTGAGCGCTTGGCCGTGACCACCAGAGTGTATTGGCCCTCTGCCAGCTTCGGAAATACAAAGGCGCCGTCGGACGAAGTGGTGGTGCTCGCTCCCGTCTCGCGAATCTGAACTCGGGCGCCCACCAGCGGGCGCTTGTCTGTGCTTGATAAAACGTGCCCCTGCAAGGCACCTGTGTCCGCCGCATGCGCGACAGTGAGAATCGCGTTACTTGCCAGTCCTAGCAGCAATCCCGCCATGCGCCTACGCGGCATGTTTGTTCTCCATCAATCGTTGCAAATGTCCTGGATGGCTACGCACGTTCGCAGTTGCGGATTGGCGAGCGTTTCGGAGGTTCCGAAAAAATGCCGTTCGTAAACAAATTTTCACGACTGCCATTAGTTATCCTTAGGTAAATATTCGGGCAGAAAAAAATAAATTTTTTATAAAGCAATGTCACAGTCTCATATACGGTATGCAAGCTTCGGTAAGCCGCAGACTTTACAAAGGGGCTGTGACATTAGCGTGTCTTAGCAGCTAGCAACACCGAAATGCATCGCCATTTAATTTTTTCGACGACGTACAAACGACCATTTCTTAAGAAAGCCTTAAGCGTGGCCGTAATGATTATGATTAGAAGTCGAGGCCTCGCGAAGGCGTCGAGGATGGTCCTTTGAACGCCGCGGGCCTTTCGCTGATTGAATCGAATCCCAGCGGCCGCTTGTCGCGTCCTTGGGCCGCAAACCGCTTCTCTCTTAAGGTAAGCGCCATCCGCAAGGCACGCTATTAATTATTTGGACAGCAGGCAATAACGCCCAAATCGTGATGAAAATCGTTGACGTTTGCGGTCACGCCGCGATTGAGGGGCTTTGAAAAGAATTGGGGGCCTTATGCGAGAACCCATACATACGGATGGTTTATCTCCACCGCAAGGCATTGTCACGTTGCCGGGGCGGTGTTGAATAAATCGATCTTTCAGCCCGAGGGCGTGCGATCTGGCATGATCCGCGGTGATTTCACCTGCAGAAGAGCCAATGCCGTACAAACACAATCAGAGCCGCCGTCACAAGATTGAAAAAGCGCATTACAAGGTGACCAACTGGCCCGAATATAACGAAGCGTTGCGCCAACGTGGTGATATCACGATCTGGTTCACCGAAGAGGCACTCGCCCCATGGCGCCCCGCCAAGACCGGAGCCCGTGGCAGGCCGCAGGAATATTCCGATCTCGCGATAGAGACCGCCTCGTTCATCCGTCAGGCCTTCCATCTGCCGCTACGCCAGACCGAAGGTTTCATGAACTCGCTTAGCCGCCTCATGAAGTCCACCATCAGCATTCCGGACTACAGCAGCATTTCCAAGCGCAGCATTTCAATACCCATGCACGTCCTGAGTCAGGCGATGGAACCGGGTAGCCTCGTGATCGTTGATTCCACCGGACTCAAGGTCTACGGTAAAGACGAATGGCATCAGGAGAAGCATGATGTTCCGGTTCGCCGGACCTGGCGCAAACTCCATCTTGCGATCGACGAACATCATCAAGTTCTTGCCTGCGAGCTTACCACGCCGGACGTCGGTGATCCCTCGGCGGTGGCGGATCTGCTCACCCAAATTGCCACTCCCATTTGAGACCTTCATCGGTGACGGCGCCTACGATGGCGAGCTGGTTTCGCAAGCTGTTCTGAACCACCAACCCAACGCTCAAGTGGTCATTCCCTCGCACAAGACGGCCGTGCTCTCAACCGCTGGCGATACGCGGCGAGACCACCATATTGAGGGCATTGCATAACAAGGGCGCCTCGCCTGGCAGCGCATCACGGGCTACAACCTACGCAACTATGCCGAGCTTGCGATGCAACGCTACAAGCGCATTTTCGGCAATACCATGAAGGCGCGAGCGCTGCCGCAGCAGAAAACCGTGGCATGGAGCAGTGTGTCCGCACTGAACAGAATGACCAATCTCGGTATGCCGGTGTCCGTGAAAGTCTAAAAAGTAGCGAACACCGGGGCGCTTTGCTCAAATTTTCTTTATTCAACAACGCCACGGTGACTTGAATCAGGCCTGCGGATGATGTCCGAGCCTTTCGCTTTGGAGGCGCTTTATGTGCTTGTCTTGTGAACCTGAACGCTAACGACGGCATTGCCCTACAAGGAACATCCTGTTCGTCTCACACACATTTCATACTTCCGGCGCGCTTCCGTCTCACAAGTGGCTCGGATCGTAGACCCATCGCAAATGACTAGGTCGAGTGTCTTGCTTTCGGCGCAC
>Ga0185299_10008406_pt1 | contig 10205 bp, 13 predicted proteins | sample PaiPotPPA55metaG_FD_128002 | JGI IMG/M metagenome (GOLD analysis project Ga0185299, IMG submission 128002) | Iron sulfur acid spring bacterial and archeal communities from Banff, Canada, to study Microbial Dark Matter (Phase II) - Paint Pots PPA... ...
GCGACTGCGCCGGGGCAGACGCATAGCCCACGACAGAACACGTGTTCCTGGTCAGCTCGCGGCTCACAGTTGATGCCGAGCGCCCGAGTGTTCGGGCCATGGCCCGAACACTCGAACCCTGCTGCTTTATGCTTGCAATGGTCATGCGCTCTTCAGGCTGAAGCTGTTGATACGTTCTTCTTTTTTGCATGTGCGCACCTTACACGAGGAAGGTGTTGCACTTCAGATTTGATCGCGCCCAGCCATCAAACGGGTGAACCGTATTTTGGTCGTGCTGCTAACCACAGATTTGACGATCCCGAACAGATTTACGGAACCTGCTACATGGGCCTCACGCTTGGAACCGCCGTTGCTGAATCGATCCTTCACGATCTAGAGCCAGTAGACGGCGGTTACGCTCTCACTCCGGACAAGGTTTGCAACACTTTCGCGCATGGTTTCTCGGGCGGTCCCATACGGCTTGCGGATCTCACCGGCGCCGCGTTGAGCCGCCTTGGGGCACACGCCGAAATCTCCGGAACGCCGGTCTATGACGTCACCATGCTATGGTCCCGCGCGATCTTTGAGCATCCGGACACGGTAGACGGCTTTCAGTACATGTCGCGTCTCTACACTAATCGGAAGGCGGTGGTTCTGTTCGATCGAGGCACGAGTCAAACTCTTACTAAAGGCACGTCTGTCCCGCTCTACAAACACAAGACGTACGCTTCGGTAAGAAGAGCCTTGCACATCAGGCTGACATAACCGAACCGGAACCGGAAACGGGAAGCTGGGCGATGCGGGGCCCGGCGACAGCGTTGCAAGCTTAGGACGGCATTGAATCGATCCCCCTCGGCCACTGCCCGCAGAAGTTATCAGCATTGAATGCGGCGCGCACCGCTCTCTTTAGTCCTTTGAACGGTGTCAGAGCCGAGGAGGGCGGCGTGAGCGGAGCGACGGCGCCCCATGAACCGGTCGTGCGGACCGGGTGTGCCAGGTTCCATCCGTATCGCCCTGGGGCTCGCCCCAAGAATGGGGACATAAGTGCGATTCGACGCAACCGGCGAACCTGTTGTCTGCCGCGTGGCACGCGGGGGCGCATGCGGAAACAATAGGTGAACGTGGATGGGACGGAGCGGGCCACGTGGACTCGTGCAAAAAAGCGCTCGGCGGAAGGGGCGCGATCTTCGCAAGGCCGCCAGGTTTTTCTCGCGGCGGTCGGGCGAGGACGCGTGCCATCGACAGTAAGTACCCTGGGAGGGTACCGGATTTGCCTCAAACCAACGCCTCCGGTAAGGTGACGCGTCCGCCATGCGCTCGTATCGGCCGTGTGTTGTGCAAAATTTGAGAAAATAAATATGAACAAGCAAGAACTGGTTGACGCTATCGCATCGGCCGTCGGCACAAGCAAGAGCGCCGCCGGCGAGACCATCGACGCGTTCGTCGCAGTCGTGACGCAAGCCGTCGCCGAAGGCGAGGGCGTTCAGTTGGTCGGTTTTGGTACCTTCAGCACCGGCCAACGTGCTGCGCGCATCGGTCGTAACCCGAGGAGCGGTGAAACGCTGCAAATTGCGGCTGCTAAAACCGTCAAGTTCACGGCGGGGAAAGAATTCAAAGATTCCGTGAATTCGTAAGGGCGCTCGGCGTATTACCGGCGCTTTGCGCAACCCCATGCCAAGCGGCGGCGAAGCCATGGCTCGTCGCTTGAACACGCGGGGCAGGGTCGGCGACGATTAAAACAGCTGATCGTCAAGCGGCACCAGGTTCGTCCACTTCACGGCACTGCGTCGCTCGACGCCGTCGCGGTGAATTGATTTGATCATGACTCGCTGGCCGCGTGCCTCGCCGAGCACCTCGGCAATGCGATCGCCGTATCGCACGAGCGTCCCGCGGGCTGGTCGGCGGCGAAGGCGGGGTCGGGTGCGTTTCGTCGGCATCGCGCAAGAAGGTTTTTTGCAACACGTATGATTATGCCCATAGCGGCACATTGAATGCATCTACCGGCCGTGATATCCGTCGTGTTTTTCAAATCCTAGGTTTTTGTTATGCGCCGAATCGTTGTGCGTCGCTCACCCGTTCATGGCCGCGGCGTGTTTGCTTTAACCAACATCCCCTCCGGGGAGTTACTCCTCGAATACAAAGGTGAAGTGACCCCCTGGCGCGTCGCGAACCAACGCTATCAACGCAACGGGGCTGAGGATGGCCACACGTTTTTCTTCGGACTGGATGGTGCACACGTCATCGACGGCGCGCGTGGTGGCAATTCTGCACGCTGGCTGAACCATTGCTGCGAGCCGAATTGTGAAGCAGAGCAAGAGGGGAGTCGTGTGTTTATACGGGCGATCGCTGACATCATGCCCGGCGAAGAGGTGTTCATCGATTATCTACTCGACGTCAAGGGCCGCCGCACGGCTGCTGTCAAAAAGCTGCATGCTTGTCGATGCGGCTCGGTGCGCTGCCGAGGAACGATGCTCGCCCCACGGTAAGTCGAACGGGATTTTCTGGCGATCGTCGCTCGCTTCGTATCGCGCCCAACCAGCCTCGTACGTCGTCAACGTCGAACCAAGCCTAGACTCGAAAAAACGCTAGGTCGGCCGAAGAAACACGGATTGACGGCAGCGCGCCGCCGCGCGGATTCGCGCCCTGGTTCGGCGACCCACATTCGCCTCTTTGACACCAACTCGCCGACTCATAGAATGGGTTTACCGAGCATCAGGCAAGAGGCTTGAAATGACTGGCAGAAAGCATTTGGCGTCGCTTCGGGCATATTGGAAGGAACACCGCGCGTTCCCAGGCATGGCGGCGATGGGCGGCGCGCTCGGGCTCACCGGCTCGAAGAGCGCCGCAGCTCTGGTCAAGAGGCTTGTTTCAACGGGTTTCCTGAAGCACGACGATGGCCAGATTGTCCCGACTCGCCGTTTTTTTCCCCGTCCGACCGGTGCACCGCCCAAGCCGAAGTCGTCTCTTCCAGACGGCGAGGAAGAGCTGCAGATGCGTACTATTGACGACTATCTGCTCGACTTCCCGACTCGCCCCGTTTTGTGTCGCGTGAAAAACGACTCGATGAAGGACCTGGGCCTGTGGCAGGGCGACCTTGCTATAGTCGACAAGAACAGACCGGCTAAGCCGGGCGACATCGTCGTCGCAGTCGTCGACTGCAGAATGACGATTAAGACGCTGCGGCTCGACCAAAACCATAAGTACTATCTTGAGCCGGCGAACGCGAATTTGGCCGCCTATCCACCCGAAGCGCTCGCTTGAAATTGTGGGTGTCGTAATCGGTAACGTCCGAAAATACGGCAGTTGACGGATGTATTCGTCGCCGTCGTCGCCAGCCCCCTGACACTTGCACCTCGAAAGCGCGAGGCAGGCATGGGATCTTCGCTTGTTCGGACGACGACCGCTTTGATCAAACCTGCTCTCATGAAAGAAGAAGCGAGCAAACTGTTTGCGCGCCACCCGTATCCAGATTTCATTGCCTGCCAACATTGGGCGCGCGAGAATGGGGTCAATGAGTGATGGCACGACCATAAACCCGCTAGGAGAAGCACGATGACAACGCTCAGCGACGACTGCCGCGCGAGCCTGTACCGGATCATCTGGAAAAGAGCGGATGGAAGCGTTCGGGCGTTTGCCCTCGAATCCACACGCGAGGCAGTGCGGCGGTTTTTAGAAACGGCGATCGCTCTGATCTCTCCCTCACCGCCCTTGTGCTGGCAGATTCCCCTCACTTGGCAAGATAGTCATGGACGACCGTGCCCAACCCGAGTGTTAGGTCTGTCAAAATGTGCACGCCGGAAATCACTTCGCGCACCGGCAGCGCCGCGACGGGCGCGAGCGCATGATGGAACAGCTCCAGGGCGGCGGGGCCCTCCCAGGCGCCTTTTACCGTGATCTGTTCACAGTGATAGCTCACCAGTTCACAGATGCGCGCGGTGCCATCCACGTGCGGAATGATCTTGAGCAGAAAGTTCGGCGTCGATAGCGACGCGAGGATCTTGTCGTGTGGCAGCGGCCGATGCTTGAAACCCATCGTCGCAAGCGCGATCGGGACCGGGCCGTACCTCAGGATGCCACCGATCGTGTCCTTCTCGATGCGCAACTCGGGCGAAGCAAGTTTCTTGGGAAAGCACCAGATTTCGCGTCCGCCGGCGATCGGCGATCCGTCATCGAGGAACATCGCGTGCACGTAGCTGCCGGACTGTCCCTGAAATCGGACCGGGATCACCTGCCCGCTTTCCGTGTAATTGCCAAAACCGGTCGAATCGGGCATCCGGATGAATTCGAATTTGACGATCGGATCGGTCATCTCCAGCGGGGCGGGTATCACTTCGGCCAGTACGTCCGGATCGGTCCGATAGGTAATGATGAGGAACTCGCGATCGGCGAAACGATACGGACCCGGCGGAAACGCGGGACTCGTGAGCGGCATCGCAAAGGCGCGCTCTTTCACGTCGGCTTCGGTCATGGTGCGTGCTCCTGTTGGATAGTGTTTAAAGGGGGGAGGTCGTAGACGTGAATGCCATGAGCCAGCTCCATTGCGTTGCGCCATTCCGGATGAGCAATCGAGCGGCGTACGTCGTTAAGCCCGCCTTCCCATAACTCCGTCACGGTCGCCCGCGAAAACTCGTAGTCCTTGAAATCGGATGATCGCGTGTTGTGGCGGTTGACGAAGTGCACCAGCGCGATCGCCCCGCGTGCTTACCGCCGCGAGCCGCTGCACGTCGGGATCGGACTGGATCTCCGGTGGCAGCTTGTCAAGCACGCGGCGCAGTGACGCGCGTAATTCCTCGAGCTCCTTGATGCGAGTCGAGTTAAAGCGCGTTTTGCTCGCATACTGAATGTCCTTCGCGCGCTCCGCCACCTGCCGCAGGTTCTGGGGCACCTCGCCTGCGCCGCTGAACACGTCGACCTGTAGCTCATTCTGTAATCCTCATCGGCCACGTACCACAGCGGCGTATTGGATGCGATACCGCCGTCCCAGTACAGTTCGCCGTCGACTTCCACTGGTGGGAAGCCCGGCGGCAGCGCGCCGCTCGACATCACATGTTCGGGGCCGATCCGCATCTTCCGGTTGTCGAAGTACACGGAATTGCCGGAGCGCACACTGACCACACCAAGCGAGAGGCGCACCTCGTTGCGGTTGATCCGATCGAAATCGACCAGTTCCTCGAGCGTTGTCCTGAGCGGCTCGGTGTCGTAGAAGCCCAACGCGGCCATGCTGCCGTCGGCCGCCACGAACGGCGGCGGCATGCGTGGCACGAAAAAAACCGGGACGCCGAAAGTGGCCGCTGACGCCGCGCTCAGGAAGTTGAATAGTGGCCGCATGGGGTCCCCTCACTTCAGCGGGTGGCCTGACGCTACCATTCCAGTTTTCGTCGCAATGATGTTCGGCGCAACGCTGGGCGGCAATGCCACCCTCATCGGTGCGTCGGCTAACGTCGTGGCCGCAGGCATCTGCGCGCGCCGCGGCAAGCCGGTGACGTTCGCCAGGTTTTTGCGTTATGGCTTGCCGATCACTACCGCCCAACTCGCAGCATCGGCGCTGTATGTGCTGGCATTGCTGCGCCTAATGCGCTGAGGTCGCTACACGGATTCCCTTGCTTCGCGGAAAAAACGCGGGTCGTTGACCATCTTCAGTGTGCTGGGTGATAAATGTCTAGAATCTAGTGGCTGGTCGCGACTATGGGCGTAGCGCTCGACTTTGGGCTTCAGCGGTGCATCAGCGCCCTGACGCTATCTCGCCGAGCTTCGCTGCGAAACACACTTCGCGCTCAAGCGGCACTTACTGCGCATCTAGCTTTATCGCGAACAGCTCGCCGAATGCTTCGCCGCGTGACATCGCTTCACTGAGCTCACCTAAGATCCGGCCTGACAATTGTGGATCTTCCGCGCTATCGCGTCGCTAACGCCGCGACGAGACAGCACCCTTCGCAGTAGCGGTACTGAAAATTTTCATACAGGCAATTGGACCAAGGTCCAATACCGTTTTTTCATGGCCGCGGTTATATTCCCTTGATGGATCGACTGGGGTACCTCCCTTTTCGTTGGAGGATAAAAACGACAAACGTCGCGCTCTCAGTCTTTGGTCAACTGCTTACTTAAGGATGCAAAAATGCGTCTCACTTCAGGTTGCCTCACTTTATTGAGCAGAATTTTGCTGATAGTTGTGCCAGTCGCCTTGGTGTGCATGAATGCATCCGCACAAAGTCTAGGCGTCGTAACCGCCGTAGGGCCTAACACTGTTGGCGCGGCCGCTGTGATACAGACTAAGGCGACTGTCATTGGCATCGACGCGGCATCGTACAGCACTACGCTTAAAGGGTTCGGCGGACGGACTTTCGATGTTACCGTGAGCCCCGATGTGGGTGACGTCAGTAAATTGCAAATTGGCGACCTGGTCGACATCGCTTACCACGAGTCCGTTTTAATTCATGCAGATAAAATGAAGTCGAATGGCATTCGTGAGCGCATCGATTCGACTGTGATCATTCCGGCGTCGGGTGGAGCAGCAGCATCCGGACATTCGATACAGGTTCTGGCGACCATTGAAAAGGTGGACGCAAAGAGGCGGCTTATCACCCTTCGCGGACCGCTTAGGACCGGCACAGTGCAAGCTGGACCCGACATCTCATTGGCGGACCTGAGGGTGGGTGATAGCGTCCGCGCGGAGTTCATCACTGCGACCGCGGTGAAGGTTACTCGCGTCGACGCCCCGGTGAAGTAGGTCCTTGTGATCAGGATTCGCCTACAAGCGGTAGGCTAGAGCGCCTGTCGGCTTTGCCCAAGCGCAGCCATTGCCAGAAGCTACATTTCCATCCTTCTCCATCGGGGCCAGCACGTTACTCCCGTTTCGTATTGCGTCGATCGTGCGTCGAACATTGGTCTTTGCCGCCGCATCGACAAATTCATCATTCTTACTGCTTCTGTCACCAGAGTACTGCGTTTCATCCACTGCCGGTCTGATTTTGGCCAGGAGACCATTCAGATTTCCCAGTTCAACGTGATCAATGGCGCCCTTGATTGCCCCGCATCCGGTGCCCCATAACCAATATAACTTTAGCGCCGGCCGCCGCATACGCGAACTCCAGGCTTCCAATGAGATCCTCATTAGCGATATTGCCCGTGATACGCGCGTTAAAAGTATCTCCAATTCTCGTATCAAGGATGATCTCGGCCGGAGCCCGAATCGGCCGACTGCTGATCGTCGCCGGCGGTACGCCTCTATGTGCACCATTATGACAGTGGGTCTGCCTGACTTCTTTGCGTTTGTGAAAGAGCGATCTGTTGGCTCACCACAACATGGAGTCCATCCCGCTTTCAACCGACTGCGCAACGGTGAATAATGAATTTGCCGATTCAAAACCTTTTTGATGTAAAGGATTACTGATTTGTCGCCGTCACGACCCGCAGGCGCGGCGAGATTGATAGATCGGGATTTTCGCATTCCGTGCTGGGGCGCCTTTGGATTATGTGTTTTGCGAATGAATTTTCGCCACTATTCACTGGAGTGAAGCAATGAAAAAAAACCTTATGGCCGTAGCCCTCCTGGGCGTGCTGGCGAGTGCCGCGCACGCGCAAAGCAGCGTCACGCTGTACGGCCTGATCGATGTCGGCATCACCTACACGAACAGCCAGCTCACAAGCCATGGCGGCCACAGCAACTGGCAGGAAACGAGCGGCGCGGTGGATGGCAGCCGCTGGGGCCTGCGCGGCGCGGAAGACCTGGGTGGTGGCCTGAAGGCAATCTTCACGTTGGAAAACGGCTTTAACGTGAACAACGGAACCCTGGGACAGGGCGGTCGTGAGTTTGGCCGTCAGGCCTTCGTCGGTCTGTCGAGCATCGACTATGGTTCTGTCACATTAGGCCGTCAGTACGACAGCATGGTGGACTATGTAGGACCGCTGGCGCTGACTGGCACGCAGTATGGCGGCACGCACTTCGCGCACCCGTTCAACAACGATAACCTGAACAACAATTCCTTCTCGATCAACAACTCGATCAAGTATCAGAGTGTGAACTATGCGGGATTTCGTTTCGGTGGGCTGTACGGTTTTTCCAATGCAGCAGGCGCTTTCGCGAATAACCGCGCGTATAGCGTAGGTATGTCGTACAGCTGGGGCCCTCTGAATCTTGCCGCCGGGTACCTTCATCTGAACAACGGCGCGACTTCGCAGGCGGCGGCCAACTTCAATTCCAACGGCGCCGTGACGGATGGCCAGACGCTCGTTGCCGCGCGCCAGCAGACGTGGGGAGCGGGAGCGAACTACGCGTTCGGCCCGGCAATCGTTGGTTTCGTGTACACGCAGACCAACCTGACGCAGCTGTTCCAGACGGGCTTGAGCACCCATATCCAGAACTTCGAGGGCAATATCCGCTATAACCTGACGTCGGCGCTGAACGTGGCCGGAGCCTATACCTACTCACGCGCGGGCGGTAACGCCGGAAGCGGTAGTCCGCACTGGAACCAGGTTGGCCTGCAGACGGATTACAACCTGTCCAAACGCACGGATGTGTATCTGCAGAGTGTCTACCAGTCGGTCAGTACGAGCCGGAACACCGTGCTGGGGGTGGCGTTCATCAATGGACTGAGCGCCCCTTCATCGACGAATAACCAGGTCGAAGTGACGGCGGGGCTGCGTCATCGCTTCTAGGGCAGCAAGCGCGTGCACCGCGACTCTCCGGATTCGCGGGGTGCGGCAGTGCCTACCTGCGCCTGCGTTTGTGACTCTTCCTGGCAACCTTGCCTGGCCAGGCACACGATCTGCCAGCCCACTTCATGATGAGGAATGGTTGATCGCCCATAAGTTCGCATCCGGCGGGAATAAGTATGCAGTCGGACGCGTGCCTCGCGGGCTGCGATGCGACCGCCCCGCTATGTTCAGTCCCGCGCACAGGGGGCATCGGCTCACGTTGCGCCTGGCTCGGCCCTGCTCGGAAGTCTGCGTCCACCTTTGGGAACCACGATAGAAAGAGATAACGTTGCCTTTTGGGGACATATTTAATTATTGCGCGATCGGCGCGACGCGCATAGCAAGCGCTACGGGCTCGCAGCGCCGCTGTTGAAGTTTTCTAATTCCGCTAGCGGTGTCCACAGGTGCGGGGGATCGTTAATTCTGCGAGCGACGCCCACACCCGCGCTTACCGTCCTCATCCAGCTCGGCATCCGGAATATCATCCAGCGTCGGGAGCGTTAAAAACCTTGGGGTAACGCCTCTTCCAGCCGCCGTAGATGACCAAGAAATGCGGCGACCTCGGCGGGCAGCTCGTTCATGCGCTGCCTGAAAAGTGAGAGGCGTTCGCTCAGATCACTGTTGACGACAGCACATCGAACTTGTGCCAACAGGTGCGCGCCACGCGGCGACCAGCGCATCTGTTGTCGTTTGCACATCCGATGGTTCAACACCTGATTAACGGCTGACTCTGCCATCGCAGTTGAGATTGATCGCCCATCACGGTGACGCCTGCCATAGGGAATCGTCGCTCCCCCCGGTTGCATTCAACATAAGCAACGAGCTCGCGCGTGCGGAAGTCAAGTTGTGCGAGGCTTTCGCCAAATCTCGAGGTCTCTAGCACAACGATGCGGCAGATTAATAAGATTTCTCGCATCCGGCTTTCCGCCTTCTGAAGGTTGGCGTGCCAGAAACACCAGCGAAGTTTCTTTACTCGGGCGATCAACGTCGATTTCGCCGCTTTCTCCGTCTCAGTGACCGCGCGGGTGCCTGCGACAATCTGTTCGAGATATCTAACACGCATGGAAATGTGGAACCAATCAAGAACTGGCTCGACAGGAAACGGAAGTCGACTCGCGATGGCCTGCAGACCATTCGCACCGTCAGCAATTAGCGAGAGTTTTGGATCGATGCAGCCCGTAACGGAGCGAACGAGCGTCGCAAGCCTTTCCACGGCTTCTGGTAGTTCATTTCTGACGAAAGCGAAAACGTGCGGCGTTCTGCCTTTCGTGGCCAATCGCCCAGTGAGGAATTCAAAGCTTGAACATTCCGCTTTACGATTCCCGCGAACGAATCCACCGTCAATTGCGAGCGTCCATTGCGTTTCGCTGTCACCAGCGTCGCTCGAAGCAATCGACCCCATCGATACGCATGCCGGCCCGTAGCGCCCGGTTGCGCATGGTCACATGGTTCAACGTTTCACTGACTGGCAGAAATTCACGCAGCGTTGCGACAACCTGACGGTAGGGCATGCATGCGGACAGCTTTGCCTG
>Ga0185299_10008408_pt1 | contig 10202 bp, 5 predicted proteins | sample PaiPotPPA55metaG_FD_128002 | JGI IMG/M metagenome (GOLD analysis project Ga0185299, IMG submission 128002) | Iron sulfur acid spring bacterial and archeal communities from Banff, Canada, to study Microbial Dark Matter (Phase II) - Paint Pots PPA... ...
GCCTGCTCGCGGCCATCGCGCGGGCCCCGAAGGGCGCGGTCGTGCTGCCTGGCCTCGATCTCGATCTCGACGGTCGCGCATGGGCGATAATCGCGGGCGATCCCGGCCAAAATATCGAGGCCTCGTTCACGCATCCGCAGGCCGCGCTCTCCCGCCTCCTCGGCCTTCTCCAGGTCAAGCGCGAAGACGTTGTCAGTCTCGGCGAGGTCGCGCAAAGCCTCGCCGCGCGGGGTACGTTTGTATCCGAGGCCTTGCGTCCGGCGGAATCGACCCACGAGTGGATCGATTACCGCACACGGGTGGACGCCGCCTTGCTCGATGCCGCGCTGCAAGGAGTCAGTTTGATCGAGGCCGCCGACGAGCGCGAGGAAGCGCTGGCGCTTGCGATCGCCATGCGGCACATTTTGGAGACGCCTTGCGAGACGGCGGCGCTCGTAACTCCGGATCGCAACCTGGCGCGCCGGGTGCGCGCGGAATTTCTGCGCTGGGGCGGCGATGCCGAGGACTCCGCCGGCGAACCCCTCAGCACGAGCCCTATAGGCGCGCTGGCGCGGCTCGCAATCGCCTGCGCCGCGAGCAAGATGGCGGCGCCGGATCTCACCGCGCTCTTGACGCATCCGCTGCTGCGGCTGGGGCTCTCCCGCGAAGACGTTGCCCGGCGTGCCGCGCTTCTCGAGATCGGCCTGCTGCGCTCAGCTAGCGCCGCTGGATGCCTTTCCGAGCGCATTGCTGGCGAACCGTCCGCCTTGATCGCCGCGGCGCGCGACGAAGCGGACGACTCTTTCGCCCATCCGGCCAAGAAGCGGATATCCGCCGAAGAATGGGCGAGTCTCGAAGATCTGCTGTCTCGGCTTGGCGCCCAATTCGCGCCGCTCTTGAACTTACGCGGCAAACTTGCCCTGGACCGGTGGGTTTCGGCGCATCGCGACACGATCGAGGCAATCGCTGGCTCCGAGGACGATGACGCTGACCGCGAGGACCGGGCGGCACTCGACGCTCTATTCGATGAACTTATGCAAGACGCCCCAGACCATATGACCTTCGACATCGAATCCTATCGGCTTTTTTTTGCGGCGGTCGCGCGCGAAATCATCCTCCGCGGGGCGACGCAGGCGCATCCGCGACTCCAAATCCTCGGGCTTCTCGAGGCGCGCCTCGTCGACGCCGATGTGATGTTGCTTGGCGGCCTCGACGAGACGGTTTGGCCGCCTCAGGCACGCACCGACGCTTTTCTCAACCGGCCCATGCGCGCCGCGCTGGGCCTAGGGCCGCCGGAGCGCAAACTCGGCCAGACGGCACACGATTTCGCGCAAGCCATGGGCAAAGGCAAAGTGATTTTGAGCCGCGCCCGCAAACGCGACGGCGCGCCCGTGGTGGCGTCGCGGTTTCTTCAACGCGTGGCGGCGCTTGGCGATGGCGCATGGCAAGCATGCAGGGAACGCGGAGATTATTATTTGCGTCTTGCGCGGGCAATCGACCGCCCGCCGCCGGTCGCGCCGCCACGCAAAAGACCGCTGCCGAGGCCGCCGGTCGAGCTGCGCCCAACCCGCCTCAGTGTCACGCAGATCGAAGGGCTGCGCCGCGACCCCTATGCCATTTATGCTGAAAAGATTCTGGGCCTCAAGGAACTTGATCCCCTCGGCGGTGGTTTGGGCGCGGCCGAATTCGGGAGCGCGATCCACGCGGCGCTTGAGCGCTTTGCCGATGGCCAGTCGGTTGGACCCCTGCCATCAGACGCGCGCGAAAAACTACGCGCTTTTCTGCGCGACGAGCTCGCCGCGCAATTGCAAGACGCGGATTTCGCCGCGCTAAAGTGGCCGCGGCTGGAAAAAACAATCGATTTCTATCTCGGATTCGAAGCAAGACGCCGCGATAAAATCAAGGCGATCAAAACCGAGTGCAAGGGCAAACTCGACATCCCGCTTGCTGGCGGTTCCGTCTTCACACTCACCGCCCGCGCGGACCGGATCGAGCTGAACACCAATGGAACGGTAACGCTCGTCGATTACAAGACTGGAACACCACCGGGACCGAACGAAATTTTCGTGGGCTTCGCGCCGCAGCTGACGCTGGAAGCGGCGATGGCCGCGCGGGGCGCCTTCGATCTTGGACAGAAGATTGAAACGGTCGAGGCACTCTATTTGAAGCTCGGCGGAGCCAAGGGCGGCGAGGAAAGGCCCGTCGAGTTCGGCAAGGCCAAAGGCGATTTCATGGATATTGCGGAGGCCCATTATCGTGGTCTCATCGCACTGCTCGATCAGTTCCGCGACCCGGCTACGGCCTATCCGCCGCGTCCGTTTCCGAAATTCGCGAAGCGCTACAATGCTTACGATCATCTTGCCCGTGTCAAGGAATGGTCGCTGGGCGGCGAGCCGGACGGCGGCGGCATATAATGGCATCCTTCGACATCCGGGCCGACTCGCGGGGCAAACAGCACCAGGCCTCAAATCCAAACCAGTCGGTGTGGGTTTCGGCCCATGCCGGATCGGGCAAGACCCATGTTCTCGCGAGCCGGGTGGTCCGGCTTCTCCTGCAAGGCGTCGCACCTTCGAAAATTCTCTGCCTTACCTTCACCAAGGCGGCGGCGGCGAACATGGCCTTGCGCGTCTTCGATAAGCTGGCCGATTGGACGACGCTTGCCGATGCTGAACTTGGCCGGCAGATTGTCGCAACTGGAGCGCCGGTGCCAAGCCGTAAGCAATTAACCACGGCACGAACGCTCTTTGCGCGGACGGTCGAGACGCCGGGCGGCTTGAAGATCCAGACAATCCATGCCTTTTGCGAACGGCTGCTGCATTTGTTTCCGTTCGAAGCCAATGTCCCGTCGCGCTTTGAAGTGGCCGACGATCTGCGTCAAGCGGAACTGTTGCGGCGCGCCCGGCGCGAGGTTCTCGCCGAAGCGAATTCCGGCAAAGGCGCGCTCGGCGCCGCTGTGCAACGCGTCCTCGACGAATGCGGGCCGGAGGATTTTGAAAATCTCGTCAAGGAAGCGATGCGGCATGGCGCGACGCGTGCGAGGGGGCTGCAAGAGCCGGCGGAGGTTTTGCGCCGTTCCTTGGGTCTTGCGGAGGGCCGCGAGATTCGAGCAGTCGAGCGCGAGATGGCCGAGGAAGGGATCGCGCCGGTGCGCTGGAGCGTGATCGCGGCAATTCTCGATTCCGGCAAGAAGCCGGATCAAGACCGCGCAAGGGAGTTCCAGCAAGCCTTTTCGGCCTCTCGATCGGCGCCTTCCGGTGGTACCCTTGAAACGTGCCTCGATTCTTATCTTGCCATTCTTGCCATTTTTTTCACAACGGAAGGCCCACCCCGCGTGTCTCTCGTCACCGATGATCTCGCGCGGGCGCATCCGGAAATCGAGGCTGAACTTCGCGCCGAGCAGCTCCGACTCGATAGGCTCCGCGCCGAGCGCAGGGCCGCGGCAACGTTCGATCGCACGCGTGCGCTGATCGAGGTCGCGGGTGCCATCTTCAAGCGCTACGGCGAGGAGAAAGCGGCGCGCGGAGTCCTCGATTTCGATGACCTCGTCGAAAAGACTTTGGCTTTGCTCGAACGCTCGGATGCACGCTGGGTGCTCTATAAGCTCGATGCGGGAATCGACCATGTTCTGGTCGATGAGGCGCAGGACACGAGCGAAGCCCAGTGGAAAATTCTCGAAGAGCTCACTGGCGATTTCGCGGTCGGGCGTGGGCAAAGCCAATGCCCGCGCACGTTCTTCGCGGTCGGCGACGAAAAGCAATCGATCTTTTCCTTCCAGGGCGCCGCGCCGCACATGTTCGACAAGATGCGGCGGAAATTCGAAACCCGGTTTACGGCGGGCGCGCAACCTTTCGCGCAGGTGCCGCTCACCCTGTCGTTTCGCTCGGCGCCCGGCGTTCTTTCCGCGATCGACAAGGTTTTCGAGCACGGGGATCACAAACGCGGGCTTGTCGCCGCGAATGACGTTTGGATGCCGCACCAAGCATTGAAGCATCAATTGCCTGGTCTTGTTGAACTCTGGCCGCTGGCGGCGGCGCGGTCCGGTGATGATCCCCGCGCGTGGACGCTACCCCTCGATCTTCTCGATGCGAAAGACCCGGCCCATCTTGTTGCTCAGCGGGTTGCCCAAAAGATCGCGCAACTCATCGATCCGGGTTCCGGCGAATTTGTGCATGACAGCCGAACATTGCGGCGGCGGCCGGTGCGCCCTGGCGACATTCTGATCCTCGTTCGCACACGCGGGCCTTTTTTCGAGGCGATGATCCGGGCCCTGAAAAAGTGCGGAATCCCCACGGCTGGCGCCGACCGACTTGAGCTCACGCATCATATCGCCATCATGGACCTCATCGCGGCTGGCCGCGCTAGCCTGCTTCCGCAAGACGATCTCATCCTCGCCTGCGTGCTGAAATCGCCGCTCATCGGGCTCGACGATGACGATCTCATGGCGCTCGCGCCGGGCCGGGCAGCAAGTCTTTTCGATGCGCTCGAAGCTTCCGCGGACGCAAAGCATTCCGGGGCCATATACAAGCTCGCTCGCTGGCGCGCGCGGGCCGGCGGCGGTCCTTTTGCTTTCTATGCGAGTCTTCTCGGCGCGGATGGCGGACGCCGCGACATCGAAGCGAGACTAGGACCGGAAGCCGGCGATGCGATCGACGAATTCTTGCGTCTCGCCATCGCCCATGAACAAGAGGAGGGGCCTTCGCTCGCGGGTTTTCTCCACGGTCTCGCGGGGCTGGAATACTCTATCAAGCGCGACATGGAGGGGGCCGAGGACGCAGTGCGGGTGATGACCGTCCATGCGGCCAAGGGGCTCGAAGCAAAAGTCGTGTTTCTCCCCGATACCTGCCACGTGCCGTCGCCACGCCACGACCCAAGAGTGTTTGCGCTCGACACGAAGGGGCCCGGTGAACAGACCATCGGCTGGTCGCCACGGCAAGACCTCGATTGCGAGGCGATTGCCGCCGCTCGGGGGAAGGCACGCGATGCGGCGAGGGACGAATACAGGCGGCTGTTCTATGTAGCTTTGACCCGCGCCGAAGAGCGTCTCTATATCGCCGGGTTTCATGGCGCGAAAGGGCCAGATCCCGGCTGCTGGGCCGAGATGATCAGGGCCGCTCTCGCCAACGAAGCCGGAATTCAGAGCGTGCCGGCGTTCTGGAACGGCGAGGATCAAATTCTGCGCCTTGTCTCGGAAGCGAGCGGCGCGCCCGCCGCCGCTGCTTTGCCGGACGGCTGGGACCTCGCCACGCCCGCCGCCGTCGTGCCAGATTGGCTCTGGCGCGGCACCGGATTCGAGACAAATGCGAGGCCTCCCGTCAGGCCTTCGCGCGCACTCGCGCCGGCGCATCGCCTCGACGGCACGGGCGGTGCGCAAAGGCGCGAAGCCTCGGCGCGCGGTCGCCTGATTCATCGGCTGCTGCAATATCTGCCGGGCATTGCCGCGCGGCACCGCCGCGACGCCGCACTGGTTTTCGTAACCGCGCGGGCCCCAGGTCTCAACGAAACGGCGCGCCAAAATCTCGCTGAGGAGGTGCTCAAGGTGATCGCCCTGCCCGAGCTTGCCGGTTTATTCGGGCAAGATTCGAAAGCGGAAGTGTCTTTCGCGGGCAGACTAGTGCTCGGGCAAAGGACGCTCGATGTCCCCGGACGGGTGGACCGGATTGGCGAAAACCAGAATGAAATTTTCGTCGCCGATTACAAGACCGGCGCACCTTGCGCGCTTGACGGCACACCGCCCGCCTATCTCGCGCAAATGGCGCTCTACCGCGCGGTTCTGGCGCCGCTCTGGCCAGACAAAACTTTGCGGTCGCTGCTGATTTGGACAGCCGGCCCCCGCGTCATTAGGCTTCCCGCCGGGATGCTCGATGCGGCTCTGGCGGCTCTCGCGGAGCATCCTTCAGCCATAGCGTTCCCCCCACTGATAAAGCGCCTTTAATACCGGACCCAGCGCTTGGCCTTTGTCGGCAAGGAAATATTCGAACCGGGGCGGATGTTGCTCATAAAGCCGCGTCCCGATCACGCCTTGTTTCTCAAGGGTCTTGAGCCGCGCGGACAGCGTGTTCGGCGCGATGCCCGCGAGCCCCTCCTCCAAATCATGAAACCGCAAAGGACCCTTACGGAATAGATCCCGGAGCACGAGCAACGACCATTTTTCGCCGATGACATCGAGGGCTTGGGCAACAGGGCAATTTTGATCATATCCGGTGGTCATGGATGACAAATACGCGCTTCGCTTAAATTTTTCAACTAACTACCTATTGACAAGTCACTATAAATTATGTAGGTACTTTTGGAAGTTGGCCTTTCCTGAGCTGGCGCTTGCCGATCGTCAGACGGCTTAATGTGACTAGCGCTTTGGCATTGCACGGGTCTCTAACGTGAGAACGACGCTCGAAAGGACAGCCAACCGTCACCTCTGGTGACGCGAAACGAATGGCGTAATCCTGTTTTTGGAGGTTTGTGATGATCGTTCCTGCCTATCTTTCCTATTACGTGCTCCCCGGCGCAATCGGCACGATCGCGGCTATCCTGTTTGGATTGCGCAGCGCACTTCGCAACGCCGGTTGGACCACTCACGACCGCACCGTGACCGTCGGCGCCGCAGCCATCACCGTCATCGGATGGTTTCTCCTAGCCATAGCACTCGCATCGGCCGATGCCTATCGTGCCGCCGCGGATCGTATTCCCACGATCCAATACGGAATTCTGGTTCCGGTCCTCATTGGCGGCCTCCTGATCTGGCGATCGCCCCGCGTCGCGCGAATCATTGATGCGGTGCCCCAGCATTGGCTAGTCGGGGTTCAGCTCTATCGTGCGTTAGGGGTGATTTTCCTGATCCTTTATGCGGCGGGCAAGATGCCGGGATTGTTTGCCTGGCCGGCCGGTCTCGGCGACGTCCTTGCCGGCGTTTTCGCGCCGGTCGTCGCGATTGCGTATTTGCGTGGGCCGCGCGAGAATGCCGATCTCGTCTGCGCGTGGAATCTATTTGGGATTGCCGATCTCGTCGTCGCGGTGACGACGGGATTTTTGACTTCCCCCTCGGCGTTCCAGTTATTTGCTTTCGATCTGCCGAATGAGCTCGTTAGCCGGTTTCCGCTGGTGCTTATTCCGGTCTTCCTCGTGCCGGTGTCGCTCCTGCTTCATTTGGCGTCGCTGGCAAAGCTCCGCCGGAGTGCCTTGCGCGACAACCACCGTCGCGAAACGGCACGCGCTCCGGCGTGATCCCGGGTTGTTGGCTCCGCAAGACTTCGGGAGTTGACGTTACGCGCGGTCCTGGCAGGAATGCCAGGACCGCGTCGTTGGGTTCTGGCGTCCATTTTCCGCAAAGCATATTTTTAACTTCTCCAATACGGCCGCATCCGGTCGAGACGCCTCGGCCCCGTTTTGGCTGGAACTGGCCCCGGCATTCGGCTACCGATTTCGAAATCGTTCTTTTGAGCATTGCATGACAAGCACAATACCGGCGGCGGCCGGCTCGCCCGGCGATCCGTTAGCCTCTCCTCACCACGCCCTTTCCGGCTCGGCAGCAGCGGCAAGCGGCGCGGCGACTAGGACCGGGATCCTTTGGATGCTGGTCGCGACTTGCCTGTTCGTCTGCCAGGATTCAACCGCGCGAATCTTGCTCAGAGCCTATCCGGCGACGGAGATCGCCTTCGCGCGCTTTTTCGTTCACATGGTTTTGGTAGGCGTCTTCATTGCTTGGCGCGACCCGCGCCTCATGATCTCGCGCCGGCCCCTATTGCAAATGCTGCGGTCAAGTTTTCTCCTGGGCGCGACTTTGTTTGGGATGTTCGCGCTGAAGGTCATGCCGCTTGTCGATTTTTCCGCCATAGTGTGGGTGACGCCCGTTCTCGTCGCCGCGCTTTCGGTCGTCGTTCTCCATGAAAAAGTGAGGCCAAGCGTATGGGCAAGCGTTTTTGCCGGCTTGATGGGCGTTTGGGTGATCATTGGCCGGACCGGCGTGGACTTTTCGCTTTCCATGCTGTTTCCTTTCCTGGCCGCTCTCGCCAATGCGCTCTATCAGATCGTGACCCGGCTTTTACATCGCGCCGATTTGCCGGTGACGACCTTGTTTTACACGGCGCTTGCCGGGGTTTTGTTCTGCGGCGGATTCATGCCCTTTGCCGCCGTCGCGCCCGGGCTTGCCGACGCCAGCCTGATGCTTCTCTTGGGCCTCACCGGCGTTGTCAGCCACTTTTGTCTGATCCGCGCCTTTGCCGCGGCGCCGGCGAACATCGTCGCGCCATTCGGCTACACCGCGCTGCTTTGGGCCATTCTGTTCGGCCTGTTGATTTTCGCGGAAATCCCCGGCCCACGCACGCTGTTGGGGGCGGGGTTGATCGCCGGCGCCGGTTTATTGGTTTTCCTTCACGGACCAAAAACATGAGTTCTTGCGGATCTGCCGCAATCTAAGCGTTGTGTGTGCGGGCGACCCAATCGAGGAATAATCTCGGCAAAACGGCTCGCCGGCGCTCGATCGTGACGAACCATCCCTACATTCCTGATGGCGGTCCACCCGGGAATGGCGAACCAAATGGACAAAGTGCCGGATGGGCAAGAAAGCGCCGCGAACGCGTATCCGGACATTTGATGCTCCACTTTATGAAGGTGCCTCTCGCCATCGTCGCCGCGATCGCCGAAAATGGCGTGATTGGCGACGGACGCGGCGTGCCGTGGCATTTGCCGAGCGATCTCAGACATTTCCGCGGGGTCACCATGGGCAAGCCCCTGCTCATGGGACGCAAAACCTTCGAATCGATAGGGCGTGCCCTGCCCGGGCGCGAGACAATCGTCGTCACGCGCGACCGTGCCTTCGACCCGTCACGCGGCGGCGGGCAGGCCGAGGCCATCCATGTCGCGCATGAGCTCGACGTGGCGCTCGCGCTCGCGCAAGCGCGGGCGCAAGCGATGGGCGCCGAAGAGGTTATTTTGGCCGGCGGCGGGAATCTTTACGAAAGTTTGATTGGCCGGGCCGAGCGCATGCATCTAACCTTCGTCGATGTCGCGCCAAGGGGCGGGGTGAGTTTTCCCGCCATCGACTGGTCCGATTGGCTGGAAGTCAGGCGGGTTCGGCCCCAGCCAGCGGCCAGGGACGAGGCGACATTCACTTTCGTCGATTTTGACCGGCGCCGCTGCTTATCATTGTAGTGCACGCGGGATTCTCCTATATGAGGAGACGCCTGGTCCGATCCGGGGCCTTAGCGGTTGTCGCTCGTTTTCCTGGGCGTTACCTTGCAAAAGAGAATCTCATGCCGTGGAGTAGTGAAGGCGGAAATGGCGGGTCTTGGAAGCCCGGAGGCCCCGGGCCTTGGGGGCAAAAGCCGGGCGCGCCACCACCGGAATTCGAGGAATTCCTCAAGCGTGCGCAGGAGAAGCTCAAACAATGGATGCCAGGTCCGAGGGGAATGGGAGGACGCGGCCTTCTTGCCTTGGCTCTCGCCGGCACGATCGTCTGGCTTTTGTCCGGGTTTTACACGGTCGGCCCGAACGAGGTCGGGCTGAACAGGATTTTCGGCCGCTACACGGGCAAAACGGCTCCAGGATTAAACTACAATTTGCCGATCCCCATCGGCGGCGTGGAAAAGCTTCAGGTCACCGATCGCAACACGATCAACATCGGCTTCGGCTTGCATCAGGACATGCGCACGCCGAGTGCACAAGGCCCGCTCGATCTGCCCGAAGAGAGCCTGATGCTCACCGGCGATGAAAATATTGCCGACGTCAAATTTGTCGTGATCTGGCAGATCGACCCGGTGCACCCCGAGGACTATGCCTTCAATATCGCAAACCAGCGCGAAACGGTGAAGGCGGTGGCCGAAAGCGCCATGCGCGAAGTCATCGGCCGCGGCCAGATTCAGCGAATATTGACCGCGGATCGCCCAAAGATCGAGGCGGACGTGCAACAGCTCATGCAAGGGGTTCTTAATTGGTATAAGGCCGGCATTCTGGTATTGCAGGTGCAATTGCAATCCGTCGACCCGCCCGAGCAGGTCATCGCCGCCTTCAAGGACGTGACGGCGGCGCAGCAGGATCAGAACCGTTTGCGCAACGAAGCCGAGGCCTATGCCAATCGGGTCGTTCCCGAGGCACGGGGCAAGGCCGCGGCGATTGTCCAGGAGGCGGAAGGCTACAAGCTCCAAACCGTCGCCCAGGCAACCGGTCAGGTTTCCCGCTTCAACCAAGTCTATGCGCAATACAAGAAAGCGCCCGAGGTGACGCGCGAAAGA
>Ga0185299_10008409_pt1 | contig 10201 bp, 7 predicted proteins | sample PaiPotPPA55metaG_FD_128002 | JGI IMG/M metagenome (GOLD analysis project Ga0185299, IMG submission 128002) | Iron sulfur acid spring bacterial and archeal communities from Banff, Canada, to study Microbial Dark Matter (Phase II) - Paint Pots PPA... ...
CCACGCGGGACAATCCCGACTACTACGCCATCAGCGTTTTCAATGAAGCCTTCGGCGGCGGCTTTTCCTCCCGGCTGTTCAACGACATCCGTACCAAGCGCGGACTCGCCTATAGCGTCGGCGGCGGCATCGGCACCAATTTTGGCCATCCGGGCATTCTGCAGGTCACGATCGGGACCAAGAGCCAGAGCACGATTGAAGCGATTCAGGCTGCAACGGAAGACATTGAAAATCTCTCGAAACAGCCTATCACTGACGACGAAATCCAGCGGGCCAAAGACGCCATTCTCAACGCGTTCATCTTCCGTCTGGACTCGCCCGATAAAATTCTGGCCGAACGCATGACTTACGAATATTACGGATATCCTCCCGACTGGCTCGATAAATTTCAGGAGGAAGTGAAGAAAGTCGCGGCCGCGGACGTGAATCGCGTCGCCAGCAAATACCTGCACCGCGACCAGATGGCCGTGCTGGTAGTCGGAAACCCGAAGGAATTCGAAAAGCCGCTTTCGTCGCTAGGTCCGGTGAAGAACATCGACATCACCATTCCTCCTCCTCCGGCCGAAAAAGGCCAGGCGCAAGCCGAAGAAAAGTCTCAGCCGGCGGCCTCCAATCCTGAAGGAAAGGCACTCGCGGCCAAAGTCGCCGGCGCTATGGGCGGGCTGCCCAAACTCAAGTCCATCAAGACCATGCACGTCAATATCGCTGAAAGCGACTCCGGTGGGCCGCCTTCTCCGGTGGACGTCTGGCTCGCGTTTCCTGACCGCATGCATGTCGACGTGCAGACGCCACAAGGCAACCTCACGATCGTAGCGTCTCCGGATGCCGCCTTCATGGCGATGGCGGGCATGGGCTCGCGCAGCATGCCCCCCGCGCAAAAGACCGAAATGCTCTCCCAACTGCAACACGATCTCGTCTATGTGGCGCAGCACGCCGACGATCCAGCTTTCACATTCACCGCTGCGGGCACCGAAAAGATCGGTGGCGTCGACGCGGCTGTTCTCGACATCGACGGAGCTATTCCCTGGGTTCGCTGGTATATCGATCCGAAAACGGGCTACATTCTGCGCGAAAAATATAAAGGGATGGGACAAACGGGTGCCTTCGAGGGCGAAACGAATCTTGCCGATTGGCGTGCCGCGGACGGCATCACCATGCCCTATAAACACCAGAACCAGCAGAACGGAAAAGAAACCAGCAACGCTGAAGTGAAAAAGCTCGAACTCAATCCCCAGGTCGATCCCAAACTTTTCGCCAAGCCCGCGGAGGCCTCAGCGGACCATCCGTAGCGGAGTTTTCGATGATACCGCTAAGCAACTGCCGTGCCCTGATCGCCTTCGCCGTTGCTGCCATCAGCGCCTTTGCGCAAGTCACGACCTCTCAGTACGACAATCAGCGCACGGGCGCAACCCTCCATGAGAAGACACTGACTGCACAGAACGTCAACGTCAGACAGTTCGGCAAACTCGGGGCATTCAAAGTCGACGGCCCCGTCTACGCGCAGCCCTTGTTCCTTCCCGCAGTCGAAGTTCCCCGGCAAGGCATACACGACTTACTCTTGGTCGCCACCGAGCACGACAGCGTCTACGGGTTCGATGCGAATCGACCCGGCGACCCGCCCCTTTGGCAGGTTAGCCTGCTCGACAAAGCGCGTGGCTCGGTGCCGGTTTCCGAGGATGACGCCCAATGCCCGTTTATTCGCCCCGAAGTCGGCATCACCTCCACACCCGTAATCGATCTTCAAACCGGTACGCTTTATGTGCTCGCTCGCACCAAGATCCGCCACGCCGCCAGCGCCGACGAATATTTTCAGCACCTCCACGCGCTGGCGATCACTACCGGCGTCGAGAAATTCGGCGGTCCAAAACTAATCTCTGCCTCGGTGCCCGGCAAAGGCGCGGGCACAGCCAACGGGCAAGTCGCATTCAATCCGTTAAAGCAGAATTCGCGCGCCGCCCTGCTGCTTGCAAACAGTGCTGTCTATCTCACATGGGCTTCGTCGTGCGACGTAGATCCATACCACGGCTGGGTCATGGCTTACGATCCGCAAACGCTGGCGCAAAGGGCGGTTTTGAACGTCAACCCTGATGGCGGCGAAGCCGGCATCTGGGCGAGCGACACCGGTCCCGCCGCCGACGCCGAGGGCAACATCTATGTCCCGACTGGGAACGGTACATTCGATGCGGCCTCGGGTGGCCGCGACTATGGCGACTCGGTGCTTAAGCTGGCTCTGGAAGGCTCTTCGCTTTCGATCCACGACTACTTCACGCCTCACGATCAAGGGCAACTCAGCAACGCGGATTCAGACGTTGGTTCCAGTGGACCACTGCTCTTGCCCGATCAACCCGGAGCCCATCGTCATCTACTACTGCAGCCGACCAAGGGTTCCGTGATCTACGTGATCGACCGTGACCAGATGGGTAAGTTTCGTCCCGATGGTGACGCAGTTGTAGATGAGGTACGAATGGCAGGCGGCGGTTACGGCGCAATGGCATACTGGAATGGCCACGCCTTCTTCGCTGCCAGCGACGACTGCCTGCGCGACTACTCCATTAAGAATGGACACCTCGCGCTGAACGCGTCCTCCGCAACGAAGTTCGCGAATCCCGGCGCCACGCCGTCTGTCTCCGCCGACGGCAAAAAGAATGCAATCGTCTGGGCGATCGCGACCAAGACATGGAATGGTCCCGACAACAAACCCGCGGTCCTGTACGCGTTCGATGCCGCCAAACTCGGCCAACCCATCTACAGCTCAGAACAGAACAGCCAACGCGATCGCGCGGCCATGGCAACTCGTTTCGTCATCCCCGTGGTCGTCAACGGGCGCGTCTACTTCGGTACCAGAACCGAAGTCGAGGTCTACGGCTTGCTGAAATAGCCTCTGAACCCGAAGACCCTGGCTCCGTTCGCCGTATACTAGCCCCTGAATGTCTTCCTTCCCGTCGAGTCTCGAAGTGGGCACGACCATTGGGGATTACCAGATCGTCTCCGTAATCGGGCGCGGCGGCATGGGAAAAGTATTCAAGGTTCGCAACGTCCTCTCCGACCGCGTAGAGGCGATGAAGGTCCTGCTGCCCGATCTGGATCCTCGTCCCGACCAAGTGGAACGTTTCCTTCGGGAAATCAAAGTGGTCGCAGGCCTCGAGCATCCCGGAATCGCGGCGCTCCGAACAGCCCTCCGGGTTGACACTCAGATTCTGATGATCATGGAATACGTGGAAGGAAATTCTCTGCAACATTTCCTTGGACGAGGCCGAATCGAAGTCGCGCCGGCGGTGCATTTGACGAAGCAACTGCTGGAGGCGCTCAGCTATGCCCATGGGCGGGGAGTCGTACATCGCGACGTCAAGCCGTCGAATATCCTGATTGGGCCCGGCGGCCGGATGAAACTCACCGACTTTGGCATCGCCAGCCGTCACGGAGACCCGAAACTCACCGCCGCTGGCACGGCCGTCGGCTCGCTTCATTACATGTCTCCCGAGCAAATGAGGGCGGAGCCCATCGATGCGCGCTCCGATCTGTACTCTGTGGGTGTGACCCTCTATGAGATGGTCATTGGACAGACGCCGGTTCAAGGCGACAGCTTCTATTCGATCTTGCGGGCGCATTTGGAGGAAAAGCCTCGTCCGGCGATCGAACTGGTTCCGGGAATCACGCCAGAGCTTTCCCAGATTATCGACCGGTCGCTCGAAAAGATGCCCGCAGCCCGCTTCCAGAATGCGGATGAGTTTCACACCGCCTTAAGCGACCTCGACGCGGGAGGTCGAGAGGCTGCGGCGGCGACTGCGATCATGGCGGGACGTGCGGTCTCCGATACTCCGATCCCGGCAGACTTGCGTACGACCAATGCATCCGGCCGCACCGAGTCCACCCCGCTACCCGGAAGAGTCCCGACCGAGACGGGTTCAAAAGTCTGGGACCCGGCTGTACTCGAAAATGTTCGGAAGAATCTTGCCGTCTATGTAGGCCCAATGGCTAGAGTTTTTGTGAGTCGCGCCGCCAAAAATGCACGCGCTTTGGAAGATATGTATCAAGTTCTGGCGTTGGAGATTTCTTCTCCCGCCGACCGCGAGAAATTTCTTCGCTCCAAGCCCCTTTGAGCTTCCATTACGGCTGCGACTCCAGCATGCGGATGGCCTTCACCAGACTGAGGTACATTCGGTTGAAGGACTGGGCCAACTGCGAAATCTCGTCGGCCCCCTTGACCGCAAGTTCGGGAACACTCAGATCGCCCTTGCTGATCTGATCCGCGGCTTTGGAAAGGCGCGTGACTGGACGAATCACAATCAGCACAATGGCCAAGTCCAGCAGAAGCAGCGTCGCCAGCGAAACTCCTACGAGCGAAAACATCAGGCTGCGAAAAGCGCGATCCGCGATGCCCAATGGCACCGACATCGGGACAGAGATGATCTGCGCACCGACCGTGTCGCCCATTTTCCAGTCAAATCCATTGTTCTTGCCGTAAATCCTGACCAGCGCCACCGGGGCCTGCCGCCAAGTGTTGTGACACTCAAGGCAAGGGCCTCCCGCCACGATCGGCTTGGCCAAAAACAGAGCCCGCCCTGACGGCGTATCGCGCTCGCCAGAGAATTCTTTTTGCTCTGGATGGGTGCGGAAAATCTGGATGACGTCCGATTCCCAATCCACCGCCCGGTCGCGCAGGTTGGTGGGATTCAGCGTAGCCTCTTTGTATATGTAATCGGGATAATCACCGTGGAGATAATTGAAGGCCTCCGTTGCGGCGTAGGCGGGCACAGTCTGCGCCAGGAAAGTGTTGACCTGGGTCTGGTGCTGTTGCAATAGGGGACCGACCTGCTTGGAGGTGTAAGTGCGCATCGCGCTGGCCGATCCCATCATGAGCCGGGCTTGCTGCAAGACCTGTTCGTGAGCGGTCTGCTCGAGGAAATCCCGCGCGAAATATGCAGCCGCCGCCATTCCCGAGCCGAAGACAAGGATCAGTATTAAGTTGAATTTAACCAGGAGACGCATAGGGCGCGATTATAACGAGAGCGGAAGCCAACTTCCACGGCCTCGAGACCTAGGCTAACTTCGCTTCCCGGACAGCGTCTATACTCCGAGCCGTGCCACCCCTCGACGGAGGATTCATGCAATCCAACTCAGCCCTGCACTTTGCGTTCTTTCTCGCTACTACTTTCTCGCTCGTTGTCTTCACCGCGGCTCAATCCAAACCCCGAGCTCACCCAAAAGACTTCGATCTAGTCACCCGTATTCAACGAGTAGAAAACGGCATCCCGCCCATCCCACTCAGCGGCACCGAACCACAGTTGCAACTCAACCTCGAGAAACTGATGCAGCTTTATAAAGTCCCGGGCCTCAGCGTCGCCGTGATGGACAATTTCAAAGTCGCATGGGCCAAGGGCTACGGCGTCACCGAAGCTGGCGGAAACAATCCGGTGACGGTCCACACTTTTTTTCAAGCCGGCTCGATCAGCAAGCCTGTAGCCGCAACCGGAGCGCTCTCCCTGGTCGAGCACGGACAGCTTTCACTCGACGAAAACGTCAACCGGAAACTGAAGTCGTGGCAGGTCCCCGACAACGAGTTCACCAAAGAAGAAAAAGTAACGCTGCGCCGCATCTTGAGTCATAGTGCGGGCCTCACCGTGCACGGATTCCCCGGATACGAAGTTGGTTCGCCGATCCCGAATCTGGTGCAGATTTTTAATGGCGAAGCTCCCGCAAACACCGCTGCGATCCGCGTGGATTTCGTTCCCGGAACAAAATTCCGCTACTCCGGCGGCGGCGTCACCATCGAACAGCAATTGGTAACCGATGTGGCGGGAAAACCGTTTCCGCAGTTCATGCGCGAAACCGTGCTCGACAAAATCGGCATGGCTGACAGCACCTACGAGCAACCGCTTCCGCCCGCGCGCGCTGTCATGGCAGCCACAGCGACCCACTCCGATGGCATGCCTGTCGCCGGCAAATGGCACATCTATCCGGAAATGGCCGCCGCCGGATTGTGGACCACCGCCACCGACTTGGCAAAGTTCGCCATCGAAATCGCCCTCTCGAAACAAGGCAAGGCCAACCACGTTCTGTCGCAGGCGACAACCCGCGAAATGTTGAAGCCGCAAATCGAGCAGGTCGGTCTCGGTTTCTTTCTCGCCGGCCACAAAAATCCGGAAGAATTCGGCCACAACGGCGCTGATGAGGGCTTTCAGGCGCTTCTGATCATGTTTGCCGACTCCGGCAAAGGCGTCGCCATCATGGCCAACTCCGATAACGGCATTACTATCGCGAATTACTTGACCCAAAGCGTGGCCCAAGAATACGGATGGAACTACACTCCCGAGCCCCCGTCCGCTGCCGAACTGCTCATGTTGGTTGCCGCTTCCAAGGGTCCGCAAGCTGTCATGACCAGATATTCAGAACTGAAAATGGCGGGACCGTCGTCGGTCTATAAGCTGGATGAAAACACACTGATCGGACCGGGATACCACTTCCTCTCCGCCGGAAAGACTGACGCCGCCCTTCAGATATTTCAATTGGAAGTGCAGGAGTATCCAAAATTCTGGAACGCCTACGATAGCCTGGCCGAAGCTTTCGCCATTGCGGGACAAAAAGAACAGGCCATTGAGAATTACCAGAAATCCGTCGAACTGAACCCGCAGAACCAGGGCGGCATCGACGCACTGAAGAAACTCCAGGAACAGAAATAAGTGCCGAAGGCAACGGAACACCGGCGTTTCGATGTACAGTAATTCGCCAGGACGAGAATCCGATGGCCTCGAACAACGCAGTGGAAAACGATCTGCCTGCCTTACCTTTCGACACCTGGAAAGACACGCTGGCCACGCTACACATGTGGACCCAGGTGGTCGGAAAAGTTCGTCTCAAATTATGTCCGCTGGTGAATCATTTTTGGAACGTCGCCTTCTACTTGACCGCTCGCGGATTGACTAGTTCAGCCATGCCGTACCAGCGGGGAGCAATCTGGGGCACTTTTGAAGTCCAGTTTGATTTCATCGACCACCAGCTCTCGGTCGAATCCAGCAACGGCCGCAGAGTCGAAATCGCGCTCAAGGCAGAGAGCGTCGCTGAGTTCTACAAAACGTTTATGGCTGCGCTTGCCGAACTCGGCGTAATCGTGAAGATCTGGACGACTCCCTGCGAGATCCCCGACCCCATACCATTTGAGCAGGATCAGATTCACGCCGCATACGATCCCGAAGCCGTGAACAAATTCTGGCGCATCCTGGTCTGGGTCGACCAGGTATTCAAGGAATTCCGTGCAGGATTTCTAGGGAAAGTCAGTCCCGTACACTTTTTCTGGGGAAGTTTCGATCTGGCTGTAACTCGCTTCTCCGGTCGAAGAGCGCCGGAGCGACCGGGAGCCGACTCCATCACGCGAGAAGCGTACTCTCACGAAGTCAGCAGTGCCGGATTCTGGCCCGGAGGCGGCGATATCCAGGGGCCGGCCTTCTATTCCTACGCTGCCCCTGAACCTTCCGGCTTCGCACAACAGCATGTTCGCCCTGCCGCAGCGTTCTATCATCCGCAATTGAAAGAGTTCTTGCTCATGTACGACGACGTGCGCGCCTCCCCTTCCCCAGAAGCTGCGTTAATGGAGTTTCTTCAGAGCACCTATGCTGCAGCCGCCGATTTAGGTAAATGGGATCGGCGCGCGCTGGAACGCTAAACACCAGGGTTTCCCGTATTGCCGTTATCCAGAAGTTTCGCGATCGATTCCACTCCTAAGCGAGACCGAAGGCATCGACCCGTGGCCCTGGTCTCGCAGGCGACGTCGACACAGTACGGCATACGCTTGGGGCGCTAAAGCTAAAGGCCTAGGCCTAGGCGCTTGAGGAGGTTGGTGTAGCGTCGATCCCGGCGAAGGGTATCCCTTTGAGGGTCGACGTTTAGGTACGCCATCCATTCGGCGCGAGATTGATAGCCTTCTTCGAGAGCGGCAAACGCGTCGTCAATCCGGCTGCTTTGGCGCTGGCGCGAGCACAAGCTCTTGCGGGGGACGACGCCACCTCAGCCAACACTATGGCTTCTGTCGGTTGTTCTCTTCGACGATGGTGTCCGCCCAGACCTGGCGCGCATTAGGGCGGCTTAACGACCACCTCGCCTCGCTGCTCGATGAACACTACTAGGTTACGGTCGCAATCTCGGCTCTACGAAGAGCCCTCGGCGAAACCCCTGCAAGCCCCAAGTGGATCGTTACCATCCCAGGCCGCGGCTACAGTTTCGTCGCGATACGATCCGCCAACTGCCGAAACAAGTCCCCCAATGGGCCCCCCACCACCGCGTCCACTTCTCCCAACTTCTCCCATTTCTCCCACTCTTGGGTGGGCGACATAGAAGTGGATGTCATGCCGCCCGAGCCTCGCGACGCTCCTCCCAATAGTCCTCAAAGCGTCCATTAAGATGGGAGCAGCGCAGCGCCAGGATAGCGTTGGCTCCCCGGACGGTCCAGAACATTCCCGATTGTTTGAAGCGAGAGCCGACCACCGTCTTGCATCCAGCTTCAATGACACCCGAGCCAACAAACAAGTGTTGGCGGCGAAATTTGGGATAACGCATCCGCTCTGCATTCCTCGCGAAGTAATCGGCCTCGGTGCGAATCTTCTCGTCCAGGGCGGGATTGCCGGTGTAGATGGCCCGCAGTGCGCCCACCAGTTTTTCGATTTTCCCCTTGTCCAACAGGCGCTTCTGGTGGACCTTCATCCAAGCTTTCTGTTGGACTTCGTCCTGGGGATAGAGTTGGCGCGCTACCGCCCACAGGTGCTGGCGAGCATGGAAGAGATCGACAATCTGGATGGCCTCCGGAAAGTGTTCGGCGACTAGATTCCATATCCATTCCGCGCCGTCACCGATAACCACCTTCTTTTTCGCTCGGTTCCAACCTCGGGTTAGCGCTTCTCGATAGATGCGCTTGCCAAACTCTTCTGCCGTTTCGATGGCCCCGGTGTAGGTGGTGGAATCCGGATCGCGGAGGGCGAAGCCTTCCTCGTCCCAGGTGGTTTGCGTGAACACACATCCTAATTTGACCTCCCGGGTATGCGCGGGTTGACCGTCGGCCTTGCCTTGTCGACCCAAAGTCTCTTTCTTCACCACAGGGACTCCGGTCCCGTCCATTTGCACATACAAGATGGGAATCGGTTCCCCGGCGATGACCGGCAGATCCAACTGCAGAGCTTTCTGGATCTCTGCTTGCTCGCGCTGGGCGATATCGCCTCCGATGGCCTCGGCGATACGCTCCACCGATTTGGTGGTCACCTCCAAACCGGCCAGTAGCTGCATCTGCTCCCGACCATGATCGAAGGGAGCCTCTTGGCCCACCAGAGCATGCATGCGGCGGACTCCGGGAGAAAACTCCGTATTTTCGATGTCCAGTTCGACATCCACTGGAAACTGGCCCACGTGACACTGGGAGCACAAATAGTAGGGGCGGGCAATGCGCACCAGACCGACGATCGTCAGGATGGGTTTGAAGCGGATTTCCTGGTATTGGGCGTGATGGCCGCACGGGCACGGCAACTGACGCTGATCCGCCTCCGGGATTTCGAATTGCAGCAGTTCGCTTAAGGCGGCGGCGCCGGCTTGGTGGAGAGCCGTTCGCAAGGCCGACTCGACCGCTTCCAGATCGGTCCGGCCGTCCTTCCGTCGTTGTGCAAAGATACGGGCGAGCAGTTGGTTTACTTCCCGGGCCACTTCCTGATGGATCGCAACAGCCGTTTTTTTTCCTGCTCTGTCCAGCCCCCACGTGCCTGCGCCACCGGGCGCAGTCGACAGATCCTGTCGTTGAGAGCGACTAGGTCCTGACTGAGCTTCTGGAAGCGGTGAAACTCGGTCACTTCTTGCTGCGCCTTGCGGAGCGCGGTCGGATTGGGAAAGGTTTCCGTCATCGTCTTGCCGGATACGCGGCGGGTGAGGCGAAATTGTGGATCGTGTCCCGGGTCGTTGTGTTTAGCGCAGTGGCAGGAAGGCTTGCCGCAGCGTCGGGTCACGGCAGTGATGGAGCCGGGTCGCAGATCACCCAAGCGCAGGAACTCTTCCAGGAGCTCGGATCGTTGGGTTTCCAAAGTGGCGAGGTCATCAGACATAAGGGTTTCCTTTCTATAGCGCAACTAGTCTGTACGTATAGAGACGCTCAGAATTATGCCATAAAAAAAGGAAACCCGCTAAGTGACTCTTCCAAGTCGCGCACCCGCCGAGTCGCTTGACCTTCCCC
>Ga0185299_10008410_pt1 | contig 10199 bp, 9 predicted proteins | sample PaiPotPPA55metaG_FD_128002 | JGI IMG/M metagenome (GOLD analysis project Ga0185299, IMG submission 128002) | Iron sulfur acid spring bacterial and archeal communities from Banff, Canada, to study Microbial Dark Matter (Phase II) - Paint Pots PPA... ...
TGGGGTGCCGAAGGAGCTGCCGCGCTGAGCGGCTTGGATCGTCGCTTTCACTACGGCAGGATGCGCGTGTCCCAAAATCAGCGGCCCCCACGAAAGCACGTAATCGACGTACTCGTGACCGTCTATGTCGTATAAAAACGGCCCGGCTCCCCGCTGCATGAACACCGGCGAACCGCCGACCGCGCGGAATGCCCGCACCGGCGAATTCACTCCGCCCGCGATGATTCCGCGCGCCCTGGCAAACGCGGAGATGGACCGTTCTAAACGCAAAAGGACCTCTTCTATCTACCTAGCAACGTACGGCGTTCGGCCGCCGTATTAACGTTCGCGAAGACGCTTTCGTCCGAAAGACGCACGCGCTTGGCTCGTAAGCGTTCGACGGCGCAAGCCACGCCCCCCGACCCCTCACGCAAGACCGCGCCCGCAGCTTGTAAAAAGCCGAGGCGGTCGTAGAGGGCGCAGAGCGGCTCGAGCCTGCCCGCTGCGTTCACTGGGACGACCGCTTCGATGCCGGGTTCCCAATAGGTGTCAAGCTCCTGCGCCGTGGCCGCGGTTACATGCGGCGCGTCCCCGGCGACCACGAAAATTCGGGATTCTCGAACGCGCTCAAAGACGCAGTCGAGGGCGGCAAGCGGACCGCGGTACGTCCAGCGGTCGATAATCACCGGGCACTCGAGCGCCAAATCGATCTCCGGGGGGAACGAGCGGCTCGCCGAGACGTACACCGGACCGGCAGCGCGCACGTTGCGGTAGACGCGAACGAGCAGCGGAACGCCCCCCGCGTCGAGTTCGAGTTTCCCCGGCAAGCGCGTGGCCTGTCCGCCCGCAAGAATGACGACGGCCGGCCGGTCGATCATTCTCCTGCGTGCCGGGCTGCGAAATCCTTGGCGAAATACGTGATGACGATGTCTGCGCCGGCGCGCACGAAGCTCACGAGCAGCTCGTCAACGGCGCGGTCTTCCTCGATCCAACCGTTCAGCGCCGCCGCTTTAATCATCGAATATTCTCCGCTGACGTTGTACACGGCCACGGGCGTATCAAAACTCTCGCGTGCTGCCCGAACGATGTCCAGATACGCCAGGCCCGGCTTGACCATCACGATATCCGCGCCTTCATCGATGTCGAGCGCGATTTCGCGCAGCGCTTCGCGCTCGTTGGGCGGATCCATCTGGTAACTGCGGCGATCGCCGAACTGCGGCGTCGAATCGGCAGCTTCGCGGAACGGTCCGTAAAACGCCGAGGCATACTTCGCGCTGTACGCCATGATAGCAATTTGCTCGAAGTTTTCTTCATCCAGCGCGTCGCGAATGGCACGTACGCGGCCGTCCATCATATCGGACGGGGCGATGACGTCCACGCCGGCACGCGCATACGTGAGTGCGGTGCGCACGAGAACTTCGACCGTCGCATCGTTGTCGATCTCGCCGAGCTCGTCGACGATGCCGCAATGACCGTGATCCGTGTACTCACAGTTGCAAAGATCGGCTATGACCAGCACGTGCGGAAACGCCTGCTTGATCTGACGCGCCGCGCGCTGCACGATGCCGTTGGGATCATAGTTGCTGCTTGCGACGGCGTCTTTGGCGTCCGGAATGCCGAAGAGCAGGACGCTGCGCACTCCGAGAGCATCCAGCAGTCCGACCTCGTGAACGGCGCCTTCCACAGTGTAGCGATCGATGCCGGGCATCGAGTCGATCGCTCCCGCGGCCGCGGCGTCTTCGACGATGAACAGCGGCTGCACGAGCTGCGAGACGTGCACGCGGTGCTCCCGCACCAGCGCGCGCATCGTTGCGGTGCGCCGCAGCCGTCGCGGGCGGATTAATTGCTGCAATCGGGTGCGAATCACGAGCCGTTTTGCTCCTTCGAGATGAAATGCGCGCGCACCGCGCCGACGAGCGCATCGACCTGAGCTTCGGGCGCGACGACGTCGGGCGTGAATCCTGCAGCGTGCGCGGCCGCTGAACTTGCGGGACCCATTGTCGCGACTGCGGGACGCTGCTCGTAGCGATGAATGCGCTGCAGGTACGCAGTGGCTGCGCTCACCGCGCCGCTCGACGGGAACACGATGACGTCGGGTACCCGTTCTCCGAGTGCCTGCATCTCCACGACTTCGGCGCCGTCGGCACGCAGAGCTGCCGCAAGCCGGCCGGCGCGTTCTTGCGTGCGTGGAAGGACGACGAGCTTTCCGGCCAGCGGCAACGGCGCCGGACGCGGGCTCGCCGCTAAGATGCGTTGTGCTCCGCGTTCGAGCAATTTTTGGGCGAGCGCAACGCCCAGAGCCTGCGCTGCCTCGATGCTGGACGCATCGTCGCGCATTCGATCGCGCACCACACTGCTTCCGTCGAGGCTTGCAATCACGCCGTCGACCACGAGCCGGGACTCTTCGTAACGGGCATGAATGCCGATGGGAGCCTGGCAACCGCCCTGCAGCGTGCTCAGCGCCGCGCGCTCGCACATCACCGCGCGTTCGGTTTGTTCGTCGTTGACCGCTTCGCGCAAGAGCTGCCCCAATTCCACCGCATCGCTGCGCACCTCGACCGCGAGCGCGCCTTGCCCAACCGCCGGAACCATCTGCGCGATCTCGAAGGGCACCGTGTGCGTGGCGGCTACGCCCAAGCGGCGAAGTCCGGCCGATGCGAGAACGATTGCTTCGTATTGCCCATCGCGCAATTTGCGCAGCCGCGTATCGACGTTGCCGCGAACGTCGACGTACTGCAGGTCGGCTCGAAGCGCGGCCAGTTGCGCGCGCCGGCGCAAACTCGATGTGCCTACCCGCGCACCGGGCGGCAGATCGGCAAAACTCCCGTACTTCTCGCTGCAGAACGCATCGCGCGGATCTTCCCGCGTAGAGATCGCTGCGATGAGCATGTCGTCCGGGAGCGTGCTCGGCAAATCTTTGCACGAATGAACGGCGTACTGGGCGCGCCCGTCACGCAATGCGAGTTCGAGTTCTTTCACGAATAGGCTCTCGGAACCGATCGCAACGAGCGGACGGTCCTGCACGCGATCGCCGGTCGTCGTGACGTTCAAAATTTGGGTTGCGATACCCAGCCCTGCGAGCTTCGCCGCAACCATGCGCGTCTGAGTCATCGCAAGTGCACTTGCGCGCGACGCAGAGATCGCAATGTGACGGCTGCCCTTATCTTGCGGATCGTGGGCAAGGCCGTTCACGACATCCTCAATCCGATGCTCCGCCGCCACGGGATTCATCGTAGCCAGCTCCTCCAGCGGCGTGCGCATCAGCTCGCGCAGCACGGCTGCACGTTGCCCGCGCGGTACCGCCGTCTTGACGTAGACGCGCATTCGCGCAAGCGTGCGCGCAGCCGCAGCGACGACGTCGCCGGCTCGCGAAGCATCGTGAGAACCAGACATCGGGCATGACTTCGCTGTACGCATGCCCAAAACTCCCGGCTAATGCGCAGACCCTTACGTGCCGCCCTTATCGCCGCGGGCATTGCCGCACTCGTGACGATACCGGGCCTGGGTAACGGCACGTTGTGGGACAATAGCGAAACGGCGTACGGCGAGGTCGCTCGCGAGATTCTGCTCACCCACGATTGGGTCGTGATGCATCTCAACGGGTTGCCGTGGTTCGTCCAACCGCCGCTCTATTTCTGGATCGCGGCGATTTTCGCAAAGGTTTTCGGCGTCACCTCATTTGCGCTGCGCCTGCCGGCGGCGCTCTCCACGATCGTTATGGGCGGATTGACCGCCTACGCCGTAGCAAGGCAAGCGGGAACGCGCGCGGGGCTTTACGCCGGCGTCGTGCTGTCAACGTGTCTGATGCAGGCGGTCGTCGGGCGGCTTGCCATCATGGATGCGCTGCTCGATCTGACCGTTGCGTTCACGATCTTCTGGTGGTTTCGCGCAGTGCAGACCGGGCGCGACCGTTACTTTATCTACGGATGGATCGCTACGGCGCTAGGCTTTCTGGCTAAAGGGCCGGTGGCACCGGTCATCGCGCTCCTCGTGATCGTCCCGTACTATTTTTGGGAACGGCGCGTCTCCCACGCGCATGTGCCCTCGTGGCGCAGCTGGATCGGCGGCATCGCGCTCTTCCTGCTGATCGTCGCGCCCTGGTTCGCCGCGTTGATCTCCGCAACCGGGATGCACGCCGTCTTCCGTCTGATCGGACATTACACGATCGGACGCTATACGGGGACTATCGAGAACCAAAGCGGACCGATGTGGTACTACCTCCCCGTCATCATCCTAGGATTCTTCCCGTGGATCGCGTTCTTTCCGTCGGCGATCGCCCATGCGATCGATCGGCTCAAGGCAGCCGCCGGCGACGACACGGAGCGCAACGTGCAGCAGATGGTGCGTCTCTCTTTCACGTGGATCGTGGTTCCGCTGATATTCTTCAGCTTTGCCAAGACCAAACTGCCCAACTACATCGCGCTCGAACTGCCCGCGTTTGCCGTGCTGGTCGCTCTGTACTTCGATTCAGTCGTCGAGCGGATTCGGACGCGCTCCGCGCTCATCTCCACGGCGGCCGTGCCGGTCTTTATCTTGCTCCTCGGCATCGCCATCGTGTGGTTCTCGCGCGATAACCGTCTGACCGGAACGCTTCAGGACGTCGCGGGGAATTTGATGTACGTCGGCGGAGCGATCTTCGTCGGCTCGATCGCGGCCTTCTTTACGCTGTTGGGGCCGGCGCGTTCTCGTCCGGCCGCGCCATATGTGCTGGGCGTTTCGATGGTTGTCGCCGTAGGGTTCCTTGCAGTGCTGGCACTGCCGCAGGCAGAACGCTTCAAGCCCGTTCCGCACTTAGCGCAAGTTATCAACCAGCGTCGGAGCGCGACCGATGCGATTGCCATCATCAACGTCGCCGGCGGCAACGCGCTTTTGTTTTACACCCGGCCGCGCATTTACGTTTTGAAGGATCACGATGACGGGCGCAGCCTCATCTGTTCTGTGCCGCGCACCTGGCTCATCGGTCCCCGCGATGGTTACGTGCCCGAGCTCGGGCGGGCACCGAAAATCGTCGCACGGTGGGGCAAGGACGATCTGTACTTATACGAAGAGCACCGCGGTTGCGGTGCTCTTCGCGATTTGCGCATAACGGCGCCTACTTCCTGAGTTTGGCGACGTCGGAGACCTTGACCGCGCTTGCGTGATTGGTTCCGAGCGCGCTGCGAATGTACGTCACCACGTCGGCGATGTCTTTATTCGAAAGTGTCGCCTTCCAGGGCGGCATGGTGCCGTTGTAGCTCTGGCCCTTCACCGCGATCGGTCCATGCTTACCGTTCAGGACGGTCGCGATGACTTGCTTGGGATCGCCGGTGACGAAGTCGTTGCCGTCCAGCGGCGGCGCGACGCCGGGCATGCCTTGACCGCTCGCAGCGTGACAGCTCGAGCAATTTTGCGAATAGATCTTCTGGCCCGCCGCGGCTTGCGGACTTACCCCAGCGGTGGTGCTCGGCGGAACGGCACCGCCGCCTGCGCTGGTGATGTTCGCTTGTTCCTGCGCGGCGAGAATCTGCGACTCGGGTGCGCTCGGCGGACTCGCGGCCTGCTTCTGCATGATCGAGACTTGACTCCAGATGGTCAGTCCCCACATGGCGGCCAGCCCTACGCCGAGGAACCACATGATGAACTTGCGCGATCCGAACGTGCGCGTGGTGGCGCGATCGATCCACGGCAGCAGCAGAATCAGTGCGGTCGCGATGCCCGGGATGATGATAGCGCCGACTATTTCGTAATCACCCGGAACCAGGTTGAGCAGACCGAACAGGTCGAGAAAGTACCATGCGGGATACGGGATGAAGTTTGCGTTGGACGGATCGGCTTTTGCATCCAGAAACGGCGGCGCGAACGAAGCCAGCGCGATGACGAACAAAAAGATCAAGAACGACGCGAACGTGTCCATGAACATCTGATCCGGCCAGAAGCGGCCCTTCTGGAGCGGACGCGGATCCTCGACCGGCGGACCGGCGGGACCGTTGTGACGAAAGATCGCCAGATGTGCGCCAACCAGTGCGACGAGCACCGCGGGCATCAGCCACACGTGCAGGCCGAAGAACCGGTTTATGGTTAGCGTTCCCATGGTCGTCCCGTCTTGCGTGAACTGCTGAATCCACAAACCGATCACCGGCACGGTGAGCGTAAGATTGATCGCGACTTGCGATGCGAAGTACGCATCCATGTCCCATGGCAGCAGGTACCCCGTTAGGCCCAGCACCATGGTGACCAGCAGCAGCAGCACGCCGACGATCCACTGCAGCTCGCGCGGCGATTTGTACGCGCCCCAAATGGCGACTTGCAGCAAGTGCAGGAAGAGCAGCGCGATCATCGCCGATGCGCCCCAGTAATGCAGGCTGAGCACGAAGTGCTGGAACGGATGCATGTACATCGAGCGCGTCGATTCCCATGCGGTGGCGGCGGATGGTGCGTAGAAGAACGTGAGGAAAATACCGGTCACGATCTGCAGAATCATCGCGAAGAGCGTCGCGCTGCCGAACACGTACCAATAACTGGCACCGCCGGGGATATCTTCGGTGAGGAAATTCTTCGTCATACTGACGAAGCCCGTGCGCCGCTCGATCCAGTTGAGCATCGTTTTTTGCTACCTTATTCCGGGCGTTAGCTGTTATACGAGATGACGATGCGATCGGGGACCGTCGGCTTGTACCGGATCCACTCGACTTGCGCAATGCCGCTCTGATCGCGCAGCGGCAGCGGATCGAGGCCTCGCGCCGCCGGACCCGCGATGTGCGTTCCGTCATGGTCGAACTGCGAGCCGTGGCAGGGGCACGCAAATTTATTCGCCGTTGCGTCGTAGTTGTAGCGGCAGCCCAGATGCGGACAAATCGGGCTGAAGATGACGAACCCTAAAGTGACGACTTCGTAGGGCAGCGTGTTCTTGCCGTTCACGAATATATCGGTGCGTTGGGCCCGGAACTTCGAGGGGTCCTTGACCTTGATGCCCCAGACCGACTCGGGTATGGTCTGCTCCGGGAGATATGCGTCTTTGGTTCGCAGGTTGAAATCGATTTTTACGGCCTTGTCGGTCGCGGCTTGGAGTTCTTTCCAGCCGGCAGCGTCCAGCGGTGTCCAGGTCGCACCGCCGCTTCCGGTATCCGGAATCAGCGAGCCGACGATCGGAATGGCGAGGCCCAGACCGATGAGACCACTGATCGTAAGCGTGGCGTTGGCCATGAACGTTCGACGGCTTATTTCCTCAGGGGTGCCATCGTCGTCGTAGGCACTCAATATTCGAGGATGACCGCCCTCTCCTGAGGGGGCATGCGCGTGACTCGACAAAGCTTTTGGTTCTCCGGCAGGGGGTTAGGAGGTTGGCGAATCTTTCACATGCATGATACGCCCGCCCTCTGTTTTAGCGCGCCGACCTAACTCGGATTTTCCCCAACCTGTTTGGCGCCTGGCGCCTGGCCGCGCGCACCGCCAAAGGAGCGTCCTGCAGATTAGACCTTATAACTGTGCAGGCCGCTAATCCACAAATTGACGCCGAAGTAGCAGAACATAATCGTCAAAAAACCGATGGCGCTCACCCACACACTGCGCACGCCGCGCCATTCGCGCCGCGTGTGCAAGTGCATATAGATGGCGTATACGATCCACGAAAAGAGCGCTGCGGTTTCCTTCGGATCCCATTGCCAGTACGCGCCCCACGACTCGTGCGCCCACATGGCGCCGGTGATGACTCCCAGCGTGAGCAGCGGCAAGCCGACGGCGACGACGCGGTAGACGAGGATATCCAGTTGCGCGAGGCTCGGCATCGTGTTCAACCATTGCGCAACCGCGTTGCCGTTCGCAGCGGCCGCGGCGATATTCGGCGTATCCATCCGAACCGTAACCCGGCTGCTTGCGGCTGACGCCATCGAGAAGTCCGTCGTACCTGCGCCGGGTACGTCAACGGCCAGCGACATGCCGGGTGCATTAGGTGCGTTCGCGAGCGCGCGCTCGAAATAGTATTTTACCAGATACATCGCCGACATCACGAACGCGACCATGAAGGCCGCGTACGACGAGACGACCAGCGGTACGTGGATCTTCGCCCAGTACGATTGCAGCGAGGGAACGGCGGGCATCGTGCCTTCGTTCCACGTTACGCCGTACGCAAGAAAAAGCGCGGCAAGGCCAATGACGAAGCCGCCCGCAAACCACAGATTGTACCGGAACGCAAAGACGATGAAGATCGCAACCGAAACCGCTGCAAAAAGGGAAAGCGACCCATAGAGGTTGAGCAGCGGCCAGATGTGCGTAATTTCGAAACGCGCCGTGAGCTGCGCGATTTGCGCGAGACAGCCTGCAATGGCGAGTGGAATGGCCAGATGTTTGAGCCACTCTTCGCGCGAGAAGAAGTACACCAGCAAAGCGAGCGCGCTGACGACGTATGCGCCGAGCGCAACGATCATCAAAACTTCATCGAGCGGCATACGTGCTTGCATTTAGGTAGCCTCCGCGAACTCTAACGTTGGAGCCGGCCCCTGAGGATTGAACGCGTTTTCAAACTCGGCAACCAGCTCGTTGAACTGCACCTCGAAAATGTCGTACCCTTTTACGGTGGTGGCGGCCAAACCGACCGCGCATGCATTCGGCACCGGATCGATGCGCACGAACAGACGCGCCGGCAAAAAGTAAAATGAAATCACCAAGCCCGCGAGCAGCACGAAGGCGCCGATGCCGACCAGCGCGACGCCCGGATCGTACCGGTACTGCAGCCCGCTGACCATGACGTATTGCTCGGGCGTGATGCGCCATCCATCGCCCACGTCGATCCACGTCTTGAGTGGCACGAGCGCGCCGCCCGCGCTCTGGCCGCCTTCGACGACGTCGATTGCCACGGCGGGATCGTTGACGCGCGGATCGGCTGAAGCTTGCCCCGTCTGCCGGTCGACGGTCGGCACGAACTGCGATAGCTGAATCTGCCGCTGCGAGCCCGGCAGCGTGATCGCATCGCCGATCATGTAGACCCTGTTGGAGAGGGCAGCATCGCGCGTACCGTCGCGCGCGACCAAGAACCGCAATGCGAATCCGTAGCTCGATTGATAAAACAGCGTTCCGCCGATGTCGATCGGGTGATTTACACGAATGAGTTGCCGGCTCGGCACGCCGTCACTACCGACAACAGTCACGTTGGAGACGTAGTCGATCGGCTGGTACACCATGCCGCCTTTGGTCATGATGGGCTGAATCTTATACGTGAAACCGTCGAGCCGGATAGTCGCCTGCGAGTGCGGCACGTTCAGCGTTTGTCCGATAACCAGCGGCATGTCGCCGGAAAAGCCTTTGGCCCAATAGATGCACGTGCCGGCGGCGATAATCGTAAAGCCGATATGCGCGACGAGCACTCCGCGGCGCGCCCAGTTATGCTTGTCGGCGAAGGTCCATTCGGCGCCGCCGAACTCTCGTTTGCGCACCTGCCAGCCGCGTTTGCTGAAAAATTTCTCGACGCGCGCGCGAACGCTCGCTTCATCACCGCGCACCGTAATGGTTGCGTTGAGTGGAATCCTATCGATCGTTACCGGCCGCAGCGTGGGCAAACGCGCAGGTATGACGCGTTTGAACGTACAGACCGCAAGCGAAGTCAAGATGAGCCCGATGATGCCGACGTAATACGGCGTGTGATAGATGTTGTCGATGTTCAGCCGTAAGATGAGCCGCGCCAGGGGTGATGCGTACATGCCGAAATACTCGCTGGCATCTCTTCCCTGCTGCACGATAACGCCCGCCAGCGTCATCACGCCCCACACCAGAAGCAAGCATACGGCGAATAGCACGTTGCTGAACGTGCGCGTGAAGTCGGCATAGTACGAGCGTAGCGCGGTCATCTGGGCACAGAGCTTAGTATGCCGCGGCCTGCGCGCGCCACGACTTCTCAAGCATCGCGATGATCAGCAAGCTCGCCTCGTAGAGCGCGTACATGGGCAGAGCGATCATGGCCATCGTGAGCGGGTTGCCGTCGGGCGCCGCAATCGCGCCGAAGACGAAAAAGCCGAATAGGAAGTACCGCCGCGAGCGTTTGAGAAACGCGGTGTTGATGATGCCGATGCGCGCGAGTGCCAGCATGACGACCGGCAGCTGAAAAATCAGCGCGAACACCAAGAATACGAGCAGGATGAAATTGAGCGTCGACTCGATGCCGAACGTTGGGGTCGCAACGTGATTGGTTACGCCGAGAAGCGTGCCGACCACGCGCGGCAGCACGAGAAAATGCGCGAACGCAATACCGG
>Ga0185299_10008411_pt1 | contig 10198 bp, 5 predicted proteins | sample PaiPotPPA55metaG_FD_128002 | JGI IMG/M metagenome (GOLD analysis project Ga0185299, IMG submission 128002) | Iron sulfur acid spring bacterial and archeal communities from Banff, Canada, to study Microbial Dark Matter (Phase II) - Paint Pots PPA... ...
GAGGCTATATGGCGACAACGATACTATGACCCTGACGCATTTGAGGCGGCAAACCGCACTCGAAATCCGTGAAAAATAGCGGCGCGACCCCGGAGTTTGGCGCACCTGGACGCAAGTCAAGAAGTTGCAGGAGTTGCAGGAGTTCAGGAGGCAATCGACAGACCGGAGTGACGCCGTCGCATTCTGCAACTCCTGAACTCCTGACTTCTGACTCCTGCTTTTACAACTTCACCGCAAAGACGGCCGCGAGTCTGGTAACAAATGGATGAAGGTCCTGCGGGCATTGGGAGCGCCACTCGGCAAAATGCTGTGCCAGCGATTTATTCGGATTGGGAGAATCGCGATTGAGGAACGCCACTGCTGCCCAACCGCGCGGTTCTGCTTCAAAAATCGGCAGGAGCTGGATCGCGATAATCGTGTTCCGGTCGCGGATGGCGGGGTTCTGGCGCAAGGCGGTCTGATTCTCGCGGAACCAAACTATGAACGGGGTTCCAGCCGGGAGATGATGCTCCGGCAGCGCGATTCGCTGCTCGGCATAGTCGTTGAGCGACGGAGCGTAACCCCGCCAAGCCAGGTAGGGAGGGGCAGTCAGCCATGTACGGCTCATGGCTCGCAAAGTGAACAAAGAAGCGGTTTCGCAAAAACTTTCCTCCAGCCAGAGGTTGGCGTCTGGCAGATGACGGGCAAAGCGCCTGCGGTTGTTACTGAAATTGGCGATTGCATGGCAGAATTCATGGGCGAACTGGAAGCTGTATTGCGCCCACAGAGTATCTTTAGTCGCCAGGCCAATTGAAATCCGGCCACTCAGAGTGCGCATAAAATCAGTTTGCGGATGGTCGGTACGGCGATAGACCTCGATACCATCAAGCTGTGTTCGTGGGCAATACTTCCAGATCTCAGAGCCGGCAGACCCTAATACGGTGGCGATTGCAGCCGGGCTTGCACTACCAAACCCGTGCTCCTGCAGATGAATATCGAGTGGTCTATGGGAGGGGGTAGCGCAAAGCGCACATTGCGGGCTGCCTGCCTGAAGGCAAAGCAGCCCGAAGATCGCCAGTCTGACCTGCATCCGGCGTCTTCAGAATGTCACCCGGACGCCAGCGGTGACGGCGTTACCCAAATAGTTCGTACGCGCAAATTCCCCGTCGTAGTAGATATAGGTGCTGACCCTGTCGTTCAATAACACAGAGACACCGGCGCCTATGAGCAGGCTGTCGCGCCCGGTCTGGGGGCCGACAACAGTAAAGCTATTGCCAGCGCCGCTGGCCAGATTAGCTACGATCGAATAGGCCGTGTCCCCATATTCGTGCTGCCAGGCAGCGCTTAACTGCGGCAATACGTGCAGATGACCTACTTGCCAGTCGTAGGTCGCTTTAGCCCCGAAGGCCGTCCGTTCGGATTCGGAGTTTTGATTCGGGAACTTAAGTGGAGCCAGTGAGCCGCTCTCAGAAAACTCATTAAGACCGACATAGCCGAATTGGAAGCTTGCCGTGGGGCCAATGGTTAGGGCGCCATGTGTCCAATCGTATCCTACGGCGGCCAGAACATTAAAGGACGGGCCACTGGTATTTCCGTTAGCCGAGCCTTGGAGCGCGTTCCGATGCGAGTTGTAGCCGTCGGGCCCCCCGCTTATGGCGGCATCCAGGTAAAAGCCCTTGGTCCACGTGGTAGCGTAGAGGCCGAATTGTCCACTGTTGACATCGATGTTGCCGCCGTTCTGGTCAATATTGATCCCGGTGTGGGAGTACCCGGCGGTGAGCCCTACCGCCAGGAATGAAGCAAGGCGATAGTCGACGCCGGCTGTAAAGCCTCCACTGTTGACATTGTAACCGGCTGCCTGCGGTGTGCTATTGATGTCGGTGAACTCCCCTAAGCCCGTAAAAAAGACTCCCCACCGGTTCTGAGGCGCCGGCGCCGGCGCAGGAGGGGCGGCTTTGCCTTCCGGCCCGTTCTCGCCTTGAAGACCCTCCCCGTAACTTACCGCGCCGCCTGGTAAGCCGAAGCCCATTGCGGTGAAGCCAGTGAGCCCCGCGCGTATGGCGGACATGCGTCCGCCGAGGTTGGAAATTTGCGCATTGGCGTGCGAGACGGTCGTTGCACGAAATGAGGTATTCTGGACTGGCGCAATTTGATTGAGGTCATTTGGAAGTGCGCTTAGGGGCTGGTTGTTAAGGAACGCGAAGAGCTGCGCCTCGCGCGGGTCGCCCCTTGCGCTGTCGAGCATCTTGGCCACAGCCCCTTCATTCGACGTTAAGCCGCTGAGTTGCGTGAAGGAACCCTGCGTCCCTTCGAGCACAACGGAATTAGGCAGAGAAATGACTTGTACCTGCACGATGGTGCCGGTGCCGCCTATGCCATTCTGGACGGTACCGAACGTCCCGCTCACCCCATTATTCGCGGTAAGGAACGTAATCTGATTGCCCGGTTGGAGATTGAAGGTCCCCAGGCGAATAAACTGGAGAGTCCCGGCGACGGCGGCATGGCCGTTCACTGCAAGCAGGTCATGCTGGCCCGGCGCGAGGCCAGCCACTCCGATGCGCAAAGTGCCACCCGCGTTCTGGGTGTAGTTGCCAGAGACCGTGAGCGTCCCGGGAGAATTGACTTGGCCGACGATTCCGTTGTTCACGAGGTTGCCTCCGATGGTGCCGTGTCCACCGAGAAACCCGCCGGCATTGACCAGCGTCTGCGCGCTCGCAATTGACCCGTCCACGATCAAGTCGCCACTATTTACTGTGGTCGAACCAGTGTACGTGTTGATGCTGGGCAGCGTCAGTGTGCCGGTGCCAAGCTTAACGACGTCACCCATGCCGCTGATGATCCCAGGAAATGTCACGGAGTCGCTGCGGTTGAAGGCCAAAGTCCCATTGTCGATGACATTTCCGACAATGCTTCCGGTAGTTCCACCGTTTCCGAGCTGAAGTGTTCCACCACTGATGGTTGTCCCTCCAGTGTAGGTGTTCGCGCCAGTCAACATTAGGGTCCCTGTGCCAACCTTGGTAAGGCCTAGGGCGCTATTGCCATCTTGTAAAGTTCCGCTAAATGTCGTGTCCGTGTTGGCGGTGCCAATAGTCAAGATCGCATTTGCGCTCCCGCCATTGCTGACGATTCCATTGCCCGCAAGCGAACCGATCGTGTTCGAAAAGCCATTCAAGTCCAGCTGCGAATTCACGGTGAATGCGGAATTGGCGCTGAACGCTGTCGCTGAACCTGCCAGCAATGTCCCTGCACTCACCGTTGTCGCTCCCGTGTAGGTATTATTCGAACTCAGGTTCAAGGTGCCGGTCCCGTCCATAGTCAAATTACCCGTTCCAACAATCGGAACATTGACTATTTGGTTAAGGGCACCGTCGAATAGCATCAGTCCGTCGTTTTGAAAAGTGGCAGTTCTTACAAAGCCGCCGCTGAAACGCAACGTCCCTTGCGGTCCAATGGTCACGTTGCCCAAGGCGAGCAGGCTGCCAGGCAGCATCTGGAGCGTTCCAGCACTGATGTTTGTCCCTCCAGTGTAGGTGTTTGCGCCACCCAACGCCAAGGTTCCGGTGTCGACCTTCGTCAAACTGCCTGGGCCGGTGATCACACCGTTATATGTCAATACATTTGCGCCTGTGACATCGAATATCGCGCCCACATTAAGCGTGATGCCGCGATTTGGATTTAGAGTAAAACTCGCCGTCGTCTGCAGGGTGCCGCCATTGAAGGTGAGCTGGTTGGCCACCGGCTCAACGGGGGGCGTGCCGAGGTTCGCATCCTGCGAAATACTTAGCACCCCGGCGTTGAGCGTGGTGATTCCGGTGTAGGTGTTAACACCGCCGAGGATCAGCGTTCCCGCACCATTCTTCGTCAAGGCAGCAACCCCTGATTCGGAGTTGGTCAAGGGCGCATTGATTGTCGCTGTCATGCCCGTATCGACCGTGAAGCCGGGAAACAACTGGAGCACGAATCCATTGGGATTTACCACGTAGCCGTCACTCGAAAAATCAATAAAAGCCGCACCGTTGGTGGTTATGTTCGAGCCAAGCGTCACGACGCCCGCTGCACCAGAGAAGATCACATCGGTACCATTATCATAGACGTTGTTGGTCGAGCCAGTGCCGTCCGTCCAATTGGTAGTGACAATATCCCAAGTGCCCGACCCTCCGTGGAGGATGTGGTCGGGAGTGGTAAAGGGTCCATCCCAAAACTGCTGCGCGGAAGCGAGAGGCGACAGTACGAGAAAACCGAGGAATGCGGCTATCCATACGACGAGGGTGAACGGTTTATTTTTCATGGTGAATGTGGTCGGAAATTCGGGGGTTGTGCCGGCTCAACTTTCGGAGGATAACTTGGCAAGAGGCGGAGCGTGGAAGGGCAGTGATACAAGTTTCTCGACGGATGATTGGAACGCTCGCTTCTGCAAGGAAGCGCGAGTTCCTCCTGACGTCCATATTCTTGATTTTCACGAGAAGTCAGCAAATGGGCGCGTTTACCGTCCGAATTCTTTCCTTTTAAATAATCAGGGATTCGTTTTTGGTTACCCGCTATTAACTCTCTTAGCGTCTTCATGAGCCGAAGGTCAAAGAAAAAAGCCCTCAGCAGAAAAAGTGCTGCTTTCCGTTCCGACGTTAGTGTCTCGCACGTTTCTGACCCAGCTACACCAGACTCTTCGCTACCTCCAATGGCATCGACAATTTCCTCGGCCCACACGACAAACAACATCGCGCTCTTGCACTCTTGGCGTCGATGGGTTTGGGGCCTGCTTTTGGTTGTGTTTACCATACTTGCCTATCAGCCGGTATGGAATGGGAAACCGATTTGGGACGATAACCGATACATAACCAAACCGGAACTGCGTTCCCTCGATGGCTTGGGGCGCATCTGGATCAAACCTGAAGCTACGCTGCAGTACTACCCATTGGCTCACAGCGTCTTCTGGGTCGAACATAAGCTCTGGGGCGATTCGCCCTTGGGTTATCATCTGATCAACATTCTGCTGCACATCGTCTCCGCGCTCTTGCTCTGGAAGATTCTGCGGCGGCTTGAGGTTCCGGGGGCGTCTTTGGCGACAGCCATATTTGCCCTCCACCCCGTCCAGGTGGAGTCGGTGGCGTGGATCTCTGAGTTGAAGAATACACTCTCCGGGACGCTCTATCTCGGTTCCGCACTGGCTTACCTGGAATTTGATCGGGAAAGCAGGAAAGCGTTTTATGCTGCTGCGCTGGGTTTATTCGTGCTGGGCTTGATGGCTAAAACTGTGATCGCGACCCTGCCAGCCGCGTTGCTTTTGGTGTTCTGGTGGAAACGGGGCAGTTTGTCTTGGAAACGGGACGTGCTTCCGCTGGTTCCGTTCTTCATCGCTGGTATCGGCTTCGGGCTATTTACAGTTTGGTTGGAGCAAAAGTTCGTCGGTGCGGAAGGTCCGGAGTTTAAGCTTTCCTTCATCGAACGCCTGCTCATCGCCGGGCGGGCGTTCTGGTTTTACCTTGAAAAACTCCTCTGGCCTGCCAACCTGGTTTTCATCTATCCCCGGTGGAATGTCAGCGAATGGGTCTGGTGGCAGTACCTCTTTCCGGGGGTTGTCTTACTGTTGTTGACAGCGCTATGGGTCCGCCGTTGGCGCGGGACTTTGCTGGGCTTGCTCTTCTTTGCAGGGACGTTGTTTCCGGCGCTGGGTTTCTTCAATGTGTATCCGTTTCGCTTTTCATACGTGGCCGATCATTTCCAGTACCTCGCTAGCATAGGCCCCATTACGTTGGTGGGGGCTGTACTTACTACAGCACTTAGTTCTTCAAAGAAAAGAATCCCATTTCTGGAGCCGGTGGTTTCCGGAATGCTAATATTAACGCTTGGCGTGCTAACCTGGCGGCAATGTGTGATGTATTCAGACGCCGAAACGCTTTATCGAACGACGATTGAACGGAATCGCAACTGCTGGATGGCTTACGGCAATCTCGGCGTTGCTCTGGTGCAAAAGGGGCAAGTGGATGAAGCCATTGTCTACTACCAAAAGGCTCTTGAAATCAAACCCGACTATGCAGAAGCGCACAGCAACCTCGGCACGGCTTTGCTGCAAAAGGGGCAAGTGGACGAAGCCATAGCCCATTGTGAAAAAGCTCTTGAAATCGAACCCGACTTTGCGGATGCCCACGGCAACCTCGGCAATGCCTTGCTGCAAAAGGGGCAAGTGGACGGAGCTATTGCCCAGTATCAAAAGGCTCTTGAAATCAAACCCGACAAGGCAGATGCCCACGGCAATCTCGGCAATGCTTTGCTGCAAAAGGGACAAGTGGGCGAAGCCATCACCCATGATCGAAAGGCTCTTGAAATCAAACCCGACTATGCTGATGCCCACATCAATCTCGGTAATGCTTTGCTGCAAAAGGGACAAATGGACGAAGCCATCACCCATTATCAAATGGCGCTTCGAATCAAGAGCGACTTTTCAGAAGCCCACTACAACCTTGGCAATGCTTTGCTACGAAAGGGACGAGTCGACGAAGCCATCGCCCATTATCAAAAGGCTCTTGAAATCAAACCTGAATATGCGGATGCCCAAGGCAACCTCGGCAATGCTTTGCTGCAAAAAGGATTAGTGAGTGACGCTGTCGCCCACTATGAAAAGGCTCTTGAAATCAAGCCTCTGAATGTTGCGTATCAGAACAACCTGGCGTTAGTGCTGGCGACTTCGCCGACCACCTCGCTGCGAAACGGCATCAAGGCGACCGAATTGGCGCAGCAGGCGAATCAGCTTTCAGGCGGGGGTCAACCGCTCATTCTTCGCACGCTTGCCGCTGCTTATGCCGAGGCCAAGCGGTTTCCTGAGGCGGTGGAAACCGCGCAAAAGGCTCTAAAGTTGGCCAAAGACCAAAGCAACTTCGTATTGGCCGAGAAGATTGAATCGAACCTCAAGCTCTACGAAGCAGAGACGCCATTGCGCATCCAAGGCCTGTCGAATGCGTCCCACTGATTAAATTCCTAGACCGATTCCGCGGACAAAAACCCGCAAACCCGCTTCAGTTCAGGACCACAAGAGCTATTTTCGGGGACCGAGCGCTACAAACTTCACCGCGAAGACTGCGGCGAGTCTGGTTTTTAACGATCGGTTGTTGTTTAGATGACAGGAAGTTGGCTTGTAGAAAGCGCCACGGACCGGCTCAGTAAGAGCAAGGAGAGCCGCCGGAGGAGCCGATTGAGGGGTTGAGGTTACTAACTAACTCTGATTGAGTCTGGAAGAGATGGCTGACCAGCATTCACTTGTTTTGGGCAACAGGCCGTTCAAGATTCGATTCTGCCTCACAACTGCGCGTTAAGGTAAATATTCAGTTTGTCTCCGCAATCTTTCACGTAAACGTCTAGTGTGGACGAGGGCGTTTGGACCTGCGGTGGCCTGAGCTCGCGCCTATGGATCCTTCGAATCGCCTCGGCCCCAGATGCGCTTAACATCTTCGGCAATATTCTCCTGCGTCTCTTTATCGAGGCTGAAACCGGTTTCTCTTTCGATGCTATCGATCACTTGTTGAATCCGGTCTTGGAGCGCCGCGTTCGAGATCAACTCCTCAGGATCAGGAGCAATGCAACTTGGATCGACAAGGAAATCGATAACCCGCTCGACCCAATTCGTAGGCTCGCAGGCACGATCAATAAGGGACTCGTAAGTTTCGGCTTCTTTCGCGTAGGCGTCTTGCACCGGGGACGGGATCTCTGAAGCGGACGCACTGCCTGCGGTACCAGCGCCCACGGCGAGTACTGCCGCGCCGAGAAATTTGTCCGCTGGAAAGGCCGTTATCGGACGTCCGGTGAAGTCCACGACTATGCGCAAGATTCTGCATTCGGTCTTCCCTGCCCGTCCGATCACCTCAGTAAACTGCCGTTCAATCACCACTGCAGGTTTGCCGGCAGGGACGCCATCGATAGTGAGCTTGGTGAGTAGGGGTTGGCGACTCGCCCCAGAGAGGGCTTTTTTCAAGAGTGTCTCTACAGCTTCCAAGCTGCGAAACTTCGGCTCAAAGATAGCATGGCTGGCTTTCCCGGCTGCCGGCTCGAAGTGTTCCGCGATATGTTCGAACGCTTTGAGCCATACTCTCGATTTGCGTGTGATGTGGCCAAAGAAGCGGGAGCCAGCTTTACGCACGGCCATCTTGGCAGCCTTTTTCCCGATTTCTTTGATAACCTTTTTTTCTATCGCTTCTGCGGGACCTGGCATGGTGGATTCCTCCTGCTCTGAATTTTCACGTGAACTCAAAAAAACTCTTTAGTACGCATTTTGGACCTCATTATCCCATTCGAGAGGTCGAATCGATAGGACATTGATTTGGGCCTCGCAGACATATGCCCGTCGAGACCGCCCGAATCTTCCCGAGGTTTGTTTTCAAAACAAAATCACATAGAAAAGGGGCCTGCAATACTCCATTCGGGTAGTGCCAGAACGAAGTCGGTCGTCGAAGCAGAAGCCGCTATCCGCCCTAATAAGAGTGAGGGAAATCTGAACGCGGCAGGTGGGCCCTTTTTCAGATCGACCATTGGCAGTATGTCTTCGGAAACGAGCGCCCTCGTCCCAACGCTAATTGCGACGCTGGCATCGATAGGCTGGAAGCCTATGCTACATTGCTTTTCGCAAGGCGGAAGGAGATTGGGATTGCTTCCTGGTCAGACAACGTTTAAATGAACCGGAGCACTTGCTTATTTCTTTCTATGAAAAGCGGAATTTTTAAGACCGCAGGTTTGGCCTTCTGCATCGGCCTAAGTACCTTGATGGCCTTCGCGTGGGGCCAGCAAACGTTCATCCGCACGATCCAGACGCAGACTATGTTAATCCGGCACAAGGCGACCGAGGAGCAACGCCGCGCCGCGGAGACCAACGCGAAAGCTTTTTTCAGCCAGCTTACGCAGGAAAAAAAGTCGGAACTTAAAAAGAAGAAGATCAAAACGGTTCTTATTCGGACCGTTCGAAGCAAGGAGACTTCGCCTGCGGCTAAAGATGTCCGGATGCGCTACTCCCTGGAAGGGGAGTCGCTGGTCGATGATTACACTTACGAATTTGATACTCCGCTGCAAAGTGGAACAGTTGCAAAGACCAGTGGCCTCCCCGATCCGGAATATGTCGGGCTGTGATGACTTCGGTCATTCTTATTGGCGGTCGTCATTGGGCCTTTTTTCGGCAAAAGTAACATTATTGTCTTTGCACCATTTTATCGCTGAAGGTAGGCCGGCCGTAGCTGCCCGGCTTATCAACGTCTCAGCCTCACTACGGCGCGCTGGCTGCTTCTCGATCATCAGACCATAGAAAAGCATGCTCAACGCATTTCCATGGGTTACTCCTCCCTTATAGCGTATCTCTGCCTCTTCTTCACTCTTCTCAACGCCACCCCAGCCTTCTTCATAGAATTTGCCAAGATGCGCCGCGGCATTCCAATCATCTTTCTCGGCGCGTTCCCACCACTGTCTGGCCTGTCGATCCAGCTCATTTGCCTGTGCCACCAATTGCTTTTGTATCTTTGGATTTGCACTCCCTGCTGCTTCGGTTCGTTTGATTTCCGCTTTGTACACAAGGATCCTGCCCGCTAAGGTCTTTGCAGGAACTACGTTCTGGTTAGCCAACGGCATGATTATCTCTTCGGCTTTCTGGACGTCTTGTTTTGTTCCTCTACCGCTCAGATAACAATCTCCGACGTACGCGCCGGCTTCCAGGTTGCGGTTTGGGGCATCATAAGCTCGGTTGAGCCAATTAAATCCTTCAGCATCGTCGTTGGGTGTCCCTTTTTTCAGGTAGAGTCGACCGAGTTTCATCATTGCATTTGAATCTCCCAGTTGTGCATCTCGAAGCAGCGTTTGAAACATCTGGCGTCCTGTTTCCTGAATCGGTGACAGCTGCAACTGTATTTCGGGAGGTATTCCGGCGTGAACGTCAATATCCTGCTTGATCGGTTCGTAGTTTTCCAGAGTGGCCGAAAGTTGATGAGATCCAAACGGAACGTGGGTGAATGTGTTTGGGGGTGCCTGAGGCGGCTTTCCGTCCAACAGGATTGAGGCCCCGGACGGTGCGGTTTGAACAGAAAGAGCGGCGATCTCCTGAATCTGCCTGAGCTGCAAATGGATGTCGGGACTCATCCCTCGGCGAATGTCAATATCCTGCTTGATCGGCTCGTAATCATCCAGGCTGGCGCTCAGTTGATGAGTCCCAAAAGGAACATGAGTAAAGGTGTTTAAGGGCGCCTGAGGGGGC
>Ga0185299_10008412_pt1 | contig 10195 bp, 9 predicted proteins | sample PaiPotPPA55metaG_FD_128002 | JGI IMG/M metagenome (GOLD analysis project Ga0185299, IMG submission 128002) | Iron sulfur acid spring bacterial and archeal communities from Banff, Canada, to study Microbial Dark Matter (Phase II) - Paint Pots PPA... ...
TCCCTCAGCGCCGACAATCTTTTTATCTTTCTCCTCATCTTCCGCTATTTCAATCTGCCCGAGCCCATGCAGTACCGAGTTCTGTTCTGGGGAATCATCGGCGCCATCACCATGCGCGCCGCCTTCATCTTCGCAGGCGTTGGCTTGATCCGAAGATTTCATTGGGTGATTTATCTCTTCGGACTCTTCCTTGTATACACCGGCCTGCGCCTGTTGTTTCAGCGCGCCGCCGAAGTTCATCCCGACAAAAATCCGGTACTCCGCATGTTTCGCCGCATCATTCCTGTCGCCGATGACGCTACTGGTAAATTCTTCGTGCGCCGCGACAGACTCCATGCCACACCCCTGCTCTTGGTCCTGCTGGTCGTCGAAACCACCGACCTGATTTTCGCCATAGACTCCATTCCCGCCGTTCTCGCCATCACTCTGAACACCTTCATCGTCTATACCTCAAACATTTTCGCCATCCTCGGCCTGCGTTCATTGTTCTTCGCCCTCTCCTCGCTCATGGATGCCTTCAAATACCTCCACTACGGAATCTCATTCCTGCTGGTCTTCGTTGGATGCAAAATGCTGGTCTCGCACTACTACGTGATCCGCACTGACGTATCGCTAGGAATCATCGGCGGAATTCTGCTGCTGACGATTGCGGCGTCAGTCCTGCACCGCAAACATCCACCCGCCAGCGTGTAAGAGGTTTGTTCTGAACCGCCGCCCGATCCACCTGTTCCATTCCGCTCCGCAAATCAGCCGCGAAGCGGCGAAAGAATGCAGCCCCGGGGCGCAAGCCCTGATCACATACCTACGCGAGCGCCATGTTCAGATTCTCAATCGCTTCGTCGATCTCGGCTGTGCTCTTGTAGCCAACGGTCACGCAATCGACGCCGGCATTCCGGAACGCGAACCTCATCGCTGCCCGCCGGTCGTCGCGGTTGAATGTGCCTTCGCCGATGAGCTTCATAGCAACTACGCCCATTCCTTCTTTGCGGACTTCCTTCACATGCTCGACAACTTCAGGGACATTCCCTAACCCCTGTGTTGCGTAGTCCTCGGCGTCCATGCTCTTGCCCTTGTGGTTCACCCGGATCATGGCGATGTCGAGCCACTGATTCCCTGGCACCTGTCGCAGCGCCGGCAGACCGTGGACTGACGCGCCGTGACTCACCACAACCTTCTTCGATTCGACTTCCAGGATCGCATCCTGCCAGCGACCAGTATCGGTTGGCCAGGTCGCGGTATGTTGCCAGTGCAGCAACATGATGTCGAAATACTCCGTGTTAGCCAGCCTGCGCAGCTCGTCGAATTTTTGCTGCGGACTCACGCCATCACGGGTGGTCACCTTGGACATTAGCTGATAACTCTCCCGCGGAATGCCCTTCAGGGCGATGCCCAGCATCTTGTGCATCTCGCCGTACGACTCGGCGGTCTCGAAGAAGCGAATGCCGCGATCATAGGCGTACCGCACCAGCCGCGTGAACCCGTCCTGTCCGAGATCGCGCTGCACCTGGCCACTGAAGCTCCCCGTACCAAAAGCCAGCCGCGTTACTTTCACCCCAGATCTTCCCAGCGTCACGAAGCCAGTTGCCGTCTGTCGCTGTGCAATCAGCGGGAGACTTCCGGTGACCGCAAGCGTTCCGGCTGCAAGTCCGGTTTTCAGGAATTCACGTCTGGTGAAATTGGACATTGGATGCCTCCACAAAGCCTAAATGAGAAAATGTTAGCAGAACTCCTGACCAGAGCCTCGGTGTGTCTTGGTCCGCTGGTTGCGGGTCGGCCGCCAGCCGCGAAGCGGCGAGAGACTGCAGCCCAAGGCGTAAGCCCTGGGCAGAGAGAGCGGAGAACCTAGCCCCGAAGGGGCGGAAGAACAATTGCAACCAAACCCTATGTAATCAGTGTCGCCACCAAGCAAGAGCCTTGCGCGACGAGTCCGTTGAATCCATCGCACTCGTTGTCTACGACTGTGAAGGATCGGCATCCCTTTGTCGACTTGCATCCCGGCAACCCGCCCTCATCAGTCTGACAAACCAAGGACCAAGTCTTGATCCGAATAGGGAAGGCGCAAAACCCATCCTGGGTATCGGATCGTATCGGGAAGGAGAACACTTGTGTCTGGTCTGGAGTTGCTCCCGACACCACTCCTATAACGACGGTTCCCTTCTCCAAACCCAAAACCATCGTATTCGGCTTCCCATCGCAAGTAACATCGGCAATGGTTGCAGACTCATTTTTCCACTTGACCTTCGGGTGCGACTTCCGAAGCTCACTCAGCGCAACCTTGGTCTTGGTTGCCTGCGCACTCGCTGACACAACGAAGGTAGCAACGACAAATAAAATCTTTGGTAATTTCACTTTACACACCTCGGCACGTGCCCTACTCGAACCGAATCTTCTCCCCGACCGCCACCGAATGCTTCTTAAACTTCAAATCATTGTGGTCAGGATAATCCGTCCGATAATGCGTCCCCCGGCTCTCCTCTCGCGCCAGCGCCGAACGCGCCACCAGCAACCCGGCAATCTGCAAATTCCGCGCCTCGTATTCGCGGCGGCTGCGCGGCTTTGAAATCTGCTGGCCAATCTCTTCCAGACGCGAGATCGCCTGCTTCAACCCGTTTCCCGTCCGCACGATACCGACATCTTTCCACATCAATTCTTGGAGCTGGCTAACCGCGGCTTCCACCGGCACAGGAGCCGGCCCATTCGAATACGCTGCCGGGGGAAGCTTCGAGACTCGCTGCGGATGCACCTTCAGTTCATCCCGCATCTTTTTTCCCGACCGTGCTCCAAACACGAGTCCTTCGAGCAGGGAATTGCTCGCCAGCCGATTGGCACCATGCACTCCGACGCCTGCAGCTTCTCCCGCGGCGTAAAGTCCCGGCAAACTCCCGCGTCCATGCAGATCGGTTCGTACGCCGCCCATGGCGTAGTGCGCCGCCGGTCGAATCGGGATGAACTCACTGGTGATGTCAATGTTGTATCTCATGCAAGTGGAATAAATTCGCGGAAACCGCTGTTGAATGTGTTTCGCATCTAGATCGGTGAGATCAAGATACACAACTGGATCCTTCGCCCGGCTGCGTTCCAGTTCGTGCATGATGGCCCTTGCCACCACGTCGCGCGGTGCCAGTTCGCCCATCGGATGATACTTGGGCATGAACCGCGTCATCTCCAAATTGCGCAGATGAGCGCCTTCGCCGCGCAGCGCCTCCGAAAGCAAAAACCGCGGTGCCTTTTTCAAATACAGCGCAGTAGGATGAAACTGAATAAACTCCAGATCCGTAACTTCCGCCCCCGCCCGATAAGCCATCGCCACACCGTCTCCGGTTGCAACCGGAGGGTTCGTGGTATTGAAGTAAAGCTGCCCCATGCCGCCCGTGGCCAGTAGCACCGCCGAAGCGCTGATACTGCTAAGCTCGCCGCGCTCGTTGATTACACGAACTCCACACACGCGCCCATCGTGAATTTCAAGGTCAGTAGAAAACTCAAACTCGCGCACCGAGATCTCAGGCAGCGTCTTGGCTTTGGCATACAGCGCCCGTAGGATTTCGCGCCCGGTGGAATCACCATGCGCATGAAGAATCCGATTGCGGCTGTGCGCTCCTTCGCGTCCGAAGGTTAGCTTAGTACCTTCGCGGTCAAACTCCGTCCCCCAGCCAATCAATTCTTCTATGCGTTCGGGAGCATCCTCAACCAGCACCTTCGCCGCGTCCGGATTGCAGAGTCCATCACCGGCACTGAGCGTGTCCTGCAGATGCAGACTGATTTCGTCTTCGTCACTGAGGGCTGCCGCGATTCCGCCTTGCGCATATTGCGTGCTCGAATCCGTGACCTCGCGCTTGGCCAGCACCAGCACCCGCCCAGCAGGGGCGAGTTCAATGGCGGCACGCAATCCTGCGACTCCCGCGCCAATCACGAGAAAATCAGTTTCCGATGGAACGGCTGGCATTGAGGGAATGGTATCACTGCAAATTGAAGTTGTTCCAGCAATCCGCAGAATGTTGGTTGGTTTCCGCTGATAGCGGAGAGCTGATAGCTGACAGCTTGTTATGATGATTCGACCATGGTCCGCGTCCCCGTTACGACCGCATCGAGGAGCTACGAAGTGGTAATCGAGCACGGCCTGCTCTCTCTCGCGGGCGAAATCCTCAAACAACTATTCGGCGGAGTTCCATCTTTATTCATTGTGACCGTCGCTCCAGTCCACCGCCGATGGGGAAAACCGCTTCTACGTTCTCTTATATCAGCCGGATTCACTCCCCAGTTCGTCGAGATGCGCGACGGCGAACGCTTCAAACGACTCTCCACCGTCGAGGCGCTGTCGGAGAAGCTGTTAAAACTCGGTGCAGACCGCAAAGCCGTCGTACTGGCTTTCGGAGGTGGCGTAGTGGGCGATGTCGCCGGCCTGCTGGCATCGGTTTATATGCGAGGCGTAAAACTGGTGCAGATACCGACCACTGTCCAGGCCCAACTCGACGCCGCAATCGGCGGCAAGACCGGAGTGAACCTGCGGGCAGGGAAGAACCTGGTAGGCACTTTCTACCAGCCGCAAATTGTTCTGATCGATCCGGCAACCCTCGCAACGCTTCCCCCGCGTGAGTTCCGCGCCGGGATGTACGAAGCATTGAAGGCCGGAGTGATCGGCAATCCAGAATTATTTTCCCGACTGGAAAAGTCCTCGATCGCAACTCTACGCAAAAATACGGACAAAGACTTCCTGACCTGGATCCTGGCCGAATCCGTCCGCCTCAAAGCGCAGGTCGTCCGCGCCGACGAAAAAGAAGGCGACCTTCGTCGGGTCCTGAATTTCGGCCACACCATCGGCCACGCGCTCGAAGCAGCAACAGCCTACCGAAGCTTTCTGCACGGAGAAGCGGTAGCCTGGGGAATGATCGCCGCCACCAAAATTTCCTCCGAAATCGGTTTATGCAAAAGCGCCGTCTATGACCGCATTGCCCATGCCATTCGCGCTTGGGGACCGCTTCCCAAAGTCAACGTCCCGACCGCAAAAGCCTTGAACCTGATGCAGTCCGACAAGAAAACCGAAGGCGGAACCATACACTTTGTACTTCCCAAGGAAATCGGAAAAGTAGAAATCGTGAAGAACGTTCCCGAGCACGCGATCGCCGCCGCCATGGCTGAAATCAGGCAGGCATCGCGTGGGTGAATCCCCGGTGAAAGAAATTCCGAAGCCGATCACAAACGATCCGGTCATCGGAGCCGCCCCTGAAGGCGCAACCGACCGCGAGTCGGCATCCCGCGCCGTTCGCGAGATGTTCACCGCGATCGCTCCCCGCTATGACCTGCTCAACCATTTGCTTTCCGTCAATGTGGACAAACTCTGGTGGCGCCGCACCGCCCGCACATTTGCAAAGATTCTCTCGCAGCCAAACGCGCGGGTTCTCGATCTCTGCTGTGGCACCGGCGATATGACTTTTGCTCTGCGCCGCGCAGGGCCAGACTCTCACATAACCGGAGCCGATTTTTCTCACGCCATGCTTGTACTGGCTTCGGCCAAGTCATCTAGCGATCGCCCCGTGAAGTGGATCGAAGCCGACGCTCTCCAGCTCCCATTCCCGGATCAGAGCTTTGATCTGGTGACGTCAGCCTTCGGCTTCCGCAATCTCGCCGACTACGACGCCGGCCTGCGCGAAATCCGCCGCGTGCTTCGCCCGGGAGGAGAGTACGGCATTCTAGAATTCAGCGAGCCCGAAGGATTGATGGAGAAGGTTTACAACGTGTATTTCAAATCAGTCTTGCCCAGAATCGGCCGATTGATTTCAGGCGCCAAGAACGCATACTCCTATTTGCCGGCCTCGGTCGAACGCTTTCCCGCTCCGCCCGAAATGCTTACCCGGATGCAGAACGCGGGATTCCGCGAGGTCTCCTGGACTCCCTACACTTTCGGTATCGCCGGCCTCTTCCGCGGCAAGCGCTGACTCCCGCCAATGTCGGGGGCAACAGGCCTTAGGTTTTTGCCGCGGCGGCGGATTCTTTCTTGAAGCACTCTGCAAACGCTTCCGCAATCGGATAGCGAATCACGTTCCTATATTCGACTCCCAAAAACTCCGCCAGCCGCGTGGTGTCCATCACGATCTCGGAGGTCATGTAAGGGGCAACATCGGGGGGGATGGCGGAAATCTTTGCCTTCCATAAAAACTGCAGCACCAGCTTGAAAAGCTGTTCCGTCGGCACCCGTACCAGCTTGCTGTTCGCTACCCCAATGCATTGCTCGTAAGTCATCGGTCCGCCCCGCCCCGCCACATTCAAGATGGTCAGTCGCTGGGCTTCAGGTTCGGTCTTGCGCAGGATATGTGCGATCAACCTGGCGACATCATCCACGTGCACGAACTGAATCCGGTTTTGCAAGTACTGCTTTCCCGACGGCAGCATGCACGGAAGCCGTTTTCCCTGCTCCCGCATTCTCCCGGCCCGCTTGCTGGCGCCTCCGGGAATTCCGCGAAAAGCTTCCGTGAAGTAGTTGTCCACGCTGGCTCCCGCAAAAATATGCGGCCGCAAAATATAAACGCTGCATCCGCGTAACGCGGTCCCGCGCTGCTGCACCACCCGGTCAGCTTCCATCTTCTGAGTTCCGTAAGCGTAGGTGTGGGCAGCCAGCGGGGTTTCCTCAGTCGCAGGCGTCGAAAGGTTCGGGCCGTATGCCGATACGCTGCTGATGAAGACAAACTTCTCCACCATCGGCCATTCCCGATTGGCCTCAGTAATCGCTTCCATCACCCGCGCCGTACCCGCGACATTGATCTGCCAGATGCGGTCGCGGTCCAGGATTCCGGTGCGCACCGCGTCCAGAACAAAGGCCATATGTATCACTGCGACCGGCCGCACTTCGCGCAGCAGTTGCAGTAGTTGCAGGCAGGAGGCTTCCTGCCCCAAATCCATTTGCACAAATTGAATTGGAAGGTCAGTTTGCGGCGCCCGAAAATCAACTCCCCCCACGCGGAACCCCGCCAGCATGGGCAACAGCCGCTGTCCCAGGTTTCCGGAAATACCGGTCACCACAATAGACGGGAGCGAGTCTGCCATTACGGCTTACCAGGAGCTGGAGTGGGCGCTGGCGCGGCTTCCCCAGGATTCCTCAGAGTCGGCGGCGCTGCCGGTGGTGCTGGTGTAGCGAAGTAGGCATCCTCCAGCTTGGTCGAATTCTGCAAAGATTCAATTGCTCCCTTTTCCCGGTCGCTCGCCAGCTTGCGGGATATTTCGTCGTGCACGCTCTCCACCGGCACACCTTCGATCGCCTCTACTTTATAGACAACGAATCCTGAAGGCCCACTAAACACTTGCGACACATCGCCTACCTTCAATCCGAAGATAGAAGCCTCCGCTGGCGGAATCTTCTCTTTTCTGGCTTTATCGACGCGGGGGTTTGAAGCCTTGTTCTGTGTATACCCGCCAAAATCGTAGGCCTCTTGCTGCAGCTTGGCGAAGTCCTCTCCAGCGGCGGCGCGGGCGCGGAGCTTATCGGCTTCCGCTTTCATTTCTGTTTCGGAGGCTTCCCGCTTTTTCTGCAAGTCAGGATCATTCGGTTTCTCACTCGCGGAATCCAACTGTTTTTGCTTCGGAATCCGGAGGTAATCGTAACTGATGGTTTTGTAGTCCGCGATGTGGTCGTGATAAAAGGCCTCGATTTCACCGTCGGTTACTTTGGCCGCATCTTGGTGCACACGTTCGCCGCCTAATGATGCCAAAATCTGCAACCGGGCAAGATACATCTTCTCGTCAAATCCGGGGCCCTGATCCAACCCCAGTTCATGTGCTTTCTCGGCGAGGTAGAGGGCCGCTACGTAACGGTTGGCAAACTGCTTCTTCGCGGCTGCAGGCATGTTGGGTTGCACCGCGTTCATCACCTTCTCAAACTCGGCGCGCGTGATAACCGTCCGGCAATCCGCTGGAGTGGCACTGCTTCCTCCGGGTTTCTCGCACAGGCCCTGGATAGTGATGACCGCTGCGTCGGGTGCCACATTCGATGTTTCGCTGGAGGCTGCACCCTGCGTAGCTGGCGTTGCTGCAGACGATCCCTGAGCATGTGCCGGAGACGCCGGCCGCGATTTTAGCGACGGAGCAGATGGACTGGGCTGGGCAAGGGCCACACCCGCCAACAACAGGCAGGCCAATGCAGTTTGAGTCTTCAAGGATTTCCTCCGGAGAGTTATAAGGGCCAACACAGAATCCTAGCACAGTGCAGACTAGGTTCACCCGCCCCTCCCGGCCCGGCTTGGCGGAACTTCGCGACAAAGCGATAATTACAGTCATGTGGGGCGCGTCCACAATCTTAGGCTCGGAGTTCAGTTCGGAGTCGATGCGCGCCGAGAAGCGCGCAGTAGCCGCGCACTCCGTCTTTGCCGCTCTGGCCATCACCGCTCTTAAGATTGTTGTCGGCATCACCACCGGTAGCCTCGGCATTCTGTCGGAGGCCGCCCACTCCTTCCTGGACCTGATTGCTGCCGTCATCACGCTGTTCTCGGTGCGCGTCTCTGACAAGCCTGCCGACGCCGACCATCAGTATGGCCACGGTAAAGTCGAGAGTTTCTCCGCCTTCATCGAAACCGGTCTTTTGCTTCTGACCTGCGTAGTCATCATTTACGAGGCCATCAAGCGCCTGTTTTTTCATCACATCGAGATCGAGCCCACCTTGGCCGCGTTCCTGGTCATGCTGGTTTCGATGGCCGTAGATTTCTGGCGTTCTCGGGCCCTGAGCCGGATCGCCAACAAGTACGACAGTCAGGCCCTACAAGCCGACGCCCTGCATTTCTCCACCGATATCTGGTCGAGCGGCGTGGTTGCCTGTGGCCTGGCGCTGGTTCTCGTCGGTAGGAAATTTGGCATCACCTGGCTTTTCGACGCCGATCCCATCGCCGCGCTCTTCGTCGCCGGCGTCATCGTGTTCGTCAGCACCCGGCTGGCCCGCAAGACCATCGACGCCCTTCTCGATACCGCTCCCGCCGGTGCCCGCAGCCGCATCATCAATGCGGTGCGCAGTGTGGACGGACTCCTGGAAGTCGACCGCGTCCGCATCCGCCGCGCCGGCAACCGCTACTTTGCCGACGTTTCCATAGGACTCGCCCGCAGCGTCACCTTCCAACGATCCGGGCAGGTGGCCGACGAAGTCACTCGGGCCGTGCACGGAGTCCTTCCCAATACCGATGTCATCGTCCGTTCTGTTCCCAAGCCTGCGCTCGCGGAAAACATTTTCGACCGCGTCCGCGCCGTGGCCACGCGCCACAACTTGAACGTCCACGACGTCAGCGTGCAAGACCTCGACGGCAGTCTGCACGTAGAGCAACATCTCGAGATGGACGAGCAGCTGCCGCTGAAAGAAGCCCATGACCGCGTCACCCTGATGGAAGACGAGATCCGCAAGGAAGTTCCCGAGATCGCCTCTATCCTGACTCATATTGAAAGTGAACCCGCGACCATCGAACCTGGAGAGCAGATTGAGCGCAATGCAGATCTAGAAGAACGGCTGAAAGCCGTGGCCGCGGAATTTCCAGAAATCCTCGATACCCATGATGTCGAGGTAAAGCGCGTCCGCGGTCACGTATACGTCTCCTGCCACTGCACATTTCCCGATCAGCTACCGCTGGCCCGGGTCCACGATCTATCAACCGCCCTCGAAATTCGCTTCAAACAAGCCGCTCCGGAATTATTCCGGGTCCTCATCCATCCCGAACCCAGCACGGACAACCGGAGGTGAGTTGTGACCCAGGCCAGCGCAAAATGGATTGTCGAGCAGAAATTCGAAGGTCACTCCAGCCACTCCATCACCGTGGACGGCAGCCGCAAGGCCGGCAATAGCCCCATGGAACTGGTATTGATCGGTCTTTGCGGATGCACCGCCTCCGACGTAGTGACCATCCTGCAGAAAAAGCGCGAGCCCTTTACCACAGTCGAAGTGCATGCCGAGGCGGAGAAAGCCGCTGACCCACCGCGCGTCTATACCGGAATCAAACTGACATACCGCGTGAAAGGAAAAGTTGCTCGCAAAGCAGTTGAGGATGCGGTCCGGCTCTCCGAAGAGAAGTACTGTTCAGTGTCCGCCATGCTGAACAAGACCGCGAAGATCACCTACGAAATCGAACTGGACTCGAAGTGAATGCCACCGCCAGCCCTGTCGCGGGAACTGAACCCATAGCCCCAGGGCCGCGCCATTCCTACCGCGGCTATTTCTACATCGCGACGGCAG
>Ga0185299_10008415_pt1 | contig 10192 bp, 16 predicted proteins | sample PaiPotPPA55metaG_FD_128002 | JGI IMG/M metagenome (GOLD analysis project Ga0185299, IMG submission 128002) | Iron sulfur acid spring bacterial and archeal communities from Banff, Canada, to study Microbial Dark Matter (Phase II) - Paint Pots PPA... ...
CGTGGCGGCTGTCACGGGCCTCGCGGCAAGCGGCCTGTTCACCGGCCAAACCCCGGCGTTCTTCGCCGCAGCAACGGCTCTGGCACAAGCTGCGGATGCGGCTACTCGCACATGTTTAATGTGAATTAGCAGAGAAGCGCAGGTGGCCGTGCCGGTCACGGCCTGCCTGTTGGCATGGAGGCCTGGGCGTCGGCGCACCATTGGGCGCGGGAATTGATCGCTGGGGCATGAGGTGAAGCTCATGCCCCCGCCTATGCAAAGGCCTATGTCAAACGCAATAAGAGCGACGCTGCCGACGCGGAAGCGATCTTCGAGGCGGTGACGCGTCCCTCGATGCGTTTCAATGCGCTGCGCGCGAATCTGGCCGAGTTCGGCAAAATGGGATATAACCTTTGGCATCGATAATCTCATGGAACGAGATCGCCAATGCAGCGTGTTTCTCACGAAGAAGGCGATCTCGTCGCCGATTGCCACAAGCGAAGTACGGGATTACCCATAGTGACTTCGAGAGCCAGGCCCGGTTGAGTAGTCCTTAGAGCCCGTTCTGGCCCGAGGCGCGCAACCGCGCTCTAGAAATCTATAGCTGCGGCAATGACATGGGAGTGCCCAGTTTCATCTCGTCCGGCACGCCATTAATCAGGTAGTTAGCGCGTTTAACCCGAGTGCTGCTTCCCAGAAACCTCGATTGGGAAGCGCATGGGAAGCAACGGCGGGGTTTCCGGCGCGTCCCTACTTCCGTATGAGATGTAGTAGCCGAGACTCGATCTGACAGACAGTGCCTGATTGAGCGGTCGGGTTTTGGCTCCGACTAGGCGGCGATCATTTTCTCCTTCGTCATCGGCATTGCGTCGAGGAACGTTTGCATCGGCGTCTTGCCGAAGCACCAGCGCCCTTGATAGGGCCGCGCCTCATTGTACTCGTGAACCCAGACATCGAGATCGGCCTGCAGCTCGTCGATGAAACGATACACCTTTTTGCGGAACCCGACACGGTAAAACTCATTGAGCACGGTCTTGTGGAAGCGCTCGCAGATGCCGTTGGTCTGCGGGCTCTTGGTCTTAGTGCGCGAGTGATCGATGTCCTCGATCGCGAGGTAGAGTTCGTACTCGTGCCGCTCTGGGTTGATCACGCGATCGTTCAAAAGGTCGGCTGCCGTGATCGGCGTCTTGCGATCATAGAGCTTGGCGCAAGCAACCTTGGTGTAAGTGTCGATGAACGTCTGCTGATAGACGCGCCCGCAGACCAACGGCATCTGCGAGCGCTTCCACAAGACCGTGCTCAATGAGTTTTACCGTGTCGGGTTCCGCAAAAAGGTGTATCGTTTCATCGACGAGCTGCAGGCCGATCTCGATGTCTGGGTTCACGAGTACAATGAGGCGCGGCCCTATCAAGGGCGCTGGTGCTTCGGCAAGACGCCGATGCAAACGTTCCTCGACGCAATGCCGATGACGAAGGAGAAAATGATCGCCGCCTAGTCGGAGCCAAAACCCGACCGCTCAATCAGGCACTGTCTGTCAGATCGAGTCTCGGCTAATACAAATGATTCGGCCTTCGTTGTTTCGAACGAAGATCAGCTGCTTTTCCTCGATGGTTTGCAAAATCTGCTGCCGGCCTTGCGTTCCCTCGGCGGCTGACGCAGGGCGCGCACGCGATCGGCCATGATCGAAAGCGAAACCTTCGGTCGCCGACGGCGATGCTTGTAGCGTGCAAGGCGCCTTCAAGGCCGATCTGTACAGCAAGGACGGCGCGCCGAGGCACATGAGCTCGGCTTGCGCGGGTTCAGAAAACGCTGTGACGCGCCACCATTGCGAAGCCTCGTCATCCTTGGCGCGGATTGTCGCCGTGACGAACGGCTTTCCGGCCTTCGAGGTGCGCTGTTCCGGCGCGCGAAAGAGCTGGCTGCTGGACGCAACTCTGTCACGCCTCGTCCGCGGCCGTCCAACGGCAAATTTCCTTGCCTTCTTGATCCACAAGCCTCACAGCGGGCGGAAATACCCTCCTGAGTGAGCCATTAATAGGAATTTGCGCCGAAATCGGACGATCCATCCGATAAAAGCTTCTGATGCCAACGTGGGCTAAGTTGCGAAGGTATCTAACATTTGGCTCGGAAGACCAGAATGGAAATCGATCGAGCACTTCCGGCGTGCTGGTTCCACGCCGTGACCAAATGTACTCAATGAAGTAACTTCCGATCATGGCTTTGATCCTGATCACCGAGTGGGAACCCTATGGCGGTGACTGAACCCTATGGCGGTGACTCAAGATCGCCCTTGAGGTGGCTGCCATAGCCCATCGCTAAACCGTAACGTTCTAACAGAGCAACTACGAGATATCGTTAATAATTATAGCTGAATCGCCGCAACCGCAAGCGCGTCATCTGGAGAATGCGGGGTTAGATTTCTTTCGGCACTATTGGCAGTAGGCTGCGCGGCACTTTTCTGGATTTCGCAGCGCGCGCGGTCACGCCGCGCCGGGCACGTGCTTGCCGCTCCGGGCGGGCTGCGCAGCGCCACCGCAAGCCCGTTACTGGAAATTATGTAACGCGAATCACTGCCAAGTGCCGCGTCAGTCAAGCTCGCAAGGGCACAACAATTCCGCGCTGCCGCAATTCGTCCAGCCGGTTCCTCGGCAATTTTCGGCGGCGAAGTGGACCAGCGTGGCTCAAAGGCGCGTTTACCCCGCTGGTAGTGGACGGCGAAGCCGGCGGCCTGTGCCAATAGCGTGCCTTCGAGTATTGCTAGCGTGCTCATTGCCAGGCCTTTCCCACGCAGTCCCCGTCTTGCTGCTCTATTCTTGGCAGATTAAGCCACGTGTGACATAGACCCGCCCGTCGGGACCCACCATGCGTGTGACTCTGACGCAAACCTCATCCTCGCCCGCCGCCGCGCGGCCAAGCTGCAACGCCGGGCCCTTACCGAGCGGCGCATAGACTGTTTTCGTCTCGGGGTTCCGCTGCGAACGGCTAAAAACCTTCGCTTTCCGGGTGATCGTCATCGGCGCCGCGAACACCGCCGCACTGAGACAAGAGACCGCAATGCCCGCCATGGCATACCTAAGTGCTTGTTTCCTGAGAGCTTTTCGCGACTTGATCATGGTTCCACTCACTTCCACCGGCGACGCCGACGGGCGTTGTTCGTGTCGTCGCCCGTCTCGCCGGGAGCCTTTCTTTCGAGCGAGCTGATGGCCACGAGAGGGCTGGTGCCTTGGCGGCCGAGGCCCCCGGAGATAGCGAGTCCCGCTAGACCATTCTTGGTGCTGGCGTTAGAAATGGCTTGTGCATCTATGACGCTTTGTGACAGGTTGAACATGCTCGCTTTTCCCCCGGTAGGGCTCGATCCCGGCCCTTGGATGGCTGACCCGCTCCATGTCCTGGTCGTCGATGACGAGCCCCGCGTCCGGAACATGCTGCGGCGCATAACCAAATCGCCTCGCGCTCGGATACGTCTGAAGGTGCGACGGGAATGGCAAAAACTGTTCGGGCATTCAAGCAGTATTGGTACGGGCCAAACCCGTCGCAGCTATGGTTTACCATAGCCAGGGCCGCTAAAATCGACGCGACAAAAATTCGCCCCATATGTGGCTATTGCGCCACTATTTTCCAAAGCGGCTAATTGGCCCGACCTGGCGCTGGCCGGAACCTCGCGGCGGAGCGGCGACGAACACGTTGTTGATTTGCGCGTTGTTATATTAATCCGCTCGATCGTCCGGGTCTCGACCCCCTCCAAGACTTTACGGATGGCGATATTATACTTGCCGTAGCAAACGAAGCGGTGTACGGTCTGAATCGAGAGGGGACTGAGCCATGGTCCCCGCTCTGGCGCGCCCGCTTCGCCCTTCCGGATATCAGATGATCAATTCGATCGACATCAAGAATTTCCGCTGCTTCGAGCATCTTTCGATTGATGGCATTAAGCGATTTAATGTGATCGTGGGTGAAAATGGGGCTGGGAAAACTGCTTTGTTGGAAGCTATTTTCCTCGCCCTTTCTGGCAATGCGGAAGTGAGCGTCCGGCTTAAGCATCAACGTGGATTTGATGCCACATATGCGGGCGCTCCTCGGGCGATCGAGGAGGCTATATGGCGAGACTATTTTTTCAACCTAGAATGGTCTCGTTTAATAGAGGTCGAACTCAACGGGACTGGGTCTGAAGCCAGATGTCTCAGAATATCAAGAGGTGTCAGCGAATTGCTGATACCTTTTGAAGGGTACGAACAGAAGGAGGGCGCCGGTCCGGTCCCTCTCGTCTTTTCATGGCGCGACGCTTCCGGACATTGGCACCCATCGACCCCCCGTGTAACCTCGCAAGGTATTCAATTGGGGGCGTCGGATGAAGAATTGCCAAACTTCTTTTTTTTCCCGGCCAATCAAACTGTCCCGGCAAGCGAGAATGCGGCGCGGCTTTCAGAAATTAGGAAAAATAGGCGCGAGCGTGAATTCGTTCGGACATTTACGCGAGAATTTCCTTGGTTCGATGATTTGACGATTGAAGTCACCGGTGGCTTGCCAATGATCCATGTAAAATTTAAAGACGAAAAAGCCATACTGCCGCTAAATGTTGTTTCGGGGGGCATAAATAGAATATTGGGGGTCATGCTTGCTATATCGTCCCGCTCTAGTTCTGTGGTTATAGTCGACGAAATGGAGAATGGCTTATACTATAAGCATAAACCTTCGCTGTGGCGCGCTATTATGAATTTAGGAAGGAAAAATAACGCGCAGATGTTTGTTTCGACGCACGATGAAGAATGGCTTAATGCGCTAATTGAAGCGGCCGACGAAAAGGTTGATGATATCTCTCTTTGGAGAATGGAGCGCTTGTCCGGCGGGAAGCGCGTCTTACGTCAATTCACCGGGAAATCGCTAAAATCCACAATCGCAATTGGCGGTGAAATGAGGTAATTGTAGTGCTGAATGGGGGCAGGCATAGGATCGAAATTACTAAAGACAGATTGCTCTTAGTCGAGGGGCCACACGATGCGGCATTCTTTCGAGAGTTAATCAATAAGCTTCACCTTCCTCCAGCGAACGTCTTTAGTTCATCGGACCTTTCAAAAAAGTGCGGCAAGACTGGCTTGAGATCATTTGTTGCCTCTGTGAACGAAAAACAGCCAGATATCGGGCTAGGACGAATTTGGGAGAACGCACCTAGCATTATTCCAATCAACGATCATGCGTTCAACCAGATTGCAAAATTCCTCAAGAATTTTTAATTTTCTGGATTGCACCACTCTTTGGTGGTGCGACCTTCTTGAAAGCTCGCTCAAATGCTTCACCGGTTTCTTCAATCCCGAGTTCCCGAGCGGCTTCGATGAACCGCTCGGATTCGGCTTTGTCTGTGAATTTAGGTTTGGCGTTTGCCCTTGGCTTTGGGGCTTTGGCCATACAGGCGGCTCCCTTTAATGAGTCGTTCGATAGGTAAGACGCTTGCCAGAAATGCCACCTAATACACGGTCAGCGCGGGCCACGTCATCAACTCCAAGCGCTATGCGGTTGCTGTATCTGAAATCAAATTCCGCAACATAGCGGTGTAAGTGCTTCTCTGAACAATGCTGATAGATTCCTTTCATACCACGTTTGAAGATGCTGTAGAAGCCCTCAAGGGTATTAGTGTGGACCTCGCCACGGCCATATTCGCCAGCGCCGTGATTGACATATTCGTGGCTCGCAAACTCTTTGCCCAGGTGCGCATATTGGCCAGCTTCGTCGGTCATTACGGCGGTTTCTTTCGCGATGTTGGCGCGAAGGATTGGAACAAGGTGAGCGGCAGAAGTGCCAGCAACATGGAAACTGCGAACCGTACCGCCGCGCTCAACAAGCGACAAGATTGCATGCTTATGGGCAAAGCCGCGACGCTTGGGCATATCACCTTTTTGGCCGATGAAAGTTTCATCGATTTCGACGATAGTTCCAGGGCCGCCCATAGGAGCAAGCTTGCCAGAGCGCATTGCCTCGCGTAAGCGATGCGACATGAACCATGCAGTTTTCAGGGTCACGCCCAAGATGCGGTGAAGCTGGTTAGAGCTAACGCCCTTCTTCGATGAGCAAATCATGTGTATTGCTTGAAGCCATATACGCAATGGAACATGGCTGGACTCAAAGATGGTTCCGATTTTCACGGTGAACGGCTTGCGGCATTCGTTGCACTGGCGAACGCCAAGGCGAGTCGATTTGCCTGCAAAAAGCTTCATGCGCAAAGGATCAGCATTGCCACAGTGCGGGCACACGGGACCGTTTGGCCAAATACGCGCTTCGACATAGGCGTAAGCGACGCGTTCATCGTGGAAGTGGCGGTCTGAAATAACGGATGACATGGCTAACTCCTTAAGGAATCAACCTACTCCAAATTTTCTGCTACGTCAAGTATAATATCGCCTTACGGATCGTAGGGAGCGACGCGAGGGGCGGCATAGCCTGGGCCACGGCGGGGAACGCGCCGCAGAAGTCGTCCCACTCACTCCATCAAAAATGCGACTGACGGGACCGTATCGCTGAACCGCCGAGTTTTCAACGGTATCCGCCAATAGGAGACCTACGGTGGTGGCCCGCAACTCTAACCGGGTGGTCCAATCACTTCGCTCAGCTTCCCGTACGGAGGCGGCCGCCAAATTGTCCGCCCTTATCCGCCTCAACCTATGTTTCGCGGTGGGGAAGATGGTGGGGAAGACGCTCCCCGCCTCTAGTAATTATTGATTTATCAATAAGTTAGATTGAATATTGGTCGGAGTGAGAGGATTCGAACCTCCGGCCCCCTCGTCCCGAACGAGGTGCGCTACCAGGCTGCGCTACACTCCGCCACGCCGCCGGACCTCTTCTCCGGCCGCAACTTGCTCAGGCGTGCTTATAACGGCGCCTTGGCGCGCGGGCAAGCCCAATGACCCGCGAGGCATGTTCATTATGTTCGTTGAAGCGGCATACGTTCGGGACGTCCTGCCGCGATAGCCTGGCGTCGACGGCTTTCAAACCTGCCCTCTTGCCTGGGAACCGGGCCTATGCGACACACGCCCGCGCGCCGGAAAACAAAAACCGCTCGGGCGAAAGCTGCGGTAGCTCAGTGGTAGAGCACTCCCTTGGTAAGGGAGAGGCCGAGAGTTCAATCCTCTCTCGCAGCACCAGTGGAATCAATAAGTTGATGGAATATCTGAAAATGTCACATATGTTCATTTGAACACGATAGATGTTGGGAATGTCACAAATCGGCGATCATGAAACTTTGAGGCCACGCAGGCATTTAGGGGAGATTGCTGGAGCGCTCCGAGCGCGGCCTACGTGTCGCGTCGCGAAGTGGTTCGCTTCATTGGAGAGTAAGGAGAGTAATATGAAAAATACAGTTCTTGGGATAATGGTGGCGGGCTCGATGGTATTCTTGACCGCCCCATCGTATGCGGGAGAAGATTGCTTAGGTCTTAGCATCGGTCCAGGTTGTATCGGGGTCGACGCCGATAGCGGCAAGCACTACCGCCGTGTCGAAACAATGCCTGCGCATCCTCACGTCTATGTTGTCCCGCATGGCGGGACTTACTACTATGATGATGACACTTACTACTATAGAGAGGCAGAATAAGAATTTCGGAGCGCGGCCTAAGGGCCGCGTCACGAAGCGCTTACTCCTCGGAAGCTTGAATTTTATAGCGGTCCACGATTGCTGTAAATAAAGGGAGAAAGATTGTTTGAGGCCAAAAAAGCCGGCCCTTTGTCGATCGCTATTTGGCGCTTGCCCAATTCATAAATATAAGAGGGTTTATGCATGGCGACAATAAGCTGGAGCTCTTCCATCATCCAAGCAAAAGCGCCGTGGCGATCGGCATCGGCTGCAAAAGAGGCTGCTCTAGCGAAGCCATCGTCGCGCTCGCCGAACGCGCCATCGCCGCGGCGTCCTGCGCGGGCGCGTCAGCGACCCTTTTCACGCACGAGGCCAAGAAGCGCGAGGCGGGCCTCGCCAGCGCGGCAATAGCGCTTGGCCTGCCGCTCGTCTTTCTCGACGGCCAAGTTTTGCGGCAAGCCTCTTTACGCGCCGTCACGAACTCGCCAAGAGTGATGGCGATGTTCGGACTTCCATCGATCGCGGAGGCCGCCGCGCTCGCCGGCGCGGGGCCTTCCTCCGTCCTGCTCGTCGCGCGCATGAGCGACGGGGGCGCAAGCTGCGCGATCGCGGGCAAGAATGAGCGATGACCGTTCACTTCATTGGCGCGGGGCCTGGCGCCCCCGATCTCATCACCTTGCGCGGGCGCGATCTGATAGCCCGCTCGCCCGTGTGCCTCTTCGCCGGCTCTCTCGTGCCCAGGGCGCTCCTCGAACATTGTCCCAAGGGCGCTCGCATCATCGATACGGCCCCGATGAGCCTCGATGAGATCAGCGGCGAATTTTTGCGCGCGCATCGCGAGAAAGAGGATGTCGCGCGCCTGCATTCCGGCGACCTTTCGATATGGAGCGCGCTAGGCGAACAAATCCGCGCGCTCGACCAGCTCGCCATTCCCTATACGATCACGCCGGGCGTTCCGGCTTTCGCGGCTGCTGCCGCCGCCTTGGGCGTCGAACTGACTTTGCCGGAAATGGCGCAATCCCTGGTTTTGACCCGCACCCAGGGACGCGCCTCCTCGATGCCGGATCATGAAAAGCTCGCAACTTTCGCCACCACGCGGGCGACGCTCGCCATTCATCTTTCGATCCATGCGATCGAGCGGATCGCGTCCGAATTGATGCCGCATTATGGCGCCGATTGCCCGGCGGCGATCGTGTTTCGCGCGTCCTGGCCGGATCAAACGATTCTCCGGGGGACGCTCGCGACCATCACCGGATTGGTCGCGGAGACCCCGATGGAGCGCACCGCGCTGATCCTCGTCGGGCAAGTCTTGGCGCGCGGCGATTTTCGTCCAAGCGCCCTCTATGACAAAGGGTACCAGCGCCGTTTCAGGGGCAAACCTCAATGAACCGGAAGGAACGGCGTTCGCGCGAGGAGATGGCCGTCGCGATCAAAAACCGCGATCTCAAGCGCGATGTCTCTGTCATGCAAAACCTTCGCCGCCGTGCGCCACGCGGCCTCCGCAACCAGTGCCGCGATGTCGAAGCCTTCCGCTCTGGCGAGGTCCAGGACTTCCCTGGCGCTATTCGCGGTTTTTGCATGCGCGACGATGTTGGCGCTGGCGCCGGCTTCCACGCAGCGCGCCGCGAGCCAAGAAAAATCGACTTCGCCACGGCCCGAATGGAGGTCGAGAAGGCCTTGGCCGAGCTTTGTCATTTTGGCGAAACCGCCGGCGATCGTCACTTTGGCGACCTCGTGCTTGCGCAGATATTTCAGCATGGCGCCTACAAAATCGCCCATCTCGATCAGGCCGACGTCCGGCAATCCGTGCAGCGCCTTTATCGCCGCTTCCGAAGTCGAGCCGGTCGAGCCGGCGATATGGGAAAGCCCGGCCGCGCGGGCGACATCGATCCCGCGATAAATCGTGTCGATCCATGCCGCGCAGGAAAACGGCACGACAATCCCCGTCGTGCCCAGGATCGAGAGGCCTCCAACGATGCCGAGCCGGCCGTTGAGCGTTCGTTCGGCGATTTTTTCGCCGCCTGGAATCGAGATTTCGACAGTCGCGTCTCCGGCAAGACCATACTTGCGCGCCACCTCGCCGATCGCGGCTTCGATCATCCGGCGGGGCGCCGGATTGATCGCCGGTTCTCCCGGGGCCAAGGGCAGGCCCGCGCGTGTAACTGTGCCTACTCCCTCTCCAGCGCGAAACACCACGCCCGATCCGGGTGGGCCGTGGGACACGCGCGCGATCACCAACACGCCATGTGTCACGTCGGGATCGTCGCCCGCATCCTTGATGATTCCCGCGCGCGCGAACCCATCGCCAAGCACTTCCAAGGCCAGCGCAAAAGACGGCCGCGCGCCGCCCGGCAAGGTGATCGCGACGGTACCCGGAAATTGGCCGCGAACGAGCGCCTCATAGGCCGCCCGCGCGGCGGCGGCGGCGCAGGCGCCAGTCGTCCAGCCCTTGCGCAAATTAGCCCTCCGGGGCGGGTGCTCATCGGCTTCGCTCATTGGAAAGGAAACGCCTTCTCGTGAAACTCGCCGGCCATGACGGCAATATTCTAGCACGCGGCCTCGTCATCGCCGCGCCGCGCTCGGGCAGCGGCAAGACCATGCTGACCCTTGGGCTCCTGCGCTCTTACCGGAATGCGGGCCTCGCCGTCGCC